>Ga0070702_100000011_pt1 | contig 58852 bp, 92 predicted proteins | sample KBSK5103metaG_FD_65466 | JGI IMG/M metagenome (GOLD analysis project Ga0070702, IMG submission 65466) | Corn, switchgrass and miscanthus rhizosphere microbial communities from Kellogg Biological Station, Michigan, USA - KBS K5-10-3 metaG | ecosystem: Host-associated > Plants > Roots >... | reverse complement strand
TGCTCCCACTTTTTGAAAGGAGAAAGTCATGGAAGAATCTTTATTAGTTCAGCAACCTAAATCAGCGGTGCATCTCGTGGCGCGTGATCCTGTCGAAATGAAAGCTGCACAGGCAGATCTCGCCGATTGGCTCAAACAGAAGATCGATTCATTTGACCCCGAGATAACCTCGCTGAACGCGTCGATAAACGAGGCCAAAACTAATGGCTGGAACTATGCTTCCCTAACGCGCCAAAGAAACAAAGAGGTCGCGCGGCAGGAGTTTTACGCCAAAGTGCTGGCCGCAGTGGAAGCTGGCTTTACCATCATTCCAGAATTCCCGATTGACTTGTTTGCGATAAGAGTGTCGCGGGAGTATCCGCAGAATGATCGCACTACCGTTACCGCTAGTTCATATGGACCCGCCCCGGTTTTCCGAGAGAAGCCGGATGTGCTCCCGCCTGGTGAAGGCGAGTACGTATCGCCGTGGCCGCAAGTCCAAAGGGGAACTTATGAAGAGCAGAAGGGTGAGCAGTTAGTAAAATACAAATACGCAGAGCCGACAGAGTTCGCCGAAGTCGTTTTTCCTATTCGCGCAGCGCGACCTGATGTAATGAGCGCGGCTGCGGCTGCGATGGCATTGCGGGTGTTCGATCAGATCGGTATTTGTCCCGTACAGCGAAAGCCCGACCCGCTGATTATCGGGCAAATCCTTGGAAAGAAAGAGGGCTATCAGCAAAAGAGCGTCAACTTCCTCATCGTCTGGCATTTGAGCCTAAACGAACTGTGAGAGCGAATGACTAAAGACGCACATGGCTCACGCAGCGCTGAAGCAGGATGTATTGCGATAACTCTAATCCTGTTTGGGATCGTAATTGGACTTTCTTTGAGTGCGGGGTTTGTGTGGTATTGGCTTCCAGGATGTAAGTAAGTTTTGATTAGAAGTGGAGAACTAGATGCAGGCGACGCCTATAGGATGGACAGATTTCTCTTCAAACTTGCTGAAATACCTTGATTCCGAAGGCAACATAGTACACGCCTGTGTTCGCATTTCTGAGGGTTGTAGATTTTGCTATGCATGTGCGCTTGCGGGACGGTTTGGCCGGAAGGGAAAGGACTTCACATCTGAGAACATGAAGAAGCTAACGCCGTACTTCGACACCAAGGAAGCGGAACAGGTTCTAAAGTCAAAAAAGATTTCGGGTAAGAAAGTCTTTGTTGACGATATGACGGACCTCTTTGGCGAATGGGTGTCTGATGAAATTGTCGATCAACACTTTGCGATCTTTGCCATGCGTCCAGATGTAACGTTTCAAATCCTCACGAAGCGCGCAGACAGGATGATGCGCTACCTAAACCGAGACATCGAAGATCGGCTTGATGACATCTGCCACGAGCTCCCCGGCGCGTTAGATGTGACATGGCATTATCCGGCTGAATGGCCGTTACGCAATGTTCATGCAGGCGTGTCAGTCGAAGACCAACCAAACGCCGACAGGCGGCTCCGGTGGCTGCTTGAAACAAAAGCGGCAGTCAGATGGGCCAGCGTTGAGCCTTTGATTGCTCCCGTAAATCTAAATCCGTACTTGAACACTAAATTTATGGACAGCGGTTGTTATGCAGCAACCGAAAGGCTGGACGGCATTGTGATCGGCGGCGAATCAGGTGCGGGTCACAGAGAAATGCCGTTGCGGTCCGCTTTGAATCTTGCGCGAGATGCTAACCGTTCAGGCGTTGCTGTCTACTTCAAGCAGGACAGTGGCCCAAGACCGGGAATGCAAGGCCGTATTCCTGATGATGTTTGGGCAATGAAAGAGTGGCCCACCGCTAACTGAAAGGGTCTTATGCCACCATCCCCTAAGCAACAACGTGTGTACAACTTTATCCGCGGATATATAGGCTCCAACGGCATTTCACCTACCATCGCAGAAATAGGCCGACAGTTTCAGTTACGCTCATCTGCAAGCGTCTATGACATCTTAGTTGCTCTAGAGAATCAGGGATTGATTGAGCGGACGCCAAACGTATCGCGAGGGATAAGACTAATCACCGAAACACAGAGCCCGCCTGCACCATCTGCTTAATCCCCGTGCGCTGCCATTTCATGATCCGATCTCGCTTCATTCCTTTACTGCTGGCGAACTTCGTAAGCGGCTTCTCATCTACGTAGACCTGGATTACTTCTTTGTGGCGCGGCTGTAATCGATTCACGAGTAACTCGAGAATAGTAGCGCGTTCGCGGCTGTATACTTCGGACTCTTGTGCCGGCGGGATCGGGTATTCACCCAGAGGCTCGAATTGAATTCTTGCAGAGTCGTGATGACCGTCAATCCTGGTAAACGATGTCAACATGGCGCCTCTCACACATTTGAATGCGTAAGTCTTAAACTGACATTCATTACGAGCTTCATAGTTGTGTGCTGCTTTTACTAGAGCGAGGTTCCCGGTACTGATTAGTTCATCCCAATCGGCAGAGAACAGTAGTGAGTTCTTTAGCTGAGAAGCGGTCGCGCGGACGATCCAGAGATGCGCGAGTATTAGATCGTTAAGTGAGTCTGTATTTGAGGTTATCGCACTCACTAATCACCTGCTAAAAAGTGTGGCGCAATCACTGAGGTAACCGGCGTTGGTGTCTTACTTGGCATCCATCTAATTCGCGATCTAAATCGTCTTACCGTTCGTCTAATAAAGGCCATTGCTTCATCTCCTTTACGGCATCTCCTCAATGAAAAAGGTTAGCGCGGCTGTGAAATCATCACCGGGCGTTGTCTCCATCCGAACGATCAATGCTTCGCCTTGCATCGCAATAGGGCGCATTTCTTCTGGAATGAATCTTTCCCAAGGCGAGCTCCGTTCGTTCCAACCTAACTCTTCCATGATCGTGCTGGTGCCGCTAGTGGTTGCGACCGTTGTGCAATTGCATGTTGCTGTGAAACCCGCGGCGACGACATCTGTTGTGCCGGGGCGGTTCGCAACAGGGGTAACGCCTGTACCGCCCGTAACCGTAACCGTCGCCGTCATGTGCCGCACTGTAATTCTTAGATTCTCTTCCGCAGCATCTCCAACCTCCGATGTCTGCCCAAGAAACCAGCCAGCTAACCGGATCGGTTTATCATCCGCAGGCTGGAGAACAACAAAGTCAGCATCACCACCTGAGTTTGTGATTGTGCCTGTATAAGGCACTCTATAGATTCGCGGCATTTTATATTCTCCTTTTGTAAAACTGCGGGCGATTTACCGAGAAGGCTAGAGACTTTGGCGCCGCACCTAGTGAGATTTTATTCCAGAAAGCCTCATCTATCCCCGTGATCGATACCGTATAGCAATAATCAATCTGGGAAGTCCCGCCATTATTGAAGTACTGCGACCACTTGCAGTTAACGTGACTAACGTCAGTGGCTTCCAGCACGGTAACGGCAGACCATGATCCGTTATAGGTTTGATAGACAATGTTGCCGTCAGCGCGACGCTGATAGATCGCATATACCGTGGTGCCGTTAGTGGCAATGCACTGGACTGGACCCTCCCCACCGTGGCTCGCTCCGGTTTCCACTGACTTGGAATCAGTGACGGGCGTCTGCCACGTGGTCCATGCGTCACCAGCGTTATGCTTGACAAGATAAAGTTGATCGTTGGTTGTGTTCCGACAGTAGGAGACCCATGTATTATTACTGGAATCGAGCGCTATTGAGACGGGTACTTGCAGCACATCGGTAGAGGCTTCACAGTCCGAGAGAGTGAAAGACGTGGCGTTATTCGCGTTGCCAATAGCCGCACGGATCTTACTATCCGTAAATACAACGAAGGCGATCTGCGGCTTGTTGTTGTTGTCGATCAGCATCGATGGCCCGAAATCCACGCCCTTGGATGAGGTTTGCCCGTAAACCTCGACCTTCGTGGCCCAGCTACCGGAAACTCGATTTGAATATTGCAGGGTGCGGAAACTCGAACCCATGTTGGTGATCGATTCAGTCCAGAAAGCGTGAGGCTTGTCGTTCGAATCGACGGCCACCCCACAGGCTCCATGTTCGGCAAGGCTCAACGTGGTGATCTGTGCGTCATTCTGAAAAAGATCAGTCGACGTATTGAACTGCACATAGCGCATCGTTGGCGCCATCGAAGCTTCATTGCGGTAGACGATGTGGATGATGCCTGCGCCGTCGATGGCTCCAGTACAAGCCGAATAGGTTCCCGCACTGCTAGGTGCGTGAGCATGATCCTGCTCGGCCCATGAGGAACCATTGGTGGATTTCCAAACTTCAATAAATGAGGATAAGCCGGTGCTTGTTACCAGATTCAATACTTGATAGATAACGCCAGCAGCGGTACGCACCATGGATCGATTAGTATTGTAAAGAAACACAGGATCGGTTCCGGTATTGGTTATTTGTGTACCCATTCAGGCTTTATAGACCTCCCCGCCGTCAATCGCGATCAGGACTGTGCCCTCTTTCCAGTCAAACGCAGCCCACTGCTGAAGTGATTGCCGCACATAAAACTCTGGATTGATTTCGATGTGAACGAAGTGAACCTGTTTCTGTGCTGTGCGATTCATCTCAGCGACAAGGGAAGGGAAGGCGACAGGATCAATGCACTCAAGGAGCCCCCGGCTAATAATGAAATCGTATTCCTCTGGCGGGGTGCTTCGCAGTATCAAGAGTGCTTCTCCGCATAGCAAGTAAGGCTGAACGGATTCAGAGGCTTTAGAGATGGCGTATTCTGAAACATCGCAGCCATACGCATCTACACCTTGAGCACGAAGATCTTCAACAACAAACCCTTTCGCGCAGCCGAGTTCTAAAATCTTTTCCCCCGCCAAGTCAAAATCCCTTAGCAGCGAGGCGGCGAAGTCAGCCCAAAACTCTCCCGTGGAATTCGTCCCATCGTAACGATGCCAGCGTTCATAGCGTGAGTATCCAGCATTGTGACGCATTCGCGTCGTTGCGCCGTCAAAGTAGGACTGATCAAACTCTTCTGGTTTTAGAAGCACTTCTTAGGAGTTATCTCCGTAACTACCAACGTATGAACCTGCTCCATTACAACTCAACCCCACAAGACACGTCTTGCTTGCTGCTGTTGGTACTGTTGGTGCTGTTCCGCCACTGCGCATCCATGTGATTGAGGGCCATGTAACAACAAAGCCCCCTGCCCCGGTTCGTATCTCAAGTAAGTAGCGAAATCCAGATTGTCCATTTGAAAATGCGAGCGTGCAACTTCCTGTTAAAGTTAAGAGTTGAGAGTTTCCATTATCCCAATCAATCGTGACTGTGCCGCTTCCACTGTTGCCGTTGTCATGGACCGGGCCCGAGCCGTATTGATTGGTGTAATTCTTCCTACCGCCAAACTCCTGTGTACCCGTTGTAACATGGCCCGCGGTACTCGCATCGGCTGCTCGGGTTGCAACAGTGACATCTCCGGTGCCGGCGTCCACGCCTGTCGATGTAAGCTGAACGCCTGTACCTTCAACCAACTTTTTAACAACCGCTTGTCCGGTCGTAGTTGAATTAAGGTCGTCACGTTTGACACCTTCATCCTCGAGTTGTTGTGAACGAACCTGCGTTTTCGCCATTAGAACAGGTAGCTAACTCGCAAACGATCCCCTGTAAGCGGGGCGGAAAGCATCGTGATGGTATTTGTGGAAATTGTGTAATCGTTACCAGCGCCAGGTTCCTGCAATAGGCCGTTCAGATAAACGTGCTCTGTGCCCGATGCTGGTGTATTCGCCAAGGTAAAGCTTGTATTTGATCCGTTGACTGAACCGCTCGGAGTTTCTCGAATTATTGGTCGCGCTCCAGACCCAAGCTTTGCAGACGTGATACCCGCGTCTTTTACGCGAACGGTATCTGAACTGATCTCAACCGTGGAGTTATCGGTATTAACTGCGAGTGCGGTTCCGCCTCCACCTGTTAGGCCAGCGCCTGCAACAGAAGTATTAAGTTGTGTTTCAGTAACTCCCGCATCCGCAACCTTGACACCTGAGCCTGATCGCGCGAGCGTTGAACCATCCAGTTTGATGCGAACGCCGGTGCTGATCTCAATACCTTCACCCGGATTCACCGCGACGTTATTCGCACCAACCGTTAGAGACGTATCAGCGGCAACAACGTCGATGGTCTGACCTGTGCGAGTCAGGCCAGCGCCCGCGAGAATGTCTGACGGACCAGGGAGTTGAACGGAAGTAACTGCCGTGGTTCCGAGAGTTCCTCCCTGATCGGCGGTAACTAGCCAAAGCGTGTCATGGTTTGCAGTACCTTCCGCAACCGGAACAATCGCGCCAACGAGTTCGGTCCACGTATCCGCATCGGTGGTTCTCACCCATGCGCCCGACTTCATTAAGTACAAGCCGTTTTCTTCTGGGGCGGTTTGGTTCTTAACGAAGATTCGATCGTCCGCAGAGCCAGCTACTCCATCGATCGTCTGCGTTCCTGATAGCGTGATGTTCGCTGTAGTAGCTAAACGAACAACACTCTTTGCGCTGCCGGAAGCAATCGCCGCGACTGCCGCATCAAGTTGGCTCTTATTGACAGCATCAGCGGGGTTGGTTCCGTCACCCAGGTTTGTGAGTTTGAAGCCGCCCATTGACTGATCGGCGGTAAAAGCCTGGCCGCCATCAGCCTGAATAACAGCCTCAGCAAGTTTTGAAAGAGCAATCGCGGCGCCGGAAGCTATTTCGTTGTTAGTAATGGTTCCAGCTTTTATCTGGCGTCCACCATCTATTTGAGTTACAGCCATTGTGTTAAATCTCCTTTTGGTATCTCACCATTAAGGTGTCGCCTTCTAAAGCGAGGTCTTCAAGCGTGATGGTCAAGTCCGTAATACTCCAGAACCGTTCCATCAGTCCGTTGAGGTAAACAACTAAGCTCCCTGCCCTTGGTGCGAAATTCAGTACAAACTCCTGTTGAGGCTCTGCCAGATCAAATGTCTGCGTGGCCCATTCGAATGTCGCATCAGCGTTTTCGCCTGCTGGCCCAGGTGATCCTATCTTGCCTACTGTTACCAGTTTCACCCTTGGTGACGAGACAATAATCTTCTGCCCCGTCGATTTCACCGTAACAATCGTGGCCTTTTGGCTAACTTTTACATTAGGTTCAGCCATGTGGTCCTAACACGCATCTGCGATCTTCACTGGTCCTCTAATGAAACTCCTATCACGCTTGGTGTTTGTATAGACGATAGAGAGACAGTATTTCCCACTTTTCCACGTGTACGCTGCTATATCCTCGAGAAGTAGAGAAAAGCTGATAACACCTGGTGTTGGCAGCAGTAGTTTCCCGTTGCCTTCGTTCCAGATAACTGCTGGTGAGCCATCGCTCGGATGAATAATTAACTCCGCACTAGCAAGTGTGACTAAGGCGCCTACTTCGTCGGTGATAGTGAGTTCGTCCTGCCAAAAATCCGCATCCCTCTTAAGTAAGATAGTGTAGGGATCGTTTGTCATTTCGGTGTCATTCGTGGCGCAGTATACATTAGTTACGCTTGAAAACGTGCGCAATTAAGCTGCGGCGACCGTCCAGTTCGTGCCGTTATAGTACGCCTCGACGTGGAAAGATCCGCCCCCTGTAACTGTGGCTCCAAACGTATTGGTTGTGCTATCAGTAACAGCCTGCCTCATACCCTCAGTTGGCGAAGCCGGCAGATTTGCGACCGTAACTGGTTCCGTTCTCAAATACCTGGATCGTAAGCCCTTGAAATTACTGCCCCCGCCATCTTTTATTTCAAAGTAATCCTGTCCCGAAGGGCGTTGAAGGCATGTGCCTGTGCCAGAATCCCCAAACGTGAACCGTATTGTTCCACCTGATCCGCCGGCGGCGACGAACTGCATTAAACCATCCCCGTAGCCCTGCAACTTGAAGTTGTTCTGAAGTTCGAATCTTCCCCCGTTCGCAATGACATCAGTGCCCACGATTTGATTCCACCGCTTACTACCACTTCCTAAATTCATTCCTTGATCGGTGACGGGTAGAAGCGTGCTTGTGTTCAACTCGATGCCATTGCCCCCGCCGCTAACGCGGAAAGTAATGTTGGAAAGTGAGCCGGTTCCTGATGAAGTTGCGAGGATCTCATGGACGCTGCCCGTATGCGAGACCTGCAACCATCCAGCGTTACCCGAGCCATCATCGCTCAGGTAAACCTTTAACGTCTGCGCGGTGTTGAGGCCGCCATTTAAGGCGGTAATGTTGGTATTCTCTCGCTTAATCCGACTATCGGCAAAGGTGCCCGCATTATTGTAAGGGACAAACAGAGATGTTGGATTAACGCCTCCGCCTCCCCCCGATCCGTTTGCAGCCGCCGTAAGCCTTCCTTTTGCATCAACCGTGATGTCGGCGCTTGTATAACTTCCCGGCGTCACCGCGGTGTTAGCAAGAGAGGGGTTGGGGTAAGTTCCCGCGAGATCTCCTCCGGCTGACCCGCTCGGTGTCCCGCCTGACGGAACCGCAAACGTGCCATCAGCTTTAAGAAACTTTAGGGCTGCCGCATCCCCTGCTCCTGGTGCTGGTACTAATCCTTTTGTGCCGCCCGAACCTGAGTCACCAACGAAGGCATTTAAGATTGCTGTGGCTTGTGTGGGTGTAAGGTCTGTCGGATCCCCCGTTCCAGCGCCGACTGCCCGGCCCTTGATCGTTGCTTGGGCCATGTTTGCGAGTAGAGCATTCGTGATGCTGTCGTTTGCAAGCGAACCAGCGCCTGACACTGGGGCCCATGTATTTGGCGCAATTCCAGTGAGTATCCACTCGGTAGCGTCCTCGAGTTGCAGAACCTTTTTGTATAGATCGTCCAGCGTAAAGGTGACCGTGCCACCGCCAAGTAAGCGCACGAAGCCGGTTGCCGCAAGTCTTGTGGCAGAATCAGGATAGACTGCTGCATATGGTCTATGATTGGCGGTTAGTAATGAGTGTAGTCTTCCCATAGATTTATACCATTACCTGCTCAAGGGTTAGATCATCAAAAACATCTTCAAGAGTTAAATCATCGATCACAAAAAGCTCCGAACCCGTGATTGGCGGTGCATCAACAGTGAACGTTACTGAAACGAACGCTGATACGGTTACGCCATCAGTAGTATTAAGTTTGTAAGTGTAAGTTCCTGGCGCTAGTGTCAACTCAAAGTCGTAAACAAGTGCTGTAGGCATTACGACTGTCACACCATCTGATTCATAGAGCGTGTAACCAGTAACAAACTCAGGGTGGCTCATCGGCGGTGACCAGTGGAAATGAACGAGGCCCGTAGTCGCATTCACTATTGCTGTGAAGTCTCTCGGTGGCCCAAAGGTCCCCGCACTTGTGCCGCTACAAAACTGAACCTCACGAATGCCACCATCTGCATCTTGAAACCAGACATCTAATTTTGAATTTGCTGGTATGTCCTCTGGGGTCGTGAAAACCAAGCTGTCGTTTCTGTAGAACTCCGCCTTATTTGAGGTATTACGCCGGATCTCCCATAGATCATCAGTATCGTAATTACCTGGAGGGTCATCCAATACAGCACCATCACCGCCGGGAAGATCGATCCACCATAGAGTTGAGCCAGCAAAGTCAAACTGAAAGCCGTACCAGAGATCGGGGTAATTGTTGGAAGCCGTAGCTCCATCATAAAGTCCCACAAAGACGCCCCGGAAGAAGCCACTCCGCACCTGAAACCTGAATCGATCGCCAGCCTGCGCCAAGGTTTCGGCGGTTAGGCCTGCCGGCTCTGCTGTCCAATCTGGATCTACTGTTAAGGCTGAGCCTGCCGATGGTCCGCCGTCCAAGATTGAGGACTCGTTAAGAAGCGATGCCCAAGTAACGTATCCGCACACTAACTCAGGCGGTGCGGAAGGAACAATATCTAACGTTGCGTACTGCTGCGCTTCGATGTCAACCCTTAGATCACCTTTTCGCGTGTATTTCATTACGCGAAATGCCGTGTAGTCTGCATCTGGATAAGGCTCTAATCCTCGAGCGGTGAAGTACTGCGACATTCTTGATTGCAGCTTCGCGTTGACAACCTTAATGATCTTGTAGTTCTGAACGTTGAAGGCTTCCGAATACCAAGTCGTAAACTTGACCGAAAAGGGGTTGAGTACTCCGCCGGAATCCAGAGGCCCTAAGTAGAGAAGGGAATTGCCGAATCGTGCTGCCTCCTGCGCAGAGTTTATCCCATAACCCGCCTGACTCTTATTAACCACGCGCTTGCTGCGATCACCCCACGCTCTGCCAGCTCTTAACTGTTGCGCCTGATCACCAAAGATGAACTGTATGTCGACCCCCGCGTTCGAAGCATCGTCAAAGTTCACAGTCCATTGATTTGTCATTTCTTCGTCGCTGATCACGGACCACGAAAGAGAAGACTTGGCGCCATCGTAGACGATATTTCGGCTTGGACCTTCATCCGTGAAACTTGGGATGGTGGGATCGTCAAGATCTTCCGCTTTCAGCGGTACAACAACCTCTTTACCTTCAAACTCGAACGGAATTCCTAATCTGCCGGCAGTACAAATATCCTTTACTTGTTGCTGGATAGCTCTAGCTGTTACTTCCGCATTAAAAGTTGAACGCACACCTGAGAACGTGTTGCCGTTGGAGTCCGTCAACATCACGTATTCATCGCACCACGCAGCAGCGTCAATAAAGCTTTGAATATCGAAGCGTGGATAGTCCTGCCCGTAGCCCCAACGAAGATGCGCCAAGACATGAAGAAGGCACCATACGCGATTAGTCGTGTAGCCTTCGGTGTATGTGTTCAGATCTGAGAAAATTCGGACATCATTTAGGCCCAACGTGCGCCACGAACCTGAGTAGTCAGACGCAGTAGCGTTGGTAAAATCTCCCTGAATTCGCCCGTAACCGACTGCCGTTCCCGAGTAACTATTGACATCCGGACTCCAGTCTGTCGGCTCCTGTCCTAACTCTCCAAGTCGCAGTTGAAAGTGTTCTGTGCCGACGATTTGATCATTAATCCGAAACTCCCAAATGGCCTGGTTTGGACCTTCTGACCCGGCAAATAGTGCTGCCCCAAACCCGTCTTCTGGATGGTTCGTGTCGAGCTCGTTGCGGAAAGCAAGCAAATAAAGCGCTTTCACCCATCGTTCGCCGAAGATAACTCGTATCGGGTCTGACAAAGCAGATTCGTTGCCGATCGCCTTTGCTAACAGGTTTGGCCCTTTGGTCTGATTGTTCGGGATCGGGTCTGCGCGTGTTTCAAAGCCGGGCCAAAACTTTTCTGTTGGAGTTGCAGTATCAGGCTCAGTCAAGCGTTCGGAGCAGTCAGCTTTTACTCTCCGGGGGCAGTCCGTAAAGCCGGGTACGCCGATGAGTGGTGCGCCACCGCGCTCCAGTTCGGTTAGATGAGCGTTGTAGGGGCATCCCTTTGCTTGGTCTATGGCTGCTTGCGTGGCGTAGAACGCGCCAAAGATGTGCGGGCAGGACGTGGCAAAGGGTCGCTTGGGAACGGGCATCTGAGGGGCACGCCAGCCCGATGTAGCCGTAATCTTGACCTGATCACGGTTCATTTCCTTGGGTTGATGAAGCATTCCCTGCCATTGTGAGAGTAGAAGATCAACAGGATCAGGCCAGTAACCCAAAACTTCTGTTCTGATCCCTTCGCCGTGAACCATCAAAAGCCCAGAGAATTCATCGTCTAAATCCGAGAATGTCAAGGTTACAGAGTCATCCGAGATACTCGCTGCGCGAGGTAGGTCAATAAAGGGCGTTCCATCTGGAATTAGCGTCAGCGTAATCGGAATTGGATCGCCAAAATAGGTTGCAATCGCGGCTGCGAGGTCAGGCCACCACGGAAGCTCCGTATACATGGCAGAGGAATAGATTTTTGTTCCTGTTGGAGAAGGCCAGTAGATCGCGCAGAGTTCGGCAGGCTTGCGATCAGCGCCGGTGAGAGCCCGCAATGCATCTAGCTTGTCTTGAATGTCACCGGGATATGTTGGCATCTGCTACAATGTTATTGATGGCTAGTGATTATCTCGACACAACGAACCCGTATTTGCTGCGCGCCTTCTTCGGGTTCTGCGATATTTGCAACAATGCGACCTATGCAGCCTCAAACTCAGAGATTGACGAACCGCGACTGCGCAACCTTGCGGTGTCAATGATTCTCAATGTGCGGGCGCAGTCACTCATAGAGCAATTCAAATTGTTTGGCGGTGAATTCAAAGCATCGTTTCCTGCTTCATGGCCCAAGCGCTAGATCACTCCTCATCAAAACTTCCGTCTGCGTTATCAGGCACAACGCCGGGTTGATAGCACTGCCTGAGTTTCAATCCTGACGATCCCATAAAGAGATCAATCAACCGCACGCTCAGATTCTTCTCTTCGAACTTCCACAAGTACCACTTCGAGTCATAAGGAAACTTCATTAGGAATGGGCCATTGCCTTCTTCCATGCGCGAGTTGTAGAACTCAACAATGTACTCAAGTCGATTGACGAACGTATCCTCTGCAACCTCGATCATTGCGTCACGGTGAAGTGTGGGATATGAGAGTGCAGCCGTACGAAGCTTTGGAAAGATCACATCCGCTATAGATGCGCCGCCGCCAAATTCAGCAGACAGCAAAGCGCCCGAGTGATCGAACCCAACTTCGCATTCGAAATGACCTCTATAAATTAATTTTGGCAGGTCAGGTAGTGCCATTATGCAAACCCTAAGTTTCTTTGCAGTGTTTCGTTAAAGTCTCCGCTCGAGTTTGAATGATCGATAACAGCTACTCCGATTGCTTGACGCGCATCCGATGCGCCCATTGTAACTACATCGCCCGGTCGCGCTGTATTCAGTTTTGTTAGCGCTTGTGCCACTTGTGCGTTGTGTAGTTGCTGTTGTTTTTGAATGTCAAGGTTCTGTTGCTGAATCGACTCTATGCGGGCTGCCAGCCGTCCCAGGATTCCGCCTGAACCTTCTTGCGCAGCTCTTAAAGATGTTTCTACTGGTCCCTGCGCGCCAAGATTGAATTGTGCATTGCCGGGAGAAGGCTCACCGCCCGCTACGGCTCCTGATGCCGTTGCGGTGTTCCCTTTCAAGAGTCCAGCAGACTTAGCCAGCCCTCGCGCAGCAAAGCCCGTTGCAGCGGCAGCAGCCGTAAACGCAGCGGCTGCGGCAGCGTGTTTAGCAGCTCCCGCAAAATCACCAAAAGCAAGGCTACCTAACGCATAAGCAGCGTGTTTTATCGCCTGGATAGCGAACTCGGCTGCAAGGTTTGCGAGTTGCTCTGCAAGTGCCTTTTTCAGTGCCTTACCAAGCGACTCACCGTAGAGAATCCACGCCACAATGCCCTGACGCAGAGCGTCGACCATTGAACCGAAGTTCTCACGAATGGTTTCCGCTACACTGCGGATAGAGTCTTTGATGGAATCGTTGGCGTGCCTGACTCCTTCAGCAAACCGATCCCACAGGTTTTTTAGAGGTTCGAGAATATCAAGAGAGCGCTTAAATTCCTCCTGATTAGCTCGGCGTTCTGCGTTAAATCGCTTATCTTCCGCAATCCGCAGATCATGGAACTTCTTTTCTATCGTCCGACGGCGACGCTCAATGTCGCCCGCCTTCTTCGCGGCTTCGATCGCCGCATTCTCGTCATCATCTATACTGCGCTTATTGGCTTCATGCCGCGCACGAGCGTCTTCCTGTTCGATCCGGAACTGCTCGCGTAGAATGCGGCGTCGATCCCCCACTCGCCGGCGCAATGACTCGAGTTGAATGATAGAGGTTTCACGAAGCAGTGCGGCGACTTGGGCTTGTGCCTCGATAATCGCACGAGCATAGGCGTTATAGGCTTCTACTGTTTCCTGAAGTGCTTCGCGTTTTCTGCGCTCGCTTTCCTGTGTGGACTTTGCTGATTCTTCATCGAACTTTTTAAGTTCATCAACAACCCGTTGGCGCTCTTCCAGGTTTTCGCCTGCTTCCTCTTTCTGCTTCTCAAGTTCTGCCCGGCGACGTGCTCTTGCTGCCTTTTCAATCTCTGCCTGACGAGTCGCAACATCGAACGCCGTAACCGATCCACGGCGTTGTAGGCCTTCGAGTCGGGCTATTTCTGCCGCATCCGCAGTCTCTTGAATGTCCAATAGGGCTTGTCGATGTGCCTTTGCTGCGTCTAGTTCTTCTTTGCGCCTGTTTGCTTCGAGTTGCGCAACCTTAGTTGTAAAAGCCTGCTGTGCCTCAAACTCCTTCTGCCCAATTTCAGCTAACGAGAGGTCACGTGCTGCCTTGTTGCGGATCTTCTGCGCTTCCGTTCTCTCTCGCGCATACACTGCTAATTGAGCGCGTAGGACATCACCGGCTTTTCCAATCTGGAAGTTGGTCCAGTCCTCGAGAGATTTCTTTCTTTCATCAAACTGAATTTGTTCACGAGCAAGTTGTGCATCAGTGAGCGTGCGTATGCGCTCGGCTTCTAACTCAATTAGGCGTATGCGGCGTCGAGTTGCGGCGTCAGCCCCTTTGTCCTCTTCGTCGGACGCTGGCCGCTTCTTTCGGAAGATCCCGGCACCGGCTCCCACGTCCGCGCCAACGTTCTGAGCCTCAAATTTGATCGGTATCGGTGGGGCTTCATTCGCGGCCTTCCGCATCGACTCCAGTATTCCGGCTACAAGTGCGGCGCCAATTGGACCAACCGCCACACCCGCAATAGCGAGTAGCAGCATCTTCGAAAGCGCGTCGGAGATCTGCGGCGCACCAGCGATAAAGTTCACCACTAAAGAGATGATAAACTGAGACGCAAACTCGCTTGCGGCTTGAGCAAAGGTCACGGCCTGTCTGATTAGAAACGCATTTAGAGTGAGGAATCCCCGGCGGAGTGCTGGAAGCGCTTTTTCGAAAAACTCAGTGATGCTGTCGAGCGCATTAATGACGATACGAGAAAAAGCCCTCCATGCGCCGCGCCAGTCACCGTCAATGATCTTCAGTGCCAGATCAGCGAGGTTTCCCAAGAAGCGTAATGTGGTTTCTATTATTCGGGTGACGATCGCGAAACTTGTACTAATGATCGTGACGACGGTCGGTCCGAATCTCTCCCACAGTGCCGTTATAACCCCCAGAACTTTCTCGGTAACCGATTGCAGTGTTGGTAGGATACGTCGAGTAGTTTCTTCAATGATGGTACGGATGCGATTAAACGCATTCACTACCGCCGTGCCTGCGCTCGAAACGAGATCGCGAATGCCGAGAAAGTTCTTCTTCCAGGCAAGCCCCAATGCCCCGAGAATAATGATCCACTCACCAATAGTGACCAGCAATCCAGCGATTACAAGCGCGACTTCAGGTAGACCAATAGCGGCGATAACGGTGCCAACTGTAGCTATAGTCGAGGCAACGGCCGTGATCCCGCTGACCAGATTGCCTAAAATAAATAGAACGGGACCAAGAGCAGCCGCGATCCCTGCAACAACAATAATCGCAGTCTTAACAGGTTCAGATAGCGAATCAAATTCTTTGCCGATTCGCTCGATCAGATTGGCGATGGGTTCAACAAAAGGCTCTATCGCATTAATAATAGCCAGACCGAGAGGCCTCAGCGCGATGGTTACGCGGTCAACGATCTTGTCGAATCGTGTACCGATGGATGCCGTAACATTCCGTAAACCCTGATTCTTTTCTGCGGCCTCCGCAAAGGCATTAAAGAATGCGTCAACAGTCGTCAACCCCAGTTTCTTTGCCTGCTCCCTGATCACCTTTGCGTTGGTTGGGGAGTCGACATTGAAGATCTCGGTAATGAGTTGGCCCGCAAGAGGACTCTGACCAACGAGTTCCTTTAAATCCTGCCTTTCAAAATTCTGCGTAATAAGCTGTAAAAGATTCTGTGTAAATCTTGACGGATCTTGCAGCCTGGAAACGGCATTAAGCCGCCCGATAGCAGGCAATACGCGATCGATAGTTTCTTGTGTGGTTTGTGCAATCCGGAGTTGAGCGTCCAGCGTTAGGGCAAGGTTGGTTGTGAGGCCCGGAGTTGCACGGGCAGTCTTAATAAGTTCGGCTAGACGCCGTTCAGCCGCTTCTGCGCTGCCCGTAAACGCTTTTAGGGTGTTTACGTTGGCATCAAGATCCTTGGCGCTCTTGAGTGAAGCCACGCCCAAAGCGAGCAATGGCGCAGTAATCCCTACACTAAGTGTGCGCCCTATTGATTGAAGCCCAGGCCCAATACCTCGAAACGCGTTCGCGACAGCTCTTGCTGCTTGCTGTGCAGCCCTTTCCTGTGCTCGGGCCGTAGATATAGCCGCCCTTTCCTCATCTTTAAATCCACGAATGATTGCTGTGGATCTTTGACGCTGGAGAGACTCGACCGCCCTGTTAAGTCTGCGCTGCTCTGCCTCTTGTGCGCGAGTTGATTTCTTGTGTTCCGATTCAATTCGCCTGAAGTCGCGAACATGTTGGTCAACCTGAGATCCGCGCGGTGCTCTAGGTGGTGCCAACGGAGTGGTGGTGAGAGATTTAAATGGCTGCGTGACTGCACGTCGGGCGGCAGCAATCGTGTCCGCAATCTCTTTGCGGAAGCGTAGCAGCGCAGCCGTGCCAGAGCGGGAATCTACATCAAGCTCGAAAAGCAGTCTAAGAGGATCAGCCATCTACTTTTTGTAATTCCGCATGATGTCCTGTTGAGTCATCGTGTGCTTTTGCCCATTAGAAGGCGAGGACTTTTGTTGCTTCGCGGGATTGTCTTTTAGCTCCACGCCCCATAACGCAGCCATGAACTTCCGCTGTGCTTCATCGCGCTCAAGATCGAGTTTGATCCGCCCCTCTTCCTGTTCCAGATCGAAGCGGTGCAGCACTGCCGCACACGCCAGATCGAAATTAAGATTCCGCGATGACCCTCTCAAGAGGTGACTTGGACGTATTCCGAAGTGTCTTGCCGCGAGACTTAGAAGCAGATGCTCTTCTTTGCGCTCGGTTACGAAATTTTGCCGCGCCGTCTGCGCCTTCCTCCCCGCTGATAACCGCAAACATCTCCATAAAATCATCAGGATTGACGCGGGCTACCTGTTCGCCCTTCGCGTTTACAAAGTACACCCCAACGCCCTCGAAGTAGCGGATTGTTGGCTCAAGACAGTTCTCAACTACCATTTGCCGGATGAAAATCAGGTTGTTATTGCCCTCCGCGATTTCCTCTGGTGTCGGATCTTTCTTGGCTTTCGCCTTCTTTCCCTTTTTAGCATCATCAGGCGCGTTGACTTGTGTTGCGGCTGCAACCAAGGACATAGGAAGCGATCCAACCAGCGCGAGTCCTTCCATATCGACATGACGAAGCCGAACCACGGCACCTGTTTTCTTCAATTTGTGCAGAAATCCATTAGACTCGTCAGCATTCGCTTTTCGAGATTTCTCCGCATAGTCTTCCGGGCTGGTTACTTTCAGTGTTTCGGTCATTTGTTTTTCTCTCCTAAAAAGATTGTGCCGCCAAGCTAACTTTGCTACGCAAAGCGCCGACGGCACGGGTTTAATTAATAAAACTAGGGTTGTTAAGGCGTTACATCCTCTGCGCGCACGATCGCAAAGGTGCGATCTCCCGCGGTACGGCCTGAAACAGCGCGGCCTGTAAGCGTTACGTTGGCGGCAGAATCTTTCGTGCGGCCCAATTCCATCGAGAGGCCGCCACGATTCAGGCAGCGATAGAGCATCACCCACCAAAGCACTGCTGGATCATCATCGTCAGGCCAAATCAGACCGGCGCAGAAGTAGTTGAAAGTCTTTAGCCCGCCGCCCGTGATCTTCTCAATCTCCGTAGGTGAGCCCGTGGGTGCCGTATAGACTGAGCCAGGGAGCATTATTGAGAGCTTTTCAAGGTTGCGCACTTGACGCATCGCTCCAGTGATTGTCGCCTCGTTCTGCGTGATGAAATCAGAGACCGCATCCTCTTCTTCATCAACACGGATTTCGTCAAAGGTTGGATTGGTGGCGAATGTCCAACCTTCGTTCGTATAACCCACAGAGAAGCCGTCAGGATTGGCGGTGGCATCAAAGGTACCTGTAGCGAAGTCTACTGCCGCGACTGCATCAACAGCCGGAATCGCCAGATCTACGAAAAGCTGTCCGAATCCTCGATGGAGCTCGTTAGTGCTCCAGCCATCTGCTATTCCTGCCATCGGTTATACCCCCTTCGCGGCTACCGCGTCTGCCATCAGGTTTTTAATCTGCTTGCCTCTTGCTCGAAACTTCTCCAGAGCCTTTGCATGCTCTTCCTCAGACTCGGTGAACCTGCCCGACTGGTCCTTTCGCCTCGAGCGAAAGAACTTTTCATCAAGAGCGGTGATGTAGGAAAGCGATGGTCGGCCTGGTTGTACGCCTCCGAACGCGGCTACGGCTATGTCATTGTAGAGTCGAGCGCCTTCTCGCTCGCCAAACTCTTCGCGGAGTCCATCCCACGTCACTGCCTTACGTTCGCCGGTATCAGGATCGACGCCCGGATACGCGGATTTATCGGCACGAAAGCCAGGCTCGTACTTCGCACTTGTTACCGCCTCAGTTTTTGCCGTTGGCGCAGCAGGCTTCGCGCTCTGTGTGTCGGTTTCGTTCGTCGCCATTTAAGTTTTCTCCATCAGTCCGGTGAACGTGATTATTAATGACCCGTTTTGCTTGTAAGTGCTCTTGCTCTCGTTAAAGAATTCCGCATACTCGTGATCAATATCCCAATAGGGAAGCTGACTCTTCGAAGGAAGAAAGCCATTGAATAGAGCACTTAGCGGGGCGCGTTCGATAATTATGTGAGCGGCTTGGACTCTCTTCATAACTGAATCCGCCAACGTGTCTGGATTTGCTCCAACATCTTCAATTAAGATTTCAACCCCATGAGTTTGACCAACGCTTTTGCCGTCTTCGTCCTTGAGCGTTCGCGTTCTCCGCGGTATCACGCTGCAAGCCGGGAACTTAGGATTTACCCATCGGCTTCTGCGCCAGACCACATAAGGCGGCATCGGTTCATCGCCATTTACCTCTGTATGGACTGCCGTTTCAGCCGCCTGCAAGACTCCAGTTAAATTATCAATCAGTGGCCGGATGAATTGCTGCGTTATTTCTGAATCCCACGGTCCATTTTCTGCCATCAAAACACCCTGAAACCTAAAGCACGCGATGTCGCTTCATAAGAGTCGTGAAATACCTGTAAGTGCGCCTGCCCTTCTTCGTTTGTCACTTGCATAACCAATCGGACCGGCAAATATCCTGCTCCTTCATGATGGTAGCGAGCCTTTGGATCGGAGGTCCCTACTCTCAGCGAGTTAGGATCTTCTTCCCTAACAAAGTTCGGGGCACCTTCCTGCGTCAAAGAGCGGTACATGCGACCAAAAAACTGCAAAATGGGCAAGAAGCCCACTTCTACTGCCTTCCGTGCCGCATAACTGGGTGTTAATGGCGTAAATCCGCCAGCCCCTTCCGTGTCAAGATAACGCCGCTCAAAGTCGAGTCTGACATCAACGTTTTTTTGCCAGCCGCGTTTGCGCTGATCACGGACTACCTCAATCAGCCCATCAATTGCCTCAAAGAGCCTTCTTGCTCCGCGAACAGTAAATTTTAGAAAGTCGCTCATTAAAGCCCGACATCTACTCTTCCAAAAGCCGGTCCTGACGTTGCTGACCAGTCCTGCCAAAGCGCGGTTGATGAATCCATTGGACCAACTAACTGCAATGTAAGTTGCGGACGCCCTGGGATCGCATCAATTACCACTGCGGCGCCGATTACGGCCTGGCTGCCCCAGGGAAGGCTGATTCTGTAAGGCGCTCCATCCATATTGCCCGGATTTCCACTCAATTCGCAGGGCGTATCTTGGTATTCATCTTCCCCAACTATCAAGCGACAACTGTCAGTTAGAAGATCGGCGGCTTCAAGCGCAAGATCCGCACGGATTTCGTCGTATGCCTGACCGAGATCGCCTCTCATATCAAAGAACCAGCACTACGGGCCCACATCCGCATCGACTACGGAGCACATGATGCAAAGAACACACGAATACATTAGAGCGCATTGGCACTACGGCAGAAGACGCTCGCGCAGATGGGCTCTCATAGAGCGCATTTAAAACATCTTCGATAAATTCCTCGCGCTTGGCTCGTTTGGACCACCTGATTCCCTTACTGCCGCCTTCGAGCGATGTCTGACCTGGTCCTACTGCTTCAATAGCAGTCAAAGCTGCATTAGCGATTCGTGCAAGCACTTGATCGTCACCAGTAACGACGCCCGACTTCAAAGAATTGAGTTTTGTCTCGAGGTTCGGAAACAAGTTCGGAGACTTCTGATAACGCGATAGTGAGCGGATCTGCGTCAACAGTTGCTTGACTGCGGTATCAGTCAAGAACGGATTAGCATCATCGATCTGCTCTGCTGTAAGCACTTAATCCTCTTCTGCGCGCTCTAGTCTTACTGTCGGAGCTTTATACTTAATGTTATAGAACTCGCAGCTCTCGTTTTTACAAACTCGGAGTCCGTTTTCCAAAATCAGCATCGCTAACTCGCATACGCAAATCACGGGCAGCGAAATTGTTCTTTCCACGGAGTGATCTGTCGCCATCTATCCCCTTGCTTCAACAATCTTCTTGGCTGTTGCTGGTCCAATGCCGGGAATTGCGGTCAACTCCTCCTCTGAAAGTCCGGCGATGTCAGCCTTTGTTTTGTGACCCACATCAGCAAGTGCTGCACGTCCTGGAAAGTCTTCTGGCAGCTCTTCACTCGATACCTTACCTGTCTCGCGTGCGCGGACTCGCGCCTCTTCATCGTTGAGAGCTTGGCGGCGTCGATCAATATCTGAAAGCGCTTCGGCCATCTCTTGCTCTGTTTCAGCCAGGTCGCCGAGCGTGGGCAAGGCAGCGGTAGATGTGATTACGCGCCGATCGTGGAGCACTGAACCACCGGCCGCAATCGCGCTCTCATGCCACGCTCGGCGCTGTTCCGCAGACATCTTTTTAGGCTTCGCCATCTCTCATCTTTTCTCCTTGTACTTTTTACAGCGCCGGCTCAGTCACTGGAATGAAGTCCTCGATCGCTCCGTCTCCCGTGTCTGGCGCAATCGTCAATACCGATGACTCTTGCAGGATGTGCTTTCGTGACCATCCACGACCGCAGCCCCAGTAAGTAAGTTGCGGGGGGTTGTGCTCAGCGGTCACATAACCGATAGGACCACGAGCACCACGCGGCAAGCCACCGAGAATGTTAAGGGCGCCCATGTTGGCAACAACGGATTCGGTAGTGACGCCGTTCGCAAAGTCTGCTACAGCGCGGCTGTTGTCGTTGCCAGTGAAAGTCAAAGCGGCTTTATTGATGGGCCAGAAGCGCTCTGAAGTGATATTACCTGCTTCGTCTTGACCCCACGCGCGGGAATCGTATGTCTCGATCACCTTTAACCCAAGCACATTCCGCGCGAGGTTTTTCATCTGATCGTCGTTCTGGACCATCAGATTCGTAAAACTCACATTGGGAGCAAGGAAGATTCGCGCTTGGGTCTGAAACTGTTCACACTGAATCAACTCACGGAAGCCCGCCTGAGAAATTGTAAGCCGGTCATATTCGATGCCGTACCGGATTTTGGCGAGTTCCTTGGCTACGAGAATATCCGTAACAGGCTTGCCGTTTGTGTGGTCTGTCCAAGGATCGGAGACGGTAATCTTGAGGTCCGATGGCATTCCCCAAGTGACGTTATCCATCTTGATCCCGAGGCGGTTATAACTCCAGCCATCAAGCACGCGTGCCACGCAGATTGACTCCATGCGCTGTCGCACACCAAGCAGACAGGCGTCCATAATTCCGCTTTCCATGTCGCCTACGATGTTATCCGGATCTTCCGCAATCCCGCCGTTAGCCGTAACTGCTTCGAAGGTCTTCAGCTCTTCCTGCGTGAGCAGGCGACCGATCTTGAGATTCGGGATGCCCGAAGTTTCGATCCGGAATTTACCAGCCGAATACACTGCCGCTTTTTGATCATCGGCAATCAGGTCCGCAATCAGCACGCGACCGCGAAACCGGGCCATGATTTCACCATCAACGGCGGGTACAATCGGAGTGCGACCAAGCCAAACGAGATCTTGGGGCAGGTTGCGCACATCATCCAAAGCTTTCATCATGCGCGTGACTCTTACCCCATTGAACATTTGCAGATTAGGTGCCATTTCGTTCTCTCTCCTGAAAGGAATGATCTCGTTGCTTAGCTTTGCGCGTACCAAATGCTCGGGAACGCCGCTTCAAACTCAGTGACAGTAGGACCAGCCGCGAGCGAGTGCGTTCCTGTGGTCATTAAGACTCGCGCTTTCCAAATCGGGCCACCTCCATCGAATACTGCTGGATGATCAGTGACTCCACCACCAAGCGGCGGAATCAAACCGTTCTCCAATCGGGTTTCGTTGAGGATAAAGCAGTCGCCTCGAGTGAGTAATGCGCGGCCATCGGTGGCTGCCGGGTCGTACGGACCCCACTTACCCTCATTGCCCGCTCCTTGGTTCACGGTCGCTACCGTTACGGAGTGACCTGAGCCCGTGGTGCTGTCAACTGCCGCCATTGTAGCGACGTTGCCAAGTGAATCATCGAAGCTCACCGTATAGACACCTGCTGCCGGGCCAGAAACAGAAACCAAGCCAGCACCGAAGATCTCTTCCAGCGCCGCTTCCATCTCCGCGTCGGTTGCATCGAAGTCAATCGGATCGGAACCTGCCAGCGTAAATGTGCCGCCTGTGGCGTTTGCGACCGTGACGGTCTGTACTTCGGTCTTCTTCACACGGCAAAGGATTTGCCCGTAGCGCGCGTACTTCTGACCGTTGGGCACGACTGTTTCATCGCTCAGCGTCGTATCCGCATTCACGGCAGCGAACAATCCCCAATCCAGGGTAATGCCTGCCACTTTCCAGTGAATGTCACGCCCTTCACCGGCAACCACCATCAAGGGGCGTCCGGTTCCGCTTAGTACCTGTCGACCATAAGTAGCCATCGCTTTCGTTCTCCTTTAACGGAACTGGATATTACGCTGCCTTCGGGTTTTGCTTTTTGCCCCACTCGCGGATCTTAGCTTCATCCTTCGCCATCGGATCGCTGCCTTCTGGATCGGGATTCAGCACGGTCGAACCCGGAGGCAGGTCAGCCGCGGTGAGTTCGCTCGTAAGATTGTGCTTCGGCAAGCCTTCGAACATCGACTTGAAAGATTCGACTCGTGAGCCAGTGGCGAGAGGCGTGAGTGAATCATCCTTAGCGAGCTGCGCGTAGATGTTCTGTACGGCTTCTTTCTTCGCCGGCATCAGCACTTTCGCGATCACGAGTGAGCCTGCAAACGCTTCGGCTTCTTTTGTGCGGGCCTCGTCAATCTGCTTTTGGTAGCGATCTGCCGTAGCCGCCTTTACACGCAAAGCTTTTACTTCCTCAGACTCTTCTGTCTCTTCAAGCCCGAGCGCTTTTAGGTCTTCGCCTTTCAGCGCAGCTTTAAGCCTCTGCATTAGCGTGGAGCCAACGCTTAGCGTGGTGTTTCCGTCTTTGTTCGTGTCACTCATTCTCGAATCTCCATTACCTAAAGATGGCTTTTCAGATTTACCAGAAAGTTCAGCGAGTACCTGTTCGTAAGAGCCGACGCGATCAGCGAGTCCTGCTTTAACGGCCTTCTCACCTATCAGCAACCCGCCGCCGCCAAAATCTTTTACTACTTTTTCAACGCTTACGTTGCGGTTACGCGCGACAGTGGCAATAAACACGGCTGCCAAGTCGTCAACTTCACTCTGAATTTGCGCTTTACCTTCGCTGCTGTTTGGGTCTGGACGCTTGCCCGGTGACTGGCTGGAAACGAACTCGATATCGCGCTTATTTTCCTTTTGCGGGTCACGTACAGCAGCAACCACACCGATTGAGCCAACCAGAGCGGTATCGGCTACAACCACTTCATCTGCGGCAGTCAGCATCCAGAGCGCCGCGGATGCGCCAAGATGCGCGACATAAGACACCATCTTCTTTTTGCCGCGTGCTTCGAACACCATATTGGAGAATTCGTTGGTGCCGTTGACTTCTCCACCAGGGCTGTCCACGTAGAAGATGATTGAGTGAATCTTTGGATCGTTCTGCGCTTTGTTGAGATCACGAGCGAGCGCATCAATTGTAGTGGCGCCGGAAATGTCAGAGAACATGTCGGCACGGCGAAAGATCGGGCCTTCGATGGGAATAGTCGCCACGCCGTCCCGTTCCGTTGTCGCCTTGGTTTTATCAAGCGGGCGACCGAGTTCCTTTTCCAGCGCATCAAGGTCAAGATCTTCCCCTTTAGCCTTCCGCTCCAGTGCAGCATAGTAGATCTCCACCATGCGGCGTGCGGTGCTTTCTGTGATGGCCCAAGGCTGGTTTGTCAGGAAGTTAAAGAATCTCATTCGTCTGCTTGGTCGGTCGAATCGGCTGGCTTGCCGCTCTTTTTGTCACTGCGCACATTATCACTACCCGAAGAATTAGATTGCTGGAGTGGTCCGGCCTTCACACGCTGCGGTAGTTCTTCCCCTTCTTCTGGTGGCGGAATGCCGAGTTCAGCAAGGAGAGTAAGCCACTGCGAGTCAGTTAATGATGGGCCTAACTTCTCGAGCGCGACTGCCGTTTCAGCCCAAGTGTTACCCTCTTCATCGCCAATCATCACTATCGGCGTGAGATCGACATCCCCTTCGCCAAAGTTCCAGCGCACGAAGTTCTTCCAAACATCATTTCGGAGACAATCGGCCACCTGACGCTTTCGTGAGTAGCAGAACAGGTCAAGTACGTCCTTGAAAATGCCCTTGGATGAGTAGCTTCCTGTCTCGCTGTCTTTGGTAGCTCCTGATTGCCCAGAGAGCGCGTAATCGATTTGTTTATCGTAGTCCTCATAAGCGCGAGTGAACTGTGAGCCGGTGCCGTCAACGCCGTAAGCTTGTACCGATGCACTGTGCGGAAAGGCTGCGCTGGAGCCACTTTCGAGTCGCGCTAATGCATTCGCCATTGCCTGTTGTGCCGAGATAACCTCGCCTTCGTTATCTGGATCTTCCTCTACATTCGTGTCCAATCCTTCAGCCGTGAATCCTATCGCTGACTTGATACCACTCTTTTCCAGCCACTTGAGATCCAGCCCTGGCACGAGACACTTTGCCTGCCAGAAGTTGTAAGCCGCTCGCAGCACGTTCAAACCGCGAGGATCTTCATCTTCTGTCTCGAAGGTGAGTACCGCGAACTTCTCACGTTCAATAATCTTCTGCCCGTCAATCTGCGAGCTCGGCACAACTCCTGCCCGCCCATACATCCAGGCAGTGAGTCCGATTACGTTGCGAAACGGGTCCACAACAAAGGCGGTAGTGTTGTGCGGCTTCACCTTGATCGATCTGAGCGTGAGTTTGTAAGCATCTGGGCCAGTAGGTAAAGGCTCGTTGTAGGTGATTTCTGCGACCGTATGTGAGCGTTTGAGTGCGTTCATCATCTCAGCAATGATTGCTTGAATTGGACGATGGAGGTTGTTCTGACTACGCAGACAGCAATCGCGGATCTCTAAGGCGCGGTCATAGCGGGGATCTTTCTCACCTACTGCTGGATGGAGGTTGATTTCTTCTGAGGTAACAGAAAGCTTTTGATAGTTGATGTTCTTTGAGACTACCGGATCGCGCGACATGCGCTCGTAGACATCCCAACCAATTAAGCATTCAAGTTCGTCGTTGAAGTTGGAGAGGATTTGCCCGATCTTGCGAGTGAAACCGCCAGTTCCGACTACGTATTCCTTTGTCGGATCTACTTGAGTAGGCTTTTTGGGGCGGATTTTCTCTTGTGGTAGTGCCATTCAGAAGAGAGAAATAACACAATTCCGGGGCTTATATCAGCAAGCGGACGTAATTCACGCGAATTATATCCTCTCGGTTGACACAATCGGCACAAAAGAGCAGGTTGCTTTTACATGCAGCGTTTCGCTACTAAACCATCCTAAACCCGCTTGCCTGCCGTGCTCCTGCTGTAGCTGGCTTAACTCGCACAACCCGTTTCACCAACAATCCCATTCCAAGCGCATCGTAAGGATCGTCGCCGCCGTTTCCGTCTTCGTCAATATCCCACTTGAGAACGTCTTCGGGTCTGTGTGGGTCGTGTTGGAGCGCTGGAATGCACTCAATCAGCCGCGTACATGTGCTGAATATCTTGATTGTGGGGCGGATTTTCTTCTCGCTATGCACATCCCCAAGACGCTCCAGAAGTTCACCGGCGCGGCTAATCCTGCTCATATTTGCGCGCTCCAAATGAATACCGTGAGACTCATACTGTTGCGCGATCGTCCTGCCGTGTTCGTCGCCTTTGTTATCGAACGCATCCGCACCAGCCACGAACGGACGTACACGCTTGGCATCAAGTCCCTGTCCTAAAAACTTCTCTTTGATAAGCGGGGCGTGCTGACCAGGCAGCATCTTTGCTTCGACGTGCTCTGCGGTTACGTAGATATCTCCATCGAACTCTCGTAAGAGATAAACCGCGGTGGGGTGAGTAAATCCGTAGTCGAGTGTTGCCCAAGCAGGCCAGTGGATAGGCACAGGAAAGGGTTTGATTACATGCGCGTCGTAATACCAGTTCGTGAAGTATTGGCCGGCCGCAATGTCCCAATCACCATCTCGCCACGCCGCTCGTAACCAGCCTGAGAGTTCATTTAGAGACTGCTCGTAACCAGCATTCAGGAAAGCGTTGTCGCGGTAAGTGGCAAAGACAAAGCGCGTAACTGTCTCTGCTTGGTCACGCCATGGCTTAATAAACTTTTGCTTGGTGTGTTCGTGTCCGACTCCGCCCGGATTGAATGTGTGATAGATACGTGGGCGCCAGCCTTCTTTTGAGGAACGGATGCTTGTCTTTATCTGCTTCTGTTTGGTCGCGGAGATCTGGTTTGATTCTTCAATTAGGGCTCCATCGTATTCGATACCGAGATAGTTATCAATGTCCTTCTCAGCGTTGAAATGGCCGAGGACGATCCGCGATCCTGATTCCGTGAGATGAAGTATTCCCGCATGGCTTCGATAATCGTGAGGGACACGGCCAAGCAACTTTACCCGCAAATCCTCAAAGCTTTCTCGCGCTGCCTTGCCAACCTTGCGCAGAAACAGAAACTTTAATCCTTTAATGCGGCGACAGTCATCAATTGCTATCTGACCAAGGCCCGCGTGAGACTTACCAGGACCGCGAGCGCCGCCAAAGCCTACTTCTGTAGGGCCATCCTCGTTGTCACAGAGACGCGCAGCAGCGTGAAAGGCGAGTTGTTTAGGTTGGGGTATATAGCCAGCTCGAATGAAGCGTTCTAGCGAGTCTTGTGGAACGCCAAGGTTGCGGGCTGTCGCTGCGAGTCGCGCCGAAGCATCACTGAGACTCAGCACCATAAACTTTCAGGATTGCTTCGGCTACAGGTTGTAGCAGCGCGGTTCCGTCTGGATTGGAGATTTCGTGTCGATCGCGGTACTTGTCGGGTTTGCGGGCTTTCAGAATGAACATTGCTAGCACGTCGCTGTGCTCTTTGACTCTGCCGCATTCCTCGCCTTGGTAGAAAACTGGTTTTTCAACGCCATCATGAGCGCGTCGATAAATTTCCTGCTCAAGCGCATCGGTAGTCTTCTCAATAATGTCATCCCATAGCACGGAGAACTCGAGGTCTTCACGTTTCCAATCGTATGCCGATGTGCGCCCTATTCCAATCGCATGGCACGCAACTGAAACATTCCCCGCAGAAGCGGCTAATGCCTCTAGGAATTTTCCCCTGTTTTCTAGTGTACGAATTGTACGACCTCTCAACTTGACCTACCGTCCTATAGGTGTACCTACTGGAACACATATCATTGGCATCTCGCCTGGTTGGTCTTCTTTCCTGCCGCCTTGAGGACGCCACTCAACCTTACCGGCCGCTACTAACTTATCCACGCAAGCTTTGATTTGCTCCGCTTCCAATCCAAACATGTTTTTGCCACACTCGAGACAGGTCATTATTGCTTCTACTGTGTAGCAGCCATCGTCAATTCGCTCGTAGATCTTCTCGAGCAATGAGCCATTGGCACGATGCTTCTTCTGTGCGATCGCGCGCCGTAACTGGCGGTAACTCAACCCTTCCAGTTCTGCTTTCATCAACCATTTCTTTTGTTGGGCGGGCCTTAGTGCGGCTACTGCCAAATGATGATTGAATGACAGCTTTTCATTGCGCAAAGAAAAGTCAACCTTGGACGCTACATAAACATCGTTTGCGAGGGACTGATAGCTTTGCCCGGTGGCTTCGATTGCTTGCGTATACTTCTCACCATACTGAGCTTCACCATAGCGTATCCAATCGCCGATCCAGAACTGGACTCCTTGACACGTTCTGCGCAACATTGCGCCAAGAGTTTGCCAATCATCGAAAGCAAGGCCGGGTTGGATTGTCAGACTTGTGGCTGTGAACTGACATCCAGGTACATCCAGGATTGATAGGTCTGATTTAGGGCGTTGAATAATAGCTGCGCTCATCTTTGATGGGTTAATGGACGCTCCCCGATCTTGTATTCGACCTCAAAGGCTATTAAAGCGTCTCGAGCGGCCTGAATCGACTGCGTTAACATGCCCTTTCGATCTTCTTTGCGCACCTCTTCGACTATGGCTGCTTGTAGACGAGCGTGCTCTGAACGTAACTCCATCGCTTTGAATTTATCGGTCATGTCTGGATACTTCTTGCCCGTCTGCGCGGCAATACGTTTCACTTGCGACTTTGATTTGTAATCAGGTGCATATTGAACTTTTCCTGTTTCCATAGTGCGCTCGCCTTCACTTCCCATTCACCATCACAGTCTAGAACCTCACAAACTCAACATAGTTTCCCTTTGGCTGATTTGCTGGACGCGGCACTAGCCGATTCGGTCTATAACCTTCGCCTGCCTGTTGCTGCCAAAGTGACGCTTGCTCATTCAGCCCAGTTGGATAACGAAGAACTCGAGGCAGAGCAGGAGCAGGGATGGGCGTAGGTGGCGGTACTGGTATAGGCGCGGGAGCTGGAGTCGGAGATGGTGCTGGCGGAATTGTTCCCGGCTCCGTCTGGGTTAGACGCTCCCACGCACTCGTTGCCCATTTGTACCAGAAGTTATCCATGCCGAGCACATAGACCACTTGGGCCAGGTATTTGTAGATCGTTCCTTCTCCACCACCTGCCTGTACGCCATTTCGCAGCGTCTTATTTGCAGCCAACGTCCATTTTGCGCCAGTGGAATCAATTATCTCAGTTGCTTTCGTACCATCGGGGCTCGGGGGAAGCGGGGACGGCGACGGGGCTGGTGTAGGTGAAGGGGGCTGGACGACGGATCCACCTATCCACGCAAGCGAAGCGGGCACGCGACGGATGTGCTGGTTATAGTTCTTTGGCGTGTCGTCAAGCATTGCACGTACGCCATCAGTGCCAACGTAAGCAGAGTCGTACATCTCCTCGTATGCGGTCTTGAAGAACTGATCGCCAGAAATCTTGTGGGCATAAGCGTATGCAGGAATAATCGTTGAGCTCGCCTGTCGCGTACTCGGCAACCACCACGCCTCAAGCGCGGTCCACGGAAAGACAATATCACCCTTCTCGTAGCGGGTTGGATTTTTTGATGTGCCGCCGTGATAGAAATAGTGCCAGCCGCGAATGCGCTTGCCTGAGACTTGTTCAATCTGATCCTTGATGTATGGCCCATCGTTGTACAAGTGACGACAGCCATTCAGGATCTGATTTTTGACGTTCTCCTTGACGGTCGTGTTTGTGGTGACCTGATGTACGTCACACAGCGCTGCCATAAGTAATCCAACCATGAACGGCTGCATCACGCCAACTAACGATCCACCATCATCACTAACCCAGTCATCATTCCATACCCATGCTCCATCAGATCGTTGTGTGCGCCCAAAGTACTGCACTGCGGCTGCTTCCACATCAGCAAGATACTGCGCTCGCAGTTCTGCGCCATTTGTAACTGTTCCGGTTGTAGATGGAAAAGAGTCCGGCAGCACCTTCGCTAACCACGTTGCGTAGTGCAGCATGAATGCGCCTTCGCGCAGATCGTAAAGTGGTTCGGTTATACGCCGTTTGATGTAGATGTAGAAGAAATACTGGACGTAGGAATTGATCCAATCCCACATCTCCGGCCGGCCATCAAGCGCGCGCAGAATAAGTCCAGCAATTCCTGCGTGTCGGGGAGGTGGACTGGCTTCATCGGGCCACTTGCGGACCTTCCCTTCTCCGATCCATGACTGTTGCTGCCACCATGAATCGGCGCATTTACGAAACAGGGTTAGGAACTGTAGATCTCCAGAGCGTCGGTGTGCGATGTATTCACTGAGCGGCAGGTCGTAGTAGTTCAGCAGTACGAAGCTATTGGCACCGATCTCATCCGTAGGCGGCGTAATCGGACATGCTTCTCCGTGTTGCTTAGCTTTGGCAATCTGCGTCTGGTCAAAGTAGGTGTTGCCGATCGGGATTTGCGGGCCAGTGATGAGATCGCTCTGCTCTTGTAAGGTCATGGGAGCGGATTGTATTACTTTGTTGCGGTTCTGTCTAAAGATTTATTGCGAACCTGTCACTCTTTGGGCGGCAGCGTGTAATCGGCGGGCTTCATATCTTGCGAATTATCGTAGTTCTTGTGCTTAATAGTCAGCGTCGCTTGCATGGTCCGGATCTGATTCTCGTAGTTTGCCATCTCGCTTTTTAGCAGTCCATTCACCTCGCGTGAGTCCGCTAGCTCGCCATCCAGTTCTTCAGCTTTATTGCGCCAGAAACGGATCTGCGTACGTAGTTCCTCTTCCCGTTGGTTCCACTCCTCACGCCTCTGTTCGGCCTTCTGAATGACGGTCTGAATTTCCCGAAGAGTTTCCAGTCCGGTGCTAACCTGCGAGTTCTCAGCGGTAATGTGGATGCTTTTGGTTTCCGCTTTAACCTTATCAAGTTCGATAGGTTCACGGTTGCGCCGGGTAAACCAGCCGCCTAGCCAAGCAAGGATACTTGCAACGACTACGTAGAGGAGCGTCGTAGGGTCGCGCGGGATTAGTGAGTCGAATTGCATCGGGGGTCATCGTCGGTCCAGTTCTTGATGTAGCACTGTGATGCATTCAGCTAGTTGTTTGCCGATTCGTTGGCGCTCTTTTAGCTCTTGATCTTCCTGCCTCTTGTCTTTGACTATCAGGCTAAAAGTCGGCTGCTTGCGATGCTGGCGCGGGTTCTTCTGTCTCGGGAAAACCAGCGAACTGTATTGCGCCGACTCAGGCGGGAAGCGGCGATCCAAGGGCACGTCTTTGTAGCCATGCCACGGACTAATACAAGCAATGTCAGCTTGGTCCTCCGACGAGAAGAATCCGCCGTTCTCAAACCATATTAGCTTCTGCTTCTTTCCGTCAACCTCAACGCCTTTTGGACATGGAATCTTCATCACGTTCCATGAGAAGTGAATGAACGGACGGAAGACGCACTTGAAAAACAGCTTGCGATACCACGGCGTTGAAGGGTCAAGATCCCACTTCCAGTGAGCCACCATCCAGATTCTGTCCAGAGATTCAGCGACTCGTTCTGGAAGCATTCGCTAACCTCCTCCTTGCCCCGGCCCTTTGCCTGGATTATCAATGTCACCTTGCGGCTTTGGCTTTGGTGCTGGTTTGGGCTCTGGTTGCGGTTGAGGTGGTCGCTGTGGCTTGTCTTTATCAGGTTTATTTGCACTCATACTCGACTCCGTTATCCTTTTCAAGTAATCGAACAGTGAGTGAGATAGCACTGTAAGTTTCCAAAACTGTCACAGGTGGTGATCATCGGGGGCTGGTTATTGTGCTCTCTGCTGGTTACGCGTTAATTCCAAGCTCGCCACTCGTGCCGGTAGCTCGTCAAGTTTCTTGTCCACAGCGGTCAGTTTCTCGGTCAACGCCTTGGCATCGGTCTTCAGCTCGGCAATATCCCGCTGAATACGAAGCTCCTTGTCGTCAGCACGAGTGGAAGCTCCGCTCATTTTATCCATCAGGTCAGTCTTGGAGACTGATTGAGCAATCTGTATCAATGACTGATCGATGCGGGTGTTGCAATGCTTCAGTTCCTTATCCAGGTTCTCCAGCGCCTGGACTAGGTCCGGCTTATCTACTTTGCCAGCTACCAGTTTCCACACTGCGATCACAGATGCAATGATCAATGCGGCGATGATTCCCAGTATCCATCTAGTCCAGTCGTAGGGTTGCATTTCGATAGCCAAGCACGATGTCTCCTGCTACAAAATCTTCCCGTTCACCAGCCCGGTCACCTTCTCATTCGTATCTGTCACGGTCTGTTCTGTCTGCCGATGTTCCAGATGGCTCCAGATGCGACTGAGTATCACGACAAGGATCGTGGTAGCGTTGCTGATAATGGCGACGATGACTGCTTCGGTGAATTTCATTTAGGTGTCAGGTTTAGGTAAGTAATCACAGCGTCTCGGAGCCCTTCACGAAGTTTTCATCGTTGTCTCCCCAACAGACTATCCCTGCAAAATGACTCCGAGACGCTGCTACTTGATGTCGCCTCCCCGTGGCAGCCCCTCCAGCAGCACGGGCTGACCAACTCGCGCTGCATCTGTCCCGAAGAGGCGGCAACTGGTTAGGTGGTGGGCGGAGGTTCGCCGCCGGTATCGCTTGTGGTTAACGCATCCAGATCATCGTCAACCTGCTCCAGCTTCGTGGCAGCCGCGTCGAGTCGGGCCTGATCGATCTGCCCTTGGGCCACTTGTGCCTTTAGGTCGGCGACTAGAGCTTTCAACTCCCCCTGTGCGGCTTTGATGATAGTCACGTCTTCTGCGAGATCCGCCGCCTCTTTCTCAATTCGATCAATGTTGCTGCTCATCGTATCTACCTTTCTACTGAGATTATTAATTGCTGTTAGCACTTCACTGCCGTCAGCGCCATCTCTCGCCAGCACGTCCGTCCGACGATTGTACGCACCGATCAGCGCGTTGAGCAGGAAGTACAGGTTACCCGACTTACTGATCTCGACATTGCTCTTGCTAAAGAAATCCTTCATCGACATCCTACTTCACCGCCATGCACTGTCTCACGTCGATGTCACCCGGTCTGCCCCATGGACAGCCGGTCAGTTGGTAGAAGATCTCGGTGCGCACTGACGGTTGCTCGGTGGAGCCGCTCAACCAGTGGGCGAATACGTCGTTGGGGATGGTCAACTCTCTGCCGTTATTGCCAAGCGCTTGAAGTGCTTGAACCAGCGGCGGGATGTCGGCAGTGCGACGAATAGATTCGACAGCGGACTCGCTGAGTCGTACGATGATCTCCGCTCGGTTGTACGCTGACCACTCATCGTCCGGCACATCCAGCAGTTTCTCTTTGTTAGGACAGGACAGCGTAACTATCAGCTTCGTGTCTGCTGAACCATTGAATCGCAAGGCTTGATGCTGCTCTCGCCACTGAGCTACGGGCGCAACTTGAACTACAGTGCAGGGCGGGAGGTTGGGTTGCTGGAAGGTGAACAAAGCCAGCAGGATTAGTAGAGTCATGGTTGCATCACCGCTTTCAGTTTATTTACTTCTGCTTTCAACTTGCGCTCCAACTCCTTCTCGTCACGTGCAATGCCGATCGCGCTGCGTGCCTCTGCGCTGCTACTGGTACTGGAGTAAAACACCACTAAAGACGAGAGTATGCCTTCGGCGATGTTCGCAGCTTGTTGCACGCGCGGATGAGCAGCGAAGTTCTGACGATTGATAATCCCACGGAAGCACTGCAAAGCAGAGAGCGATGCTTGGAATTTCCGAGATTTGACCTCACTTGGCGGAGCATCTTTGGGAATGGCGGAGAACATCTCCTGCAATACCAGGCCACACTGAGCTCCGTCGTTGAAATCGGTGATTATAGCGGTGGCTTTGGCTTGTGGAATTACGCCGGCATTGACCAGTGAGTTGACAAGCGGGCTGGATGCGGCGAGGGTCAAGCGAAAGGTTTTGATTGCCGCGATACCACCACAGCCAGACTCGAGCACGACGATCAACAGCAGAGCAGCAGTAGACTTCCGCCTGAATAGTGAGAAAATTGGTTTCATTCTAGTCTCCTGTAGGAAAGAGTTTGCCGCGCATCGGACAGCATAATAGCACTAGCACGCTACTTGCAGGAAAGAATTATCGTAATCAAGAAAATGCCTGTTTCGTCTTCGATAATCATAACTTCTTTATGCGCGACTTCGTTGCCGTCTTCATCGAGCACTAGAATTTGCGGACGTTCCAGATCTTCCGGCATTCAGTAACTCGCTTTCTGAAAAGACTCTGCAACCTTATTCGCCACTGCTGATAGTTCTGATCCAGCAAGATGAAATACTAAAGCTGCAATTAGAACCACTAAAGCAAGTGTAAGAATAGATTCAAGAAAGTTGTTTGATGTGGTTGTCATCGTTGTCTCCGTCGTTCAGTCGCCAGTTGGGACCATCGCTTGATAGAAGCCGTCTTCATCAACCGCGACGCCACCTTGGGGCGTCCAGTCATTACGCATAGCGTCACGGACGTTTCGCTGCAACTCATCGATGCTGCTACCTCTGACTATTTTGTAAAGCAGTTCCTCAGTCATCCCCTTCACCTCCGTCCAGTTGCTGCATTAGGTCGATACCTTCGTTGGTGAATAGGCATTGGATCTCGCGCCGTACTTCACCTTGACACTGAATGAATCCATTGCGCCACTGAGAGTCAAACCGAGTATCAATCCAGAGCCGATCAATTGCAGACAATACTTTCTGCGCAAGGTCGCGCTTGGCGGCAACGCGAATCTTATCAGCGACACTCTGGAGCAATACGTCAAGTTGCGCGTGCTCAAGTTCGATGTCTGCCATCCTCTCCCTCTCCTTTCACCAGCGCTTCCAACCTATCGGTGGTTAGACCTCCGCTAAAATGCAGTTACAGATACTTTGCGAATAGATACCGCAATCGCCCTCGTGTTCTGTCGCACCTTTCGCACGATGCGCCAAAGATTTAGCGGTTAGTATCTCGGCAATCCCGTTCATGACGGCTTTTACCTGCTCTGGTTGGAGACGGCCCAGTTCTTCTAGGTCCAACTTCACATAAATATTCAAATTAATGTTGCTCATCACGACCTCCAGTACACTGCACTTCGTTATCGTTCACCAGCGCCTCTAACTTCATCACTACTTGATCTCTATCTACATACGCCACTCCAGCAAAGGGAATAATGGAAGCGTTATTTACTATGTCGATACAGGATTGGATGGTGGTGGAGCGCGCGCTTCGATGGCGTTGTCACGTTCTGCGATATAGGCTTGCTGTAGGTTGCGAATTGCGCCGTCAAGACTTTCATCTGCGCTAGCTGGGTTAAGTAGTGCGATACACCCGTCTCGATATTGGCGCAGTTCTTCCAGTTGGGCACGAGCGTAAGTCTGATCTTCACGAACCGCTGCCAACTCCGCGCGGAGCCTGCTTGCTTCGGTATGGTGGTCCAGCGGGCCGCAGACGTGATAGCCAGCCTCTACGCATGGATCTACCCCTGCCTGCGTGGGCTCAGTTGGTGGGAAACCGAATCGGTCCAATACTCTGAACCACCATGCGTACCACTCAGGAAACAGACTGTTCTTAACCATGTTCTCCCTGGTGGTCCAGAACGGAGTTGTGCCATCTTCGTTTTGACGCGGTTCCTGATCGCCGATGTCAACAACAAATCCGGCGCAGTACCATTTGATCATCGCGTCGTCGCCGCGAATGGGATCTAGAGTGTGACCTGCAACGAACTGTATCGACCGTGCTTCGCATCCAGTTTCTTCCATTAGTTCGCGCCGCGCGGCCTGCTCGAACGTCTCGCCTGCTTCCACCTTGCCACCGACACCACAGAAACCGCCGAAGTTGCGATTGTTAACAGCAAGAATCTGACTGCCGCGAAAGATCGTAATTTCGACTGATCCCCGCAACGCCGTGTCGTCTAGGTCCCTTGCCCCTTCACCGGGAGCGATGGTGCTCGGCTGCTGATGATGCGGCCCTTCCGCAAGTGCGGCTTTGAATTCCATGCAGCGGCAGTCTCCGTCTAAGCATTCTTCAAACCATGACTCTTGGCCCCGCCTCACGTGCTGGCTCATAGTATGCCCGCAAGTGCAAACACAGTCGCACGGCTTTGATTTACCCGACCTGTCAACAGTCCAAATAGAACAGAGTTTATGATGTTGCGCTTCCCCCTCGGCTGCTGCTGCGGGTGGAGCGGTTAATGCGGCGACAAGCCCGCAGTCACAAGGCGGCGAAGGGTATCGCTCATTGGATCTGCATTCCGGTTTGTGTTCAGTGTACGGTTCCAACTGCTGAATCTTTGCCTTTAGAAATGTTTCTGCGTGGGACCGTGCAACCGTTAGATCCAGATTAGCGACCGACGCAGATTCGGGTACGTGGCCCCAATCAGCATCTGCCCGCTGCTCTCCAGTGCCTGTGCCAGTGGTTGCAACGATCTCTCGCAATCTCAGCCACGAGTTGCGCCATATTTCATAACCAGCTCCGGGCGTGAAGTCCACGGTCCTGAAACGCGACTGGATGTCGGGGCGCGTCTGCAACCATGCATCATATTCAGTGCTTGACGGCCCTTCGATTACGCCCCCGCACCGCTCACTCACGGCCGGCTGGTGGACCAGATCTTCACGGACATATCCGACGCTAACTATTGGCAAATCCGCGTCTGGCGGCGTGTCGTAAATATGCCGCATTGCCCCGGCGATCAAGTTAGGCGCGGCGTCGATCCAGATCCGCTCCGGTGCCACTCTCCGCTCCACTGGTTGATTGTCGTTAATCATGATCATTGCTCAGTTAGTATTCCGTAATGAATAGATAGCATCTATCAGCAACCCGTCCATCTTCGTCTGCTCACTCTCGTGCTGCTCATTTCGTTTCTCCAAGTGCTGCTCGCAATCGTTTGATATGCTTATCGATCACCCGCCAGCCCGCGTTCTCGGGATACATGTGCTCGACAGCTAAATGCGATTTGCCCGACTCCTTAGCAATTGTTATTAGCTTGGCGAAATCTTTCCGCGCTTCGATGGCGTTCGCTGCGTTGCTTAGTTTTAGAAGTCCTCTGCTCATCTTAATTTCTCCTTCCGTTTTCTCTGTTGCTGCTGTATCAGTCATGCTGCTATACCTCGCTCAAAATCTCCCGGTGTCCATCCTTCACAGATGTCGTGATAGTCGGATTCATTCAGCGCTTCAAAACACTCTGGGTGTAGCCAATCAGATACCAATTCACCATCAAGGACGTAAGAGCGGGAACGGGCTGGCGAACGTGGCAGAATCTTCTCACTGCACCACGCGCACATGTGCGGCTTCCTAACCTTCACATCCACGCTGCTGATCTCCCGATAACTAAGACACATCGCATTGCTCCGCTGCTGTATCAGGTTTAGATTGAGTGGTCATACATTCACGTCTCTTTCTTCCTGCGCAGTTATTCGCCATTCGTAATTAACGTACTCGCCAAGTTGGGCTAGTAATGGCTCTGCGGCCTTCTCATGATTCGGCGGCTTAACGTCAATAGGAATACAGACCCACTCGTACGGTTCTTTCAGTACATCAGCCAAACGATTCTCGACGCGGCCAAGCGCACTTCCCCAACCGTAACATCCGAGATGCTTGACGCGATTCTCTCCGTAAATCTCAAGACGCAAGAACTCCGGATGATTAGGTGCGCCGCGCGCAATCAATCCGCCCGCCTCCAAGTGTGCAATTAACTCTGCTGCTGTTTTGCTCATCCTTCCCCCCTCTGCTTCAGTGTGGATCATTTGGTTGTTCTTACGTCGCGCCACATTTTCATCAGGCCAATCGGATTGTCGGGCTTCTTAATTTGCGTCATGTCAACTGCAACCCCGCCAAGCAGGGCACTAAAATTCTTTAGTACGTCTAACTCTTCGGAAAGCCGCTCGCGTTCCTCATCTGAACAGTGAAGCAACACCGCGCCAATGGAGCCACGAAAGCGTATGTCTTCGTTGGTTGACATCCAGAAGTTCCGCCCTGCCTTCATCGCTGAACGCAGTCGATCTTCTAATGGTTGTTCTTTGGCGTTTGCAAGATTAGCTTCAGCCGCAATGATCTGCGCAGCAATTACTACCGTCTTATCGTTGTCGTTCACGGGCTTATCCTTTAGGACGATCTTTATGCTTGGGTATTGGCTTACGACTGGCTCGCCATTTCTCAAGAGCCTTTTCGCCTGTCTCTACAAATTTAATCCTGCGCGGTCGAGCCCAATATGGCGAATTACATTTCTTATTCGCGCACGTCTTTGGCTTCTCTAGTGACTTAGGCCACCATTCATAGCCACAGCGAAGGCAGATGAGTTGTTTAAGTGCCGAGCTCATTGCAACCCTCCCCACTGTTCAGCCATTGCTTCGGCAATGCCGGTCAATGTCCGCGATCTACTCTTCCATCTGTCCGGCGAAGGCGGCTCGTGATGCACTCGCGGTCTACGACCCTCAACTATGTTTGTCGGTTGCAAGGGTGACAGATTCTTCAACCATAGACAGGTTGCTTTGACTTCGCCGTGCCCGAATTGCCAAGGCTGGATAATCTGATCAGGCTTGCGCCACCTCGTTGACATAATTCCAACCGGGTTTTCAATGGCGATCCGCTCGATAGGCGCATTTGCCAGTGTCATGAAGAAACTGACCGCCTCAGACTGCTCTCGCTGCTTCTCCTTAAACCAGCGGGCGCCTGAAACCGCAAGATGCGTACACGGCGGAAACGCAATCATTAAATCGAATGGGTTCACGTCTAAAGTGGTTAAGAACTCGAGAAGATCTCCTTGATGGTGTACGGCTAGAGATAACTGGCTCAAAGGATCATCGGGACGACTGCTCTCGCAGGGAAGCAAGTCTACAGACCATGCCTCATGTCCACGTGCAGCAAACGCATCACGTACGATCCCCGAGAACTCACATGCCACAAGGACTCTCACGCCAGCGCCCTCAAGATCTCCGCATTTGATTTCCCTTTGAACCAGAGCGTATCTGTAAACGCCTCGTCTATTTGCGCCCAACTCCACTCTGAAAAGTCCGGTAGGCAGTAGTCGTAAAGGTGATCAGCAACCCATCGGGCTTCTTCTTTTGACGTCCCGAGCTGGTTTAGGCATCGTTCGATTATCTGTTGGTTTGTCATAGTGAGGACAAGATAGCATAACTATATAGACCTGTCTACATATTTCGCGCAACTTGGGGAATTATTTTGATGTGGCAGGAAAGGGCTGAACTGCTTGGCTGGTATTTCCTCGCGCACTGCCTTTATAGCGATACGCCACAGCAGTACGGTCTGGATGGGTTATTGCGTATCAGTTCGCCCCTTCCCTGGTTTCTATGGTTTTTCGCGATGAAACGTTACTGCGCTTGTGACTTGAGCCATTTGTGGACGTTCTCAATGGCTTCTTTTGCGGAGACTCCCGAGATACATGGCAGCTGCGTGCCGCTAATGCGCCATTCTTCAGTCTCGCCAAGTACGTAAATCCCCACCTGAAATGAAGCAAACGGACCTAGCGCCTTACGGAGTTCCTTGAGTAATTCTTGAGATGTTGGAGGAGCATCGCGCAGTCCTTGCATGATCAAATCCCTTTCGGTTTCTAAGGATTCGATTCTGTCAAGCAAGTGGCGCTCGCTTGCTGTGGTTTCTCGCGGTAGTAGGCTCATATTCATTTCTCCTTGCTTGGTAGATCACCGACCTCGCTGGATGTTTGGACGGCCTGTTCCTTTATCTTTTCTGCTCATGATGCCGCCTTGTCCATGATTCGGATGTCGCCCTTCTTTCCGAATTGCATGAGCTTCAATATGGTCTGGCATTCAGTTCGACCGATTTCAACGTAGGACTTCCCCTTCGCATTGGACCGCGTTAATTGTTTCCTTGATTTCATCGACATTCTCAGACAAATAATCATCTTGCACGGTAGCGATCAGGAACATTCCGTTCTTCTGATAGCCGTAAACGATTTTCATTGTTTCTGCTCCCACGGCATCGGTGCCTGTTCTTCAAATAAAGCGGGCTGAACGTCAGGATCTTCAACCAGGATTTCTTGAATTTCAATCTCTACTCGAGACGGTACTCCGTAGCGTTTCTTTAAGTCTTCATCAACGATTCGGGCGTCATCTGTAAAGACATTTCCAGCTTGTGTTAATCCATCTTCAACTGGCCGGCTCAGTTTGAGCACATCGGGAGGACCGATCGGAAATCGTGGCGCACTGGCTTTCAGTTTATTGGAGTTAGTACCAGTGCCATAGTGACCTTTTGGACGCGGCAAGTAGAAGACAAACCGCACGGCAACAGGCCCATCGAATCGTGGTCCGCCATACTCTTCTCGCGCTACTTTGCTGACGTGTTTTTTCCATCTCTCAGCCCTCGGGTTTGCGTCCTTCACAGATACCACGATGCCTCCGTTATCGCGCCTATATGGATTCTTATCCTTATCCAGCGGCACTAGCGCTCTTTTGCTTCCTCCGGGCTCCGGCAGTCCGAGCACGGTGAATCGGTAAGTCCGTCCAACTTGAAGCGCTGGAGAGGCATTCTGCGCTAAAGACGTACCACTTAGCGGGGCTTCTCTTTTTGCTTTGTAGTTAGCGAGCCATTGCTCGTCGTATCTATGGCTCATAAGACTTTCAGAAATGTATATCGCTTCGGCAGTGGCCCAAGATAAACCTGCGGCATTCTGAACGGAAACTGATCACTCGTAGGGTCTAAAATCCGGCCATCCTCTAAACGCAGGCAAGTGTGATACATATCGTAGCCGCCGCAATTAACTTCGCATTCGATCAGATCAAGCTCGACGCCATAGACCGAAAGTAATCCTTGTAGCGGAAGGCACACGGCGCGACACATCATCGAGGAATTACCTCCGTCAAGCATGCCACGTCGAAAGCCCCGCGCGACTCTCTTTAGATCCGCATCGTTAAGCATAAGATCAAAGCCCTTTGCCGACCGCCCTCTAGCGAAATTAACGGTCGGCCTCAGGCTCCGCACTCCCACAGTCAATCTCTTTTAGAACTTCTTTTGTGATGTCTTCCACGTACATCTTAGAACAGCGATCATCATCTCGTTAAGCGCTTTTAGAGTTTCAGGCGAAACAGATTCCGAAACGTTTGCTTCGGCACCGCATGGCAATACTACTCTCACGCTAGGTCGCCTCTCTTTCGCTTCTTATAGTGACGCCCTACATGCCATTGCTGACAAAACTTGCATTGGTAAGCGGAGTAGGCAAATGATGGATTGTTCTTTTCGGCGTTGAATTTGGCTGCTCGCAGTCCCGCCGCCTTCTGATTTAACCGTTGCTTGCGAACGCACGAGTACCATTCTTCGATGGAGAATGTCTTTCGAAGGGGCTCTAGTTTATGCGCTCGCTGAAAACTCATTCTCTCTTCCTCTTCTGTGCTGCCCTCAATATAAAGTCGGAATAACGCCGCGACCGTGCTGGCTTACAACTTCCTTGGGTTTATACATTGCACGATCATCGTGATCACTCGTAGACACCAACTCAACTTTGCGACGCACTTGTTTGATGGGATAGCGTCGCATTGAACGGCCATCTATACCGTGAACTTCCTTCATTAGCTTGCGGACATCTATCTCATCTTTCGCTACAATTAATGTGTCGTACCACTGATACAGTTTCACGATGGTTGTTGCCTCCTTTGCTGAATCGTATCATTCACAATCGCTTTCATTTTCTCTGCGGGCCACACTTCGATTATGTCGTGCGCGAAGTTGCAGATCAGAATTACATGGTAGAGAGCTGCTTCGCTTAGTTTGCGTCTTTTGGCATCGTGAGCAAATCCTAAATAGTTATCAATTCCGCAGTCGTGTTTCAGTTTCCCTTGGAGCTCGCATGTCGTGATTCCTACGGCTTCAAATCGTCGCTTGATAATCGCACGAGCACTGTTCCACTGCTTTGTTTTCTTACCCGGCCCCAAACGCTTTGTTCCGCGCTTCATCTGCTTCGTGCCACGCTTCATCGCTTTGCGGGACATGGGCTTGAACTTTCCCCGAGCTTCGGAGTAGGTCTTAGCGAAACTCATACGGCGTTTGCGAATAGTCCTTCCTGAGTTTTCTCTGCGGCTCTAAGATTTGCACATGCTTGTTTGAAGTAAGATTCTTTTAGCTCGATTCCGATGAAGTTACGGAGGCGTTGAACGGCCACGTAACCCTCACTGCCTATGCCCGCGAATGGACTTAATACCGTATCGTGCGGGTTGGTCCAAAGCTCGATGGCCCGCTCAATCACGTCTAGCTGGAGCGGGCAAATGTGGCGCTCGTCTTTATCTTCCCTCGCCGATTCTCTCTGTAATGTCCGACTTTGGTTGATATCCATCCATACGGGTGAGGCATAACGTCTCCATACTTGATGTGAATAAACCGGATCGTCAAGCGTCATGGTCGTTACATGGCGATCAAAGTCTGGATCCGAAGACTTTATTGATGGCTTGCCTTTCTTACCTCTTGGCTCGTCCTCTCCAATGAATTCTGTAAAGCCTTCCGGCCGTGAAATTGGATCCTTATTGTCGCCTGGTTTACGCATCGTTATAAGATAGTCGGGCAAGCCCTGCCTACTCATGGCGCTATCCTTCATTACCTGTTTGTGCATCAATCCGATGGCTTTTGTGCGCGTGGCCTCAATGAGCGGATCTTTCCAAATAACCACACGCGAATGCTCAATAAAACCGGCTGCCTCAAATGCGCGGATCAGGTCGCCCGGAAAATCTTTGATGCCGATGTAACCGTCTCGCTCTTTCATCGCGGGGATATCCATACAGTGAAATGATAGCAATCGACCGGGCATCATTACGCGATGTAACTCCGTGATTAGAAACTTAAAGTGCTCGTAAAACTCAGAATCAGAACGCGCATTCCCCATGTCACGATCAGACGCTGAATATGTGTAGAGTGAAATGAACGGCGGGCTGAATATCGAATAATGAACAGAGTTATCAGGTATCTCTTTGGCCCGTTCAACGCAATCGCCCAGACGCATGGACCAGCCGTTGCCGGTCTCTTCCTTTGTTTTATATTCATCGGGTTGTCTGATACTTTTGATGTGAATCGCTTCTGTGTTATACACGCTCATGTGCTTAACCATTTCTGCCGCCATTCGTGCGGCATCCGCTTCTTTGCGTTGAATGTTCTTAACTACTGCGCCCTCTGCTTCTGAGGTTATTACGTGGCAGTGGACAGGTTTCTTTTGTCCGAAGCGCCATACACGCCGAATTGCCTGATACCACTTCTCCCAACTATCAGACAGCCCAACAAAGGCCGTGTTCGGGCAGTGCTGCCAGTTCATCCCGTAACCCGCGATCGACGGCTTTGTAACCAGCACACGGAATTGACCATCGGCAAATCCGAGCATACGAGATTCCTTCGCCTCATCGCTATCTGCTCCTGCAACCTGGACCGCATCTGGAATTGCTTTCGTGAGCGCATCGCCTTCTGCGTTAAGGTCGCACCAAACGAGCCACGGCTCAGTGCTTTGATTAACCATATCTGCGGTGACTTGTACGCGCTCATCTAAACTCACACGCCGCGCTGATCTTCTTTCCTCGAGTGTTTGCGCTTCTACCTGAAAGAGAAATCCATCAAGCGGTCTATTCGATGAAACCACATGTGAGTGATAAGTAAGCGGAGGTAACTCAAACCCATCATCTGAGTATCCGAGATCCGATGGCTTCCGAATCATCACGGCCCATTGACAAATCCACTTCCAGTATTCCTCTTCGGCGTGCCCCTTGAGTCTCCACTTCGACGTATCACCGCCATCGTGAACAAAGAACGTAGATAGCATTTCCGTCCGCGTTAGCACACCCAGAAACTCCGAATGGTTTCCTAACTCCATGAAGTCGTTCGGCGCCGGTGTAGCCGTGCAGCACAACTTCATCGGCGCCTCTCTAAAGCGTTCTATTAGCGCGTTTCTCGTTGCGCCGGTGAATGATTTGAGGATCGAACTCTCGTCGGGAACTACTCCGCCAAAACGTGATGGATCAAATCGGTCAAGCTTCTCGTAGTTCGTCACAAAGATGCTGTTCTTCCGAATGTCCATATCGGAATTGGCGACAGAGACTTTTATGCCGAACTTCTTTCCCTCGCGCTCGGTCTGTCTAGAAACCGCCAAGGGCGCTAGGATCAATACCGGCTTGTTGAGTTTAGCGGTAACAGCTTCCGCCCAGGCTAACTGCATTGGAGTCTTGCCAAGCCCACAATCAGCGAATACAGCGGAGCGTCCGCGCTCTATGGACCACCGATCAATATCTCGCTGGAATTCAAACAGGGCCGGACTTAACGTTGGTGGCGTGAAGCCCGACGGGGCAACGGTAACGCGCTTCGATTCGAGAAACTGAGCGTAACTCATCAGCGCATCCCCTTCTTGATGAATTGCATTGCGATCCACGCTCCAGCCAGACTCCAGGAATATGCAAGGAAGGTTCTTCCACAATAGATCGCAAAGCTCAATCTGCGTACACCCCAAGCGTCAGGGTATCTCTGCGGGATTATGTAGTACCGTTTTCTTCTCATGGTCAATGCGAGCAGATGCGCGCTCCTTTAGCGTTTCCATCTTCATCGCTGATCACTTCTGAGCCTGTGTTAAAGCATTTGGGACACACCTCTGCGGCAGAAAGTTTCTCCCAGTCATCATCCCTGTTGGCTCTTCTTTTTTCAGCGCGAATTGTGGCAGCTCGTTCACGGATCTCCGCTACAACTGGGAAAAACCGCAATTCATCCGCACACTTATCAAGCGACTCTTTCAGTACATCAAGTGGGATGTCGCATAACTTAGGGGCATAAGCGCGGTAGGTTTTAGCTTCGACCTCACCGCGATAAAACTCTGAGAGCTCGGTCAACATCTCAACAATCCGTGCTTTCACTTCTCCAGTATTATTAGTGGATGACTTCATTGCGGAACTCCGCTGCTACATCTTGCCCGTTTTTAGCGCTGCGATCTGAGTTGACGGTCGATCGGAGTTGCTGCTGTGTGGCTGGAATACCGTTTACATACCAGTCTGTTAGCCATGCTAAGTTAAGTGGTGAATAGTTCTTTGAGCGCCACGCCAGCCAGCACTCTCGCATCCTTTCAAGGTTTGGCTCTTCTCCTGTGATCCTGATAATTAAATCCCAGACATCCTTGTGTGGATAGCGACCTATTAAATCGCGTGCCGCTTGTAATCCAGGATGGACACTTCTCGGATCGCGTGGGCCGCTTTGCTTGGCCCCTGTACTCCTTGACTGTCTGCGCCCGGTCTTTAATTGAATAATGTGCCCTGCATCGTATTTCAGACCGGAGCGCATCGCTTCGTCGTTTAAGGCGTCTAGCTCAGTGATAATCTTTCTCAGCTTGGCGCGACGCCGACCATCGGGCTCGGAAAGCATGAACTCATTAAGCTGTTTAAGGGTTTTAATGACATTTACCGTTAGCTCTGCGAGTGCTGGAGATTCAGGGGATTCGCCCATGTATCGTTAGTTTCTTTCGTTGCTGAGATATTTAGAGCTTAACCCTTTTGTGCTGAAATGTGTTTCGCTAAAAGTGCGGCTAGCCTTCTTTCCATTTTGGCCTCTTCTTTTTGTCCTTGCCTAAGCGTCGCTTGAGATTTGCTTATGTGGTCCACCATTGCGGCGTTTCCCCTGCGGATCTCTTCAAGCTGAGAAAGGAGTAACTCAACGGGATTCGTAATAGTCCTAATTGGACTTTCGCGCTTTACCGCAGAACCTCCACACTGACTACATGGACTCGATTGCCCGTGAGAACAAACGTATAGATCAGCCATCTCTCTTCTCCTTCTTCATCGCAGACATGTGTACAGTCCTTAGTCGCCGATCTTTTCCTTGTCTCTTAGTGCCTCGAAGTAGTCCTTGCGTAACCGCTCATCAAGCTGCCAGAACCACCTCCAGACCTCACCACATTTGTCGCTAGACATCTTGCTCGTTAGCGACGAGAGAGCTTCAGCCATTTTGTCGAGCAACTCAATTGCGGTGCCAGATGGCGGCTCATCCCAATGTTGACAGCGTACCCACTGTTTCCACGCGTTCTCGTAATCTGCCAGCCTCACGAAAGCTTCTTCGCCATGCGAGTTAAGGAAGTAGAACCGCTCAACATCGTCACTCACTTTCATTCTGTCCTTTCATAATGTGCGCTTTGATGTGGAGCACTATTGAAATCAAAGTCAGCACCGATCTCGATTCCGATCTCCCAATGGATCGCGCTCGGATGCGCTTCCTTGAACTTTTGTTCTGCTTCTAAAAGACAAGAAGCTTCAACTTCTACTCTTTCTACTGCTCCGTTTGATTCGTTGTAAAGAATCTCAAATGTCATGATGCTCCTGTTTCTTCGTTAAGCAGGTTTAGATCAGGGCGCTTATGCTCGTTACTACATGGGTGGACATGCGGGAACGGTTGCGGGTGAAAGGCGCAACCACAGGGCGCGTGCCATTCGACATGAACTCGCCCGGGATCTCGTTTTGTGTTCTCGCCCCATGTAAGGCCAAGCGGTTTTTCTATTGCCATACCTTTACACATTCCTTGCAGAGTAATTTCGTGCCGCGAACTGCCCAACCTCGTTGGGTGAGCAACTCCACTGCTCGCTTCATAATGTCCGGCTCTACCGTTTCGCGCTTTCTGCAATTGGCGCACTTCGCTTGAATTGCTCTCGTGAGATAGGTTGATATTTCCCGGTCCTCACCGTTGACAGTCTCGACTTCTCTTGTCAACCCCATCGCATTCTCCTTTCAAATATGCGTTACACCACTGAATCAACCGTTCGGTTCGTGCGTAATACTGATCGCGTGGCCCAAAGTAGGAACCCTCCTCTTTCCGAGACTCCAGTAACTCTAAGAGGTGGTTGAGTTCGGGTACTGTTAGTTTGCGCGGCTCTTTCATTTGACCCCGTACTTATCGAACAGCATTCCAATTCCGGCCAATAAACAACTCGCGCAGTCGAACTTGTCTTCTGCTTTTAATTGCGATTGAGGGATTCTCAGGATCTCCGTCTCACCAACCCTCGCAGGAAAGCACCATTCTCCGTCATCAGTGGTTTGTTCGTACCCGTAATAGCAATCTAGGTTCTTCGCTGTGAGTCCAGCGTAATCACTTGCTACGTAAGTTCTCGCCATAATAGATCCTCAAACCCCGCATTCGTAAACGTGGCCGCCTCTGTGACCTAATACCGCAGAACAATATCGACCGCCACCGCCCTTGACTTCATTGCAGCGGACTTTAGGCAATTTCGTTTTCTCGTCAAAAGTGTGCATCAGGTGCGTGTGGTTACAACAGGCTACGCCTTGGATGTATTGCACATGCCCGCAGGCGCAAAACTCGGAGTCCTTTGCCTTTGCGTGATCCGTCTTCTTTTGACAGCGTTCTTCTGTTATTTGGGCCATCATAATTATTCCTCCATGTCCTGAACTGATCGTAGTGACAGGAACTCAGTTGCCGCAAGTGACGTGCTATCAGGGTTTATATGATTGACTTCGCGTCCCTTGGTCGCATCAAGAGCACATTGAACACATAGTAGTATTGCCCCTAACGTAACGCGCCTCCGTGACTCAACCGTTACCCATACTGCTTTGCGGCATTTTCGACATCGCGCCAATTTACATTCCCTCAGTACTGAACTTACATCAGGAGTAAATGAGGCAATTACTATAGTGTCACCATCTTGTAGGTTTAGGTCTTTCATATCAGTGTGTTGATACTAGGAAACGGCTGGGCGCGGTCTGCCCCTGTAGATGTCAGTTTTGTGGCAATTCGCCAATTCTGACAAAACAGGGGGATCTAAGCCGCGTTTAACCGTTCAATGCTGCCAGCGAATGTGTTGCCACTGAGGTTTCCGTATGGTTTCACGCGCTGATTCGCACTTTCCATATTGAGGTTGCGCTGTCAATACGGGCCATTGCGTGTTCGGAACAATGGTCGATGCGGTCTGCCCCATTTCTGGCGCAGCGGTCGACCCTCGCAGCTAATCAGCCGACTCGCGAGAGTTCGTTGGGCCTGTTTCATCCCGTCTAATTGAATATGCTGGCAACATCGTATTACTGGAAACTGTTAGGAAGGGATTCCAAAGAGGAATTCGATCTTTACAGTTTGAACGGTGACAATTTATGACTCAAAGAACCGCTTGTCAATAACTTTCTAAAATGCTAATGTTCTCTTAACGATCCGCTAGCAGACAGTTTGAACACGCATCCGCTCTGTCAGAAATGGCAGGGCGTTTGTGTTTCTACTCATCGTAATAATCATCATCGACGTAAAGATCGTCTTCGTAGACATCGTCGTCCTCTTCTTCGTCCATCCGAGGCCCACAACGTTGGCAGTAGAGATCGCCTGAAGTGGTAACGTAGGGGCCAGCCATGATGTCATCGAAACCTTTGTCCTCCCAATCGAGGAATTCCAGTTTGCAACCCTTCCCGATGTCCGTATCTTCGCAGTCTTTTGTTGGGTACATTGTGCCGCAGTTTGAACAACCCGGCGCGACGTACATCTCTGGATCAGGGTCTTGCAGAATAGGTGTATCGCCCTCGTGCCATTTGCAGGGATGTCCCTCAGGGAACTTGGTTTCGCGTGTGAGGCTATAAACCCGTTCTTCTGCGTCCCGGTTTCCGAAATGTGAACCAGCAAGATGTTGGACGTAATGAGCGCGGCAAAATACCGGGCGCGAGGCTTCGCAATAAGAGCAGTCATGTTCAGCATTGAACTCGCAAATTGAGCAAGCGAGGCATTCCCGAATCTCGGTATTCATATTTTCTCTCCGTGGCTACTTCCCTATAGGATTTAGGGGCTGAGATGGTTCAATCTGCGGATCATCATCGACTACAACATGAAACCAACGGGTATGTATTTTAGAATTGTTACTCCCATCCTCGTTCAGATAGCGCGTGCCACACTTTGAGCACACAATGTCCTTGCTCGGTCGTGTCTGTCCGTCTTCTCGATAACGAGACAGCTTGCCCGTATTACCGCAATTGTGGCAGGCGTAGGTCGGTTCGGTTTCAAGATGTGTCCCTTTCGGCCTTGTTGTTGCGCCCGCCTGACTCGGCTGAACTTCGCTTTTAACGCTATAAAAAGTAAAAGGATGAGCAGGAGTATGGTCCGTTCCCGGCGCAGCCTGTCCAAGTAAGATAGCCGAGCAATACCAGGCACCATGAATGCCGATGCCGTCAGGATAGGCCATGCCAGCGCCACACACGCACCTAAAGCCAGCCGCATACAGCAATTCGTAAACAGTGAAATCACCTGAACCCAAATCGGCTTGTTTGAGTCGCCGTTCCGTTGATTCCGCTTCAAGTCGCGCAGCCTCGTGGAAGCGATCTAGAGCCGCCCGTTGACCTGAGTCGTTGGCTTCGGCTTTATCAAGTTCAATTAGAAATGTGTCCAATTTTCCCATTTTTCAATCTCCTCCGCTGAAGCACTGATAGCAGTTTCCCCGTTATCAACAAAAGTCACAGACACAGCTATAGCGATCTTCGGTTGAGCCAATCCTGACATTCCAATCCCGAACACGTTGCGCCTCATCGATCACAAGGCTGGTAATTGGTCGGTTATCTTTCAATGTTAGGTCCATAACGAACCTCCGTCTTCTCAATTCGATAGAGACATGCCCGGCCCTGTTGTGGTCTTCGCTCTATAACCGTAACTCTGAAGCCTTTCCTTGTGCGGAGATGTGAAACCGCTACTGACTCAGAGACATCCATAATTCGTGCTATTTCTTTGGCGGTAATTGGGCCTTCTGCTGCCCTTTCCAAAAGCGCCTCGTCGTACCATCCGCGCATTCTGCCCATATCTCCCTCACTTCACTAACTGAATAACTTTTCCTTTACGTGCGTGAACTACATTAGGCTTCTTAGCAAGCTCAATGGATTGCTCAAGTTGCTTCGTTAGTAGTTCTGGTTGATTGAACGTGATTCCGCCATTTGCCCGCTCCAAGAGTGCGCGCAATCGATTATCAACCTCGCCCAAAAACTTCTTTACTGAGCATTCCAGCGCGGAGATTTCATCTTCGTCGCGGTGAAATCTGCGCGCATAGATTGTCAAGTAGTCGTACTCGTTATTTATCTGCGGGCAGTAACTAACGAAGTCTACCCAGTTACGATTCGTGCAAGATAGGCCAGAAACGATCTGCGGCTTGTATTCTGCAATGACCGAATCATCGCCTTCCCACAATCTGAGATGTGTAGTTGCATCCAGGCACTTGATCTCAAGCATGCCATCATCACCACAGAAGCCGTCAGGACTACAGCCGAACCGTTCAATAAAGAGGTGATGAATAAAGCCGACTTCACGTACGTTCTGTTTATGAAACAGCGCGTAGGCTGACCTGGCTTCGGGCTCGAGATCGCGCCGTTCTTCAAGTGAGTAAATTTTACGGATTCCCTGCGGCTTTCCTGTTAACCGTTCAGCGAGAACGTGATCTGCATAGTGCGCGCGCTTAGTAGACCATGCCCGATCTTTGCCCGCCTCAGTTGAGCCCTTTTTGTAGATAGTCTTAACGATATCGGCCACCCTAGACCCGGTGGCGAAACCTGTCCGCGCTTGAAGCCAATCGGGGTTAAGCTGCAATCGGCCTCTATCGTCGTCAATGGTCTGTGGCAACACGGCAGCACAAACGCGGCAGAACTCGACTATCAGACCTTCTTCATTTTCTTTGCAGCCGCAGTTCATTCGGCGACCTCGATGGGCACATATCTGACAAACGTAACTCTCGCGCCGCATGAGTTGCGTCGATGGTGATTGAATAGATCCGCTTCGCGTCCCTTCCAACCATCAATTTCGAACGGCGCGAGCAATTCTGCTGCGATGATCTTTTGTTGGGCTTCTCTTGCGGTATAAGGAATCCCCCCAGGGACAAACTCTTCCTTGTTCTCTCGCCTCATCCCGACTAAATCAGGTCGTAAGTCAAACTCACAATCAACGTGAGCTAGTCCGGTGAGCGCTTCTGCAAACTCCGCTAGAGGCACGCGCACAGAGACGAATTGAGAGCCGCTAAGCTCATCGTTAACTCTGATTTCGATGTAAGCAAAATCAAGGTTTCCAGATGGTCTGGAGATCGTTAACCCGCCTTTCAACTTATGTAGATTGCTCATTACTTCCTCCGTTGTTGTTCCAGCCATTTCAGCGCATCGGGATATTTATCAACAGGCAGATCTCCGATCTTTTTGATCCTAAATGCTGCTAGGAACTCAGACTTACAACTCTTACCAATACCTTCGATTACTTCTTGAAGAGTTGTGACTTGCACGTCGTTGATATGAGCAGGCTGATTTGATTTCTCTTTTCCTTCTCCGTTGAGTGCTCTAGCAAGTGTAGTTTCAGCGTGTTTGTATCTACTCGAGGGAATGTCTTCGACAGCCTTGATCTCTTGCTTGTAGGCTTTGCTCAGGTATTCCAGAACTTTAAGGCGTGTTGGTTCGCTTAATCGGTCGTAGAGATCACGGAGTATCTTTGCTTGATTCTCAGCAATTGGGGGTTCCGTTGTGGCGGCTTCCGTTTCGTCGCTCAAATAACCATCCGGTAAATCTTCGACGTCCTGCGTGAAGATGTCAGATGCTGCCATTGCGGTTAAACAAAAGTCTACCTGAGCCCGCTTCTTAGCACGTTTCAGGACCGCGTTTGCGGCGTCTGCGGGCGGGACTTTTATCTGCTCAACCTTGACGATCGTAGGCCGTCCGCGATCCCACTCCTTTTTGTATTTGTATCGGCGCTGGTCTTCTGGCGTTTCATTGAACTCGTCTTTGCTTAATGCCGCCCTCCAAAGGAATCTTTCTTCCTTGCTGGAGCATTCACCTACCCCTATCCCGGCTAGCGCTCCTGTGGGCACGTGGCGCCCAAAAGCACGTATTCTGTAGCGAATCTCGTCTGCCGTTGATAGGTCGGTTATCTCAGGCTCGATAGCGATGCGGAAAGTTAGTAACAGTATCTCTGAGCCTGGCTTGTAGAGCGTAGGCTTTTTAGTGCCTGGGATTACGCCGTAATGCACGTCCTTCTGCATTAACTTGCTCATAATCCGATGAATCGCATCAACCCGTTCCTTTACCTCTTTCGGGTCGAATACGTGAGCATCGCTATAAGGAACCATTTCCTGATGGATCTGATTATCAGGGGCAAGTGTTTCAGAGTTAGTTGACATTGGTTTCCTCTTTTAGACCGTGGAATAGATTGTATTGCTCTCGATAGAATTCATAGAGCCGTCGTTGAAAACCCGCGTCCCGAAGCATCATGTTAATCGCACGACACTGGTCCACGTCATCAACAAGGTGGCAGTCTGGAATTAAGTCAACGTATTGGTCTAGCACGGCATGGTTGGGGAACGGCGGGATAAAATCAACAAGCTCCCCCTTGGGCTCAAACCACTCAGTATCGTGAACTTGATCTACTGTGAACTTTGGGCCATCAAAGTCAAGATAAATTCCCTCTGCGCCATTGTCATGTTTCCACTCGCTGATCTTGCGGAAGTAGAACCGCTGAGTAGCCCCGTGCCAATTAATTGTGCGGCCCGCTTTGTAGCCAGGAATATCTTTCAACAGCATATAGTTATGCGCGAACTTGTCATCCATTTGATTCTCCTCTAAATAGCCGACGCGCGGTTGTGTTTCTGTGTTAATCCTCGCCAGACCTGCTTGCCATCCACCTATCGGCGTGAGCGCCTCTTCGATCATGTCGCGCACTGATTCATCCAGGGACATATAGCCAAGATCGTTTTGAACCGCTCGCAACGTCTTAATACAGAAAAGAAGTTTCCGGTTCCTCTGCGCTTCTGTAGTTTTCATTTCAATAGCCATTTTGGTTTAGCCTCCTACTACTAAAGGCGTAGAAAGTGATCAAAACCCGTCACGTTAAGTGGCGGGTCTTGAGTCGCTCGGTCCTTGCGATTCTTACTCATGAAGCAGGTCGACATCCTGAGCCCATCGCCCAAGCTGGTATGTGGTTCCATCGCTTATCTTTGAGCGATACAAGAAATAGTTCCCAAACCGATCTCTGCGACCGGCGAACTTGTATTCAAGGTCAATTGAATCAATGCCCATCGCGGACAGGGAATGGAGCTCGGGTGCTTCCGAAATCCCGTTGTGATTGGCGTCGCGCCATAACCTCAGATAACGGTAGATTTCATCTGATCGATCAATTATCCCATCTTCGTTCCCGCCGTTTAGGAATTTGTCAAAGACCCGTAGCGCTAGAAACCCATTTTTCTTTGTGCCTTCGGCAGGCTTAGGCTGTGGCGTGAAGTTCCCGAAAAGCTCGCTTCCATCGTCAATCACACCGTTTCCGTTACGGTCCAGAGACAGCCAGGCATCATCAGAGTCTGCGGCTGTCCAGGAGATCTTGCGTGCAGCTCCGGGCCTAAGACTGAAAGAAACGCCGTCTACAAGACTTGTCAACTGAAATCCATTCCCCGCAGTGTCGATCAGAATCGGTGTGTGTGGGCCAATACCTGTGTCGCAGGAGCAGGTGTCGAAATCCCAAATGTGCTGAGCCGCCTGACACTGATCGATTTGATCTTCATAACCGGGACAAGCAGAGCCACCACCCTCCTCCCAGAAAAGCGCACCGCACTCGCAGTAAAATGAGGTCACGCGATTGAAGCACGACTGACAGTGTTGCTCGCTCATGCAGGAGAGATAAACCTGTCCCGCCCTATCTCTACACGTCGCTTCTGAGCCTCCTTGTTGCCCACAGGTGACATAGGCTTCGGTTTCCCTGTCCCGACAGGCCGACTTCACTTGATTGCATCGAGTTATACATTCGTACTGTGTTTGCGCCTGTACCTTCGTACCCAGGTCCGCGCTGGTATTCGTTAGCAGGAAGCACACAGCCGCTACGATTGATGCTAGGAATAGAAATCTCTTCATGGACTGTGAACGGTGCCCGTTGAAAGTGGTGATGGGACTAAATGATTGTTCGCCTCTTGCTTTTATATGAGCGCAGTCTGCACAGTCAGCGGGATCGCGCTGTTCCGGGTTGTCTTCGTCCAAGCCGCCCTCATAACTATCGATCGCTCCGCAAAGAGCTCGGCCTTCGCGTATGTAGTGATAATTCTCTTGAAAGTTTGGTTGATAGGGCTTTTGGACCTGCCAGCCCTCAGTTTGTTGTGTCCCTGTCTGCATCGTTTTATCTCCTTTGGTTAGCCCGGCTTTCCGAACTCAGGTTTCTTTTCAATCACATCGGCCAATACTGCGCGTACGTGTCTGCATTTACGTAGTCCTAATTCAGAAGCTTTGCATTGGCAGTAGCCGCAGATCGTATTGAGGTCGCTCAAGAAAATCTCCGTCTCGTACAAACTTCCACTATCGCTAACAACTGCATAATGGAAGACTTGACGTTCGCTGTGGGCGCTTCTCATTGCGGACCACTCAGGTTGATATTGAAGCGAGAGTTTTTCATCGCTGAGTGCATCGGATAGATCTAGTTCGATAACGCTCACTGGTTTGCTAACTCAAGAAGAATATCGCCGTGACACGGATCGCTTTCTTTGCACCAACAAGCGATAAAATCATAATTACTTAACTCTTCTCGCAGGAAATCAAGAGGGTGACGATATCGGAATTGACGCTGCCAATTATGATGGAGTTTATAGGCGCGGGAGCGCAGTTCATCTGACTTCCCGATCATTAGACCAGCATCCCAAATGCCGAGCACGGTATTACGAAATAGCGGTAGCGCCAACTCACCAAAATCGCTTAACGGATATGGATTACCCCAAACGCTAGGACGTGAGACACATAGCGTCTTTGCTGGAAGTTGGAATCCCTTAGTCCGTTTGCGCTGAATTCGTTTAGGCATCGCTTTCCACCGACGCAAGTTCTCTTCTTGCGCGTATCTTCTGATAAAAACTCGGCCCCAAATCCCCGATGGTCATTCCCTGAATCGCAGAGAGTTCAATTCCTGCCTTTGCCGCAATCGTGGCGAGGTTGCTTGCGGTGGCAGCGTGTACACAAGGTTCAGGCCAAGGCTTCAATCGGAACGACGGACAATCGCAATTAACAACAGGCTCGCCACACAAATCATCGATCCAAATAACCACTACATGTCGATCATGGTTAGGAGTCTGAGCGCGAAAGAACCGCTCGTCTTCATGCTCTCCTAAAAATATGACTTGGGTTTTAAGTTTCTCTGCGCGAAATACCGCCGCATGCTCTCGGGTGCCGCGAGCAGGCTCGATGAAGTTAGCAACCGGAATCGAGGAAACGGACATTTTGACTTTATACCCTTCTCTCGCTTCTGCGCTTGACCGTGATACCTCTACAGAATTCTGCGATAGCCTCTTGTGTTACATCTGCGGGCAGCACGACATCAATCTCAGCGAGATCGTGTCCGCGTGAATCAAGTGCGCTATAGGAGTGAACAGTCTTGAAAGAATGGCGACGCGTGGGTCGTTGGAATTCCGCATACCAGCCAAGCCAAAGGGCGTGGCTGTCATACCAAAACCGCCATTGCCAATTGACCAGACCGTCCTTTGAGTCTCGCCCGATTGTAATGTATTCGATCACGCTCCTGCTGCTTTCTGTTTCTTCTCACACTCACCGCTCATTTTGATTGCAAATCTACAACTCGGTCTATAACCCGATCGACAAAGACGGTTCTGTTTTGCGATTCCCCGTCAGATTCGTCCTGGGGATTAAACATCCATAAATGCCCATGCGGGCAGTCCGTCAAACCGCACTCCGAGCCAGCGTCTAATATGTCGAAAAGCGCCGCTCTAACAATTGACGTATCAAGAAGCCTCACTGATTACCTCCGTGGTCAGGTGCTTGCTCAGACGAACGATCAGTATTCCATTTGGAAGTTCTTCGGAAACTAAATGAACCTTGCAACCAGAGCCTATCAACATGGTTGGCGTCCATTTGAATCCAAGGCTCAAGATGTACGGATGGTAAACCTGTCGCTTCACGCCGTTTCGCGGGCTGGAATGCGTTCGCCGTGCGCGCGGGCCAAGATTGGGATTGCGATCTAGGTAACGTTTTGCCTGACAGTGCAGGGCATCATAAACCTCACGATACGGCCTGCCAGAAGCAATCGCAATAGCCCGAGCGACACAGTCTCCCGCAGAACCCTTGAATCCCGCTGCCGCCCTCCCGCCATCGTCATAAACGAAACCCGCGTCCGCCATCAGCTACTCCTCTCCTGTTAATCCAAAGAAGAAAACAAGCGCTACAGATCCTAAGAATAACAGCGCCAGCAAGATCCGAATTATCACAGTGAGCAAAGAAATCCGCTTGCTCCGTTTATCTTCTGGTAAAACTACGCATCTCGTGTAGGTCAAAGGTGGTTTAAGGTGATCAGCGCTCTTTCCAATTAGCGCATCGCGTTGTCGGTGGTATTCTTCAAGTGGTTCGCGGATCATGACAGACTCCCGTCAACCTCAATATCGGCAGCGCGAAAGACTTCCATCTGATCCATAAGGCTATCTATCCGGCTTCCAAACGCCGCGCGCTGTTCCTCCAATGCGGCGACCTCCGCGAGAAGCGCCCTGTTATGCTCAGTTGTTTTGTAAAGTGTTCGGTATGCCTTTTCGCCGCGTTGCTTCTTATCGCTTTTAATCCACAGCGAACCATCAGCGGCAGCCGACTTGACCAGCACTTCCTTTAGCTCGTTGTTGTAGCCTTGATAGAATGCTGGAGTTGGCTTCCATCTCTTCGGCAAATTCCGGTCAATGTATTCCTTGACCTTCTGTAGCGACTGATGCGAGAACCCTTGCCAATCCCACTTCTCACCATACTCAAGGAACTCAATCTCTTGACCTTTATATTCGTAAACTATCATCGTTACACCTCTCCTATTGGGCCTCCAAGTACGCTGCCCTCGTGGTACTCTTCGCAATCGGGACAGTAGAACTTTTCCACCTTCTCTCCCGGTCGCGGATACATCCTGCTCAAAGGTCCGTCATTTGAATACTTCCCCTTGAGTGCTTCTTTTTCAGTCTTGTCTAGCTCGTAGGGCGTCATAAGATCTCTCCCTCAAGGCGTCTCAACTCCTTAAGAACTGCCGACTTTATGAATCGGCCTTTGCCGTCGCAGTAACGGCAATCGCGCTCAACCTGCGGTAGATTGCCCTGCTCGTCGGGTTCCGCGAAATAGTCGGCTTCTTTAACTCTTCCCGTCCCGCCACACTTGTGGCACTCGGCGGAAGGCGAATGAGGATCGTCAACGGGTAGTCCGCTAATCTTTCCGCGAGCGGCACCGTGCATCTTGCCGCCGCATCGACATTTGCAAGTCGGGTGTTTAGCGTTCTCACATTCCGAAGCTGCCGATGCTGATAGTGCCCTTTGTCGTACCGCCATCTTCCGTTCTCCTTCAACTTTACCGCCAAGAGCAGGCGCGGCGATCTTCGCTCCGAAAACCAAGCTCGCTACTTTTCCAGGCTAAAACTTTAACCCCCTTAAAGTTCGCCTTCGTTATCAAACGCGCCTGCTCTTGCGCGAAACGGATACTATTCTAAAACTTGCGCTCTGTCAAGATAATTATCTTGCGCTCCGTAAAGTTTCTGTGTTAGAGTGCGCTCCGATGGCAACAACAACCACAAAAGACGGGTTGCTTACAACAGAACAGGCTGCGCGGCTAGCAGGAATGTCACGGCAAGCTTTACAGGGGCACATCGATGCCGGGCGGATTACACCAGCCGTTCAGGTGGGGCGGTTGCGTCTGTTTTCCCGCGAGTCAATATCTAAGTGGCTCCAAGACCGTAAAAAGAATGGCATTACCAAACGAGGGCCACAAGCCAAGAAGAACGGCAATAGAAAGGGGTGAAATGATACGAAACTTTCTTCGATCACTTTGGCCGTGGCCTTGGTGGACGTGTCCAATGTGCTACATCGCGAGAACTCGACGCCCAAACCTCTGTCCCGAATGCGACCACCTAGCTCAGGTAATGAGCGATTTAGCCCCGTAAGGAAGTCTCATGAATTTTGCAGAATATGATGCGCACGATCCGCCTTCCTTCACGATGGAAATCATTACCAAGCGGCAGCGAGAGGCGCTGTCAACTAAAGATGGGCCGAAGCAGTTTCAATGGTTAGCCGCAAAAATGTTTCCCATGTTTCGCGGAAAGAGCATAGACGCGGCCTACTTAGTGGCACTCTTTCTCGTCACATTTTGCCTCCGCGTCATGCAAGATCGTGAAGACGCAGGAGTAACACCGCAATAACTAGTCTAAATCCCGAAAGGAAAGCTAAATGCAATACGAAATCAGCGCTGAGGTTGAGAAGGTCGCCAAGGGCGTAATCAAAGACCATCTGACGGACTTGAAAAGCAAAAAGATCGTCTATGTAACTCAAGACAAGAAAGACGATAAGACCGGGAATTCAGTCGCACAGATGCGCAAGGGCAAGCCGATCATCGGGGATGTCAAGGTCATCGGCGGGCTGAATGCCTTTCTCTCTTCTGGCGAAACGCGAACGGATTACGATGGCCCTACGCCCTTTGCTTGTTTAGTGGTCAGCCGTCTGGCGTGGGAGAAACTCTCAACGGAACAGCGTAGGGCATGGGTTCATCAACAATTGAATCGCCTGGAGTACAGCATTGACACAGGCAAGCCCACGCTGATCGACTTCGATGTCAAAGAGTTCTCGATTATCGCTAAACTCTACGGCGCTTGGAACGACGATCTTGGCTTGTTCCTTAAAACCGCCAAGGAGCATCCGCTATTTCAGGATCTTGATAATCGAGACTTTCAGCCCGCAGAAGAGTCCACAGAACCTCCAGCGGAAGCTCAACCCAAAGTTGTTAAGGCCGGCAACGGGAAGGCGCCTGAGACTGACACAAAGGCAAAAGATCTCAAACCTGCGGACCTGCCATCTATCAAAGACCATGTAGCCAAGAAGCGAGGGCGAGCTACGGCCAGTACAACATAGCGGCTCCGAGTATCGCGCTGTGGGAGGCAGCGATGCTTGGCGGGAGCGGTGCAGAGGTGAGGTTGAGGACCCTCGGCCTTTTGCGCTGCTCCCACTTTTTGAAAGGAGAAAGTCATGGAAGAATCTTTATTAGTTCAGCAACCTAAATCAGCGGTGCATCTCGTGGCGCGTGATCC
>Ga0070702_100000008_pt1 | contig 62396 bp, 103 predicted proteins | sample KBSK5103metaG_FD_65466 | JGI IMG/M metagenome (GOLD analysis project Ga0070702, IMG submission 65466) | Corn, switchgrass and miscanthus rhizosphere microbial communities from Kellogg Biological Station, Michigan, USA - KBS K5-10-3 metaG | ecosystem: Host-associated > Plants > Roots >... | reverse complement strand
TCGATCCGGTCCCGCCGCAAGCTGAGGGTGCGGAAGCCGACCGCGCTCGATCCGGTGGGCGATTCCCCCCCGCCGCCTGCCGTTGACCGGGTCATCTACGCCCAGTCCCGGGTCTACAACACCCCCTTTGCGGAGCTCGTGGCCGACCTGATGACCCAGTTCGGCATCGCCAGGACCGCCGCATGCAGCGACATCCGTGCCGCGCGCGAGCAGCTCATGGCGGACGCTGCGGCCGAACGACCGGCGATCCGTGCGATGGCTACGCTCCAGTTCAAGGAGATCGCGAACCTCGCGCGGCAGGCGCGCCAATACACCGCCGCTGTCGCCGCATGGCGCGAGATCGCCCGGCTGCACGGCGCGTACGAGCCCGACAAGATCACCATCGTCCCATCCGATGCGCTCGAGCTCGGCGCCATCATCGGTGTCCTGTCGCCGAGCGGCAAGGCGGCGCTCGACGTGCTCCTCGAGGACATCGAGCGGGCCCGTGCGGCCGGCCAGCTTCCGCCGCGTGAGCCCGAGCCGGTCGATGCGGAGATCATCGGCGATGGCCAGCTCGAGCTCGGGGACGGCAACGGGAACTGATGCAGGTTGTCGTTCGACCAGCGGCGCTGCTGCTGCTCGTCACAGCGGCGTTGCTGGCATCGGCCGCACGGGTCGCTGGCGAGCACGTCGATCCGGAGGGGATTGCTGCTGCGGCGAACGCGCTACGCTTCCCACCCGAACTCGCCCGGCTTGTCAGGGAGCCGCGGGCCACGCGCATGGCGCGCGCGAAGGATCGCTGCGAGGCCAGCCTTATCGACTTCGTGGAGTTGATGTGGCCGATCGTCGAGCGCGAACAGCCGTTTGTGCGGACGTGGGTGCAGGAGGCGATATGCCTTCACCTCGAAGCGGTCACCGACGGGCGGATTACCAATCTGCTCGGCAACGTCCCACCCGGGTCGACCAAGAGCTACATCGTCAACGTGTTCTGGCCGGCGTGGGAGTGGGGCCCGAAGAACCGACCCGACCTGCGCTACATGAGCTGGTCGTACTCGCCAGACCTGACCGCCGAAGCGAATGAGCACTGCCGAAACATCATTCGCAGTGCCGTGTATCAACGGTACTGGGGCGACCGCTTCCAAATCGTCGAGGACACCGACGCGAAGCGGTACTACAAGAACAACAAAGGCGGATGGCGTCGCTCGAGCTCGGTGGGAGGCGCCGGTACCGGCTTTCGCGCAGACCGCCTGATCTGGGATGACCCGCTGTCCGTGCGCGACGCTGACTCGCCCGCCAAGCTCGTCGAGGCTACGCGATGGTTCTCGCGGACGCTGCCGACCCGCGTGCGCAACGCGTCGGGGAACATCTCCAAGGTCAAGGTCCCAGCGTGGGTCCGCGACGTCCACGGGATGGGGCTTGAGGAGGACCCGGACGACGGCGAGCGCAAGGCAACGGTGAGCGCGACCATCGGCATCATGCAGCGCGTGCACGTGCACGACATCAGCGGCATCGTGCTCAAGAACCCATCTCTCGGCTACGAGGTGTTGTTGATCGAGATGCGGTACAAGGGCGCTGAGCATCCGGCCCGCAAGCTCGATACATGGCGCCCGAGCAAGATCGGCTACGTCGATCCGCGCACCGAGATCGGCCAACTCGCCGACCCGATCCGATTCCCCGAGGAAGCCGTCGCCAAGCTCGAGGCGTCGCTGATGATCAACAGCGGCGCCGATGCGGTCGCTGCGCAGCTCGACCAGTGGCCGCTTGCGAGCACGGGCTTGTGGTTCAAGGTCGAGTGGCTGCCGATCATCGAGCCCCACGAGGTGCCGGCCAGCGTTCCACGTGGAAAGCGGGGATGGGACCTCGGCGGAGGCGGAGAGTCGAGCAAGGCTGATCCATCGGCATCGGCGCGACTCGCGCGCGGGGCTGTCGATCGGAAGTTCTACCTGTGGCACACGGCCACGAAAACCGGAGGACCAGGCGACCACGACAAGTTCATGGCCGACCAGCATCGGGACGATCCGCGCGACGTCGACTGGTCAGTGCCCGAGGATCCGGGCACGGGCAAGCGACTCGCGAACTACATCGTGCGCGACGTGGCGGCGGGCCGATATGTGCACACGTCGTCCGAGCAGAAAAACAAGGTCGTGCGAGCCAAGCCAGTCAGCGCCCAGGCCGAGCACGGCAATTTCGTGGTCGTCCGGCACCCGGGCTGCGAGCAGGCGATCCAGCAGCTGGTGGATTTTCCTTATGGGGACCACGACGATATCGTCGACGCGATCAGCCGCGCGTTCGATCTGCTGATCGAGATGCCGGGCAAGGTTGCTGACTCGCTGCCGATCACCGGCACATCCGACGACATCATCGTGCCGCCGCGCCCCGGTGATTCGCCCCGATACGACTTCGACTTGTAGCGTCGTCGGTAGATGAGCACGCCTGACCTGCCATTCGGCGACCCGTGCCCACGCTGCGCCGCCGCGACCATCCACGAGGACCCGCGCGATCGGGTGTGCTCATGCTCGCCATGCTGCGTGTGCGAGGCTCCGACGGGCAACGTCTGCGGGTACTGCGATCGTTCGCTCGGGTGCCACGAGCACAACGTCAGCTCCGGTCGCCACATCGAAACGTACTGCCTGGCCACGCCCGAACAGCGCTCTCGACTGGACCAGGCAAGCCCCAAGGACAAGCGCGAGGTGATGCGCGAACTTCACGCCGAGTGCCGCACGGTCCCGAAGCCGTGGCCCGCACCGGTGCCGCCGTTCGAACCGGGCCTACCACCGCCGTGGCTTCGCCGAGCGAAGCGCACGACCACCACCGAGGCATAGGTGGGCGTCTTCGCAATCTTCGGCAAGGCGATCAGCGCCGCGTTCGCGGGCGGCGCCAAGACCACGCCGGTGACCAAGCCGAGCGGCGGCGATGGCGTGATCGCGTACGGCGGTTTCCTGACGAGCGGCGAGCGTTCGCCCGCGATGCAGGGCAGCAAGAAGTGGCTGACGTACACGAACGCGCTGAACTACCCGATCGTCGCGACGTGGGTCCACTACTTCACCGGGCTTTTGGCCGGCACCGAATGGCACGCCGAACCGAACCCGCGCGGCGGAGCTGACGCCGATCGGGGCGTTGAGATCGTAGAGCAAGGGCTTCTCAAGGCGCAGCTACCGACCCCATGGCAATCCGTGGTCGGTGTCGCGTCGATGGCCGAGGGGCTCGGGTTCAGCGCCCACGAATGGATCGTCAAGCGCCGCTCCGAGGACGGCATGATGGTGTTCGCCGACCTCGGGCACAGGCCGCAACACACCATCGATCGGTGGGACAAGCCGAGCGATAAGGAGCCGTGGCAGGCGGTCGGCCAGGTGACCCAGGCGGGCGACCGGAACGTAATCCCGCGCTCACGGCTGTTCTACGTGAAGTCGATGCTGGGCGACTCGCCCGACGGTCTCGGCAAGCTGCGCCACGTCGTCGAGCTTGTGCGTCAGCTTGAAGTGCTCGAGGCGCTCGAGGGCCACGCATACCAGACCGACCTTCGCGGCATGCCGATGGTGCGCGCGCCGCTGGGCGAGCTGCGAGCGTTGGCCCTGTCGAACGGCTGCAGCACCGACGATGAGATCAAGGCGTTCGTGTCGCGCGCGACGCAGAACATCCGCGACATCGCCGCGAACTCGGCGAAGACGCCCGACAAGATCCCATACATCCTCTTCGACAGCGAGCCGTTCAAGGGCGCCGACCCGAACATCTTCACGTCGTGTCTGCGGTGGACGTTCGAGCTGATCAAGGGCGAGACCAACGGGCTCCCCGACGTCAACGTGCTGATCGTCCGCAAGCAGACGGAGATCGCGCGCGTGTTCGGGATCGAGTTCGCGATGATGGGGTCGGAAGGCGGCGCGTACGCGCAGCACGGCGACAAGACCTCGGTCTTTGCTACGTACGTGCAGAACGCGCTCACGCGGATCGCCGCGGCGGCAACCAACGACCTTGCCCGGGTGCTGGTCGCGCTCAACGGGCTGGACCCCGAGACGTGCACGCCGACGCTGGTAGCCGAGCCGGTGTCGATGGATGCGGTGGAGGTTGTCGCGCGTGCTCTCGGAGCGCTGGCACAGAGCAACCTGCCGCCGACGTGGGACGGGTGGAACGTGATCCTGAAGCGCATGCATCTGCCGCCGATGCCCGAGATGACCCCCGAGATGATGGGCGTGCTCGGCGGTCGCGGCACGCCGCCGTCGGATCCGGAGGCGGACCCGACCGAAAACGAGGCCAGCAAGCCGCCCGATGACCTGGGCGCCGACAAGGGAAAGGCGGCTGCGTAATGGCGGTCTTCACGGTCACGATCAGCGGCGTCACGCCCAACACCGAGGTCTACGGCGGGCTCACCGCGGCCACCAGCTACGTCGGCACGATGCTCGGCGCGCAGGCGGACGCGTGGCGCGCGATGTCGGTCGATAACCAGGGCCGCACGCTGGTGATGGCGACCCGCCTTCTGGACCAGCAGGGCTGGCCGGGCACGCGCACGGGGCTCGCGGGCGGTACCCCGACGACGCTCGCATGGCCCCGCAGCGGCGTCACGCTGGCCGATGGGACGGTGGTCGACTCGACGGTCGTGCCGCCCGAGGTGGCACAGGCGACGTTCGAGCTCGCGGTACTGATCGCCTCGGACCCAACCATCTTCACCAAGGTCGACACGGGCTCGAACATCAAGAGCGTCAGCGCGGGCGGCGGTGTCGGCGTCGAGTTCTTCAACCCGACTTCGATGCTGCTCGGCACGGCGTCGAGGTTGCCCTGGGTCATCATGCGCTTGCTCGGCAAGTTCCTGGCGTCGGCGGACGCCGGCAGCAGCATGGGTGGATTCGGCGTGAGCGGCAAGTCGGTGAGCGACTTCGCGAACTGCCACGACCTCAACCGCACGGAGCCGTTCTAGATGACGAAGCTGAACAAGCTCAATGTGTTTGGCGCGCTTGTTGGTGTGGTGTTCGCTGGCATCGCGTGGCTGATTGGCCTCGAGGTGTTTGCCCCGCTGTGCCTGGTAGCGGCGGCGCTGAACCTGTGGGTGATACCGAGTCGTCAGCTGGATGGAGGTGCCTAATGGGGCTCCTCGACGGCGACATCGCAAACATCGTCAACGACGCGCTCGGCAGCGCCGGCATGTTCAAGCCTGCCGTGCTGATCAAGGTCACCGAGGGTACGAGCACGCCCGGGCAGGTCAGCGGAAGCGGGAACCAGACGTTCGCGAGCTTCGCGGCTCGCGGCATCGAGGCGTCGCTCGCGCAGCTCAAGCTCGAAGGCACGCTCATCACTGGCGTGGATGCGGCGATCCGGTTGTTCGGCGCGTCGATCGCGAACGGTCAGGTGCCGGCTCCGGGCGACCGCATCACCATCGGCGGCGTCACGTACACCATCGTGGTCGAGGGCGTGAGCCGCGATGCTGCTGCCGCGAGCTACGTCTGCCAGTGCCGGAAGTGACCCGTGCATGTCGACGAAATGGATCGGCTCATCACGACGGTCGAGAACCGGCTGCGCCGCGCGTGGCTGGCGACGCTTGAGCATCTGCGTGACGAGCACACGATCAGCGACATCACCGCGCGGATATCCCGCGGTCACCACGACGTCGTCGAGGGGATAGAGGCGGCTGCGGCTGCGTTCGCGGCACAGGTTCACGCGGGCTACGTAACGAGCGGCCAGGCCGCGGCGCGGTGGCTCGGCCAGCAGTTCGCCAAGAGCGTCCTCTTTCCCGAACAGATGACCGTCCGGATCGTCAGCGTCGACAAGAAGCTCGCGGGCTTCGACGCCGCCGACCCCGCGAGCGTGCGGTGGGCGCAGCGCAACCGCCTCGACCTCATCCGCGAGATCACCAACGAGCAACGCGAAGCCATCCGGCATATCCAGGTTGCGGCGGCGCGCAGTGGCGCGAACCCGCGCGAGACGGCGCGCCAGATCCGCGACTCGATCGGCCTAACCCGGTACCAGGCCGGCGTGGTCGAGCGCTATCGCCAGGAACTTCAGTCCGGCCAGCTGTCGGCGGCGATGTCGCGCGAACTGCGCGACGGGCGCCATGATCGCACGCTGCAGGCCGCGATGCGCGACGGCAAGACGCTGACACCGGCGCAGATCGACACGATGACCGAGCGCTACCGGGCCAACTGGGTCGCGTACCGGGCCGAGAACATCGCGCGCACAGAGGGGCTGCGAGCCTCCCACCAGGGCACCGAAGCCGCGTACGCGCAGGCCGTCGAGCGTGGCGATATCGAGGCGGCGCAGGTGCAGCGGAAGTGGAACCACAGCCCGGGCGCGAAGAACAAGAAAAACGAGCGGCTCTTTCACAAGAGCATGGCCGGCCAACTCCGGGGCTTTGGCGAGGCGTTCGTGTCGGGTCTGGGGAACGAGCTGCGGTACCCAGGCGACCCCGCGGCACCACCGGAGGAGACGCTTAACTGTCGCTGCGCGATCTCAACGCGGCTACTGCCTCCGAGCAAGCCGCGAGCGAGTCGCCCGCCAGCAGCGGCGCCGGCGCCGGCTCCGGCGGCAGGCTCGGAATCCCCGCCTCCGGCCCCGCCGGTATTCGCTCCACCGCCCAGGTCGACGCCGACGCCGACACCCGCGGAGGTCGCGGCGGCTCGCCAGCAACAGCAGCTGCAGCAGGCCCAGCAGCGGCTCGCGGAGCGCCAGGCCGCGCTCGATGCCGTGCGTGCCGATGCTGAGCGGATCGCGGCCGAGCACGCCGCGGCTGAGGCGGAGGTCGCTCAGCTCGAGTCGGGCTTCCGGATCGGCGTGACCAGCGAGATCACTGGCAGCGAGGGCGACGACGTGGTGCCGGCGCTCGCGGGTCCGCTACCGGCGATCGGGCCAGTCCCCCGCGATCCGGTCGTGCCCGATGCGCTTGGCGGCGACCCGTTCCGCACGCCGGGCGACACCGGGACCGACGTCGTGCCCACCGGCAAGCCGGCGCCAGTGGGCTACGAGGCGGTCGACTACCATGGGCGGACGCTGTATCGGCACCGGATTACCGGCCGGTCGTACACGGCGGCGCAGGTCGAGGCGCGGCAGAACGCGAGCTACCACTTCGAGGTCACGGGCCCCGAGGCCGGCAAGGTCCCGGGGTTCGACACCCTCGAGACCAAGGAGCCGCACATGGCGAGCGGCGAACTGCGCTACCGCAGCCAGGCATCCGGAACGGTTTACACCGCTGACCAGGTTGCCACCGGCGAGGCGGTCGAGCTCGAGCGGTGGCTCGTGGACTTCGAGGCGAAGGAGCAACAGCGGCCCGGCTTCCTGTCGCGGCTAGCATCATTGCTCACCGGCAAGAAGCCGAACAGCCGCACCCGCTGACTCGCCCCGACCGGGCGTGCGGGCGAGGCTTGGTCGAAAGGAGCACGCACATGCCCACCGATTTGGAACGAGAGCGCGAAGCACTTGCGGCCGAGCGTCGTGAAAGGGAAGTCGCCGAGCTGGCGAAGATCACCGAGCAGAACCGGCTACAGCAGCGCCGCGACGCCCGCAAGTCGGAGATCGAAGCGGCCGAAGCGGCCCTCGTCGAGCTGAAGCGGCGCAATGCCGAGGAGGACGCCGATGACAAGCGGATCGCGGCGGCGGCCGAGAAGGCCAGTGCAGCCGAGGACGCGAGGCACCACGCCGCAGTGACGCCATCGCCGGTGGCGCCTCCGCTGCACCCGCCGACCAAGCCGGCACGCTGATTCGCCCCGCCGCGGGCCCGCTGCGAGCCTCATCTTCGTGGCACAGCAGCAATCCCCGGCGATCCGCAAGCTCTGCAAGGTCGACGTCAAGCAGGGGCTCGTCTTCGGCTTCGCTATCGTCTGCAAGATCCGCGACGAGAAGACCGGCGCGATGGTCGACTACTACGACGAGGGCTCGGTCGATCCCGACGGGCTCATCTACTCGGACCACATCTCCGAAGAGGAAATGCTCGCCGCGGCCACCGACTTCATGAAGTCGGCCGAGCGTCCGCACACCGCCGATCACGCGCGCGAGGCTGACGACGAGACACCGGTGTCATCGGGCGGTGTGGTGCATTCCCTACCCCTGACCAGCGACCTTCTTAAGTCGCTCGGCATGACCAGCCCTTTCACCGGCTGGCTCGTCGCGGTCAAGCCGGACGCGCCGACGCTCGCGAAGTGGGCGAGCGGCGAGCTCCAGCAGTTCAGCATCGGCGGCGGCGGCGCCCGCCAGAAGGGCGTGTGATCGCGATGGCGATTCCAAAGGCCAAGCTCAAGAACCTCTACATCAAGGAGATCGCGGGCGTGTACCGCGGCGCGCAGGGAAAGCAGCCCGCGGTGATCATGAAGCGCCGCGCGCCCGCGACGTTGTTCGCCCGCGTCGTCAAGACGGCGGTCATCACCGACGAGGTTGACGGTCACCAGCACACGATCGACCTCGGCGACCCGTGCGAGCGGTGGTGCTCGACGTACTCGACCAGCTACCAGACCGCGGCGGGCGCCGATGACGGGCACTCGCACGCGTGGACGTACGACCCGGCGACCGGCTCGATCACGGTGGCGGCGGACAGCGGGCACACCCACGCGGTCACCGAGGTCGTGCCGCCCGACGTCATCGCTGCTGCAGCTGTCCACGAGGCGGCGGAGAAACAGCGCCGCGCGAAGGAGGTCGCTGCAGCGGTGCTCGGTGGCGAGGTCGGCAGCGGCGCAACCATCACCGTCGACGTCCAGCCGACTGCCACCCTCGCGATGCGCGCGCCGGAGGGTGTTTCGCCCCCCTCGGCAACCACCCCTACCGTCAAGTCACAGGAGCAAGTAATGGCCGACGCAAAGGACGAACAGATCGCGGCGCTCACCAAGACGGTGGCGCGGCTCGAGCAGCTCGCATCGTTGACCGATGCGCAGCGCGCGCACCATGGGACGCTGCGCGACAAGGACGCCGATGTGTTCCTGGCGAAGTCGGCCAAGGAGCGCGACGCCGTGCTCGTCGAGCTCGAGAAGGCGAACGAGGTGGTGCACACCTCGACCGTCGACGGCACGGTGTATCGCAAGAGCGATGACCCGCGGCTCGTCGCGATGGCCAAGCGCGCCGACGCGACGGCTGTCGAGCTCGCCAAGGCGCAGGCCGCGACCGAGCAGGTCGCGATCGAGAAGCGGGCCACCGACCTCATCCCGATGATCGGCAAGTTGCTCGCGGAGCGCGTCGCGATCCTCAAGGGCGTTGAGGCGATCCCGGACGAGACGGTCCGCAAGGGCGCGATCGAAGCACTCCGCGGCGCGCAGGCTGCGCTGGTGATGCTCACCAAGGCGCACGGCGCCAACCCGGGCGATGCACCGGTGGCCGGCTCGCCCAAGGCGGCGTTCGACGCCGAGCGTACGAACTTCGCCAAAGCCAAGTTCAAGACCGAGGCGCCAAGCGAACTACAGATCAAGCAGGTCACCGCCGAGTTCATGAAGACCGAGCGCGGAGCCGAGCTCTACGCCGAACTCTCCACCCCAGCGCAGGCGTAAGGAGTCACCATGGGCACCATCAATTCAGGGCGCCAGGGCGGACTCACCGCCTCGGCCGACTGCAGCGCGAAGCAATACTGCGTCGCAGTCTCGAGCGGCAATCGCACCGTGACCTTCGCGGGCACGGCGGGGTTGCTCGGCATCGGCGTCATCGAGAACAAGCCGGCCTCCGGCCAGGCTGTCTCGCTGCTCATCGGACCAGAGGTCAAGGTCGTTCTGTCCGCCACGATGGCGGCCAACGTCAAATGGTCAACGACCAACCTCGGGACCGCAAAGACAGCGGTCACCGGGGAGAACATCCTCGGCGTGCTGCTCGAGGGTGGAGTCGCCGGTGATGTCGTCGCAGCAACCTGGGAGCCGGGCGCGATCGCCCCGTAAGGAATCACGTCCATGGCTATCAACGTTCGCAAGTCAGTCGTCCCGTCCGACGTGTACCGCACGCCGGTACTCGACGACATCTCGATCGCCGCATTCCAGGACGACACGTCCGACTTTGTGGCGCGCCAGTGGTTCCCGACGGTGCCGGAGCCGGACCAGCAGTTCAAGTATTACCAAATCGACATGGCCAGCATCCAGCAGAACAAGGCGCAAGCTCGCGCCCCTGGAACGCCTGCCGAGGAAGGTAGCTGGAACGCCTCGCTCGTGACCGCGCTCTGTGAGGAGTTCGGTTACCGCGAGAAGATCCCCGAGGAACTGGCCAAGAACCTCCAAGGCGCCGCTGCAGCGGAGGAGGTCGCCGCGAAGTCGGTGGCCGAAGTCATGCAGATCTCCGACGAGGTTCGCGTTGCGGCCCTCGCGTGGAAGACTGGCGTGTGGGGGCGCGACATGATCGGCCAGGCGACGGCCGACGCGACCCACTACATCTTCTGGGATGCGGCCGGCGGGCTGCCGATCAGCAACGTGCTCGCCGAGCGCCCGAAGCTCAAGCTCGCGAGCCGCCGGTGGCCGAATACGCTGGTGCTCGGCGCCGACGTCGTGGCACCGCTGCTCACGAACCCCCAGGTGATCGCCCGCGTCGTCAACGGCCAGCGCCCGGGCATGAGCGCCCAGGCGACGCTCGAGGACATCGCGAGCTTGTTCAAGGTCGACCGGGTGCTCGTCGCGGGCGCGGTCTACAACACCGCGAACGAGACCACGCAGAACGCGGGCGCGGCGCAGGTCGACACCCCGGCGTTCATCTTCTCGAGCAAGAGCGCGTGGCTCGGCTACGTGAACCCGACCCCGGGCAAACAGCAGACCAGCGCGGGCTACCGCTTCACGTGGCAGGGCATCAGCGGCAACACCGACGGATACCGCACGTGGAAATACTGGGACCAGCCGCTCCGCTCGACCTGGGTCGAGGGCGCCGTCGACGACACCTTCAAGATCGTGTCGCCGAAGGCGGGCATGTTCTTCTCGGCCATCGTCCAGTAGCCACCATGCCGGCCGAGCATCAACCGCGGATGGCGCCGACGACCGGATGTGCGTTCGTCGCGCGGACCCAGTTCACGCTCGGTGATCGCAGCTTCGCGGCCGGTGACCCGTTTCCGTACGCCGAGCTGGGCTGGACCGAGGATGCGGCCTGGAACTTCTGGCGGGCGGCGATGATCGTCGTCGCGCCCGAGCCGCCCCCTCCGGTGCCGCAGACGAAGGTGACCCACACGCTCCACAGCGCCAAGGTCACGGCCGAACCGCCGCTCGCCAAGTTCCCACGACACCTGTCGAGGCGTTGACCCATGGCCGACTCGCAGGCCGCGGACATCGGCGCGAGGCTCCGGGCCGAGGTCAACGCGGCGAAGAACGCGCTCGCCATGGAGATCGCCGCGAACCTCATCGAGGCGTGCCCAGTCGATACGGGGAACGCCCGGGCGAACTTCGTGCCGAGCATCGAATCGCCGCACGATGGCCAAGGCGGCGCCGCAGCGCGCGCAGCTGGCGAGGCGGCGGTTCTCGGCTCGCGGGTCACCGATGACGTCTACGTCACGAACAACGTGCCCTACCTGAAGTTCCTGATCGGCGGCTCGAGCTCGCAGGCCCCGGCCGGCTGGGATCTGGTCGCGATCGATCAAGCTGTTCAGACGATCCAGCAGCAGTACGACGGCGTGCAGATCGACGTCACGGACGGACGCGACGCGCGCGACACCCTGGTGGCGATCACGCCGCGCGAGGGGCAGTGACCGAGGCACAGGCCATCGAGCTCATCTCCGCGACCTTCGCCGCGCAGTGGCCGACGCTCTCAGGTCAGGTGCCGTTCGCGCTCGAGAACCGCAGCCGACCCAGCGCTGACACGTTCGCAGCGCTCACCACTGTGACCTCGACGTCGGACCAGCGGACCATGGGCGGTGTCGGTACGCGGTTCGTGGAGCGCCAGGGCTGGGTCGTCGTCAAGCTGTGGGGACCCGCGGGCGCCGGCCGGCTCGGGCTGGCTACGCTGACCGAGGCCGTGCGGGGCATCTTCGAGATGAAGGCGCTGCCGGCGGTCGATGGCGGCGAGCCGCTCAGCACGTACGCGACGGCGACGATGGCGATTGGCACCGACGGGCGGTGGTTCATGCAGCTTGCGCGTACGCCGTTCAGCTTCTTCGAGACGAAGTAGGAAGGAGCACGGCCGGTTCGGCGTCCGGCTGCTTGTTTGCGTCCACTCCGATCCTAGGGACGCGCTCCATGAGCTGTCTAGCCTACCACGCCTGGTTCAGCGTCGAGACGAAGTAGTCAGCGCATCTCGAGTGCGCTGCCGACGATGACGAGTGCGCCCCGCTTGATCGTAATCCCGGGATGCATCTCGATCTTGCCGGTCTCGACATCCGGCATCTTGGCGCCGAGATGAAGGGCCAGAAGCTCGAACGTGTCACGTTCCAGCGTGATGGCGAGGCGACACCTGCGGCCGGTAGCTACGAGCACGCTCGCTTGCAGGTCGAGCAACGGAGCCACGATCAGGTCGCTTATGGTCGGGGTCGGCATCCCGTCACGCTACCACGCCTGGTTTCGCCCCGCGCGCGCCGTCGCTCGACGATGAGCCCATGTCCAAGACCGTCAAGGCGGAAGCATGCGGCGTCCTGTCCGCGCTCGAGACCACGCTGGGTGTGCAGCCGACCACTGGATGGACGACCGTGCAGCCCGACCAGGACGGGATCAACGACTTCTACCTGAAGACGACGACGGTGCAGCCCTCGCCGCTCACCGTGCTTCGGCAGATGGAGGCGCCCGAGCAGGTCGACGCGGACTCCGCGCCGAAGCTCACGCTCGATCTGACGATGGATCACATGTACGCGTGGCGCGAAGGGATGATGCTCGTCGTCACGAAGCACTCCGGCGGCACTGGCGTGTCGCGGTTCTTCCCCACGGCGCGCACCACCACGGCGTTCACCGTGGCTGCCGGTGGCGCGCTGCAGGCCGGGACGCTCATGGTGTCGCGCGGCTTCATCGTCGGCGCCAACGCCACCGCGAACAACACGCTGCTCGTGGTCGGGGCGGCGTCAACCGGGACGTCGATCACCGTGGCCGGCGGCGTGGCCGAGACCGTGTCGGGCTACCTCGCCACGCTCGAGGTCGCGGGTTTCCGCGGCGCGGTGGGCGACATCGGCATCGACGCGAACGGCAACATCACGTCGACGGCGGCGAACTTCACCACGATGGGGCTCAACGTCGGGCAGGTCATCTACGTCGGAGGCGTGCCCGGCTCGGCGTTCGCGTTCGCGACGGCGGGTTACGGCGGCTTCGTCAAGATCAACACGATCGCCGCGAATCTCCTGACGACCAGCCCGGTGATCCGCCAGTGGACGCAGGTCGCTGCGGACACCGGCGCCGGCAAGACGATCGACCTGTACTGGGGCTCGTGGCTCCGCGAGGTCGCTTTCACCTCGACCGACTACCCCGCCGTCGAGCCGAGCTATCAGCTCGAGCTGTCGTGGCCCGGCATCGGCACGGCGGGCGCGACCGAGTACACGTACGCGCAGGGCCAAAGCGTGCAGCAGTTCAAGGTCACCGCAGCGCCCAAGTCGCTCATCAAGCTGGAGATGAGCTTCATCGGCACATCCGTCGCTGGGCCGACGACGACTCGCGCGACCGGCGCAGCGACGGCGAATGCCACCCTCGATGTCCAGCGCTTCAACCCGGTGACGAAGCAGCGCTACTGCCGCTTCACTGACGCGACAACGGGCGCGGTTCTCTGCAACAAGATCTCCAGCTGGGCGCTAACGCACTCGAACGGCGTCTCGCCGCTGAAGCAACAGGGCTTCTTCGGGACCTTCGAGAACATCATGGGCAAGGCTGAGGTCGGTATCGATGCCGAGGTCTACGTGAACCAGGACGATGCCATCAAGGCATGCCGCGACAACACCACGGTGAGCTTCGGCGCAGGCTTCAACAACGGCGATGGCGGCATGTTCTTCGAGGTGCCGTCGCTCAAGTTCACCGATGCAACGCCGAAGTTCCCGGGCAACGGCGCGGTGATGCTGTCGCCTAAGGCGGGCGGGTTCAGGGATGCGGTCGGCAACTACACGATGGGCCTGTCGATGTTCGCGTTCTTGCCAGCGTCGTAGTTTCGCCCCGCTCGCGGCCATCCGCGACGCTGAGGTCGATGGCATTCACCAAGATCACCAAGGCGCTCAAGGTCCCTCGCGAGGCCACCTCCGTCTACGTCTTCAGCCGCATCCACCTGTGCGCCGCTGGTCCGCTGGCGATCACGGTCCGCCACGCAGGCGACGGCACGCCCGCCTTCAAGGATGCGTGGTACCGCATGGTGAACGCCCAGCGCACCCGCGGCGGCGCCGTCGGCGAGGCCAGGTCGCTGAAGCGCAGCATCGACGAGGCGAAGCTCATCGCCGCGCATTGCGCTGTCTCGTGGGAAAACGCCGTCGAGGATGACGGCACCCCGTCACCGTGCACGCCGGACAAGGTGCTCGAGCTGCTGACGACGATCATCGAAGCCGACGAGGGCATCACGGAGTTCGGCCTGTTCTATGCGTGGGCGACGGACCCCGACAACTTTCGCCCACCCGCGGGTGACGCGGTCGAACTGGGAAAAGCGTAGCCGCGTGGCTCGAGTGGCAGGATGCGCACGCGGCCACCATCAAGGGGCTCCAGGCCGAAATCGACGACGATGACACCAGCCCGGCTCGTCGCGCCCAGGCCGAGAGCCAGCTCCAGGCCGAGTATGCTGACGAGCCCGAGTACGATGCCGTCATCGCGCTGTGCGTCCGCGCGTGGAACGAGCTCGACACCTGCCGTCACATCGGCATGGCCGCGGGCGCGATCCCGTGGGATGTCATCGTCGACTGGGCCAAGTTCGAGCGACTCGATCGGGAGTTCGCCGTGATGCTGATCTACGTCATCCGCACGCTCGACAACGACCGCGCCGAGGCCCAGGCGGCGAAGGCGCGGCTCAACGCAGCAGGGAGGCCAGGATGACGTTCGTCGTCAAGATCGAAGCGCCGGGTGCGGGCCAGGCAGAGACGGCGATCGCCAGGGTTGAGGCCGGGCTCGGCAAGACCACGGCCGCCGCCGACAAGACGCGAGACGCCATGGGTCGCGTCGTCGGGACATCGGCCGACCTCGCCAAGCTGGCCGCCGCGACCGAGAAAGCAGCGGGAGCCACCAAGCGACTCGCGGCCGAAGGCGAGGCCGGTAGCGGCGTGTCGGCCAAGCTCAAGAAAGCGCACGATGCCGTAATCGACACGCTCGCGCGCGAAGCCGACATCATCGAGCGCATCCGCGGGCCGATGAGGGAGTACCGCGCCGACATGGATGCGCTCGAGAGCTTGTACAAGCGGAACAAGATCTCCGCTGCCGAGTACGACGATGAGCTACAACGGCTCATCAAGACGCAGGGCACGATGCACGGGCCCGCGCACGCGAAGGAAGAGACCCCCAGTGGCCCGAGCCTGGGCGGAATCGCGGGCGGGCTGGCCTCCGGCGGCGTCGGCGGAGCGCTCGGCGCACTGCCTGGCGTTGGCGTTCTGGTGTCGGCGATTGGTCAGGTACACGAGCTAATCGTCAAGTACAAGGAGCTGGAAGACGAGTACACGACGCTCACGAACAACGCGACGAAGTTCGTCGATGCTGGCCACTCGGTCAACATGGTGATCGACGAACAAGTCGCGATGAGCGCGAAGCTCCATGCGAAGCTTGAGACGACGCTCGACCTATACGATGCCGTGCGTGATGGCACCGATGGTCTCAACGTCTCGCACGCCGAGCAGAACCGGTTGCTGCAGTCGATGGGCGAGGCGTTCATCCTGGCAGGCAAGGGTGTAGAGAACGCGGGCGGGCTGATGCAAAAGTTCTCCTACGCGTTGGCGTCGGGAAAGATGGAGTCGCGCGAGTTCAAAGGGATCATGCGCGAGGTTCCGGAGATCGCCGACATCTGGACCGAGCATTTCGGGATGACCCGCGTCGAGCTCACCAAGGCGCTCGCGTCGGGGAAGCTCGGCACCGAGGACTTGATGCAGGCGATCCTCGCCGAGACCAAGGCCCTCGACGACAACTACGGTAAGCGCAAGGCAACCAACGCGCAGTTGGAGGAGGAGTTTCGCCAGAAAGAGCGGATCGCCAGGATGCGTAACCCGCCAGCGCCATCAGCGAGCGGCGGTGGAGAGGGCGGCGAGAGCGAGGTGTATGGGCGCGCCAACGACGAAGCGATCGCGCGCGAAAAGGAGCGTGTGATAGCTCTCAAGGCCAAACGTGTCGAGATGAACAAGATGGTCGGCGTTGCGCTCGAGCAGAACGCGGCGCTTGCCGAGACCGCCGCAGCCGCGGAGCGCGCTGGTGTGTCGATCGGCGAGTTCGATCAGGGGGCGGCCGATGCCACGTCGAAGGCGAAGATCTTCCTCGAGTCGGTTGGCGTCCAGGTGCCGAACGCGTTCGGCGAGGCACGAAACAAGGTCCGGCAGCTCCTCGCGGAGGTCGACAAAATCCGCGAGTCGAAGGCTGCAGAGAAGCTCGCCGAGGACGTACACAAGCTGTGGCGCGAGCTCGACGGCGTCAACGATGTGCTGGTCGCGCAGAAGAAACACTGGGACGACCTGACGGATCACGCCGGCCAGCTCAAGCAGGCCGTGGCGAACAGCGCGGGCGCACAGCTTCTCATGCGCGGCATGGGCGCGGTCCCCGGGGTTGCCATCACGCGCGACGATGTCGATAACGTACGCGCGCTGCGAGCGGCGACGCTCGAGCTGGACAACGAGAACAATCAGTACGCCAAGGTGACGATCGAGGCCAAGACCCGGACCAACGAGCACCGCGATGCGATCGCCGATCTCAAGGGCGCGTACGATCACCAAAAGATCTCCCTCAAGGAGTACACCGACGGACTCAAGGCGGCAGGCTTCGAGGAGGGCGCTGCGGCCAAGCTGCTCCACGAGTTGCAAGAACCGACGAAGCAGTACGAGATCCGGCTCGGTGCGCTGAACACGCTGCTCAAGATGGGCGCCATCAACACCGCGCTTTACAACGCCGAGATCCGCAAGCTCCAAGACACGATCACCGACTTCATGCCGCCCGAGGATCAGTCAAAGCTGGCCGTGGCGGCGCGCGCGCGGGCGCAGGAGAAGTACGAGTACGAGAAGCGCATGCAGGAGGGCATGCGCAAGATCGACAAGCAGTACAGCCGGCCCGACGATCCGGATCTGGCCCACGACATCGAGACGGCGAAGGCGTCCGAGGAGCTGAAGAAAAAGCTCGAATCCAAGACGTTCACCGGCTCGTTCAAGGAGATGAACGCCGACGCAAAAACGTTCGGCCAAATTCTTGCGGGCGAGGTCAACGGCAGCCTCGACACGCTCAACGACAACCTGATCGCCGCGGCGCAGGGCGGCGAGGTCGCGTGGGGAAAGATGGCTGAATCAATCCTCGCCGACCTCGAGCGCATCCTGCTCAAGCAGATCGAGATCGCAGCCATCACCGCGCTCCTCAACTACGTGTCGGCGGGCGCAGGGACCGCGGCAACCTCGAGCGGCGCGACCGGTGCAGTGGTGGACGCAGGGAATACCGCCCGCATCGCTTCACCCGGGGCCTACCCGGGAACCGCTGGGACCAGCTCGGTCAGCCAGGGTCTCAGCGCCAGGGCGGCGCCCGCTGCGCCCACGTTCGTCAACCACATCCACAACCACTACGACAAGTCGGTCAGCGTGGCGGCGATCCAGAGCCGCGAGGGTGCGAGCGCGACGCTCAACATGATGCGGGCCAACGGCGTCCTCCGGCGCTGACTCGCCCCGCAAGCGGCGTAGCGAGATCGTCTGGGCGTGACGATCCGCGCGCCCGTCAACGAGTTCGGTCTGCTGATCCCCAGCGGGAACGGCGTGGTCACCCTGGGGGCCACGGTCACGCCGGGCAACAACACGTATGGGACCTACGCGCAGATGCTAGCCGGGGCCGCCGTCACCGATGAGGCGTATGGGATCTGGGTCACCATCTACGGAAACGCGGTCAGCGCGAGCGCGCGAGACGCCATCGGCAAGATCGGTCTAGACGCGGCGGGCGGCACCACCTACACGGACGCGATCATCGACTTCAGCTGCTCCGCGGCGGGGAGCCTGAGCGGCGCCTCCGGCGGCGGTGGCGGAATCACGCTGTACTTTCCGCTACGCATCACGGCCGGCTCGAGCATCGCGATCGCCGTGAGCGTCAACAACGCCACCGTCGGAACCTGCACGGCGTTCTGTCGTCTGGTCGCCAAGCCCACCGGCCCGACCCCACCGCGAGCGGGTGCCTTCGTCCGAACCTTCGGCTCCACGCCGGCTTCCTCGTCGGGCACGGCGGTTACCCCGGGCAACAGCGCGAAGAGCGCGTGGGTGCAGATGGGAAGCGCTGTCGCCGACTCGCTGTGGTACTGGACGTTGTCAGTCTGTAACAACAATGCGGTCTACGGCAACAACAACCCGTCAGTCTGGGACCTTGGAATAGGCTCGTCTACGACGACGCTGCGAATCATAATCCTCGATCAGATAATCATTCACAGCACATCAGAGTCGATGTCGTTCACGTCGATCGGCGCGTACGGGCTGGCCGCACCCGGTGACCTCATCTTCATCAGGGCCGCCACCCAGGGTGCTCCACAGACCGGCTTTTCCGCGATCGCTCACGGCACCGGAGGATGACATGCCAAACGCAACGTACCAGTCACCAGTGATAGCGGCTCCCAACTTGGCTACCAAGCGGGTCGCCGCGTACGACGGAGTGATCGTGCTACTTCAGCACATCCGCGACATCGCCGGGGGCTACAACATGGACATCGTCTCGCTGGACTTCGGGATCACCACGGCGCAGCGGATCACGTTCACGACGTCGGCGGTCATCCCGCCGGCGCAGCTCTCGATCCGATTCCCCGGCGTGGTCCAGACGGCCTGATATGGCCCTCGTATTTGCCAACGGCACGGCGACGATCGGGACGACCGAATACAGCATTGCGCAGAACGCAAACTATTCGAGCGGGTCACCGAAGACGACGATAGGGACCGTGTTCGCGTACGTTGACCTGAGCGCGATGACCGCCACCGAGACGTATCAGTTGCGGGTCTACGAGCGCGTCAACGGCGGCACGCAGCGTGTGTTCTTCGAGGCTGTCGTCTCTGGTGCGCAAGCCCAGGGCTACACGTTCCCGGACCAGCTACTTGGCGATGGTTGGGACGTCACAGTAAAAAAGATCGCAGGGACCGATCGATCGATCCTGTTCAGCGTGCGTCAGAACACCAACGACGGATCGATCAGCGGGCTCGGTGCGGGCGCGATCACCTCAACCACGTTCGCGACGGGGGCCATCACGGCGGCCACGTTCGCAGCTGGCGCGATCACGTCAACTGTCATCGCGGCATCAGCCATCGGCGCAAGCCAGATCGGCGCCGCGGCGATCACGGCGGCGAAGTTTGCGACCGACGCGGTTGACGCCAACGCGCTCGCGGCCGATGCGGCCACCGAGATCCGAACCGGGCTCGCGACGACCACCGCGCTCACGACTGCGCAGACCGACCTGACCACGCTGACCGGGCGGCTCACGTCGGGCCGGGCCACGGGGCTCGACAACCTCGACGCTACGATGAGCTCGCGGGCTCCATCTGCGACCGCGGTCAGCAACGTCGACCTCACGCCAACGCGATCGGCCAAGCTCGACCAGCTCGACGTCGCGACCTCGACGCGCGCAGCCGCGGCAACCGCGCTCTCGACCGTGCAGTGGACCAACACCCGGGCCGGCAACCTCGACCGCCTCGACGTCGCCTCATCCACGCTGGCGACCGCGGCCGGGCAGACGACGATCGGCGTGGCTGTCGCCGCGGTCCAGGCCGACACCGACGACATCCAGGGGCGCCTTCCGGCCACGCTCGACGCGGGCAACATGCGGGTCTCAGTCCAGGCGCTCGCGGCCGGCGCTCTCACGGCGATCGCCGATGCCGTGTTCGCTGTCGTGCTCGAGCCGGGCGCGGTCGCCACGGCGCGCACGTTCTTGCAGCGGATGCGGATCGGCCTGGCTGTGCTCGTCGGTCAGGGCAGCGGCTTCGCGATCACCACAGCCGGGACCGAGCACGTGCGCGACGGCGGCAACACCAAGGACCGCGGCACCTGGGTGATCGGTCTTGATGGCACGCGTGTCCCTGGCACGCTGGATGGAGACTGATCCATGCACTTCGGCCAACACCTTGGGCAACACTTCGGCCAGCACCTCGGAGACGTCGGCGCCGGTGTGGTCGTGGTCGAGCCCCCAGTCGGGCCGCCGGTGATCTACTGCGTGCGCGTGACCGATCGCGCGCACAGCCTTGTCGTGGTGAGCCACGCGGCGTCGGTCATAGTCACGGATGGTTGCGATGTCTGAACCGTTCCGCGCTGGCGACCGGCTCCCATCCCTTGAGGTCAAGGCGTTCACGCGCGATGGCTTCATCAACTTCCCCGTGACGTTTCCCGGCGGGGTGACGTTCCGCATGGTGGGCGGCGGGCGCGTCGTCACTGGCACTGCGAGCGGTGACGCGCTTGGGACGATCGTCTACAACTGGGCCGCCGGGGACCTCTCCGTCGCTGGCACCTACGCCGCGGTGTTCATCGCGACCGACGGCGCTGGGCGCACGGCGACGTTCCCGACCGGCACGAACCTCGAGCTCGTCGTGGTCCCGATGATCTGATTCGCCCCGAGCGCGCCCGCGGGCGACCGTGAGGCATGGGATCTCAGTTCTGGGGCAACCCGATCGCTCGCGCCACCTCCGACGGACCGACGCTAGCCGCGGCGGCTGCAGCGTCTGCCCTGCCAACGCCAGCGAAGGTCACGCTGCCTAACAGCTTCTTCGACGTGCCAGGCAAGCAGCTCCGCATCACCGCGGCCGGGCGCATCACGTGCGCTGTCACGACGCCAGGTACTGCGCGCTGGGATGTGCGGCTTGGCGCGAGCGCGATCATCGCATTCGACAGCCAGGCGATCCCGCTCAACATCGTGGCCAAGGTCAACGTTGGCTGGTGGCTCGAGATCCTGCTCACCTGCCGCAGCGTCGGTAGCGGGACGACGGCCACGCTCCTCGGCCAGGGCGTCTTCACCTCCGAGGCCACCGTGGGGGCCCCGACCGCCGCCACGTCGGCGCCGGGCTCGTTCGTGCTGCCGTACAACGCGGCCCCGGTCGCGGGCGCGGGATTCGACTCGACGTCAGCGCTCGCGCTCGACCTGTTCTTCACGCAGACAGTCGCCACCGGCAGCATGACCCTGCACCAATACCTGGCGGAAGAGATCTGGTAGCCAGCCGTGGGCGCCGGGACCCTGATGCACCCGGGCCGCAAGCCGGTCCGAGGTATCCAGTTCCAGCCGCGCCCCAAGGCGTACTTCGTCGTCACCGTCGAGGTCGCTGGCGTGCTGCTGCGGCGCGGCCAGCACACCCGGCACCCGTCGAAGTTCAGCCGATTCCCCCGGCGCCCCAAGGCGTATGTCACCTACGGCGGCGGCAGCGGCGTCCTCCCGGGCTACGGGACGGCCGGCGCGGCTACGTTCCTGCTCAGCCTGCAGGCCGGGACGAAGGCGATCTACAGCTGGTCGACGTCGATCGTTCCGAGCTACGACGGCAGCGAGCAGCGAGAGTCGCCGTTCGCGCAGCCGAAGCGCCGCTTCGAGGGCAACGCGTTCTTGCTCGACGGCGCTGACCGAGATGTGCGCGGCGCGATGATGCGGTCGGCGGCGAGCGGCGCGACGTTCCTGCTCGCGCTCCCCTTCGAGGCTGTGACGATCGAGGTCGACAGCCCGGCGAAGGTCGCGACGGTGGCCTCGACGGCCGGGATCGACTGGGCCGTGGCCGGCCAGCGGGTCGTGGTGGTGGGTCGTGATGGGACGTCGATCGCCGCGGTGGTGCAGAGCTGGACAGCCACGACGATCACGCTCGATGTCGTGCTCGCGACCATCGGCCGGACGGGCGCGGTGATCATGCCGCTGATCCCCGTGCTCCTCGATCCGAACCAGGGCTTCGCGCGCTACCCGACGCGGGTTGACATGTGGAGCCTGCGTGCGATCTCGAACTCGTTCGGGTTCGCAGGCGCCGACTCGATGGGCGTGGGCGCGGCGATCTCCACGATGCCGGACGGCGACCTGATCCCCATCGGAGACATCACCGATGACGACCTGCTCATTTGGACGCAGCCCAACGCCATCGATGGCCAGGCGAACGAGTCGATGCTGTCCGGCGCCGAGACCGTCGACATGGGGGCGCTGCCGTTCGCGATCGGCGGCCAGACCACGCCGCACTGGGGCCGCTCGCTCAAGCTACGGTCGCGCGTCGGCACCGACTGGCAGTGGTTCAAGGCGTTCGTGCGCAAGCTCCGCGGAAGACAGGGGGCGTTCCTGTTGTCGACGAACCGCCCGGACTTGGCGCTCGTGTCGAACATCGCTGGCGTCTTCAAGGTCGCGAGCCCCACCGCAGCGGGCGCAGGCGGCGGCGACTACGCGAGCTGGTTCGCCTCGACGGCGCACCGGCGGCTCGCGATCACCGCGAACGACGTGACCGCGTACCGCACGGTGTCAGCCGTCGTCGACAACGGGGACGGGACGCTGACGTTGACGCTCGACAGCGGCGTGGCCGGGACCGTCACCAAGATCTCGTACCTCGAGCAGGTGCGCTTCGACCGCGACGAGCTCGAGGTCACGTGGGACGGCGCGACGTTCTCGATCGACGAGGTGCTGGTCACGACCACGGAGAACATCACGCCGGTCCCGCCGAAGCGGATGTACGACACGGTGCTGTCGTTGGTGTTGTCGCAGGCCGGCGACGCGAGTATCACTCGCGAGCTCCAAGTGACTTTGGGGAAGACGACATGGATCGACATCGAGATGAAGTCGTTCTTCGTCCCGACGAATCACACATCGCTCATCCTCACAGGCATTGCCGCGACCGGCGGAAACGTCGACGGGATGATCGTGACGATCCGCCTCTTGCAATTCGAGTCCGCTCAGAGCCTTCGGCTGCAGATCGAGAGTGTCCTCGCGTCATCGCCTGTGAATCGCTTGCTCGCGCCGACGGGCACAACCAACGTCATCGGCGGCGGAACCACCTACCGTTACAATGGCGTACTGCAACGCTGGGTCATGATCGCCAAGACGGACTAGCATGGCATTTCTGTTCACACCGATGTCATTGACGCTCGGCTCAGGCGACAACAACACGACGCTGTCGCTCGCGCTCGGATCATCGACGTTCATCAACGTGACGTTGACGTCCGCATCGATCACGCTCGTCGGTATGTCGACGATCGGAGGTAACATCGACGGCGCCGTGGTGTGTTTCTCGAACGTCTCGACGGGGGGGAACACGCTGACATTCGCGCACGCATCCGGCGTGCCGCTTCCAGCAAACAGGTTTACGAACAGCGGCACCGTCGATCGATCGGCCGTCCAATTCGGAGCGTCGTGGTACCGCTACTCGGCCGTGACCCTGACCTGGCAACAGATGATGAGGGCGTAGCATGGCCAACTACCTGTTCACCCCAGTGGCTATGACGCTCGGAGCGCCCGACAACAACACGACGCTGTCGGTGCTGCTGGCCAGCACGACGATCATCAACGTGACGTTGACGTCCGGCATCTCCATCGTCGGTCTTGCGGCCACGGGCGGAAACGTCGATGGCATGGTGGTCTGCTTCTCGAATATCTCAGCGACAGCGCTGACGCTTGGCCTCGCCAACCTCAGCGGGTCGGCGTTACCCGTGAACCAGTTCCGCCATCACGGCGGCGCCGCCGCTTCGCTCACCCAGTACGGCGCGGTGTGGTACCGGTACACGGCGGCCGAGCTGCGCTGGCAGGAGATCGCACGGCTGACGTGACGCGCGCGGTTTCGCCCCGCTGGGACCCCGGCGCGACCCTGTCCTCGTGAGCACATTCGACGACGACGAGACCAGCCCGACGAAGTCGCGGCCGATCGACCTGTACATCATCCAGACGACGAGCCAAATCTTCCACCTGACCTCGCACATCGTGGATGTCGCCTACGGCGGAAACACGTACACCGCTACGACGATGAGCCGCGGCAGCCAACAGGTAGCGCAAGACCTGACCGGGCGTGAGTTGATCGTGTGGCTGCCGATCACGCATCCGATCGTTCAGCGCTACGCAGCCTTCGGCGTCCCCGAGCAGAGCGTACTCGTGACGCAGCTGCGGTTTCAGGAACGGAGCGGGATCGCGGTCCAGGCATGGCAGGGATTTGGTAATGCCATGACGATCAAGGGCCACATGGCTCAGATGCGGGTGCCGTCGATCACTGACGATGCGATGAAGATCCGGTTGCCGATCGTGCGAGCACAGAAGCTGTGCAACCACTTGCTGTTCGATTTGCAGTGCGCGCCACCGGGGATCGGTGTCCCTCTGAACAAGGCGAACAATGCCTATGCCACCACGATGGCATCACAGACCATCGCGGTGGGCTCCGTGACCATCGCCCTGACGGGCTGGACGAGGTTCGGCAGCCCGGTCACGCCCCCCGACGGGTTCTTCACGTTCGGCGAAGTCCATCTCGGAGGCGAGGTGCGCCAATGCCTGACGCAGGTCGGTATGACGATACAGGTCGATGCGCCGTTCCCGGGCGCAGTAGCAGGCGCCGCTATCACCATGTTCCCAGGATGCGATCACACGATAACCACGTGCCGGGATAAGTGGTTCAACGTCGTCAACTTTGGCGGTCACCCGGAACTGAACAGCGTGATCAACCCCTGGGCGCCGAGTGGATTCGGCGTGATCGTGCAGTCGTAGATGTGGCCGCTCATCATCGCAGCCGCCATCCTCGGCGGCACCTACGTCTATCACCGATGGATCGAGGACCACCCATCTCCGCCGCGTCCGGCCGACATCAACGTCCCGCGAGTCGACGAAGGCGCACCCATCCCGCTGGTGTATGGACGGTGCCGTGTCAGGTCTCCCGTGTTGGTGTGGTCGGGAAACCTGGTTCCAGCCGAGACTGTCGGTGATGACTATCGTCTCGATATGATGTTCGTGGTCGGCATCCCATTTTACGCCGGGTTGGCCACACTGGGCAGTACAGTAGTCGCACCGAGTGGGTTCAACGGCGTTGGCGGAATGTACACTGGCGACTTGCTGGGGTTCGGGTTCAGCGGCCTGATCGAATCCCACACCGTGGATCACGCCATCTACGTCAACAACGATGGTGGCCCGTCAGGTGGTCAGAGTGTTGTCGCGTCATTCTATCCGGGATCGCGATACCAGGACTTGAGCGAAACCAGCAATCCGTCTGGCGGTCCTGTCGTCAGAGACAAGATGGTTATCGGTGGGGTCGATGCGAGCCGAATCCCGGGATACCGTGGCCAGATCGTATTCTTCGGTGAATTCGACATCGGTCCGAACCCGAGCCCACCGGCGTTCGGCTTCGAGGTGGTATCGCTCAGTACCATCATGGGGCAGACGCTGCCCTACGATGCCGATCCGGCTGCTGTGCTCTACGATCTTATAACGTCGCCATGGGGCAAGCTGGGTCTACCCACCAGCATCCTGGATATACCAAGTTTCCTGGCGTCGTCGGCGACGCTCTACACCGAGGGGCACGGGTATTCGCACTCGTTCGAGGGCACGTTCGATGCGGCCGAGGCGATTAACGACATCCTACAGCAGACCGACGGCATCCTCTACCAGGAGCCGACCACGGGGAAGGTCGTCTACAAGCTCGTCCGCGCCGACTACAACGTGCTCGACCTGGTCGACGTAAATCCGAGCAACGTGAGCGTGAGGGATGGGCAGGCCGAGATCGAGTATGCGATCCAGGGCTGGAACGAGACATTCAATCAAGTTCGGTTGACCTTCACTGACCGCACCTATTTTGCCGGCAATCCGTTGCAGGCTGGCATCTACGCCGAAGGACTGGCGATCGCGCAGAACGGCGCCAACGTATTCTCTCAAGGTCGCCTCCGTTCGGTCGACGTCAGGTACCTGGGATGTTGTGACCGGGTGCTCGCTCAGAAGCTCGCGAGCCGCGAGCTCGCGGTGGTGAGCAAGCCAGCGGTCAAGGCCACCGTCACCGTCAACCGGACGTTCTACGCGCACCGCCCGGGCGACGTCGTGACGTTCACCTGGCCCGAACTGGGGATCGTCAAGATGGTGATGCGCATCGCCCGCATCGACCTCGGCCAACTGCACGACGGCCGCATCGTGCTCGACATGATCCGCGACGTGTTCGACGTGTCGATCGGCGCGTTTCCGGTCGGGTAGTTACTGCGCGGCCAGCGCGGCGGTCACGCCCTTCGCTCGCTTGCACGCATCCGCGCGGCTGAATCCGTTGCCCGCGCTGGCGGTCTGGAGCAGCGCGGCGAACAGCGCCACGCCGGTGATCACGGTCCCGGTATCCTCGCGCCGGCTGAAGCCGATGCCATCGTGCATCGCCTCGCCAGCGAGAGCGACCGTCACCTCAGCGCCGATGACGGCGACGTCAGCCCACGGCAAGCGGCGAGAAGCCGAGCACCCTGAGGCGTCTGCGGTCGGGCCGATCGAGCCGTCGGCTAGGTGACGCTGGAACGCGAGCGAGCAACCGGAGAGGCACACCACCAAGACCACCAAGAGCTTCGGCATGGCGAGCATCGTAACCACGCCCGGTCCGGAGCACCAGCGCCCATGCGATTCGCCCCGCGGAGTCCGCCGCCCGATGCTGGCTTGGCGATGACGAGCGCGACGGTGGGTGGCGATACCTCAAGGCGACCCGGGGACCGATGGACAATGCACAGTTCGCGACGCTGCTGGCTGCGCTCGGTGGAGTGGTGGCCACGATCGCAGGCACGTTGAAGTGGGCGGTAGGCCGCATCTGTAAGGCGCTGGACGACAACACCGCCAGCAACAAGGAGCTGGCGACGTCGCAGGTCGGCCACGCGGCCAGCATGGCGACGCTGAGCGCCAAGATCGACAGCGTCGACCGCTGGGTGCGCGACCACACCCCAATCCGCGATCCGCGCGTCGACACGCCGACCGGAATGCGGACGATCTCCGACGAGAACGGCGACGGATACGAGGACCGCCCCGAGGACCGCCCCGGTGTGCAGCGGCGCCGAACCGCGAGGACTGCGCCGAAGGGATTCCCGCTCGCCGATTCACGACGTGATCCGACACCCAACTACCGGAACCCACGGGCCGACACCCGCGACGACGATTAGCCACATCAGGAGAACTATGACCATCCCCGAATGCCGCACGTTCCGCCGATCCCGCCTGCCGTGGCTCGCGATCGCGATCTTCCTGTACCTGACCGCTACCGCGTTCGCGGCCGGCGCCACGCCGCCGCCTGACCAGGACGCGCCCGCGTGGCTGCAGGCGCTCTACGCGGCGCTGACCTCGAAGAACTGGGGGCTCGTCGTCGGGCTCGCGCTCATCGCCGTGGTCTACCCGCTGCGGCGGTTCGGTCCGCTCTACTTCAAGAGCCAGACCGGCGGGCTCATCTTGGCGTTCGCGATCTCGCTGGCTGGCACGTTCGGCGCAGCGCTCGCGGTCGGCGCCAAGCCTGATCTGGTCTTCGTCGTTACCGCGCTGACCACCGCGGCGACCGCGGCCGGCGTCTGGGAATGGCTCAAGGCCCACCTGCCCGGCGCGCAGGCCGCAGCCGACAAGGCGACCAAGCCAGTGCAGCCGCCTGGCGGCGTTGTGAACGTGTCGATCCTCGGTCTGCTCATCGTCGTGATGGCCGGCTCTGTGCCCGGTGCCGGCTGCGTGGCCTCACCGCCGGTTGTGGCGGCCGGAGAGATCGTCATCGACTGCGTGTCGGGCGACGGCGCGAAGATCGGCGACCTTGTCGCGAAGCTGTGGGCGGCGATCGCCAGCGGCGGTAGCTGGACCGCGGTCGAGCAGCAGGCCGTGGCGAGCGGACAGGCGATCGGCGGATGCGCGCTTGCCGAGGTCGTGCAGCGCTACCTCGCGCCGCCGCCCGGCCGAGCTGCACCCGACCCCGAGAGCGGGCGACAGGCGCGCGCAACGCTCGAGCACTTCCGCGTGGTCTACGCGCGCAGCGCGACGTTCCACACCCCCGCGGGCAACCTCTGACCGTGGGCACTGTGCCCGTCACCGACGGCCGCCACCTCGGGCGCCGAATCTCGCGGCACGACCCGCGCACGCGGCGGTTCGCAAGCTACCTCGACGTCGGTAATCTGCCCGGAATCCCCAGCGCCCGCGACTGGACGCACCCGACGCACGCGCCGAAGTGGGGCATGTTTGCCAACTCGGATATAGGCGACTGTACGTGCGCGGCGATCGGCCACCTGTTCCAGGCGCAGGCCGCGAACACCGGCAAGTCGATCACGATCACCGACCGCGACGTGCTGCGGCTCTACTCGCGCCCCGACGTCGGCGGCTACGACCCGACCCGCCCCGAGACCGACAACGGGGCCGAGATGCTGGACGTGCTCCGCGCGATGCGGCGCGACGGCATGGCCGGCCAGCGGATTGGCGCCTACGTCGCGGTCGATGCGCTGAGCCGCACCCACGTCGAAGCGGCGATTTCGTTGCTCGGCGGCCTGTACGTGGGGCTCGACCTGCCGCTCGCCTGGCGTGACGCGACGACATGGGACGTCGCCCCGGTGCGCGGCTACACGAGCGACTACAAGCCCAACAGCTGGGGCGGCCACGCGGCCACCGTGCTGCACTACGACCGGCTCGGGCTGTGGCTCGTCACGTGGGGCGAGCTCAAGTTCATCACCTGGGAGGCGCTGCGGACGTACGCCTCCGAGGCGTGGGCGATCGTTAACTCGCTGTGGATTGACGACACGTCGATGCTCGCGCCCAGCGGGTTCGCGCTCGCTGACCTCATGCTCGATCTGGTGGAGATCGACCGCGGCGCCGGTCAGGCGTGAGCAGCGCGGGCCGTCCGTGGACTCGCTTGCCGATACCCTGTTTCGCGCGGAGGCTGCGCTTCTCGACGCTGAGCACCACGTCGAAGCAATGCTTGATCGGCTGTTCCAAGGTGGAGCGTCGCTCGTGGATCCGGCGTTCGGCATCGGCTACAGCGGCTGGAACTTCGACCGCGGGCGCCGCCGCATCGAGGTGTTCGCGGCCACCGAGAGCCGCGAGGCGATCGCGGCGCTGTTCGGGTGCGGGTTCGCGTGCGTCGTCATTCACGACCACGGCTCGGACAGCTTCGTGCGGTGCGCATGCAAGCCATCAACGGTTCAGTAGGGAGCGACGATGACGACCGCACATGGACTTCTGATCAACGGCAAGCTCGTCACCGTAGACGGGCTGGTCATCTACGCGCCGGCATCGCACGGCGGGCCCGAGTACGCGCGGCTCAACCCGGGCGACTACCGCGAGCGCGACGGGGCGTGGCTTCGGCAGCTCGTGGCCCACTCAACTGGGGGGCGATGGCCGCAGCCGATCCTACCGGGCGCCGGCCGGCCCGGCCACGCCAAGCAGATCCTCGACATGTGGGACGGCGCCGATCGCGGCGGCGGCGAGCTCGTTCACAGCGCCGCGCAGCTCGTCGTCGACTACGACGGATCGATCGTCTGTGCCTGCGACATCGTGCGCCGCGGCGCGTACCACGCCGAAGGCTCGAACCCGCACAGCGTCGGCATCGAGATGAGCACGATGCCGGACGGCAGCATCTACGAAGCAACGCTCGATGCCACGGCGCGGCTGGTGGCGGCGCTCACGTGGAGCGGCATGCCCGGCGCCGGGCTGCTGCCCATCCCGTTCCAGATGCCCCGCGGTCCGTATCGGAACCAGCCGTTGCGGCGGATGGAGTTCGGCTCGGGGCGGACCCGCCGCCAACTTGGCGGTCCGAACCTGGTGGGAGTCGTAGGCCATCGTGACAACACGAGCGAGCGCGGCTACGGCGATCCCGGCAACGAGATCTTCCGGCGGCTCACGGCGCTCGGCTGCGAGGGGCTCGACTACGACGGGCTCGAGGACATCGCGTTGGGCAAGCAGCGGCAGGCGTACCTGAACTCGCGCGGCGCGCGACTGGCGGTCGATGGCGTGTGTGGCCCGGGCAGCATCGCGGCGATGGAGCGCATGGGCTACAAGCGGTGGCGCGACGTCGGGATGGTCGAGCAGGCGGCGTAGGGCACATTCAGTGGTCGGGGCTCGACGATCTTGATCCAGCTCTCGCTGTACGGTCCATCTGGCGTCAGGTCGACGTAGATCTCAGACGTGCGCATGCCGTGCTCTCCCATCGATCCCGGGACTGGCGGTCCCGTATGGGCGTCGAGCTCTGCCAGCGCGCCGGCCCGGTCGGCGTGAACCGTGTAGCGGCCACGCCCAGTCGACCAGTGCAGCTGCACGATCGCGCCGTTGCAGTCGCGGGCGCGGATAAGCGCCTCTGCGAGCAGCTCGAACCGGTCCGGGGCGTTGACGCCGTCGTAGTGATAGGTCTCGATGATCATGGTTGTCCCCTGCGCCCGTAGGCGCAATCTGCGTTGATGCGTGAATACAGCCCGAGTAGGACGCTCGGCGGCGTCCGAATCGAACAGGTCATCTCGTCGAGCGTCGATCGACGGCTAGCCCGAGCGCTGGCGTGACGTGGGTTCCGCCGAGTTCGAATAGGCCGCCCGTGGAGGCCAGCCCTGCTCGATCCAGCGGTCGGTGTGCCAGGACAGCGGGATGTCGCGCGGGGGCGCCATTCGCTCCTCAAGGACCACAAGCGCCGCGGCGCGATGTAGAGCATGGAGGCCGACGGACTCGCGCACCATGGCGTCATGATGGCCTACCCAGGGTCCCGCTGACCTGCCGCTATTGGCTGCACGATGTAGCTCCCTGTCCTTTACCGGTTTCCATTCTACCTTCGACGGGAAATCGCCGACCTGGAAAACTTTTCAGGTGGTTCGTCGTCGGTTTGAATGAGAAGTTCTTGTTCTCGGATCCTGGGTGTTTGTCGTCAGTGAATCGGTTGTGGATCGCGGAAGTTTTCCAATTGTTTTCCAGCTACGACCGTCCGCCGCGGATCACCCGGAACGCCCGCTCGACCTGCGCGGCATCGGCGGTACCCCGCTCGATGTAGCTCGACTCGGCCACGGCGAGTGTGTCGCCCAGGTGGCGCGCAACCGCAAGCGAGGTCTCTCCGGCCTCGGTAGCGAGCGACGCCTGCGTGCGGCGTAGAGCCTGGGGCGGAACCACGGTGACGCCAGCTGCTTTGCAGGCCCGGCGAACTGTCTTGCGGGCGTATTCGCTGGTCATCTGCTTGCCCAGACCGCCATGGAAGATCGGCTCGTCACCTGCGCGACCAGCGCACATGATACGCAGCATGTTGACGAGCGGCGTCGGGATGCGAAGCCGGCGGCGGCCGTTCTTGGATTTGGTCTTGCCGATGACGAGCACGCTCCCATCGTCGTCCAGGTCGCGAACGCAGCGCCGGGACAGCTCGGTGTTGCGCGGGCCGAGGTACAGGTAGCCCAGCGTCAGAACGGCGTCTTGGTTGTTGGGTCGCGCCAGGCACCACGCCTCGAGCTTGCGGCTCTCGTCGGTCGTCAGCCGGACCTTGTCGGCACCGTGCACGCGCTGGCCGACCGGCTCGACCTCGGCGAACGGGTTGCCCTTGAGCCACCTCTGCTTGACGCAGAACTTGCCCCACATGCTTCCGGCGATGAGCAGGTTCCGGTGGCTGTCGGCGGAGCGACCGTCGAGCGCTCCGGTGTACAGCTCGGCGCCGCGATGCTGAATCGATCGCACCGGTCTGGTCAGGTAGTCGGCAAGCAAGAGACGGAGCCGTCCGTCGTAGGCAACTATCGTCAGCTCGGCTCGACCTTGCGCACGCCGGACGGCGATGAACGCATCGATCGCGGCGCTCACCGTGATGCCTTGCGCCTCGTCGCGCGCGCCGTCGACGCAGGCTTGGGCCGCTGCGCGCGAAGCAAACGTCTCATATTCCGTCGACCGATCGTCTCCGCTGACTGTAACGAAGTGAACGCGCCACTTTTTTCCGTGCTTGTAGGGTCCATGTACTGTAACTCGTCGCATTGGGCTCCTTGCCCAGGTGCGGCGATCTCCGCCTGGGAGGTTCGTCCGGAGTTGAGGCGCAGCGCAAGCGCGTCGGCGAGCGCCTCGATGTCGTCCGGGTGCATTCTCACGTCGCCTTCGCCCTCTCCAGCAACACCGCCAGCAGCTTCGCCTCCTCGTCGCTGCCCTTGCGCGCGCAGCCATAGGCCCAAGCGATCCGCTTGAGGCTAGCGTTGGATGGGTCGGCGAGGATGCCGGTGATGCCGGTGGCGGTTGAGGTGGTCATTTGTTCCTCTCCCTCTCCCTCGCCCACGCTCTCGCGTCGGCGCGACGTGCGAACACGGCGATCGGCCACTCGTCGTCGCGCTCGGTGTCGTAGACGGCGTGATCCGGCCGGCCGTTGAGGGCGAGGCCGATGTGATGGTCGGGGCGGACGACGTAGCGGCGGGTCATGGCTTCCTCTTCTGGCGCCACACCCTGCGCAGCGCCGCGAGCCGCTCGAGCTGGACATCGGTGGAGCCGTCGCAGATGAGCGCCCGGTAGGCGCAGATGACCGCGGCGGCGGAGAGCAGGTCCTGTCGCGAGGGCTGACCGTAGCGCATCACCCACTCGAGGTCGCTGCCGTGGTGATCGGTTGCTCCTGGCATCGGCCAGCTCGTTTCGAGAAGCGCGGGATCGTCGGCGCCGGTGGCGCGGGTCATGGCAGGTTCTCCAGCTTGAGCAGCGCGACTCGTAGGTCGTAGGCGGCGAACAACTCGGAGTTTGCCGTGCTCGGCAAGTGTCCACGAACGTACGCACCCGCCGCATCCGCCAGTTCCAGCAGCGCCCGCACGGTCTCGAGGTCGAAGAACGCTCGCGGCGTGGTCCCGCCATCAGGGCCGAGGCGGTGGCGGAGGCGGTCGAGGGCGGTCATGTGAACCACTCCGCGCTCAGCGCCGGGTGAGACTCGATGAGGCGGTACGCGGCTTCGACGCAGGTTGCCTCGTAGTCATCGGAATCGTCGTCTTGCTTGCATGCCTTGCGCAGCCTCACAGCCTTCAGGCCGAGCTTGGTCCCGAGTCCAAGATCGAACGCCACCAAGGCCAGTCCGCTAGTGCGATAGTCGCTCGCGCACATCAAGATCTCGATCACCTGGCGTTTCTCGTCGAGCGTCATGGCACATCCTTCAGTCCGGAGAGAGCTGCGATGATGGCGCCAGACTGGGCGCCGTCCGACTCCATCCACTCATCGCACGCCCGCCACAACTCGATCAGCGCGTCGGCGTGGTTGGCTAGCGCGGCGATGGCGGCGCAGTCGTCCGCGTCGGCGAAGTTCGCGATGTGGTTCGTGTGCAGCGCCCCGCCCATGCCGGTGTTGTCCGGTACGAGCGACAGGTGGCGACCGCGCGCGTACCACGCCCGAGGGTGCGATCTGACTACGATGGATCGCAGGTCGTCGAGCTTCACGATCCACCGCCCGCGGTCTTGAGGTCGAATGCCTCGGGCGAGTCCACCAGGTCGCTGATGTCGGGCGCCCGCTCTGTCTTCAGATGCGTGGCTCCGCACGAACACGGGCCGATCCACATGTCGCACGGCGTGCCGCTGCCGTTGTACCGCGGTGGCTGGTCGGCTGGCCACGGGACGAACCCGCTCGGCGTCGCCTCGATCTCCGCATGCCGCGCTACGCTCGCTGCGACGTCATGGCGGGTGTTGTCGTCGGCGGCGTGCTCGGTGGTTGCCTGATTTTCTACCTCATCTGAGGTCGAAAAATCGGCAATGAGTCCGGAGACCGGTGCAGCGGCCACGAAGCCGCGCAGCGCGTCCTCGACGCGATCCGCCTCGACTTGCCGATCGCGCACCTGCCGCGGCGTCAGGCCGATGTGGTCCGCGCCGGTGGCGATGGGCACCTCGTCCGCGGCGGCGGGACACGGCGCGACGCAGCCATATCCGTGCTCGGCGCGCTCGCACCAGCGCATCGACTCGACCATCCGCGCGCACGTTCCGGCGGGGCACCGGCCATCGCATTCGTCGCACTGTGTGTCGTGCTCCACGATCGCCCGCGCAAGCCAACCGGCGTACCATCCGAGGGTGCCGGCATACCGCCCGCCGCCGAGGCGGTACCCAACATGCTCGGCTGGCGTGAGGTCGCTGTGTGATCCTCCGTCTTCCCACTCCGCGGCGATCGCCGCCGCGGCGATCTCCACTCGCGTCGGCTTCTCGGGAGAACGCCCCATCCCTACGGTCTCCTTGCACTGGCGACATCGCCAGCGCTCGACGACGCAGCCGCGGAACCGGTCGTCGTAGGAATCAGGCTCGATCTCTGTGTGGCGGCAGGTCATGGCTTGTCCTCGGTCAGCATCAGCTCGTTCCTTTCTCGTCGCGCCACACCGCGCGCCAGTGTTCCTCGGCCTGTGCCGCCGCGTCGTCTGTTGGCATTGGCTCGATCACCACAGCTCCGCGGTGGGGTCGGATGTCGGGGCGACGCGACACGAATGCTCGCTTGCGCCGTCGCTGCTCGGCTCTACTCATCGGGGCCCCGGTCGTCGATCATCGCGACGACGAACCACGCGACCCATGATGACGGCGATCAGGTAGGCCGCGGTGATCCATGGTGGCGGCGTCATGTGGCCGGCTCCGGCCGAAGCTGGCATGGGTTGAAGCTGTCGACCGCGCCTCCGTCAAGGTCGACCGTCACGGTCACCGGGCACCCGTACTGCGACCAGTCGTGTACCACGCCCGAGAGTCCCTCATCTGTGACGACCCGCTCGCCGATTTTGAACTCGTCGAGCATATGGTAGGTCCCGCAGCGCTTGCAGGCGAGTTCGGAGTGGGTCGGTATCTCGGTGGGGGTCGCCTCGCCGGTGCGCCTTACCCGCGGGGGCTGCTGCGCGAGCCGGCGGGCGGCTTCGGTCAGACCGAGCCCAAGCCGTGTTGCGTCGACCGCCGACATCTGCTTGGGCGCGTCGAGGTAGATCTGCCCGGCGTAGATCCAGACGCGCGCGGTCGCGCCGTCCGCCAGTGCCATTGACCATGCGTTGACGCTCATAACTTCCCTCCGGACTCGGCTAGTTGAGCCTGGAGCGCGGCGATGCGCGTCCGGGCGGTGTCGACGGTTTGCGTTGCCTCGCGGAGGTCGGCTTCGAGGCGCTCGATTACCTGGCGGTCGGCGGGGTAGTGACCACGGGCCACGGTGAGCTCGATGTCAAGAGCGGCGATGTGGCCGAGGAGCTTGCGTATGGAATCGATGTGCCAGAGTTCATAATCACACCTTGCGTCTTCTCGGTACTCGGTTAGTTCCTCGACGCTCATTGGCTTCGGTTCGATCACAGTGACACCTTGGCGAGCGCGCGACCGAGTGCCCGAGCGAGCTCCAGCGTCCTGACGCGACGCTCATGGCTGACGTTGAGCGGCTCGGCTTCGATCTCCTCGTCGGTCTTGGCTAGGTAGTCCATGAGATTCAGTCCGCGCTGGTCCTGCCACGCCAGCGCCGCTCTCGCGATCTCGAGTAGCACTGGTAGCGCTTCGCGTATGGTCTTCTCGTCAGGCGAATCGTAGAACTCATCACCGGGTCCCATGCCTTCCAGGTCTGACAGGCTAATCACGGCTTCGCCATCCCGATAGCGATACGCAGCTCGCTTTCGCTGTGGTTGACTGCGGAGATGGCACGACTAGTCGAATCGACGCTCAGTTCCCAGGCTGGCTTTCGTTCAAGCATGCCATCGGAATGCCTTGAGTGATACCGAATCTGCGCAGTGTGCTCGTTATGCAACGCGACCCTGTGTGCTTCGGTTGCTTGCGCCCACGCCCACGCCGCTTTCGCGATCTCGAGGAGCACCGGCATGGCGTTGCGCATGGCACAGATGCCGGGGCCGTCATCGCGTCTTGCGTCATAGCCGAGCACTACGACCTCAAGGTTGCCGAGACCTATGCTCGCGGAGTCCTCCTCGTCTAGAGTCCACTTGCCAGGCGTCATCGCCTGCTCGAGTGCTGAGAGCTCGCTGAGCTTGATCACGGCTTCACCTCCGCCATCACCATCCGACCGTGCCCGTCGACGGGATAGCACGCGGTCGTGTGGATCGGGTGCGTGTCGCCGCTGTGGTCGCGCGTGCACGGACGGAGCCGGTCGGCGCGCGCCATGCGGTCGAGAAACGCGATCTGGTGATCCTGCGTGCCGTACTTTGGATCGATGAGCTTCATGTGGTCGAGGATGTTCATGGTGATGGTGCTCTCCATTCGTGCGGCCCGCTGGAATCGAACCAGCGCCTCCCCGTCTCGTCAGACGGATGCACACCATGTGCTTGGGCAGCAAACACCCGGCGGAATGCCGGGGAGGGGTTCTTCGTTCACGGGTTCCCCCACCGTGCTCTCACCGCGAGCTGGACATCGACGTATCGCCAGCGAGCGGCCGAAGATGGTTAGCCGGCGGCGGCCTCGCGATCTGCCAATGCGATGGCCCGGCGGTCGGCTTCGGTGAGTTCGTTGCCATCAGGGGCGAGGGTGAGCGCGGGCTCGCTGGCGGGCGGCGTGGCCGGAGCCTCGGCTGCTCGCGCGCGCGCCGCCTTGTCGATGCGCTCCTTGGCCGCCGTTGCCTCCACCGTCACGCGCTCGCGGGCTGCTTTGTCGAGCTTCGGCCATGCCACACCACGCGCGACCTTGAGGACGGCCATGGTGTCATCGTCGGAGCATGCGGCGTACGCAGCGACCAACTCGGCTACGGTCATTGGGGTTCGGGCCACGCCGCCAGCCGCCCAGCGCGCAAGCTTCTCCCCGATGTCCTCGCTCAGCTGCGGATCCCCAGCGAACACGTCGCGGAATTGCTCGGGCAGCTTGACCATCTCGCGCTCACCGACCTCGGTCGGTTTCCATGACGGGACCCCGTTGGCACCGGGGTGCAGGATGGCGTTCATCGTCATCTCGTAGACGAACTCCTCTCCACCGATCGGCATCCAGCCGAGGTCAAGCGGTTCGCCACCCTTGACCGGCTTGATCTTGCGCTTGGCGCGAAAGCAGAAAATGAAGTTGCAATCCATCTGCACGATGGAGTTCAGCAGACGCCTGCGTTGCTGCTTGGGCTCGGACCACGCCAGCATCGTGCAGCGCTCGCGTTTCTTCCAGTCATCACCAGCGAGCTTGTCGAGCTTGGCGCTGTGCATCTCAAGCACGCCGCCCGGCCCCTCGTGCTCGTGAGACATGCTGTCGACGATAACGATCTTGGCGCCCTTGGTGACGCAGTGCTCGATCGCGGCCAGGTAGTCGAGCGGCGAGAACGGCTTTCCGAACGGGACGTGACGGAACTTGAACGCGGCGGCGTAGTGCTTGGCTCGCTTCTGTTCGGTGTCGACGACGAAGATCTCACCGCCGGTCACGCGCTGCATACCGGTAGCCAGGCGGAGCGCGGAGTACGTCTTGCCTGCTCCGCTCGGGGACACGAGCCCCACGAGAACCGGAGTCTGCTCGCGGACCGCCTCGGCGTCGGTAAATACCCTGGGAGTCGCCATTGTCACTTCGCCTCTCTGGTGCAATCACGCGCGTCCATCAGCCACGCGCGATTGCCGTCATCGATGGATACGATCTCGAACGCGCCGTGGCCGTCTTCGTGCGAAATGGCCAGGCCGTGACGCTCACAGACCGCCCACACCTCCGCCAAGAAAGCGTCTATCTTGGCGTTCTCGATCGGTCCTCTGTTGCTAAATCGCATCATGATTATCTCTCCTCGGTTGTGTAGCCATCGCGCGCCATTGCCCATGCCGGCGCGGTGATCTGCCTGATGCCTGCGCCGTACGCCGGCCACTCGGCGGTCTTGAGGCAGCGGCCCCACGTCGAGACCGCGCGCAGCCACCGGCGCTCGCCGAGCTCGCGGAACACCCCGTCCGGCTCCACGATGTTGAGCGCGTACGGCGGCGCCGCCTCGGCGAAGATGAACAAGAATTTGATGCGGCCGGCCATCGTGGGCTCTACCGCGGTCAGCCCGCGGACGTACGCGCACGACTGCAGCGCGTAGTGGTAATACTCGGCCGAGAGCTCGATCGCTCCGTCCGAGGCATCCTCGACGACCTTCAGGTCAACGATGAGACCGCGCGACAGAAACACGTGGTCCATCATTCCGCGGCACTCGACGGGGCCGTGCTCGGTCTGCTCGGTCCAGACCATGCCCTGCTCGCTGACGCCGCCGCTCGACCCGTCCAGCGATGACGGGACGCGCGCGTCGAACTCGTGCTCCTCTACCAGACGGTTCTTGATCGCCAGCGCGATCGCCCCGGCGGCGGTGAACTCCTTCGGCTTGAGCGGGATGCGTCCGCTGGCGATCACCGCGTCGCGGTCTGCCTTCGCCTTGTCGGTGCGGTACTCCTCGTGCGGCAGCACCTCGAAGTCCTGCGCTCCTTTGCCGAGAACGAGCTTGTGAACCACCGTGCCGCGCTCGGTCGACTTCGTCGGCGCCTTGCCGCGACCACCGTACGACGGGTGAATCATCCACGCGTGCCGCGGGGAGCGCAAGACCTCCTTGGCGATCGTCGAGGAGAACTCGGGTCGCAGGTGGTACTCCGCTGGAGAGATATCTAGTAAGTGTGCCATGTGATTCTCGTGTCTTTCTATCGGGCCCCGACCACGCTTGAACCGTGGACCTCCGCTCTCGCGGCGCTCTGCTGTGAGCTATCGGGGTAGTGCGCGTTACTCCACGTGACAGGACACAGTGACGATTACGCGCGTGGGTTCTCCTGGCTCATGTATAGTCGTGGTCGTGTAAGTGCAGCTCCACGTGAACAAAGAATTCCAGTGTGCAACCTGCACACTGATCATGCGGTCCGGATATGCAAGAGAATACTGTGTGCTAGGAGAGTAGCCCGCATCAATAGCCGCGTTAGCTGCAGCTTGGTAGATCTGCTGCGGTGTAGCGGTAATAGGACCACCGTTCTCGCATGCGTTTGGATCCTGACCAGGACATAGGCAATTCGCACGATCATCGTCGGTGCAGAAGTTGGTATCCCCGTTATCCCCGTATGCAGTGGTAACACCGAGCAACATCATGAGCGTAATAAACAAGTTCTTCATGTTCCGTCCCTATCCGTTTCTTGGTTGTCTTGGGCAATTGCGCCCGCACAAGGCACACACGAGGAGTGCGCTGTACGGATCAATTGCGCTCTGGTTCTCTGATTCTGGCAAGAACTCGCTCTTGCCAGAGCGGGTCGCTCGGCTCCGCGGTGGTCAGCCGTCGGAACATCGCCGTGAACCGCGGGTGGTTCTGCCGGAACAAGTTGGTGAGGTACCGCTGGAGCGCCCGAGCCGACTTGCGCGCACTGCTGTACTGCTTGCGGTACCTGCGGACCGCGCGCTTCATCGCCTTGCGACCGGCAACGGAGAGGTCTCGGGTGTTCACCGGCGCTCCGGCGTCGCCAGCAGCATGCCGAGCGTCTCGTGTAGCCACTTCACCTCCTCGGGCAGGAGAACCAGCGTCGCGCGAGTGCGCAGCGGGCAGCTGGAATCCGGGCGTTCGCACACCTCGTCGGCAAGCTCGACTAGCCCATCAGGCAGGCGCTCGAGTCGCAAGCACGTTCCAGGTTCCGACCTGGTCCGGCGTACCCAGTCGAATGCGGCGAGCGTCATGGCGTTCTCCGGTGAGCGGCGATCAGTCGCTCGATGACGCTACAGCTGTACGCGGACGTCGCGCGGTAGTCGAGGATATGGTGCTGCAGCTGGCGGACTTCGTCGTCGGTGAGCGTGGGTCCTGACGTACCCGCGAGGAGGCGGTCGAGGAGCGCGAGTGCCGCGGGGCGCATCGGCTCGACGCGGTATGCAATCGACCCCATCAGCCCGCGGAGCCATGTGAGCGCAGCGTGGTCTGACTCGGATGGAGGTACTGGCGTGGCCAGCTGCTCTGCGGCGCGGGTGGCGATGCGATCCGCAGCTGCGGCGGTGTCAGGATGCGTGCTGCCGTAGCACCATCCTCCATGACCAGGTAGCGTGGCAATCACCGTCTCTTTTACCACCGTCCGCACCCGCTCCTTGTCAGCGGCGATGGCGGCGCGGTGAGCCAGTAGCTCCTTCGCCATCTTGCCGTATGGCCACGATGAGTTCAGGCATTCGCTAAGCGTCTCGTCAGTCAAATCCGACATGTCAGGCTCCTCTCATCTGGTGGCGCAGTTCAGTAACGAACGCCCCATGACTCGCCATCGAACCAGGCGATTCGGTCTCCAGCTGCACCGCCCATTCCTCGAATCGCTTACCATGGCCCTGAGGTCCAGCAGTTCTTCTGCCATCTCGCCCGTGAACCCCTGTAGGTCCTCATGCGCGCCGAATCGGAGTTGATCATCGGTGAGTTCGCAGCGAACCATCTCTCACCCCGCCTTTCCGTGGCACTGGCACACGGGCCGGTGGCCGCCAGTGATCGATATACGCTCGTAGCCCCAATCGCCCTGTTCCGAGTGCCACCACTCGTTTCGGCCGTTCGTGGCGTGCTCCGGCGCAGGCATGCTGAGCTGTGCCGCGAGGTGAACGGCGGCGTCGATGGTCTCCATCTGGATGTCGACGGCGTGATGGCCGCCGGGCATCAGCGCGATGCGCGCGCTGCTCGCGCCCAGCATCTTGAGCGCGGCTCGAAGCAGTTCCACCGGGTCGAGGGCGAGCGCCATCCCGGCGTTGTTGGCGATCGCGATGCTGACCAGGTCGGTGTTGCAGCTCGGTGCGACCTGGTGCAACGCGGCGCGTACGGATTCCGCGATGGTGGTGGCGATCGTCATGTCGTCACCGGGACCGGCGCGGCCAGCGGAATGAGGTCGAGGACCATGGCGATCTCCTTGATCAACGCGGTGAACTCGGCGAGGTCTTCGCCCTTGAGGATTTGCGCCGCGGAGTACAGCTCGGCGCGGGCGCGAACCAGGAACATGGTGATGTGATCCGTTGTGTGGCTCATGCTGCAATCCTGTGCTTCGCGGTCGGTTCGTCGTTCACGTCGAGCGGCGTCGCGTTTGCCTCGATGAGCATCAGCCGATGCAATGCCGCCGAGAGCTCGGCGATCTGGCGGTCCCGCTCGGCTAGACGACGGTCCTTGGCGGCAAGTGCATCCGATAGCGTCGCGATGTAGTGCTGGGACTCGCGGTAGGCGCGCTGCAGCTCGACGAAGCGGCGGTATTGGTCGGGGGTCACGCTGCACCCACAGCTCTCTCGTCGTGCCGCCGATGCCAACGCGCCCTCTCCTGCGTCAGGACCGCGATGCGTGCCCGGGCATCATCCGATAGGCGCTTCCAGACGAAGTATGGCACGACGTCGTGAACCGCCCGCCAGCGGATTGCTTCCGCCTCGACGGCGTCGGGTGACGTAGTGGGGACCGGATCGGCGGGCGCCGGCAGCGTCAGTACCGTGGGCTCGTAGCCGATCATGGCGCCACGACCTTGGCGACCGGCTCGTCGACGTAGTAGGCGCGCGCGACCGCTGACGCCCTCTCGATGCGGATGGTCTTGGCGCGATCGGCCGTCGCAGCCAGCAGTTCGCGCTCCTCGCGCGCGTCGTACTCCATTCGCGCGAGGACGTCGGCGCACGTCTCGCCGGTCAGCGCGAGCGTCACGCGCTCGAATCGGAGCCACAGCGTGGCGGTCTTGGCGCTGTCCGTGGACTGCTGAGCGAGGAGCTGCTTTAGACGCGCGACCTCGACGAGCGCCGCGTCACGCTCCTGTCGTGTCACGGCGTGCACCTGGCGCTCCACGATCAGGTCGGCTTCGGTCCCGAAGTCGGGGAGTGGAGCCGGCGTTGCGATGGTGGCGTTGACCGCCGGTACGCGCGGGTCGAGGCGGATGCCAAGGATGGTGTTGTTGTCGGAGAGGATCTTCATAAGTCTCCTGCATGCGGCCGTTTGTGGGTTCGGCGGTAGCGGCCGACGAGATAGGCCACGATGGTGACTGCGAACCAGAAGAGGGTGAGGCGGTACATCAGCGGGCTTTCTTCGCGCGAGCGGCGCGCTTGGTTGCCGTGAGCCGAGCGTAGAATCGGGCAGCCGCGACCTTTTCAGCACGGAGGGAAGTCCCACGCATGTCGAGAACATGCTGCTCGAGAGCATCGGCGAGTGACGTGATCATGTCGTGCTCGACAGTGTTCAGCGCATGGCGAACACGTGCAGCGCGACGGCGTAGGCCAACGATGATTGGCCCTAGGTATAGTTGAGCGTTGTGGGGCTGTTCGAGGTCGAACTCGATCTTGATGGTTGCCATCGCTCTTACCCCTCTCCCCGCTCACGGCGGGGGCGGGCGGGAAGGACATCGCTTGGCCACGTCGAGCTAATCGCGGACAGGCAATCATTGCAGGTCACGCGACGTCGGACCCATGCCTCCATGCTGCGACCCTTTCGAGGCTTGCCGCACGCGGTTCTGTCAACGGCAGACTTCCAATCCCATGCGTGTACCCTGCGCGCCACGGGCTACACCCCTTCCTTGGCACGGCGGGCGGCGGCCTGGCCAAGCGCTCTACCTGCATCCTCAAGAGCGTCAGCAAGGGACGTGACCATGCGATGTTCAACGTTGTTGAGCGCCTTTCGACGAACGCGCGATGCTCGTCGACGGAGCCCCACGATGACGGGTTCCAAGTAGAGCATGGCATCGTCAGGATGTTCGAGTTCAAATTCAATCTTGATTCGCGCCACGACTACCTCCCTCCGCCACGCTCACGACGGGTACGGGCGTTCAAGGCTGCAGCTACGCGACGCTTGGCGTCTGCCCTGGCGCCGGGTCTACGCTTGCCGCGAACGAGTGCCACGGCGCACGCCTCGACGAGCAGATATCGCCCGGTCTGCACCGCCCAGCGCATGCACTCCTCGATGTCAGCCTTCGTCAAGCTGTCAGCGGTGTAGCCCATGACTACCCCTCTCCCCGCTCACGGCGGGTGCGGAGCAACTCGAGCCCGTACTCGGTCGGCACGATGTACATGTCGGTCCACTCGCATGGACGCGAGTCGTGCACGCTCCGGGTGCCGCTGCTCTGGCGGACCTCTCGATATGTCGCCGCGCCACCCTCGACGAGTTCGCCGGGCTCCGAATCAGCGACCAGGCCAACGTACGCTCCACCTTCGGTGTCACGTGCGTCACTGAGCCACCGGGCCTGTCGCTGCGTCAGAGAGTACAGCCTGCCGGGCTTCGGTTGTTCTACGTGTACCTTGCGCTTGCCCACGACTACCTCGCTTCCTTGGCACGGTCATGGGTTGGGCAACTTCCCTGCGTTCCGTTGCATGGCCAACCATTCTGCAGCGGTCCAACGCAGCTCTTTACTCCCTTGGCACAGGGGGCGGCGGCTTCCAGTTTCTCGGCCATCGACTCAAGCCGGTCGGCGTCGGCCATCAGGACAGCGATGCTCTCGGCATCGTGCCCCTTGTCGGCGCGATACCAGTCAGCCGACCGGTACAGCGCGCTGGCAACGGTGTCGACAAGATCGAACGGTATCTCGAGAGTCACGGTACCCATGGCTACCTCCCTCCGCTACGGCTGGTCACCCTGAAGCTCTCGCTGCACATTCCTGGATGACCGTCGCGATACAGACGCCGCTTGGCCAGAGCCACCACGTGCTCCGTATCAGAGTCCTCGTCGGCCATTACGGCAATGACTCCGCTGTAGGTGCCTACCTGGTAATCCACCGTCCATTCGAGCCTCACTTGCCACCTCCGCCACGGCGGGCGTTGATGGCGGCGGCGCATCGCTGGCACGTCGGCGGTCCGGGCTCCACGAGATCGCATAGGTTGCCTGCCTTGACGCGCCCACATATGGCTGTCTCGCCGCCATCGGCGGATGCGTGGGTCAGCGCCTTGGACACGTCCGCCGGACGACGGCCGCGCGAGTTCTGATATGCGCCGACTAGTACGCCGTGCACGGTGACCTCACACATCGGACGACTCCTTGGCACGGCGGGCGTTGATGGCGGCGTGGTAGAACTCGCAATAAGCGAGACACTCGGCCGCGAGGCGCAGGTAGCCTCCCGCCCTGTTCCATCGAGCGTTGCTCGCACACTGAACACAAGCCTTGTCGATCTGCTCGTCCGTAAGGTTCTCCGCGGTCACCCTATCCACGGGACACCGCCATCCCGTGCTCGCGGCGCTGCAGCTCTGACCGCGCCGATCGCGCCGACATCTGGAGCAGTCGGATCACGTCACCTGGCTCGAGTCGGGCGAGGCTGTCGACCGGTGGCTGGCGGCCGAGCGCGACGGCGCAGAGCACAGCCGTCCTGTGGTCACCGTCGTTGATCGCCTGACAGCCGGCCAGGATGATGCTGTGGTTGGTCACTTGATTCGCGCCTTGTTGTTGGTCTTCTCCATGCCGGCGTTGATCGCCGCGATGACCGGCTCCATCACCTCCATGAGTACGCACAGTTCACATCGGCCGTCGTGGTCGACCACGAGAGTCTCGCGCTGGCATTCGGCGCATCGGAGCCAGTGAAGTGGCGCGGCACCGTACGCGGCCGGCTTGAGGTCGGCGCCGATCATGGCACCACCGGGAGCCGCGTGGTCACCGCCTCGGATGCCGCGGTCGACGGACGGCGAACCGGAACGTACTTCGGAAGCTCGACCACCGCGGGCGCCCATCCGACGGGAAGGCGCACCGTGCTGCTGCCGTGGCGGCGGGTCACGACACCACCATGACGACGATGACGGGGATGGACTGGCGCTGTGCCCACTGCTTGGCGGCGGCATCGACCATGCGATCGGCGAACAGCCCGCGACCACGCGCATCGAAGGCGCGAGCTCGCGTACCGCTGAGGTGCGCCGCGCCGACCCGCGGCTCCAGCGCATCGCACGCCACGTCGAGATCGGCTGCGATCAGCCGCCAGACGGAGCCCGGGACGCCGTCGGCATTGCAGGCGTTGTCATACGCGCGGAGGGCGGCGGCGCGGGCGGCACAGAGGGGGGCGAGGTCGGTGACGTCGAGAGTGTCTTGAGCCATGAAAGAATCATGGGACCGCTAGGCGATTATGTCAAGACGAATTTGCTAAGCTACTTCGCGTGCATCGCTAGTGCGCGGATTCGCTTGTCGATTTCGACTGGCGGGACACCGAACGACGCAGCAATCCGGACTGACTGATCCGCATTGCTAGGTTCACCTGCCGATGGCCATATCAGAACATGTCTGATCATGCTGACGTGGGGCGCCAAGAGCTCGAGCGCGAACACGTCGGCGCGGATCTCGCGGCGCACGCTGAAGGGGCGACCTGGCTGCACGCCCTTCGTGTCCGCGTCGTAGAGCAGGTGCGCCAGGGCGTGCGCGATCGCAAATCGTCGAGCGCCGAGCGGCAGGTCGCGCCGGTAGATGATCAGCGGACCATCGCAGGTCAGCGCTGCAACCTCCTCTACCCCGGCGGGGAGGTCGCGACCTGTGACGATGACCGTCGGAAATACCGATCGGATGATCGACGACAGCGAGAACGGCGGCTCAACCTGATCCGACAGTGCCCGCAACGTGGCCGCCATAAGCGCCACAGGACAGAGATAATTCCGCACCTGGGCGGCACGATATTGCCTAGCGGCATTTTTTGTCTATGGCAGAACGCCACAAGCAGGACAGTTAATTTTGCAGCATTCCGCTGCGGGTCTATTTCTTACGGCGGGGCTTCACCTCGCGATTAACCTTGTCCACGATCTCCTGCAACTTCCGGTGGGCTTCGTGATCAATTTCCACACCCGGCCTGGTGCGCAGAAAGAACACCGGACGATCCTCCGGAGATGCCGGCGGCGGGTGCGCTTCGAAAAAGTCATCGACCGAGTGCCCGTACGCCTTGGCGAGCACGCGCAGCACCGTCCCTGGCACCGTCCCTGTGACGCCGTTCTCGTACCGACGTAGGTTGTCGATCGCGATCCCTGTCAGGTCGGCCGCGGCGCTCTGCGTAAGCTCAGCTTCTTCACGAAATTTCTTCAGATTACCGCGGACGATTTCGTCGATTGGATCCGGGGGCTTGGCCATGCTGGAAGGGAGTCTCTTCGGTACCTGCGTCATTGTCTGCCCTGCGCGTTCGGTTGACTAAATCGCCTAGTCTAAATAGACTGGCAGTAATGCAAGAGATGCCTTGGGCACACCTACCGGCGCCGCCACGGCTGCGTCTCTGGCGAGAAGACGAGGAGCTGACGCAGCAGGCCGCGGCCGACGCGATCGGCATAGACCTGGCGACCTACAACGCCATCGAACGGGCGCGGGAGCGACCCGGGCTCGATGTCGCCGCGCGGATTGAGCGGGTCACCCGTGGCCGCGTCAAGGCCACGATGTGGGCGATCTCCCTCGACGAACGTGCCGATCTGCGTGCAGCGCGAGCCGCCGAGCGGCTCCGCAGAGCGAAAGCCTAGTGACGTCACCATGTGCCCTCATCGGGCTGATTTCTCATGCCAAGTCGCATGGCACGTATGGTGAACTTGTCTATACAAAAACGCAAGTGTGGTTGGGGCGCACATCCAGCCGTCCGGATTGCCTAGGCGTGTCATCGCATCCGCCGTCGGATTTCGTCGACGGAACCAGCGACGATCCCGGCCACGAGAAGGGCAACACCGACCGCGACGCCGCCGATCGCGTACAGGTCGGCATCTCCGAGGACCACGAACCAGACGACACCGCCCACCAGCGCCACGGCCCCGCCCACGTACAGGCCCCACCTCAAGAATTTCATGCGCGTGACGGTAGAGACTCAGATCGTGAACTGCAATCCGGGCCATTTGCTCAGTGGCTGAGCGCTTGCTCAGCGTCCACTACTCCGGACGCGCGACTTCGCCTAGGCAATCCGGACGGTGCGATGTGATAGCCGTTGCTATCCGCTTGGTGGTGGCCGACTCGACGATCGCGAGGCAGGTGCTGAGGTGACCAGCGCACAACGCCGGACAAATGCGGCCTGGCTCCGCGCCAAGCTGCAGGGGCTGCGCTTCACCGCGTCGCTCCGCCAGCTTCCGTCGTCGGAGCTGATCAAGATCATCGACGCGCTGCTCAACGGCGAGGAGCAGATCACCGGGGAGAAGCGACCGTGATCACCGTCGAATTCCAAGACGATGCTCGCACCGTCGCGTCGATTCGCCAACCGTACCCATGGCGCTGGTGGGAGCGGCTATTCCGCCGCGAGCGTCACCTCGAGATCGCCGTGGTCGCGGTCGCTGCGCTCTACGGCGGCGTCCTGTGGATCTACGACGACAGTAACAAGCCGGTCACCGACCAGCGCATCATCGATGCGCTCGACCTGGCGCGGGCCGCACGCCGAGCTCGCAACGGTGGCGCCCCGCACGCCGCGGCGGTGGAGCGAGGCCGATGATCTGCGACCGCTGCAAGCTCGACAAGAGAATCACCGTCACCATCCGGTTCTGGATCACCAAGATCGATCGCAACGGCAAGGAGAACCGCGTGGAGATCACCAGGTGCTTGTGCCGCGCGTGCGGTGGTGGCGCCGAGCCGATGGAGGACGAGCCGTCCGTGGCGCCGGTCGCGGATGACGGTGACGAGCAGGCCGCGCTCGAGCTGGGCGGTACGGCGTGATCCCGTACTTCACCGCCGACGGTATCACGATCTACCACGGCGATTGTGCCGAGATCGCGCCGACGATCGGACGGTTCGACTTGCTGTGCACGGATCCTCCGTACGGAATTGGGGAGGCGCGGGGGAGGAATAAGACGCGCAGTAAACCGGCATTCGGTAAAGGTGGGATCGTCGTGGCGCGTGACTATGGTGTATCCGATTGGGATGACGCACCGCCGAGCGATGGGTTGCTTGCCGACCTGAGCTCGCGCACTACTTGGAAATGCATATTCGGCGGAAACTACTACAACTTACCGCCCACCAAATGCTGGCTTATCTGGGATAAAGAGAACGGCGATAGCGACTTCGCTGACGCCGAACTGGCATGGACTAACTACACCGGAGCGGTTCGCCTCAGGCGGCATAGATGGAACGGTATGTTGCGTCTGGGCAATGAGCCCCGCTACCACCCGACACAGAAGCCGCTCGCCGTGATGTCCTGGGCGATCGGCCTATGCCCGGAGCGCCCGGCTACGGTGCTCGATCCGTTCATGGGATCTGGAACCACGCTGCGCGCCTGCAAGGACCTCGGCATCCGCTGCGTTGGAATCAAGCGCGAGGAGAGGTACTGCGAGATCGCCGTGCGCCGGCTAGCGCAGCAAACGCTCAAGCTGGGGGCGCGCTGATGGCCCGCTCGTGGTGCAAGGTGTCGTCGTCGCTAGACAGCCACCCGAGGATCCGCCGAGCCGGGAACCTCGGTCGCCAGGTGTTCGAGTTCGCCTTGCGTCGCAACGCTGAGATCGATCGGAACGGGGTCGTGCCGGCTGAGCACCTCGAAGGCGAATACATCGCAGATGTATTGATGCTCACAAAAGAGGAGGCGGTGTCCGGACTGTCCAGCTGTGTCCGGACAGGTCTGCTCGCGCTGGACAACGGAAATTACGTCATCACGGGGTGGGATGACGAATGGGGTAAGCGCCCCATGACCGAGGCCGAGCGAAAGCGAAACCAGCGTGCAAATAAGCGTGATTCCACAAGTGTCACGAAATGTCCGGACAGCGTCGTGACCGAAAGTGACTGTCCGGAATGTCACGCATCAGAGGAGAGGAGAGGAGAGGAGATCAGAAGAGAAGAGAAGAGAACGGATCCCCCCAAAGCCCCCCAGGGGGCCCTTGTTTCTGGTTCCCCGAATCCTGGGACCGACCGATCCGAACGGAAGAAGCGCAAAGCCGCCATCGATGCCACACCTGCCGAGCTTGCCAGCGTCCGAGTCATTCTCGACCGCCTTGGCCACGCCGCCGGTGTCGCATACCGAGGCTGCGATGCTCACACCCGGCTGATCTTGCGACAGCTACGAGACGGCATCACCGAGGCTGAGCTTCGGGCTGTCGTCGCTTACTGCGCCACGATCTGGGACGGAAAGCCCGAGATGCGGAAGTACCTGAGACCAGAAACGCTGTTCGGGCCGTCGACGATCTCGAAGTACATCGACCCGGCAAGGACCGAGTACGCCCGTGAGATCTCCGAGGCTGCACAGCAGGATCGCAAACTCGAGGTTGTCCGATGACACGAGAATTTGAAGTCGACCCCGAGGTCATCGCTGACCTGAAACTCCGAGCGGCAACCGAGCACGATAGGTCGCGTTCACGGCCGACGTCGTACGCGTGGACTCCGCCGAAAATCGTCGGTGCTTGGCACTGCAAGAACCCGCGATGTCGTGTGCTCGTCGACGTGACCGAGGAAACCATGGAGAGATTCTGCATGTTCAACGCACACCTACGTCGTCGAGGGGAGGACCCGCTCGAGCCGTCGAAGATCCTGTACTGCGATTCGTGCATCGTCGAGTACAAGCGAACCGCACCTGACCGTCGACGAGGGCAGATGGATCGCGTGGCGGTAGCCATCCGCCAGCTGAAGGAATCGGGCGACTCGTCTCGAGAGCGTGACCTGATCGCGCAGCTCGAGGAATGGGGCCATCCCGACGTGACCGGCCTGGTGCAGGCGATTACCGAGAGACGTGCCGCGGCATCGGGCACAGGAACGAGGAGGAAGAGCCTGTGACGACGAAGATCGACCTCGACGAGCTCGAGCGCAAGGCGCGCAAGCAAGACCCGCGCAATCGGTCACGCCGAGAGACGCTCGCGCTGATCGCGCGGATCCGCGAGCTGGAGGCGGCGCTTGATTCTGCTCTCGACGAGTGGAACCGCCGGGATGAGCTCGACCGGGATGACTTCGAACGCTCGAAGTTCCGCGCGCTTCTCGAGAAGGGCGCGGTCCTGCCAGCGACAGACGAACGTCCGAGATAACGGATATTGAACCGCCATCGCCCTACACTGCGAACTTGTTCACCTGCTGCCCTCAGAGCGATCCGATCGCAAGCCCGCTGTTCCACCAGAGGTTCAGAAATGAACCCGATACAACGCAAGCCAGTGCCCATTTCAAGCGACCTGGAGACCACATGCCGAAGCCAAAGCCCGAACAACTGTACCTTGACGGCACTGCCCCACCACGGGACGAGGACATCGAGTCCAAGCTCGAGGCTTGGCTTGATGCCACCGATGCCAAGCTGGCCGCCAGCGAGGACACGAAGCTGTGCCACCTCGTGCTGCTCGCGACGCTGCAAGAGCGCGGCGTGAAGGCATACCCGTACCGCGATCGGGCGACCGGGGAAAAGCGGGTGATCAAGATCAAGGCGGGCGAGCCAAAGGTCTGCACGGCGAAGGCGCCGCGCGCCGAGCGTGTCGACCGCGAGAAGGACATGGCCGGCGCGGGCAGCGCGGCTGATCGGGCGAAGGACTCACGGTCGGATGCTCATCGGAAGCTCGATGATGCTCTCGGTCGAGTCTTTGATGGCGGCGGCTTGCCTCGCCAGTATCCGGCACCTGCACCGAGGGAGCCAGCCGCGTCCGCGTCAGCGTCCGTCGACACGGTCACCGGCAAGGTCACGGTCGCGCACAACGGCAAGACCGTCGAGGTGAAACCGCCTGTCGACGATGAGCCGTTCTCGTCCGAGCGAGAGCGCAAGCGAGCCGCAAAACGCGAGCTCGAACAAGAGCGCGTCGAGCTCGCTGGTGCGGAGCAGGCGCACGCGGACCGCATCAACGCCGCGTCAGACCCGTTCGCCTCGACGCGCGCAGCGATGACCCCTGCGCAGATCGCCGTGGCCGAGAGCGAGGCGGCTCGCGAAGCCAGGCGGAACGGCAAGGCGCAGTCATGAGCATGGCCCCGCTCCTCGCCGTCTACCTGTTGGGCGTTCCTGCCATGATCGCCCACGTCATCTCGAGCGAGACACGCGAGGGCAAGCGCGATCCTCGGTGGATGGCAGTCGTAATCGGTGTCATCTGGCCGGTGATCATCGTGCTCGCTGCAGCGATAGGCGTGGCGTGGCTGTTCGGATGGAGGCCACGGTCATGACCACCGACTACAACCCCACCGAGGTCCCACTTGTACCGCAAATCACCATCGACGATCGGCCAGGTCTCACGGTGTGCAATACCTGCGGAACCGAGGACGGCACCGTCCGCTGTCTGTCACTTCGGTGGTCTGATCCGAGCTGGAGGCCACGCCACGGCGGGGGTACAGCAGTCGCGCTTTGTAGGACGTGCCGCGTCGCGGTGCGCGACCTACTGGCCAAGGAGACACCATGACCGACTACGACCCCACCGAGGCGCAGCGGCTGATTGGTTGGTGCGCTGGCATGGGTGCTCTTGTGGATCGGCTGCGGGATCAACTCGCCGCAGCGGGTGTGGAGATCAAGCGGATTCCAGACCTGCAAGCGGCGATCGGGTACGAGATCGAGAAGCGCGACGCGTTCGAGCGCGAGCGCGACTCTCTGCATGCGGAGGTGGAACGCTGGCGTATTCAGCTCAACGATGCGTTGGCTGTCCGTGACGCTTTCAAGAACGAGCGCGACTCTCTGCGCGCAGAGGTGGAGCGGCTGCGACTGCTTGTGGATGCAGGCATGGAGTCATATGCGGAGCTAGAGTCCGAGCACGGTCTACTGCGCACCGAGAGCGCGGTTCTGGAACGCGAACGCGATACCGCCAGAGTTGAGCGCGAGGTTCTGCGTGCGGAAGTGGAGCGGCTACATCACGAGGTCGCACGCGAGGTCATAAAGGGCGATGACCTTCAGGCCGAGGTCGACCAGACACGAGTCGACTATGCGACCAGAGGCGAGCACGTGCTCGAGGTCGAAGATGCGGCGACATCAGCGGAACGCGAGCGCGACTCTCTGCGCGCGGAGGTCGAGCGGCTCAACGCGGATGGTCTCGAGTTGCACTGGCGCACCAACGAGCGCAACGAAGCCAGAGCCGAGCGCGACTCCCTGCGCCAACAACTCGAGGCGGCACAGGCTGCGAACGAAGACTTGCGCGCGAGCGTGGCCAAGCAGCACGCGAAGTCCGAGGAGTGGCGCCAACACTACGTATCCTCGCAGCGATGCTATGACGCAGCCCAGCGGAGGATTGCTGAGTTGGAGCGTGCATGCGATGCCCACGCCGCTACAGCCGATGATGCCAATGATCGGGTGAGTGCGGCGAGGCGGAGGATTGCGGAGCTGGAGGCGGAGCGCGACACCCTCCGCGGTGAGACAGCAGAGCAAGAGGCAAGCGCCCAGCATGAGACCGAGCAACTGACAGACACCATCGACTCATGGAGCGAGATGTCAGCGCTCTACGTCGCCGCCCTCCGCGCCATCCTGCCGGTGTACCGGGCGGGGGAGGCGTGGTCCACGTCGGATCTGTTCTCAGCGGACGACTGGATCATCAAGGCTCTCGACACCGCCCGTGCCGCCATCACCCCGGAGATCGCCGCTGTGCTGGCGGGGCTGGAGCGTGGCGAGTGAAGATCAAGGTAACCGTCGGCCTATCCCGTTGCCAGCAAACGATAGACATTGAAGTCACGGACGACGCGAGCGACGAAGAGATTGACAGAGTCGCGGTCGAAGCGGCGCTTGCTTCCATCATCCAGATCAGTTGGGAGCGTGTGCCATGACTAACTGCGACAAGACCACCTACTACAGTCCAGATGATGCCGCTCGGGGCGCTCGGAGTGCATTCGCAGCGCTCGGACAAGCGATGCACACCTACCGATGCCCAATGTGCAGGCGATGGCACATTGCCCAGGGCACCTCGTCGCGCAAATGGACGCAGCAACGCAGTCGCGTAATGCGGAGGAACTCATGACGGCGAGGCTGCTCAGTATCGATCCTGGCGCCGAGCAATCGGGCTTCGTGGTGTACCTGCCACGCTGCGACGAGCTCGGTCGCGTTGAGCACATCCTCGAGTCGGGCGTCGCCAGCAACGATGAGCTGCTTGCACGATGCTGGCGACCAAAGGAGCCGGGTGACCACCTGGCCATCGAGATGCCCAGCGCAGCCGGCATGGCTGGCAAGTCGCTGTTCGAGACCTGCTACTGGGTCGGCCGATTCGTCGAGGCGTTCGGTCCCGACTCAAGCACGCGCGTCCGTCGCCATCATGTGCGCATGCACCTGCTGCACTCCGCAACCGGCAAGGACTCGCTGATCCGCGCCGCACTGATCGAGCGCTGGGGCGGCAAGGACGCGGCGATCGGAGGCAAGGGGCGCGGCAAGGCTAAGACGCCGTGCGGGCCGCTGCACGGGATCGCGTCGCATGCGTGGAGCGCCCTTGCGGTAGCTGTGACGTGGGCTGACACGCAAGGCGGTGCCCTGTGAACACGTTCATCGTGCCCCGTCCGGACGAGGGTAGCCCGGCAGCCGGTGATGAGATCGCCTGGCGCCGAGAACTGAAACAGCTGCGCGTTCGTGTCACGCAGCTCGAAGCCGAGCGCGGGATCAAGCAGGTGGCGTCCATCGAGGTCAAGCGCGGAGACGTCCACGGCTTCCGGTGCGGATCTCCATGCGGTGTGCTGGTTTCCGACAACTCGCCGCGCGTGGAATGCGCCGCGTGCGGAACCCAGTTATCCGCGGTCCAAGTGCTTCGCGACTACGCGAACCACGAGCGGAACTTCTGCTATTCGCTCGAGCATCTGCGGAAGGAGAAACGCGATCTTCACGCCGAGGTCGAGAAGCTGAAGAAGCTCCGGGCCCGGCTTCGATCCGAGGCCAAGAAGCTGCTGCCTGAGCCACCAGAGAAAGCCGGTCAGCGCAAGTGGGACCGAGACATGGTTGCGAACGTGTTGCTGGACCGAGTGATTGCGAGGGAGCCTTGAGCGCCGACATCATCCGCGAGCTCGCGAAGCGACACCATTTCGAAGCCGACGAACTGCTCGAGGCGTGGGCCGAGCGATCCGCGATCCGCGAGTACCTTGCTGGGTTCACTCGTCGCGCGGCCGAACTGTGGGCGATCGGCGACGTCGAGGCGATGTACCGGATCGGGTTGCACTGCCCCGAGACGTTGCTGCGCTGGACTGCTGGTGGCGATCGTATACGGACCAGCATGCCAAGGTCAGCATGATCAACCCGCGCCCCACCAGACCGCGCCGATCGCGCCCGCGAGCTCGCACCGTGTCGCCCAAGCACCTGACTCGCGCGGTGATGGCTGCCGAGCTCGTGACCGCTGAGGATGTCGCGGCGCTCGACCAGCGCCCGCGCACACGAGCCGACTGCAAGGACTCGCCGAGGCCGTGCCCTTGGACCTCATGCAAGCAGCACCTGTACCTCGACATCAACCCGCTCACAGGCAGCATCAAGCTAAATTGGCCAGACCTCGAGCCCGACGAGTTGACCGAGAGCTGCGCCCTCGACGTCGCTGACCGCGGCGGGGTGACGCTCGAGATCGTGGGGCGGCTCATGAACCTGACCAGGGAACGGATCCGCATGATCGAGAACCTCGCGCTCGCGAAGCTCAAGTCTCCAGCTGCAAGGCGGCTTGGGATGTCCAGCGAAACAGCAACGGCCCCGATGGAGGGGCCGCGCATCCTGCCACCGAAGCAGCAAGGGGAGTGAGGGATCGGTAGCACGAACGGGCGCCGGTTTATGCACCCGAATAATTTACTTGCCATCGAAACGTTTCGTTGCTAAGTTAATTGTATGACGAACACGGAACTGATGGCGAACGTCGCAGCGCTCGAAGCGCCTTACCGGTCTGTTCACCCGCATCGCGGACACCTACCGCGACGGTCTGCGCATCAACCGCGCGAGCACCACGGTTCTCGTCGAGGCTGGTCTGGTCAAGCGCATTGGCGCACGTGCTCACCTCACCGAGGCAGGCTGGTCCGTGGCCACGCGCATCGCGGCGCTCGATAGCGCCAGGGCGTTCTCCAGACCGTCGCACTGGCGGTCGTGACCAAGCGACGTCCCGAATACCGGGACCAGGTCGAATTTAGTTGCTACCTAAACGTTTCGTTGCTAGAGTAATTACATGAACAAGTCGAGCAAGACGAGCAAGGCAACCGGACCGACCTACCGCTTGATTCAGATCGACGACGACGGAACCAGAACCATCGGCACCGGATTCTCCTCGCCGAGGAGCGCCGCTTGCTCGATTGCCGGCGTTCATGGGTGGTTGGATGACTCGGCGATCGAGACCCTTGCGACAACCTGGAACGCTTGCCATCCAGACGGAGCAGAGCGTTTTGAAATTGGACAGGAGTAGGACCATGAACAACAACAAAGCAATCGAATCCCTCCGCACCTTCGCTCTCTCGCAGTGCGTGGCCTCGTGCCATCCCCATGACTACGCCGACAACAGCGTCTACGTCCGGTTCGCCAAGCTCTGCGACGCTGCACTCGCTGGCGAGAAATGGGCTGTCGAGCGCCTTGATCTCGCCGTCCGTGGATGGGCGATTGCCGAGACGCACGTTCCAAATGTTCGCAACAGTCTCGTTCTCGGCTACATCCGCAACACCGAAACCACGCCGCCTGTAGTCGTCAGAATCGGTAACTCTGTCGCTCGCGCTTTCCAGTTCTAAAGGATAATCCCATGAAGGTCTACGTAGTCATTCTAGATCATGGCGAGACTCCATCGCCGGAGATCACTGCCGTATGCTCATCTGCGGAGATCGCCGAGCGCTTCATCGCAGCAAACATTCCGCTGCGATCAGACCGCTGCGAGGTGGTCGAGCGCAATCTTGATGTCTGGCATGGCGGCGAGACGGCAGTTTGCCGACGCGTGGCTGCAAGCGTCGCCAAGGAGCAAGGCTGATGGCCAAGCCCGCTCGTCGCCCCCGTGTCGGCCGTCCGCCGCTCGGCGCTGACAAGCGCGACCAGATGATCCGCCCGCTGTTCACTCGCGCCGAGTTGGCCGCGATCAAGGCGCTGATCAAGCAGGAGAACGCCGAGCGCATCATCCACCCCAAGCCGGCCACATGGCTTCGCGAGCTCGCGCTTGGGCAGCTGGAGCGTGCCAAGGAACTGGGGCGTGTGATATTTCCGAGCAAAGGACGCTGACATGCCACGCACAATCTCTGACGCTGACATCGCCGCGCTCGTCGCGGTCCGCTCCTTCATCGCCGATGCCGCACAGCACCCGGGAAGGGCGGCTGCGCTCGAGGTGATCGACAGGCTGGAGCGAGGGATACTCGAAGGACTGATCGACGAGGGAGTCGGGGCTGTCCTGAAGTGCCTTGCTGAGCGCGATACAGGACCAGCGCCCGCGCGGCTCAACGAGGCCCGCATCCGCGAGCTGGAGCGCGTTGCCGACGAGGCGCTCACGTATTGGGCCAGCCTCGGTCCGCTTGACAACGGGCGCATCAGGCAGCTTCGCGAGATCGTCTTCGGAGTAGACGAGCAGTCTCCGGAACCGGGAACCGAGGAGCGCCATCTCCAGTGCTGGACATGCGAGCCGTGCAACAGCCGGAGCTGGGTCGACGTGACCGAGGTTAGGCTGGCGGAGTTATCGTGCTGGCGATGCCATGCGCCCATGGTGCGGACGCCGATACTCGACCGTGCCTCCCACTCAAGGCATACTGCAAAATAACAGCCACTGCCTCCGGTTCGCGCTATGCATGTCACGCGATACCAGATCTGCAGTCCGGATACACGCAATCATACAGCGCAATCAAGTAGACTCCCCGCGGGGGACATCGATGATCGACACTGCTGTACTCACGCGGTTCGCGAAGCTATTCGAACTCATGTTGATTAACCGCTTGGTCCGGCACACCGACGACGGCGGGCGGCTGTACCGGATCCAGGAAGTGCGCCCGGACGGCACGGTGCAGATCATGCCGTGGCCGAGCAGCGCGTTCACCGAGCCTGTGATCGCAGACCCCGGCGAACTGGAGACCGGATAGCCGACTCGTCCCCGACTGCGCCCGGGCGCATCGTGGCGTCATGCTAAAAGCCCTCAAGGGAATGGCGGTGTTCGCGGCGGTGTACGTGCTCGGCCTGGCGGCGTGCCCATCGCCACGGCAACCGGTTCCGCTCCCGGCGCCGATTCCGCTCCCGGCGCCGATTCCAGCACCAGCCCCAGTTCCGCTCGCGCGCGATGCCGGGCCCTGCGTCTGCCCCGTCGTGCCGGACGCCTCGGTGCCGATCGACGCCATCACCGGCGTTGACGCTGGTCCACCGCTGATTGACGCCGCGATTCCGCCCATCGACGCAGGACCGCCACCACCGATCCCGACCGGCCACCCGCGAATCATGCTCCCGAGCCAGGCTCCTCGGCTCAAGCAGGCGCTCGCGGCTGGAACCCCGGCCGCAGCCCGCTGGCGATCCGCGACGGTCTCCTGGGTTGGCGGCGCCGACCTGTGGGGCTTTGACGCCTACAACGCAGCGCTGCTCAGCCAGCTGACCGGAAACGCCGGCTACTGCACGAAGGCGATCGCCGTGGTCGACAAGCAGGTCGCGGATGCCGAGCGGAAGATCGCCGCGGGCGCGCAGCCCGAGGTTGCGGGCGACAGCTACCTGGGTGTCGGCCAGATGATCGGCGACGTCGCGCTGGTCTACGACTGGTGCACCTACCTTACGACCGCCGCTCAGCGGGCCCGCTGGATCGCCTACGCGAATCAGGCCGTCTGGAACGTCTGGCACCACCTCAAGGCGACGTGGGGCGGCAAGGAGATGCCGTGGTCCGGTTGGTCCGTCGACGACCCGTCGAACAACTACTACTACAGCTTCCTGCGCGCGACGATGCTGCTCGGGCTCGCGACCACGGGCGAGAACCCACAGGCCGACGCGTGGCTCCAGCAGGTGCGCGACAAGGTGCGCGGCCAGCTGGTGCCGACGTTCAACGCTGACCTGGCTGGCGGAGGCTCACGCGAGGGGACCGGCTACGGCGTTGCCATGGGTGGGCTGTGGGAACTGTACGCGCTCTGGCAGTGGTCGACCGGCGAGGACATCGCCAACCTGACGCCGCATACGCGCGCGAGCTTGCCCACGATGCTGCACCAGATCGTGCCGACGCTAGACCGCATCGCGCCCACGGGCGACCAGAGCCGCGACTCGACGGCGGCGCTGTTCGACTACCACCGCAAGTACCTGCTCGAGTTGATCGCGCTCTACCCCGGCGATCCGCTGGCTCCGTGCGCGGCCGGGCTGCTCGCGGCGAGCTCGGTGACGCGGATGGGATCGAGCTTCACGTCGGTCTACGACTTCGTGTACGAGCCGACCGTCCAGCCCGGGCCCTGCACGCTCCCGCTGGTCCGGTACGCGCCAGGCATCGGTGAGATCTACGCGCGCACGTCGTGGGCATCGCCCAAGGCCACGCGCCGCGCCGGCAAGCGCAAGCTGACGAGCTCGGCGACCTGGCTCAACCTCATCGCCGGACCGTTCACGCAGTCTCACGCTCACGAGGACCAGGGCTCGCTCATGCTCTACAAGGGCGGTTGGTTGGCCTACGACAGCGTCGTCGACAGCAAGGGCGGCGTGCGCCAGAGCGGCTCGCTGGTCGGCACGACAGCGGCTCACAGCCTAGTGCGCATCGACGTCGGTGGGCAGCCGGTAGCGCAACCCACCGGCACCACGAGCAAGGTGCTGGCGCTTCACGCGGGACCGGGCTACGTGTTCGCAGCGGTCGACACCACCGCGGCGTACCGCGGATCGCCCGCAGTGCAGCTCATACGGCGGCAGGTTCTGTGGCTACAGCCGGACGTCGTCATCGTCCATGACCACGTGATCTCGTCGGCGGCTTCTTCGCAGACCTGGCAACTGGTAACGCCAACGATTCCGGTCATTAACGGCGGTAGCGCGGTGATCTCGGCGGCGGGACACACGCTCACTGCGACTCGCGTCCGACCCACGTCCGGAGCGTGGACGGTGTTCGACTTCCGCAGCACCAGCGACTTCACGGGCGGCTGGCGGCTCGACCAAGTGCAGCCCGGTGGCGACCGCACGTACGTGACGGTGCTGGCGATCGACGGCGCAACCTCGACGGGCGCCGACACGGCGGTGTTCGCCGACGTCGGCGTGACGTTCACGCTGGGCGGCAAGCAGGTAACGCTCGGTGCCGGGGTTGACCAGCTATGAGCGACTCATCCGAATGGACCGTGGGGACGCTGAAGCAGATGGTAGACCAGCGCTTCATCGACCTCGAAGCGCGCACGCGCGATGCCAAGCATTCGATGGAACGAGCCGAGGACGCCGCCCGGGCTACGCGCGAATACACCGAGGTCAAGAACAACGAGTTTCGCGCCCAGCTGGGCGATCAGGCCCAGACGTTCATGCCCAGGGCAGAGGCGGATCAGCGATACGCGACGACGTTGCAGTCGATCGCCGAGCTACGCGGTGGCCATCAGAAATCGCTCGACGATCTACGCGATGTCACGCGCCGAGCGGTCGACGAACTGCGCTCCTCATTCCAGAAAGCACAGGACGAGGTGAGGCGCCTCGTATACATCGCTACTGGAATCGCGCTTGCTGCGGCTGTCGCGATTCCGCTGCTTATACGTCACTAGGCGATTCTCACGTTGCCGTGTCGCCTAGCGGCGGTATCCAGGCAACATGAAGCGCAAAACAGCCAAGCTCGTCCTCGCCAAGGAAGCAATCCGCCAGCTCGCTGTTCCCGACATCAAGCATGTCATCGGCGGCGATGCCGAACCCCATGGATCGCTCAACTGCACGCGAACCCTGACGGGGTGCCAGACCCGGTAGCTCAGTGTTTGGCCAGCAGCGGACTGGCAATCAGCCCGCCGCAGCTCGGCGTTGGCATCGTGTTACCCGTGTACGTCACTGGCCCGGTGATGCCGCCGATCACGTAGCCAGAGGCGCTCACCGAGTGCGTGACGTTCTCGCACATCAGGCCACGCACGCTACCAGTCGCCACGACGCGCGTCATATCCAGCGTGCCAGCACCACCGGCGTAGCTGCCGGTGAGGCGGACCGCCGTGGTCCATGGTCCGATGATCGTCGAGTCGGTGATGTGCAGGTCTGTAGTGGTGATCGCCTTCGTGCCCTGTAGGTCGATCGCCAGCGTGTAGGGCTTGTCGCCTATCATGGTGACGCGGTCGACGGTCAGGCCGATAATGCCGGCGGCGCCCATGGCGGGCCCGGCGGTGTGCTGCACAAGCGCCGAGTCGCGGATGGTGACGTGGTCGGGGGCAGTCCCGAGCCGCTCCAGGACGGCAACCACGGCGCCGGCTCCAGCGCTGGCCGCGCGCGTGTAGACCTCGTCGTGAATCGAGACGAGGTGCGATGTCTTGCGGACTTCCATCACGGCTTCGGGGGTCGGCACTGTCTGCGTGATGATGTTGTGGTCGAGCTCGCAGCCGTTGCACCCGTACAGGTCGAGCCCGCGACCGGCCCACGTGTTGTCGTGAATGTGCTGGTTCGTGGCCGACATGATCGACACGCTGAGCGAGGACTGCAGCGACTGCGGTAGGTCGAACGTGTTCCAGGCGATTTCGCCGTCAACGATGCCGCCGCTGCCCTCTTCATCGATATCCTGGTCCGGGTCATCGATGAAGTGGTTGTTGGTGATGCGGAACCCGCGCACCCCGCTGTGGATGGCGACGCCGCTGCGCGCGCACGCGAGGAACGTGTTGTGGTCGATCGTGAAGTCGACCGCCTCGGCACCGGGCCCGCCGACCACCTGGATGCAGTCTCCCATCGACGAGCCGGCCACGACCGGGTGATGGAACGTGACGTGGTCGATGCGCACGCCGGTCCGTGGCCCCGTGATCCGGATCGCATGGGTCTGCTCTTCCTGGGTCGCATCCAGCCTGACCTCGAGGCGAAGCCGGGTGACGCGCGTGCGGTCACCGGTCTCGATACACCGCCAGTCGTGGCCCCCATCGGCGCCCGTGCAGCGGATCACGGTAGCGTTTCCGATCCCGGCCAGCGTCGTGTCGGGCGGCATCTGCAGCGACCACCACGGGCGCGGCCACGCGGGGGCCCGGACGTCGTAGGTGCCGGCCTCGAGGGTGTCAGCGCAGCCACCTGCGAGCGCGGCCTGCAGCGCCAGGCGGTCGTCGATGCTGTCGTCGGGGATGGCGCCGAGTGAACGGGCCGTGCAGGCGGCAACGGTCCGCTGCGCGGCGACCGGGGGAGCGCGGCCGGCGCAGGCCACCAGCAGGGAAAGAGTAAGAGCCTTGGGTAGGTTGGTCATCCTGCACCGTAACCCAGATGCGAGATCGCCTAGGCGATTACTTGGAATCGTCAGACGTCGGTGGCAGGCTGGTGACGTGGTGCAGCCCGCCATAGGAGCGATGGGAGATCCATCGACCACGACGATCGCCTTGCATTGGGCCGGCGACCTCGGCGGCATGAACAGCGGACACCACTTCGTCACATGCCAGAGCCGCTGACATACCTCGACCGCAAGACCGCAGAGCCGCCGCTCTGCACGTACCCAGGCTGTCGCAACGCCCCAGCGCTCGGCGTGCAGCTCTGTCCGCGACACCGCCGCAAGCAGAACCGGCGACAGGCCGAGAGCGCACGCCGGCTGACCGCGGGTAGACGCCGCGCCGGGCTGTGCGCGAGCCCGGGCTGCGGCGCCAAGTCGGAGACCTACTACTGCATCGCGTGCGCGATCAGCAAAGGTCGATTATCGACGGTGGCCCCTGACAACACCCTAGATAAACAGGCCCGGCTGGCAGCCCGCACCAAGGTCGACCCCACCGGACGCACGAGATACCACGGACAGGACCGCACGGGCACACCGCCCGCATCGCTTCGTGACGCACAGGATGTGGCCGAGATGCATCGCCTGCTCAAGATGTGCGGTGACGGGCTGGTGATGGCGCGCGCCGCGGTCGGGCTCAGCAAGGTGCAGCTGCGCGCCGCGTTCCATGCAGCCCTCGCGCACGGCGATCGTGCGGCGCGGCTGTTCGAGGACATGGCGACCCGCTATGGCTACACCCAGCAGATGCTCGTTCCCGATCGCGACGAGTAGCGCCCTCGCCCCCGACGGTGTCACCGGGTTACCAAGGGCCATGACCTGCTCGTGTTGTCCATCGTGTCGCCTCGATCGCATCGAGATCGTCCTGCTCGAAATCGTCGCGAAGCTCGAGACGATTCACGACCGACAGGCAGCGACGCACCAACGACTCGACCACACCTCACACCTGCTACTGGAAAGGCTCCATCACATGGCAACGAAGATCGAAGAACTCACCGCCCAGGTTACCGCGAACAGCACCGTGATCGGCTCCGCGCTCGCGCTCATCCGCGGATTCAGCGCCCAGCTCGATGCCGCGATCGCCGCTGCCCGGGCTGGCGATGACCAGGCCCTCGACCAGCTGTCCGCATCGCTCAAGAGCGACGATGATGCGCTGGCTGCGGCGGTCGAAGCGAACACCCCGCCGACCGCGTAGTCGACCCCAGCGCGGGCGCGCGCGAGGCTGCGGGTGTGACCAAGCAACCCATGGACCTCGTAGCGGCCGAGCGCCACCTCTACAACGACGCGACCAACGAGCTCGCGAACAAGTTGGACATCCTCCACCAGCAGCTCAACACGGTTGCGTCGCCCGAGCAGCGCGACGTGTTCACCGCGATCGCGGCGCAGCTGCGTGCTCTCGGGCGCGACCCGACCGACCCTGTGCCGACCGTGGCGGACCCGCGGGACCGGGCCAGTACCACACCGGCCCAGTACCACACCAGCACCGACGTCGCCCACGGCCGCGGCGAGTGACCCATGGCCAAGCGACCAAGCGCTTCCCAGGGCAGGGACCGCCGCGTCTGGACGGCGGCCATGTTGGAGCGCCTCGACAGCGACCTGACGAACGCGCAACTCGCCGAAGAACTGGGCGTGAGCGTCTTCTCGATCCGGTCCCGCCGCAAGCTGAGGGTGCGGAAGCCGACCGCGCTCGATCCGGTGGGCGATTCCCCCCCGCCGCCTGCCGTTGACCGG
>Ga0070702_100000007_pt1 | contig 65238 bp, 59 predicted proteins | sample KBSK5103metaG_FD_65466 | JGI IMG/M metagenome (GOLD analysis project Ga0070702, IMG submission 65466) | Corn, switchgrass and miscanthus rhizosphere microbial communities from Kellogg Biological Station, Michigan, USA - KBS K5-10-3 metaG | ecosystem: Host-associated > Plants > Roots >... | reverse complement strand
CATGGAGTCGTCCGGGGAGTGGTTGACCCAGTTGATGTCCTTGCGAGGATCCAGGCCCACGTACGCCGCCATGCTCGCGAGAAACGCGTAGGGAGACGGATCGAGCGCCGGCACCGCGACCGTACGGCCCTTCAGGTCGCGGATCGACCGGATGCGCTCGCTCGCGAGCAGCTCGAAGCAGCCGACATGCTCTCCGCCGAGCATCACGATCGGATGACCTGCCTCGATGCGCAGAATGACCGGCGCGGCGAAATCGCCGCCGATGTCCGCCTCGCCGCTCGCCAGGGCACGCGCCATCCCTTGGGTGCTGTCCTTCAGCAGGTACTGGACATCCGTGAAGCCTTCGGCGCGCAGCAGCTCCTCCGCCGCCCACTCGGGACTGCGGCATGTGCTGGGGACCCAGGGAATCCTGAGCCGTGTCGTTTCGGGCGGCGGCTCGGCGGCGGCCGCGCCCGGTCGCAGACCCAGCAGCGCGCCCGTGCCCGCGAGCCCCGCGGCTATGAAGTCTCTGCGGCTCCATCTGGTCTCGGCGATCACGTCTTCAGCTCCTTCTTGAGCTCGCGCCAGAAACGCCAATCGGTGCCCTGCGCGATGATCTTCTGCGGGCTCGACTTGATCATCCCGACCTCGCCCAGTCGCAGCGAATAGAAGCGCATGGTGTCCTCGGGATCGTAGTCGCGCCATTTCGTGTACGGGATTTCCTTCAGAGCCTGCAGCGCATAGTCGTATCGCTGCGTAAATCCGGCGTCGACCATGCGTTTCGCCACCCGCTCCGGCTCGCTGGCGCAAAGGTCCGTCGCCTTGAGGATGGCGCGCAGCACGCGCTTGGTCGCCACCGGATTCCTGCGGATGAATTCCCGGTTGCCGGCCAGCATGCAGCAGAAGTACTGCGACCACGGGCGGTCGATCGCGCTGTTGACGATCACATGGCCGATCTTTCGAGCGCGCAATTCCTGCGGCTCGGGCGGAAAGCCCAAGAAAGCATCGATCTTCCGCTCGGCGAAAAGCTCCTTCGGGGCGATCGTCGGGCTGGTGACCCAGTTGATGTCCTTCATCGGGTCGAGCCCGACGTGGGCGGCCATGGCAGCGAGGAAGACGTGCGGCGATCCGCCCAGACCCTGCACGCCCACCGTCCTGCCCTTCAGATCGGCGATGCTGCGGATCCGATCGTGGCCGAAGAGCTCGAAGCACCCGGTATGCACGCCCGCGATGACCGAGATCGGTTCGCCCGCGTCGATCGGGATGACCAGGGGCGCGGCGAAGTTCAGGCTGAAGTCGACGTCGCCGCGCGCGATCGCCTTGGACTGGCCGAGGCCCGCCTCGAACAGGATGTACCGGACGTCGGTGAAGCCTTCCAGGCGCAGCAGCTCCTCGGCGAGATATTGCGGTGCGATGCAGGTGCCGGTGATCTTCGCGAGTCGAACGCTGGTCGTTTCGAGCTGGTCGTCGCGCGCGCTGGAGTTCCGCGAACCGATCAGACCCGCCGCGCTGGTCGCCGCGAGCGCGGCGAGGAAACGGCGTCGCTCTTCAGAGACATGCATGAACGGCTCCCTTGTGGCCGAAACGTGCTGCAGGCCGGTTCAATCTACACCTCATTCGCCGGGCTCGCGAGCCCTGGCGCTGCGGCCCTCGGCGCGCGCCTCCCAGTCCTTCGCACTCTGGACGGCGGCCTCGAACGCCGCGCCGCTCTCCAGGAGCGCGCTCTTCAGCTTGTCGTCCAGCGGCTGCTCGATGTCGGTATCGTCGCGAGGCATCTTGTCCTCGCGCACGGCCTTCATGAGGCGCTGGATCTCGCCCGCCGCATGGGCCGGTGTCTGCAGCAACACGATGCGTTTCGTCCCATGGGGGTTGTCGGGCACATGGCAGCGGTCGCACTGGCCGTCGCGCATCTTCAGCGCGAGCGTCTTGTAGGCGGTGTCGAGCTTGGGCAGGAAAGGGTTGTCGGCTCGGAACAGGCCATCGAACAGCGTCACTTGCGGCTGCTCATGGCCGTCGGCGTCGGTCCACATCCACCTGCCGTCGAATTTCGCCTGCTGCACCGGACCGGAGGCGACGATGGGCGGGGTTGCCCCGCGATCGGTGTACTGACCAACCTTGATCTTCGCCGTCTTGGGATCGATCCAGAGAAGCAGCGTGTTGGCGCCCTGGTAGGTGCTCCATTTCGCCTCGTCGTGCCAGAACGGGTAGGGGAACTGGCCGGGTGCGAGTCGATTCCGGAACGCGGTCTCCAGGCGCACCAGGAACATGCTTTCGCGCGCCTCGTACTCGAGGGTGTACCTGCCGTTGAACATGAAGAGCGGCAGGTACATACCGGTGAGGACGTCGGGGGCGAATTGCGTGAGCGTCGTGTCTTTCAGCGGCGTCGCCGCATCGCGGGCGGGGCGACCCCACAGCGCGTGGGGCACGAAGCTGCGTTTCAGCAGCGAGTCCTGGAAGAGGCCCTGCCGGCAGCGCTCGAATGCCGCTTGGTCGCCGGGCGGGGCGGCCGGGCAGAGGCGAGCGAGCTCGCTCGCGAGATCCGCCGCAAGCCGCTCTACCCGGTTCAGTGGCGCGAGCGGCTCGCGGCCGGCGGAATGCGCACCGGCCGACAGGGCAAACAGCAGAACGATGAGTGTGCGCACGATTTTCTCCTGGCGATCTTTCAGCGCGCTGCGTCGGCCATGCGCTGCGCCGGCTTCAGGTAGTTGCTCGTGAGATGAACGGCGATCTTCCGGCCCATCTCGCCGCCGACCTCGACCGAGTTGCGGAAGTGGACGCCGCCCCAGACCCGCACCAGCCTCTGTTCCTCCGCCATCTGCTCGACGCTGGTATAGCGGCGCTGCACCTTCGGATCGAAGATGTCGCTCACGGTAAAGCTTGCTGTGCTGCTGCCGAACACGGCCTGCAGCACTCCAGCCGCCGCGCCACCGACGATGCCGGCCGCCGAGGGGTACTCGGGATGCATCGGCGTCGCGTTCAGCGGCGCCCAGCCGGCGTCGCGCTCGGTGGCGTCGTTGCCGTCGTTGTCGCCGTTGCGGATCGCGGTGACGGGGCGCCAGAAGTTGTAGTGGAACTTCGCATCCCACTCGAGGATGAAGGCGTTACCCTCCGCCATCGCGAGCAGCGCGAACAGCCGCGCGTTGTCGGCGAGCCCGAGGCCGCGAGAAGCCGAGAGCTGCGCGGCGGCCTGGAACCAGCAAGGCAGGAAGTTCGTCTGCGTCCAGAACTTCACCGCTTCGGTCTGCTCGGGCGTGCGCCTGGCGCTCTTCGCCGCACCGAGCTCCTTGATCTCGTTGTAGTCACGCGCGTAGAGCGCGCTCGACAGCGCCGGCGGCGGGCCGGGACGGAACTGGTCCGCGCTCTTGAATCCCCAGGGCTTGACCGTGGCGTACTGCGGGAAGATCGGCAGTGTGGTCGGAATCCACACACCGGGCGTGGTCAGCGGCCGATAAGTGTCGGGCGCGTTCGATGCGTCGTTCGCGCGCTCGGCGAATACCGCGGCCGCCACCTGCTCGCCGACGAGGACACCCTCGTTCCTCGCCGTGCCTTCCGGAACGCCTGCGATCGACGCCGCGTAGGCCTGGTCGATCTTCGCCTTATGGTCGGGGTACAGGCGCGAAAGCATCTCACGCGCCGCGCCGGCAGCCGCCGCTTCAGCCGAGGCCTTGGGCGCGCGCGGACCCTCCGCGATGTAGCGGGTATAGCGGTTCTGCACCGTGTTGACGGCGTCGGACATGGCGACATTCATCATCGCCATGCTGCGCGTCCAGGGATTGCCCGCGACGTTCGCGACCTTCATGACGTCGATCGCGGTCTGATTCCAGTCGGTGATCACATCGGCGCGGGCGATGCTCGCGGCTGCGAGCATCGCGCCGAACACTGCATGACGCACGGTCCTCATGGTCCTCTCCTGTTAGTGGATCGCTACGGCGTCCATTAGAGGGGAGGGCGGGCGTGCTGGACATCAGCCTGAAGGATCGCCCGCGGTACTTTGGTCCCGGGACTGAAGTATCGGATTAGACTTGCCGGCTACGTTTTTCGAGGAGCCGCAGCGTGACCAGCCGCGCCAACGTCCTGCTCTGGACCGACTCGAGCGCCGCGTACCTTGACGCGATCCGGGCAGCCGGCCTCGCCGAGCGCGTCGCGGTGGAGACTCTGCCCCGCAAGGAGAAACCGTCTGCCGATCAGCTCGCGCGGACGGAGGCGCTGATGGCTTACGTGGTGCCGCCCGGGTTGCTGCCGGCGATGCCAAAGCTGCGCTGGGCGCAGGTGATGACCGCGGGCGTGGAGGAATGGCTCGCGCTGCCCGACCTGCCGCCGGGGCTCACGCTCACCTGCGCCCGCGGCACGCACGCGGAGTCAATGCCGGAGAACATCATCGGCGCGCTGCTCTATGTCGCCAAGCCCTACGCGATGGCCGTCGCGAATCAGAAGCGCGGCACGTGGGTCCGCACGGTCGCGCAGCCTCTGACCGGCAAGACACTCGGCATCCTCGGGCTCGGAGCGATCGGCCGGCAGGTCGCGCGGATCGCGTCCGTCCTCGGCATGCGGGTGATCGGCACGCGGCGCTGGCCGCAGCCGATGCCGGATGTCGCCGAAGTCCTGCCGGCGGATCGAACGCCCGAAGTGCTTGCCGAATCGGATTTCGTGCTCCTGCTCCTGCCGGCGACGCCCGAGACCGACAACTTCATCAACGCCGGGCGCCTGGCGATGATGAAGCCCGGCGCCTGGCTGCTGAACTTCGGGCGCGGCCATGTCATCGAGGACGACGAGCTGATCGCTGCAGTCAAGGCAAGGAGGATCGCCGGCGCGGTGCTGGATGTGTTCCGGCGGGAGCCGCTGCCCGCTGAGCACCCGTTCTGGACGACGGAGGGAATCATCGTGCTTCCGCATATCGGCGGTCCCCATCCGCAGCGCGACAGGTTCGTCGCCCGCCTGTTCGCGGAGAATCTGGAGCGCTTCCTGGACGGTAAGCCGCTCAAGGAGGTGGTCGACCGAAAGAACGGATACTGAGTGGGGATGTTGCAGCTATAGTTATCACGGGGAGGGGTGGAATGAGAGCCATATCGATCATCGCCGCAGGTGCGTCTGTGCTTTCGGCCGCGGTCAGCGCCGCGGAAATCAACGTGATTTCGACGCAGGCAACGCAGGAGGCCTACCTCGAGCTCGTAGCGCAATTCGAGAAAGCGTCCGGACACAAGGTGAAGACGCTCTTCAACGGAACGCTCAACGTTCAGAAGCGGCTCGCCGACGGCGAGCCCTACGACCTGATCATCATGGCAGGCCCGGCGATCGACGAGCAGATCAAGCTCGGCAGGGCGGCCGCCGGCAGCCGGGTCGATCTCGCGAAGTCCGGCACCGGGCTCGCGGTTCGCAGGGGCGCGCCGAAGCCCGACATCGGCTCGGCCGACGCATTGAAGAAGACGCTGCTGGCGGCGAAGTCGATCGGCTACTCCACCGGCCCGAGCGGCCTCTACATGCTCAGCGTGTTCGAGAAGCTGGGCATCGCCGACCAGGTCAAGGGCAAGCTCAGGCAGACGCCCTCCGGCGTATTCGTCGGCACGCTGATCGCCAACGGCGAAGCGCAGGTCGGCTTCCAGCAGATCAGCGAGCTGGTGCACTTCGAGGGCATCGACTACGTCGGCCCGCTGCCGGGCGAGCTTCAACGGATGACCACGTTCTCGGCCGGCGTCCATTCCGGCGCCAAGGAACGCGATGCGGCGAAAGCGCTCGTCAAGTTCCTCACCGCGCCGGCCGCGGCACCGGTCATCAGGAAGCATGGCCTGGAGCCCGCCTAGCCGGCGTACACCAGGGCCAAGAAAAGGGGGAGCAAATGCGCTATCAAGCCGCAGCCTGCGCGCTCGCGGGCGCCGTGGCCACCGTGGGCCTCGCCGCCGACTACCAGATGACCGTCAGCCGCGACCGGCTGGTCAACGCCGCGAGCGAGCCGCAGAACTGGCTGCTCATGAACGGCGACTACGCCTCGACGCGCTACTCGAAGCTCACGCAGATCAACCGCGACAACGTCAAGAACCTGCGCCTGGTGTGGGCCCTGGCGCTCGGCGGCATGCAGGACGTCGGCCAGAACGGTCCGGAGAACGAGGTCAATCCGCTGATCGACAACGGCTACATGTACACCACCGACGGCTGGGGCACGGTGTACAAGATCGACGCTCGCAACCCGATGAAGGGCGAGTTCGTCTGGATCGCCGATCCGGGGGTGAAGCACCAGGGCAACGTCCCCCGCACGCGCGGCATCGCGCTGTGGGAGGACCTCGTGATCGCCAACCTGCCCGACGGCCGCGTCATCGCGATCAACCGCGACAAGGGCGAGATCGTGTGGGACAAGCAGGTCGCCGGCAAGACCGAGTTCGGCAGGGTGGAGAAATTCCTGACCGCGCCGCTGGTCGCCGAGGGCAAGGTCATCGTGCAGAACGGCGCGGGCGACGGCGGCACGCGCGGCTGGGTCGCGGCGCTCGACGTGAAGACCGGCAAGGAGCTGTGGCGCTGGTACGTCGTCCCCAAGCCCGGCGACCCAGGCAGCGAGACCTGGAAGGACGACCAGAACGCCTGGAAGACCGGCGGCGGCGGGATCTGGCAGACGGGCTCGTACGACCCGGCGACGCGCCTGTACATCGTCGGCACCGGCAATCCCTTCCCGATCTACGATCCGCAGGCGAGGCCCGGCGACAACCTCTACACCGATTCGGTGGTGGCGCTCAACGTCGACACCGGCAAGGTCGCCTGGCATTTCCAGTACACGCCGAACGACTCCTGGGACTACGACGAGGTCGGCGTGCACATGCTCTACGACGCGACCGTCAACGGCGAGAAGAAAAAGGTTGTCGGCCATTTCGGGCGCAACGGCTTCTACTACACGCTCGACCGGACCAACGGAAAATTCCTCAAGGCCGACCAGTACGTGACCGATCTCAACTGGACCAGGGGAATCAATCCCAAGACCGGCAAGCCCTACGAGTACGATCCGAAGCTCGGCGTGCAGACCTACAACCCGGAGGCGCGCGCGCTGCGCGGCGACGGCAAGAAGCGCGCATGCCCGACCTGGCACGGCGGGGTCGCGCACCAGCCGACGGCGTACCACCCGGTGAAGAACATCGCCTACGGCGTCGGCATCGAGGGCTGCTTCACGCAGAACGGCGCGGCGGTGGTGTTCAAGTCCAAGAACGGCGACGTCGACGTCAAGGCGAGCGAGAAGCGCGAGTACACCAGCGATCTCTACTACGGCTCCGTCACCGCGTTCGACACCGCGGGCCACAGGGTCGTCGCGAAGGCGGTCACCGACATCGAGATCCGTTCGGGCGCGATCGTGACCGGCGGCGGGATCGTGTTCACGGCCCTGCAGGACGGCTGGGTCGTGGCGTACAACGACGAGACGCTCGAGGAGCTGTGGCGCTTCAACCTGGGCACGCCGCTCAAGGGCGCGCCGGTCACCTACGCGATCGGGTCGAAGCAGTACCTGGCGGTGCAATCGGGCGGGCGCCACCTGCACCCGGTGAAGTTCGACAAGCTGGAGAACTCGAGCTACCTGTTCGTTTTCTCGCTGAACTGAGTACAGATCTCGTTATCCGTACCCCAGTACTCGACGCAGCGCGCGCGGTCCATCGGGCCCTTGCCGACGACGCGCGCGAGGAGGAAGTCGACCAGCAACTCGACCTCGCGCGGCTGCAGCGTCGCGGGCGGATCGGGCAGCGTCAGGCCGCGCGACTTAAGCTCGTCTAGCTTCATGCCGTAGCAGCGGCCGTCGCTATAGGCGAACCTGTCGAAGGCAGGCATGCTCCGCCCCGGGCGCCCGCACTTGATGGTCAGCACGAGGCCTTCTCGCTCCAGCTTCGATTCGCGCAGGTTCGCCCCGTCGGGCATCTGGCTGTCCGTCTTGCGGCCGTCACCCGCCCAGCCGTGGCAGGCCTGGCAGTTTCCCTTGCTGAGATAGAGGCGCAGGCCCTCGGCGAGGTCGCCGGGGTCGGGCGTCTGCGCGCGCACGGCGCAGACCGCAGCACAGCCCAATGCGAGCGCGGCGAGGAGGGCGGCTGGCTGCCTCAAGCCGCCTTTCGGCGCGATTCACCAGGCTTCATACGTCTTCCCGTTGATGGTGTAGTGAAGTTTGAAGTCGGCGGGAAACGCCGGCACCGTGTGCTGTTTCTTATACTTGTTACGGTAGCTGTCGGGGGCCATCCATCGCGTCAGCCACCAGGTGGACTGTTCGGTGGTCTGGAAAAACTTCTCTCTTGTGAGGGGGTTCACCAGCTTGAACCACAGACGCGTCCGCAGCTCGGGAAAGGGGTACCAGACGTCTCCTTCGGGGTCACCCTGCGGCCGATCGTGCCGCGGAAGGGCCACGACGACTTTTTCGAGCGGCTTCACTTTCTGGGGCACCTTGGCCAGATTGTTGCGGAACTGATGCATCCCCTTGTCCATTTCCTTCACGGGTTTCTTGAACAGGAAGCGTTCGCTGTACTCTTCGTCTTCGGAAACCCGTCGATAGACGCCAACTTCGGCGCCCATCCCCTCCGGGAAAGTTCGCGTAGCGGCCGCCCAGCCTCTCGCACCAACCTTTCCAAAGCTGGATGACAATGGGGAAACCGCCGATCTTGTCCTCGACGACCTTGGTCAAATACTCCTTTGTATCTTTGGTGATGATGAACATGTAGGCGCCGCTATTTGCCGGCCGCCCCGAGCTGCTTCAGCGTGAAGACGTAGCTCACATTGTCGAGCGGCTTGTGGCAGGCGAAGCACTCGGCCTGGTTGACGCCGGGCCGGTGCTGCTTCTCCAGGGTGAAGATTCCGTAGTTCCAGTCGCCGTTCCTCAGCATGTCGGGGATGTCGTTGCCCCAGCCCGGGCCGCTCTGCATCGCGGTGAAGAGCAGCAGCCTGTCCGCCTCGAAGAAGCCGTCCTTGCCCATCACCGGCTGCTTGTTGGCGTCGAGCTTGGCTGCGTAGACCTCGGCGAGGAGATACGAACCGGCCGGCAGCGGCTTGTTTGCCTTCGCCGCATCGACCGCTGCCTTGTTCGCGTAGTAGTAGCGGACCTGGCGCGTCGCCGGGAAGTTGATGGTGTGGTACTTGACGAAGCTCGTCTTGTAGTCCTCCGGGAAGGTGACGTGGGTCTTCGCCAGATTCGGAAGCAACGGCGACTTCTGCGCCACCTGGCTCGCGCCCGGCTGCGCGGCGAAGTATGCGGCGACGTTGACGATGTCCTCGGCCGAGAGCTGCGCCGCGATCGCGGCCATCGTCGCCGTCGGGCTCACCGGTCCCGCCGGCCTGCGCAGGCCGTCCTTGAACGCCTTCAGTTGCGCCTCGAGGTAGGCGGCGCGCTGTGCGGCGAGGTTCGGGATCGTGTCGCTTACGCTGACGCCGTTCAAGCCGTGGCAGGCGGCGCACACGGTGGCCACCTTGGCTTTTCCGGCTTCGACATTCGGCTGTGCGTAGACGAGCGGCGCGGCGAGCGCGGCAAGCGCGACGAGTGCTCTCATGGTTTCCTCCCCTTGGGTGCGAGCATCCTAGCACTGTCCTGCTTTCGTCTCAGGGATTGCGGTGAGTAACCCCGTAGCGTGCGTAAATCGCTGCCAGGGTTCCGTCCGCGAGGAGGGCTGCGAGCGCGGCGTTGATGTTGTCGACCAGAGCGTCGTCGGCGCGGCGCATGCCCACGCCCACCGTCCATTGCAGCTCCGGCTGCGAGTCATCCGCGTGCACGAGCGTCACGCGCCGCGCGGGGTTCCTCAGATTGAAATAGCCCGCGGCTGCGGCCGACACCGTCCCGGCGTCGACTTCGCCCTTGGCCACCGCCTCGAGCATGTCGTCCTCGAAGCCGAACGGCACCATCGTCGCGGGCGTGCGGCTGACGATCAGGCTGGCGAGCGAATTGTGCAGCACGCCGACGCGCGTACCGCGCTTCAGCTCCGCGTAGGAGCTCACGGCTTCGCGCCCGGGCGCAAAGACGAGCGCCACGCCGCTTCGCTGGTAGGGGACCGACAGTCTCAGCGACGGCGGCTGCACGCCGCTCACCAGGATCGTGTCCATGAGCAGGTCGCAGTCCACCACGCCGGCGCGCATGCGCGGCACGATCCACTGTGGGCGCAAGCGGACCCCGAGCCGCTGCGCGATGGCGCGCGCGATCTCGATCTGGAAGCCGGGCGTCGCCTCCTTCTCGCTCGCGTACGGCAATGCGTTCGGATTCGCGCACACGGTGATCTCGCCGAGCGTGTGGATTTCCTCCCAGCCTTTTGCGCTCGAGAGCGGCGCAAACAGGGCGAGCGCCAAGGCGCAGGCAGCGCGCATCACTCTGGTTTCAACGCGCGGATATAAACGACGATGGCGCGCAGCTGGTCGTCGGTGAACGCGAAAGCCGGCATCTGGCCGGCCTTGCCGGTGCGGATGCGCGAGACGATCTGGGCGTCGGTCAGCTCGGTTCCCATCAGCATGGGTCCCTTGCCGGCCTCGCGCCCGCCCTTGGAATGGCACCAGCCGCAGCTGCCGGCGAAGAGCTTGTTGACATCGAAGCCCTGCGACTGCATGGGTCCCGGCTTCGAAGGCTCCTGGCCATGGACCGCCGAAATGACGGCGGCCATGGCTAGCGCAGCGAGAATCCGCGCGGCTTCGATCAGGGAAGCGCGAACACCTTGATGACGCCGGAATCCTTCGGCATCTGCGCGAACGTGCCGCCGAAGAAGCTCGCGTAGTCATCGCCGGCGAGGCCACCCCATCCCGTCATGACCGCGACGTACTGCTTGCCGGCCGCGCGGTACGTGATGATGCCGCCGTTGTGGCCCTGACCGTTGTTGTGCTTCCAGAGCTCCTTGCCGTCGCGTGCGTCGTAGGCGCGCAGCCAGCCGCGCGCATCCGGCACGAACAGCAGGTTGCCGCCGGTCGAGAGCAGGCTCGCGAGCGGCGGCTCGTCGAACTTCACTTCCCACTTCTTCTCGCCGGTGATCGGGTCGCGTCCCGAGACGTGCCCATGCGCCTTGCCGCCCTGCGGATGGGTGATGTTGAAGTTGGCGCCGATGTTGAGCTGGGCCATCGGCTCGAGGACCGGGGTGGTCTTCTCGATCTCGAGGTCCATGCACCATTCGTTGCCGACCTTGTACATCAGCCCGGTCTGCGGGTTGTAGGACCCCATGTTCCAGCTCATGCCGCCGGCGATGAACGGGCACAGGTTGGTGTGCTTGCCGGCCGTCATGTCGCGGCGACCCACGAGCTCGCCCTTCGGCGTAATGTCCTTTACGAAGTTGATGTTCTGGACCAGGCGCCAGACGTTCTGCACCTTGCCCTCGCCGTCATACACCCAGACGAAGCCGCTCTTGCTCGGGTGCACCACGTACTTCTTCCCGCCGCGCTTCAGGATGATGAATTCGCCGGTCGCGCTGTCGAAATCCCAGGCGTCGTGCGGCAGCTCCTGGTGATAGCCCTTGAGCTTCCCGGTGTCGGGATCCAGGAGAATGACCGAGGTCGTGTACAGGTTGTCGCCCGGGCGCGCGCCGTTCGTCTTGTAGTCGGCTCCCGACCAGTCGTACAGCGGCGCCGGGTTCGCGGTGCCCCACCACACGGTGTTGGTCTCGGCATCGTAGCCGCCGGGCATCCAGCCGCCGCCGCCGCCGGTCTTCCAGGAGTCGCCGCCCCAGGTGTTGCGCGCGTCGCCGTTGCCCTCTTCGCCGCCGGCAGTGTAGAAGCGCCAGACCTGCTTGCCGGTGCGCGCGTCGACGCCGAAGATCGGCCCGCGGTCGGGCCACTCGCCGCCTTGCGCGCCGATGATGACCTTGTCCTTCACCAGCAGGGGCGCTCCGGTGAAGCCGACCGTGAGCTTCTCCGAGTTGACGAGCTTGGTCTCCCACTTCAGCTTGCCGGTGTTCATGTCGATCGCCACGAGCTTGCCGTCGAGCGTGCCCATGTAGACGTTGCCGTAGCCAATGGCGATGCCGCGGTTGTAGGGCGAATGCGTCTGCTTTGCCACCAGGTCGTCGTTGAGCTTCTGCTTGTATTGCCAGCGCACTTCGCCGGTCGCGCCGTTGAGCGCCCACACCTGGTTGTAGGAGCCCGAGTAATAGAGGACGCCATCCACCACCAGCGGGTAGGACTGCAGCCCGCGGGTCGAGCGGCTTGCCACGTGCGACCAGGCTTCCTTGAGCCCCTTTACGTTGCTGGTGTTGATGTCCTTCAGGGCGCTGTAGTGCCACGAGTTGTAGGAGCCGTGATACGTCATCCAGTTGTTGGGCTCGCTCTCGGCCTTAAGCAGACGCTGGTGATCGACGTCGGCGGCAACGAGCTGACCTCCGAAGGCAAGAAGCACCGCGCCGGAAATCGCAACAAGACGGGAACGGACATTCATTCGGATCTCCCTTTCGCCGATGATTGTCGAACGGTTGGATCGCTTGCGAAGCGACGATTCAGTCTAGCCCTCGAACCGGCGCTTGCTCAACTGCGCGCCGATTTCCCGCTAGCCGACGCTTGCTTATTTGTGCGGCGCGGCATCCCTCCGGACCGCCTGTTCTAGACCAAGGTCGGGCAAAATCCGGCGCATGTATCCCTTGCGAAAAGCGCTCTTTTCCGCCCTGGTGCTGGCCGCCGCGCTTGCGGCGCAGGCGCAGGACTATCCAAGCCGGCCGATCCGGCTCCTTACGCCCGCGGCGCCGGGCGGCACGACCGACCTGCTCGCGCGCATTTTCGGCGCGAAGCTCTCCGAGGCGCTCAAGCAGCAGGTGATCGTCGACAACCGCGCCAGCGCCTCGGGGGTGGTCGCGGGCGAGATCACGGCGAAGGCGCCGCCCGACGGCTACACGCTGCTTCTCGCGTATCACCAGCATACGGCGAACGCGGCGCTCAACCCGAGCCTGCCGTACCACCCGGTCAATGACTTCACGCCGATCACGCAGCTCACCGCGGCCGGCTTCATTCTTCTGGTGAACCCCGCCTCGCCGCCGCACACGCTGCGGGAATTCGTCGAATGGACGAAAGGGTTTTCCGGGCCGCTCAACTACGGCTCGGCCGGCCTGGGGACGGGAGGCCATCTTGCCGGCGAGCTGTACAAGCAGATGACCGGCGTCAACGCCCAGCACATTCCGTACAAGGGAACCGGTCCGGCGCTCATCGACCTGATCGGGGGACGCTACGAATTCAACTTCTCCGGCCTGCAGGGCGCACTGGTACAGGTGCGCTCGGGCAAGCTACGCGCGCTTGCGGTGACCACGCCAAAGCGCCTCGCCGCGCTGCCGGAGCTTCCGGCGGTGGCCGAAGCGCTGCCGGGGTTCGAGGTGGTCGGCTGGTACGGCGTGATCGGTCCGGCCGCGATGCCGCCGAGCATCGTGGCCCGGTTGCACGCCGAGCTCGTGAAGGCGCTTGAAGCTCCCGACATCCGCAACCGCATCGTCGACGACGGCTCGGAGCCCGTCGGAAGCAGCCCGGCCGAGTTCCGCGCGTTCATGAGCGCCGACCTCGACAAGTGGGCGCGACTCGTCAAGCAGAGCGGAGCCAAGTCCGATTGAGGGCCGGAAGCGGCTCTTCGCGCACGGCGAGGCTGACGGCCGCCGCGGCCGCCGCGAGCGCGAGGTCGAGCCGCCACATCAAGTCGTAGCTGCCGGTGCGCTCGAGCACGACGCCGCCGAGCCAGGCGCCGAGGAACGCGCCCGCCTGGTGCACCAGGAACGTGATGCCGAGCAGCGTCGCGAGGCGTTGCGCGCCGTAGAGCCTGCCGATGAGCCCCGCGGTCGGCGGCAACACCGCCATGTAGGTAAGTCCCATCCAGGCGGAGAAGGCAAGCACCGTGAGCTCGTTCTTTGGCGCCACCACGAAGAGCGCAATCCCGACGCCGCGCGCGGCGTAGAGGGACGCCAGCATGCGCTTCATCGAGCAGCGCTGCATCACGAAGCCGGCGGCGATGCTGCCCGCAATGTTGAACAAGCCCAGCGCTGCCAGCGACAGGCCGGACACGCTCGAAGGGAGCCCGCACAGCTCGATCACGCCGGGAAGGTGGGTCATGAGGAAGAACACGTGCAGGCCGCAGACGAAGAACGTGGCGTTGATGATCCAGTAGTGCGGGCTGGCAAGCGCCGTACGCACGGTACTCTGGGTCTGCGCCGCGCTGCGGCCCGGCGCGGAAGGTTGGCGGAAGGCGAATGCGAGGGGAAGCGAGGCGAGCGCCAGCGCGGCAAGCGCGAGCGCGGCGTTGACCCAGCCGGCGACCGAGATCGCCACCTGGGTGGCGGGCGCGAGCACCAGTTGACCTAGCGGTCCGCCTGCGCCGATCAGTCCCGCGACCATGCCGCGCCGCTCGGCCGACACGCGCTGGCTGACGACGCCGATGAGAAGCGAGGGGCTCCCCACGGTGGCCGCGACGCCCGCCAGTGCGAAGACCACGACGAGGGCGGGAGCGCTGTGAGCGAACGGGAAGAGCGCGCCGATGGCGGCCGCGAGCAGCGTGCCGCCCATGATCACCCGTGCGGCTCCCATGCGCTCGGCCAGCATGCCCGCGAACGGCTGTGCGGCGCCCCAGGTGAGCTGGCTCACCGCGATGGCGAAGCTGATCGTGGCCACGCCGAGGCCGGTCGCCGAGTTGAGCGGCGACAGGAACAGGCCGACGACCGTGCGAGAGCCCATGGTCACGGCGAGCAGCACCACGGCCGCCGCGATGATCGCGCGGCCGCCGCCGGATGGGTTGCTGGCATTCGGCTTGTCCATGGCGGGCATGGTAGGAGCAGCGCGTATCGGACGAATTGCCGCCGGCGCACGGCGTGTGTCGCAATTGTTTCGGCCGCGTGAAGGGTCTTGACAGGGCGAGCGCGCCCGCGGCAGAATTTGAACGAATGGTTAAACCAGTCGTTCAAACTGCAGTCGTGCAATCAGGGGCGGAAGCCGACTACCGCGCGACCAAGGGCAAGATCCTCGACGCGGCCTTTCAGCGCCTCGCGCGCGAGGGCTATGCGGCCCTCAGCATCCGCGAGATCGCCAGGGACGCGGGCGTCAACCACGCCCTGATCAACTACCACTTCCGCAGCAAGGACCAGCTCGTGATCGCGGTCCTCGACCACGCCAATCAGCAACTGCTGGAACGCCAGAGCCGGATGTACGCCGCCGCCGGTGGCTTCGCGGAGAAGTGGGCGCGCGCGCGCGAGTTCTACAGGAGCGACCTCGCGTCGGGGTTCGTGCGCGTGCAGGCGGAGCTGTGGGCGGCGAGCCTGTCCGACGCCGGGCTGCGCGAGAAGTTCATTCCGCGCGTCCTGGCGTGGAAGAAGATCGTCTCCGACGCGGTGCGCGACGCGCTCGCCACGCTCGAGGCGGACGGGATGAAGCTGCCGCCGCCCTTCAGCGCCGAGGTGATCGCCACCTGGATCTCGCAGTTCTGGATCGGCATGGAGTTCGCGGACCTTCTGGGCGAGAAGAAGGAGCTGGCGGCGAACCGCGCCGCGCTCGACGCGGTGGAGGCGCTGCTGGAGACAATCGACGCGCGCGTGCGCAAGGCCGAGCGGCGAAAGAGGAGGGCATGATGGATCGCTTCCCCGAGACCTTCCACAGGGTGGTGGGCGAGCTTCCCGAGGCCGGACGGCTGCCGTCGGGCCAGGAGTTTCCCTTCGGCACGTTGCGTCCCGTGCGCGACGGCTTCATCGAGCGCAAGGGCGTGAAGAGCTGGTATGCGGTGTACGGCGAGAGCGGGCCGTGGATCGCCTTCGCGCCGATCTTCCAGATCTCGCACACTCAAATGCTGAAGGCGACGGTGCCCTACCTAGCCGAGCACTTCCGCGTCTTCACCATGGACCTGCGCGGCAACGGCCGCTCCGACCGACCGCGCGGGCAGGAGCACTACGCGTTCGACGAGTACTACGGCGACTTCCTCGCGGCGCTCGACGCCGCTGGCGTGGACTGCTGTGCGGTGATCGGCATTTCGGCCACCGCGATGACCGCGCTGCGCTTCGCAGCCGAGCATCCGGAGCGCGTGAGCCACGTCGTCGTCGCCGGTGGCTACGCCCAGTCGCGCATCGACGACCCGCAGATCGCCGAGCGCGTGCGCTCCGAGAGCGAGCGCATGCGCGCCGACTGGCCGAAATACCTGGAATGGTTCTTCTCGCTCCTCTTTCCGGAGCCGCACTCGACCAAGCCCTTCGAGGACGGCGTGCGCTACGGCTGGGCCGCGAGCGGCGAGCTGGTCGACTGGGGCCGGAACGGCTGGCTGAAGAGCGACGTCAGCGAGCTGGCGAAGCGCGTGCAGTGCCCGACGCTCGTGATCCACGGCGACGCCGACAAGCGCGTGCCGATCGAGCGGGGGCGGGCGATCCAGGGCCTCGTGCCCGGCTCGCGCATGCTCACGGTGGGCGGCGGCGGCCACCTGCAGCCGGCGCGCGACCCGGTGATGTTCAACCGCGCGGTGCGCGACTTCGTCGGCGGCAGCCCGCGCGGCGGCACCTGGGTGCGGGCGATGAGCCGCAGGCGCCGCGCGCTCTTCATCTCGAGCCCGATCGGCCTCGGCCACGTGCAGCGCGACCTCGCCATCGCGCGCGAGCTGCGCAAGTTCCAGCCCGACCTCGACATCGACTGGTTCACGGTCGATCCGGCGGCGCGCTACCTCGAGCAGGAAGGCGAGCGGCTGCACCCCATGACCCGACGGCTCGCCAACGAGAGCCGGCACTTCGAGCACGTCGCGGGCGAGCACGACCTGCACGCCTTCTTCGCGCTGCGCACCATGGACGAGATCATGGTGCGGAACTTCATGACCTTCTCCGACCTGATGGACGAGGAGCACTACGACCTCGTGATCGGCGACGAGGCGTGGGACGTCGACTACTACTATCACGAGAATCCCGAGCTCAAGCGCCAGCCGTTCGTATTCCTGACCGATTTCGTCGGTTGCCTGCCGATGGAGGAGCACGACGGGAGAGAGGCGCACCTGTGCGCCGACCGCAACGCCGACGACATCGAGCACGTGGCGCGCTTTCCGTACGTGCGCGACCTGGCGCTCTTCGTCGGCAACCCGGACGACGTGACCGACGCGCCGTTCGGCCCCGGGCTGCCGCGCATCCGCGAATGGACCGACCGCAACTTCGCCTACACCGGCTACACGCTGCCGTTCGATCCCGGAGCGTTTTCGGATACCGACAGGCTCAGGAGTCGATTGGGATACGGGCCGAAGGAAAAAATCGCCATCGCGTCGGTCGGCGGCACCGCAGTCGGCGGCAAGCTCCTGGGCAAGATCGCGCAGGCGTTTCCGCGCATGAAGAGCGAGGTGCCCGAGCTGCGCATGATCCTGGTCGCCGGGCCTCGGCTGTCACCTGATTCCCTGCCGAAGATGGAAGGGCTCGAGGTGAGGCCCTATGTCCACAACCTCTTCGAGCATCTCGCCTGCTGCGACCTCGCGCTGGTCCAGGGCGGCCTGTCGACCACGATGGAGCTCGTCGCGACGCGGCGGCCGTTCCTGAGCTTCCCGCTGGCACGGCACTTCGAGCAGAACGTGCACGTGCGCAGGCGCCTCGCCAACTACGGCGCCGACCGCTCGCTCACTTACGCCGGCCTTACGCCCGAGACGCTCGCCGAGCGCGCGCTCGAGACCATGCACGCGCCGGTACGCTACAAGGCGGTGGAAACCGACGGCGCCGCGCGGGCGGCGCGGCGAATCGCGCAAGTGCTCGATAACCGTTGGTGGGTCAAATCATGAGTATCATTGCCAGCAGGTCGCCGAAACGATTGAAACAATCAGGTAGCGCCACAGACAACGCCGGGTTACGCGCGTTGGCTAGTCTCGCCCGCCACGGAGCACGACATTTGGGTCAGGATCAACCGAGGAGGTAACGATGAGCACGGAAACCGACAAGCAGGTCCAGAACGGAGTCAACGTCGACGCGCTGCTCGGCGCACGCGATGCATTGAGCAAGGCGCCCGAGGCCGCCAAGTTCAACTGGAAAGCAAGCTGCAAGTGGATGAGCGGCACCCACAGCCAGACCAGCATCCAGGGCTTCTACGGCCTGGGCAGCCAGCAGAGCCACAAGACCGAGTTCACCTTCGACACCGACCATCCCGAGATCTTCGCCTCCGAAGACAAGGGCGCGACGCCGGTCGAGATGGTGCTCGCCGGGCTCGCCGGCTGCCTGACCGCGGGAGTGGCCTCGATCGCGCAGCTGCGCAAGATCCAGCTGCGCTCCGTCAAGGCCACGCTCGAGGGCGCGATGGACATCCAGGGCATCCTCGGCATCGACAGCGACGTGCGCAACGGCTTCAACGACATCAAGGTGAACTTCGAGATCGACGCCGACGCGTCGAAGGACGACCTCGAGGCACTGGTCGCGCAGTCCCAAAAGCGCTCGGCGGTGTTCGACATAATCGCGAACCCGACGAACGTCTCTGTCTCGACGACCAAGAAAAGTGTGAACTGAGGCGTTCACTGAGAACCACCGCCGTCATCGTCGGCGCGGGGCACGCCGGGCTCGCCATGAGCCGCTGCCTCACCGAGCGCTCGATCGACCATGTGGTCCTCGAGCGCGGTGAGGTGGCGAACTCGTGGAAGACCGAGCGCTGGGATTCGCTGCGCCTGCTCACGCCGAACTGGCAGAGCCGGCTTCCCGGCTACCGCTACCAGGGAGACGATCCCGACGGCTATCGCACGATGCCCGAGACGGTCGCCTTCCTGGAGTGGTACGCGCAGCGGATCGCCGCTCCGGTGCACGCGCACACGACCGTCACGCGCGTCCGCCGCAGCGAAACCGGCTATGCGGTCGAGACCGACCGCGGGGAATGGCGCACGCGGACGCTGGTGCTGGCGAGCGGCGCGTGCAACATCCCCAGCGTGCCCGCTTTCGCACCGGCGCTGCCGCAGGGAATCGCAGCGCTCACGCCGATGCAGTACCGCAATCCGGGCCAGCTCGAGCAGGGCGGCGTGCTGGTGGTCGGCGCCTCGGCCACGGGCGTGCAACTTGCCGACGAGATCCAGCGCTCCGGGCGCGAGGTCACCCTCGCAGTAGGCGAGCACATCCGCGTGCCGCGCCGCTACCGCGGCCGCGACATCGTGTGGTGGATGGATACCGCCGGCGTGCAGGACCAGGGCTACCAGGAAGTCGACGACCTCAACCGCGCGCGCAACGTACCTTCGCTTCAGCTTGCCGGGTATTCCGACTATCGCGACGTCGACCTCAACTCGCTTACGGCGCTTGGCGTCAGGCTGGTCGGGCGCCTCGCCGGCATCCGCGACGGCGTGGCGCAGTTCTCCGGCTCGCTCGCGAATATGGCTGCGCTGTCGGACCTCAAGATGAACCGGCTGCTCGGCGTGATCGACGATTGGGCAGCGCGCAACGAGGTGCCGGGAGGCGTCGAGCCGCCGCAGCGTTTCGAGCGCACGCGCGTGCCGGCGCAGCCGCCCCTTACCCTCGACCTCGGGCGCTCCGGGATCCGCACGGTGATCTGGGCGACCGGCTTCCGGCCCGACTACTCCTGGCTCGATGTCCCGGTGCTCGACCGCAAGGGCCGCATCCGCCACGACGGCGGCGTGGCCGATTCTCCGGGGCTATACGTCATGGGCCTGCAGTTCCTGCGGCGGCGCAAGTCGGCGCTGATCGACGGCGCCGGCGACGACGCACGCGAGCTCAGCGCGCATCTCGCCGCGCACCTCGACGGCGGCGAGATGCAATTCGCGCGGCAACGCGGCGCGGCTACGGACTCGCTCGCGTCACTGGGTTTCTAGCGGGCGATCTCGGCTTCTTCTTCCTGCTGCAGGGCGAAGATCGAGGTGTAGCCCTTCGACCAGTCCGGCGGGATCAGGCAGGGGCGCGGATCATGGTGCGCGAAGTGCGCGCGCTTGCCGCGCAGCATGTGCTGGTCGTGCTTCGGCTTGATCGGGTTCACGGTGTAGGGAAACGCGTCGGCCGAGGTCATCGCGTTGAGCAGCAGCGGCCGGCCGAGGTCCGAATCGTTCTTCGCCGAGTAGTGCAGCGTGCGGCAGTTGTGGATCGTCAGCGAGCCCGCCGGCCCGGGCAGATAAACCATCTTCGACAGGTCGAGCTTCGCGACATCCGCGTCCGACAGGCAGCCGGTCCACGCGCCCTCGGCGTTGTATTGCGACAGCATCGGCTCGATGTCGTGGCTTCCAGGCAGGCAGGCGAGGGGACCCTGCTCCATGCCGCAGTCGTAGAGGTAGGTGCCCACCGTGAGCGGCGAATAGTTGGTGTGCGGGTAGAAGCTGATGTCGTAGTGCCACTTCACTTCCTCGCCGCCGTTCGCCCACTTGAAGTTGAGCTTGGAGTGGTGGAACTTCACGTCCGGACCGACCAGGTCCGAAACGATGTCGGCCATCACCGAGTTCAGGCAATAGTCCCAGAACGCCGGATGCTGCTCGACCGGGTTCGAAACCCGCCGCAGGCGCGGCGCCTCGGGACGATGGCCGGGCTCGAGATCGAACACCGTGTCGGACTGCGACACCTTGCGGCTGCGCTCGACCAGCTCCTCGGTGGCGGCGCGCAGCCTCGCGAGCCACTGCTCGCTGATCGCGCGCTCGACGAGGAGGAAGCCGTCCTCGAAATAGCGCTCGCGCTGCGCCTGCTTCAGGATCTTCGGCTCGATGGCGAGGACCTGTCCGGGGGTCATGGCAAGGCTCCTTGGCGAATACCCTCCATCATAAGCTCGGCCAGGCGAGCGGTACGCCCTCGTCCTGCAAACGGCGCTGGAACCGATGAAGCGCTGCAGCATCCTCGCGCACCGCGGCGGGCGGGATGCGCTCGTCGAGGGCGAATGCCGCGAGCATTCCGGCGGCCTCGCCGACGTTCCATTCCACCGGGTGCAGGCGGTAGCAGCCGTTGGTGATGTGCGTCGTGCCGATGTTCTTCGCGCCGGCGACGAGATTGGCGATGCGCACAGGCACCAGGGCACCCATTGGAATCTGGAACGGCCGGGTGCGGCAGCTCGCGCCCACGTCGTCCGGGCCCGAGCGGTGGATGTCGATCGGGTACCAGCCGACCCCGACCGAATCCGCGAACTGCGCGGCGTGCGGTCCTTTCTGGTAGCGCGCGGATACCTCCTGCTCGACGATGGTCTTGCGCGCCTTGATGCGCCGCGACTCGCGGATGTAGGGATGCTTCGACAGGCCATCCTCGGTGTCCATCACGTCCTTGCGCAGTAGAAGCTCGGGCGCGGCCTGATCGGTTTGCAGCCAGTAGAGGAAACCCAGGCTGACGCGCTTCGCGTCCTGCAGCGCCTGCGCCGCTTCGAGCGCCGGGCAATCGAGCAGGCTGCGGTCGCGATAGTCGTTTCCAGGCCAGTTGAACATCGTCAGGTTTTTCTTTTCGACCAGGCGGCGATAGGTCCACAAGCCGCCCTTGGTCCCTGGAAGCTGCTCATACAGGCTGTATTGCAGCCAACCGCTCTCCTCGCCGTATATCTCGCCGGCGTGGACTTCGATGCGCAGGCTGTAGGGCTGCGTCGCCCTGTAGTGCTCGTACTTTTCGGGTCGCGCGATGACGTGGCTTTCGCCATCGGGACGGCGCTCGCACGCGAACGTGTAGGTGAAGCTTTGCACGCAATGCGGCTTGGCCTCCGTGGGCTGCGCCTGCGGCTCGCCGGTCTGCGTCACGGTTTCCGCGCCGACTACGCATTCGGTTCCGGACAGCGGCAGCAGGTCGCCGAGCTCGGTTGCATCAACTACAAGTTGAGGACGAAAACGCACCAGGCGGCCGTTCTCTAGTCCCATCGCGACGACCTCCGCGACGCGATCGCCGTCGGTCGTCGCGGCGACAACCTTCGTTCGCCGCATGACGGTCAGCCGGCCGGAGTCGACGTACGGCTGCAGCATGCGCTCGATCACGCCCACCGCGACCCGCGGCTCGAACGCGAGCCGGGTGACCCAGCAATTTCCGGGGTTGAGTGCGCCGTAGTGCTGCCGGATCGCATTGCGCAGCTCGTAGTAGCTGCGCGTGCCGCCGAACGACTCGATGTGCTCGTGCTCGTCGAGCGCGGACACGCCTTGCGAAGTCATCTGGCCGCCGAGCCAGTCGGTTTCTTCCAGCAGCACCACGCGGCGCCCGCTCCTCACCGCGGCGAGCGCCGCCGCAACGCCGCCGGTTCCGCCACCGGCGACCAGAATTTCACATTTTTCAATGCCTGCTAATGCTCGCGGGTCGACGGACAGGACGGCGCACGACGGATCGCCGCTCGCCGGCACGCGCATGACGTCGACGACCGCATCCAACGAGCGCTGCACCGGCTACTTGCCGTTCGGCTTCTTCTTCCAGTAGTAGTCCGCCGAGAAGCTGTAGGCCGGGTACATGGCCATCCGCGCGGGCACGACGTTGGCGGCGTACTGCCGCTGGGATTCCACCACCTTCGCAAAGAAGGCGTCCTCCTTGGCGTACTTCTCCCGGATCGCGTCCCAGGTCTGCAGTTGCTTGACGAGCACTTCGTTAGGCGTGCGCCGCACGTTCACGCCGTGCTTGGTCCGCATCTCGGCGAGCGTTTTGGCGTTCTCGCGGCTGTACCACAGCCACCAGCGCAGATAGGTGTCGGTGGCCGCCATCTTGACGATTTCCTGCAGGTCGGGCGGAAGCGATTTCCAGGTCGCCTTCGAGATGATGAGGTCGCCGACCTCGGTCATCTCGTGCATGCTCGGCATGTAGTAGTACTTCCAGATGTTGTGGAAGCCGAGCTTCACGTCCTCCGCCGGGCAGCACCATTCGGCGGCGTCGACCACGCCGCGCTGCGCGGCCGGAACGATCTCGCCGCCCGGCATGCTGACCACTGACGCGCCGGCGGCGTTGAGGATCTGCGCATTCATGCCGACCGCGCGCATCTTGCGACCCTTGAGGTCCTCCCAGCCTTTGAACGGCTGCTTGAACCAGCCGAACATCTGCGGCGTGAACGGCAGGATCGGCAGCGAGATCACGTCGCGCTTGATGATCGTCTCGAACCACTCGTCCATGAGCTGCTGGCCGCCGCCGTCGTAGTACCAGCCGAGGTGGTCGAAGAGATCCATGCCGAACGGCCCGCCCGGCCCGCCGGTAAAGAGCACCGCGGCGGGATGCTTGCCGATGAGATAGCCCGACCAGGTATGCGCGCCGTCGAGCACGCCCTTGTGCGTCGCATCAGTGACCTCGAACGCCGGCACGATGGTTCCGGCCGCCGAAGTCTTGATCTGCAGCCTTCCCCCCGTGGTCTTGTTGACCCGGTCGGCGAACTGGTTGAAGTTGTCCATGAACGTGCTGGACGCGGGCCAGCTCGCCTGCATGGTCAGCGTCCGCGGTCCGGCTTGCTGCGCCTGCACAGCCACTGCAGCGACCAACATCGTCCCGGCGATTGCGAAACGCAACGCCGCCCTTCTCGGTGTCGACATGGGTGCTCCTCCTCTCGCGGGCATGATATACCTCAGGCCATGGCGGAGGCAGCCAAAAGCGCGGAGCGCAAGAAGCGCACGATCACCGAGATCCGCGACTCGAAGAAGACCGGCGAGAAGATGGTCTACACATCGGTGCTCGACTACACCTCGGCGAAATGGGCCGAGACCGCCGGCGTCGACGTCTGCGTCGTGGGCGACAGCCTCGCCATGACCTGCCACGGCCACCCGAACACCATCCCGGCGACGATGGACATGATGGTGCTGCACGCTGCCGCGGTGCGCCGCGGTGCGCCGAATACCTTCGTGCTCGGCTGCATGCCCTACCAGAGCTATCACACGGTCGATCGCGCGCTCGCGAACGCGACCCGCTTCATGCAGGAGGCGGCGTGCGACGCGGTCAAGCCGCAGGGGGGCAAGTCGCAGGCGCATGTCCTGAGGGCGCTGGTCGATGCGGGCATTCCAACCGCCTCGCACATCGGCCTTACGCCGCACACGATCGCCATGTTCGGCGGCTTCAAGGTGCAGGGCCGCACGGCGGAAGCCGCCATCAAGATCCTCGAGGACGCGCTCGCGATCCAGGACGCGGGCTGCTTCATGCTCGAGTTCGAGGCGGTGCCGGCGAAGATCGCGCGCGTGATCTCGCGCCAGCTCGAGATCCCGACCATCGGGATCGGCGCCGGCGCCGGCACCGACGGGCAGATCCTGCTGTCGTACGACCTGCTTGGCGTGTTTACCGATTTCAAGCCGAAGTTCACCAAGCGCTATGCCAACCTCACCGAGGTCGCCGTGGCCGGACTCAAGGCCTATGCCGCCGACGTCAGGGCGGGCAACTTCCCGGACGACGACCACAGCTATGGCGTCGACGAGCGGGAGTATGAGAAATTCCTCGACCTGGTGGAGAGGCGGAGGGCTCATGTTCGCTGATACCCATAATCCGGCGGAGCGCCAGCTCAAGTTCCGCGACCAGTACCAGGCGCAGATCCATCCGCTCTACAGCGGGCCGCTGCACATCGGGGTGATCTACGTCGTCGGGCTCTCGGTCACCGCCTGGTGCGTGTCGCGGCTGCAGGGCGCGAGCTGGGAATGGCTGCTCGTGATCCCGGTGTTTTTCCTGTCCAACCTGTTTGAGTGGTGGATCCACAGGCGCGTCATGCATCGCCTCGTCGACGTGTGGGCGCTGCGCGCCATCTACGACCGGCATACGCGCCAGCACCACCAGTACTTCACCGACAACGAGATGACAGTGAGCACGACGCGCGAGTGGCGCATCATCTTCTTCCCTTGGCGGGCGCTCTTCACCTTCATGGGGCTCGGCGTGCCGTTCGCGCTCGCGCTCGGCGCCGTGGTGAACCCGAACGCCGGCTACATCCTCATGGTCACGATCATCGGGCAGTACCTCGTCTACGAAACCTTCCACTATTGCTGCCACGTGCGCGACAACTGGTTCGTGCGCCACGCGCCGTTCGTCAACACGATCCGCCGCCACCACACTGCGCACCACAACTACGGAATCATGATGAGCCGCAACATGAACCTCACGTTTCCGATCGCCGACTGGCTGATGGGCACGAGCGACGTGGACCGCGGGCTGCTCGGCACCCTCTTCAACGGCTACAACGAGCGCTACGTGCGTCCCGAGCTGAAGCCCACCATCGAGCGGTTCCGCCGTCCGGACGCGCCGGTCACGATCGACGGACCGATCCATGCCTAAGCTCCTGTCGCAGGCCGCAGTCGAACGGTTCAAGCGCGAGGGGTTCTATTCCCCGATCCGCGTGATGAGCGCCGCCGAGGCGCGCCGCTTCCGCAACGCCCTGGAAGGCCACGAGGCAAAAACCGGCGAACCGCTGCAGGGAAACTGGCGGCACAAGATGCATCTGCTGTTCACCTGGGCCGACGAGCTGGTGCACCACCCGAAGGTGCTCGACGCGGTAGAGGATGTGATCGGCCCCGACATTCTGTGCTGGACCACCAACTTCTTCATCAAGGAAGCGCACAGTCCCGGCTTCGTCTCGTGGCACCAGGACTCGACCTACTGGGGCCTCGAGCCCGACGACGTGGTCACGGCCTGGGTGGCGTTCACCGACGTCACCGAGGAGAACGGCTACATGCAGGTGATCCCCGGCAGCCACAAGGTGGACCAGTTGCCGCACGTGGACACCTTCCACAAGGACAACCTGCTCTCGCGCGGGCAGGAGATCTCGGTCGAGGTCGACAAGTCGAAGGCCGTGGGACTCGCGATGGGCGCGGGCGAGATGTCGCTGCACCACATCAAGCTGGTGCACGGGTCCGATGCCAACCGCAGCGCCGACCGCCGCATCGGGCTTTCGATCCGCTATATCCCGACTTACGTGCGCCAGACCAAGCTGCGCGATTCGGCCGTGCTGGTGCGCGGCACCGACCGCTACCGCCATTTCGATCCGGAGCCGCGGCCCAAGGCGGACCTCGACGAAGCCGCCCTTGCTGCACACGCCGACGCGGTCGGCCGGCAGGTGAAGGCCCTCTACCAGGGAACCGCGAAGACCGAGTTCCGCGCCTGAAGATGACCAGGGTTCTGACACTTGCGGGCCTGGCACTGAGCTGCGCGCTCGCCTGCGATCCAGGCGCTGCGCAGGAGAGCTACCCATCGAAGCCGGTCCGCATCGTGGTGTCTTTCGCCGCGGGCGGTCCGACCGATCAGGTGGCGCGCGTCATGAGCGCCAAGTTGACCGAGCTGCTCGGCCAGACGTTCCTCGTGGAGAACAAGACCGGCGCCGGCGGCAACCTCGGCGCTGCCGAGGTGGCGAGGGCGGCGCCCGATGGATACACATTGCTGATGGCCACCGTGTCGACCCACGCCATCAATCCGGGCCTGTACAAGAACATGCCCTACGACCCGGTGAAGGACTTCGCGCCGGTCGGGCAGGTGGGCGTTACGCCTTGCGTACTGGCGGTGCATCCGTCCCTGCCTGTTACGGACGTGAAGCAGCTGATTGCACTGCTGAAGGCGAATCCCGGCAAGTACAGCTACGGCTCCTCCGGCATGGGCTCGATCCTTCACCTGTGCGGCGAGCAGTTCAAGACCGCCGCCGGCGGGCTTCAGGCCGTGCATGTGCCGTATCGCGGCTCTGCGCCGATGATGGCCGACCTGGTGGGCGGACAAATCGCGCTCGCCTTCGATGCGCTGCCGACCGTGCTGCCTCAAGTCCAGGCCGGCAAGATCCGCGCGATCGGCGGAGGCATGGCGATTCGGGCACGGGCGATGCCGGATCTGCCGACGCTGCAAGAGCAGGGCGTAGGCGGCTTCGAGTGCTACACCTGGAACGCAATCCTGGCCCCGGCGAAAACCCCGGCGCCCGTCGTGGCGCAGCTCAGCGCCGCAATCAACAAGGCTCTCGCCGACCCGGTCATCCTCAAGCGCCTTCAGGACGTCGGCGTCGACCCTACGCCGGACGGCACGCCGCAGAAGCTGGCCGACTTCATCCGGGCAGAGCTCGCGAAGTGGGCGCCGATCATCAAGATGTCCGGCGCGCACGTGGACTAGAGCAGCCAGGACCGCGCCCGCTGCATGCGAGTTGCGCATGCATGCGATGCAGGAAGATCGCTTGAGCCCTCTCTGCGCAGCGGGCAACATGCGCGCTTTCATCCATGCAATCTGCGCATGATTAGTGCGCCACGGAAGCCAACCGATGAACACCCTCGCCATCCGCCAGGCGCCGACGATTTCTCCGCTTGGCGCCTTATTCGTCGTCCTTTGGAGCAGCGCCTGGATCGCCGGAAAAATCGGCCTGCCCTATGCCGGCCCTTTTACGCTGCTTCTGATCCGATTCGCCGTCGCAGCGGCGGTCATGCTCCTGATCGCGCTCGCCACCAAAGCGCCGTGGCCCGACAAGCTCTCAGACTATGCGCACCTTGCCATTGCAGGCTTGCTGATCCAGGGCCTGGCGCTCGGCTGCGCATACCTTGGTCTGGAGCTCGGCGTGAGCGCCGGCACGGCCGGGCTGATCAACGGCCTGGCGCCGCTTTTCACCGCCTTTGCCGCGGTCCCGCTCCTCGGCGAGCGCGTCGAGTCGCGGCAATGGCTCGGCCTGGGCGCCGGCCTGATCGGCGTTGCGCTGGTGGTGGGAGATCACGTCTCGCTTGGGGGCGTGAGCTGGGTCGGCTACGCGGCGACGTTCGCCGCGCTGGCGGCCTTGGTCGGCGGCACGCTCTACCAGAAGAAGTTCTGCAGCACGATGGACCTGCGGACCGGCAGCTTCATCCAGCTCGTGGCAGCGGGCGCCGCCATCTTCATCCCGGCGCTCCGATTCGATGGGCTGCAGGTCGAGTGGAGCGGGCCGCTGATCTTCGCTTCGGCGTGGCTCTCGCTCGCGAACTCGATCGGGGCGTTCAGCTTGCTCTATCTGCTGCTGAGAAGCGGCGAAGCGAGCAGAGTGTCGGCGCTGTTCTACCTTGTTCCGCCGGTCACGGCGATCATGGCCTTCGTCGCCTTTCGCGAGACGCTGAGCCACGCCGCGCTCGCCGGCTTCGCGATCGCAGTCGGCGGCGTCTACCTGGGAACGAGGCAAAGCAAAAGCTAGCCGACGCGCAGACTGCCCGCGGCGTCGCGCGAGAGCTATTCGAGGTCGATCGCGTGTTACGCAGCGGTTGCGATCATTCGCGCCATCGGCGCGAATGGGATGTGCATGACCTCGCGATGAAAGCTATAGAACTCCGTAAAGGCGACCGACGACACCGGCGCGTCGGGCAATCTCCAGGTGAAGTATCCGAACTCAAACCATTCGAATCTGCTCGGCTTGATGGTCTTGTTGAAATCCGGATGGTTGTCGATGCTGCCGGGCATGAGCGTGAGAATCGCTGAATCCTGCCCCCAGCCGTCGAAAACCGCGCCGGGCAGCTTCACGCTCAGGCGCAGGTCGACCACGTGAATGTCGCAGTTGCCAAACGCGCCGCCGCCCTGGGGAATATCGGTGAAATAGGTGTTGTGGAACTGCGCGCGGAAGCGGTGGCGCTGGTTGTAGTCGTACTTGCTGGAGTTCACCCAGGACCCGCCGCTCTGTTTCTGGAGTATGAAGCGGGTCATGGCCAACCCGCGGTCGACGTACAGGTTCGGCATTCCCCCTCCCCGAGGTATCCGTTACCTTCCGAAAGCGCCGATTATCGCGGTCGTTCGGCGCCTGTCAACTAGCTGACGTGCAGGTGGCCTGCGGCGTCGCGCGAGAGCCCGGTCTTCGCCGCGGCGTCGTAGACCTCCGGGGTCCACTCGACCTTGCCGGGGTCCGGGCCGCCGATCAGGGTGAGCAGGGTGCCGCGGCCTTCGCCGACGTAGCGGAAGCCGCGGTAGACGCCCACCGGGACGTGGATGGTGTCGAACGGCTGCAGCACGATCTCCTTCTGGCCCTGCGCGGTCATGAAGGTGACCGCCCACGGGCCGACGAGCGGCATGAACACTTCCTCGGTCTTGTGGCGGTGAAGCGCGGTGCCGTTTCCCGGGTCGCACTGGATCATGCCGAGGTTGAAGCCGTGCGCTGGTAGCCCGATGTTCGGCGCGAGCTCCGGCAGGTCGGTGCGCTCGGTCACGCCGCTGCCGACGAGGTTGATCTTCCTGCGGCGGCATCCGGGGAGCCTGCTGTCGACGAAGGCGTCCTCGGAACCGCGCAGCTCGACGAAGCGCGCGACGCACTTCTGCATCGCCTCGAGGGTGGTACTGCTCGGCCCCGGCATCGATTCGGTCATGTCCATGGCTACTCCGGCTTGATGTTCGCCATCCGCACGATGGCGGCCCACTTCACGAGCTCGCTCCTGATGTAGGCGCTGAACTCCTCGGGCGTATCCGGCACGGGGATCGTGCCCTCCGCGGCAAGCTGCTCGACGATTGCTTTCTGCCTCAGAATTTGCCCGAGCTCCGCGTTCACGCGCTTGACGACCTCCTGCGGCGTGCCCGTGGGCGCGATGACGCCCGCCCAGGAAAACGCCGCGTAACCCGGGACGCCGCTTTCGGCGATGGTCGGATACTCCGGAAGCGAGGGAACCCGCGCGGCATCGCCCACCGCGAGCGCGCGCAGCTTTCCTGCGCGCACGTGGGGCAGCACCGTGGGGATGCTGCTGAACGCGAGCGACACGTCGCCGGCGAGCAATGCGGTGGCGGCGGGCGCGGTGCCCTTGTAGGGAATGTGCATCAGGGTGATGTTCGCCATCGACGCGAAGAGCTCGCCGGCGAGGTGGCTGCCGTTTCCCACGCCCGGCGAGGAATAGGTCAACGCGCCGGGTTTCGCCTTTGCGAGCGCGATGAGCTCGGGCACGCTCTTGGCGGGGACCGAGGGATGCGCGACGAGCAGCAAGGGGAAGTTCACCAGCCGCCCGATCGCGGCGAAGTCGCGCACCGAATCGTAGGGCAGCTTGAGGTACATGCTCGGATTGATGACGAGCGGGCCGTTGGAAACCGTGCCCAGCGTGTAGCCGTCGGCGGGCGCGCTCTTCAGCGCCTCGAGCGCGATGATGCCGTTCGCCCCGGCACGGTTCTCGATCAGCACCGGCTGGCCGAGCCGGTCGGCGAGGTGCTTGCCGACGATGCGCGCCGCGTAGTCCACGCCGCCGCCGGGCGGGAAGGGGACCAGCATGCGGATCGGCTTCGCAGGCCAGGCCTGCGCGAGCGCACTTTCCGAAACAAGGGCGTAAAGGAGGAGAGGGAGGAGAAGCGCATTTCTCATGCCGGCATAGTATCGTCGCCGCATGAAAAAGCGGAAACCGCCGGTCGGCGTTATCGGTCTTGGGATCATGGGCGGGGCGATGGCCGAGGCCTTGCTTTCGGCCGGCCACGAAGTGCTCGGCTACGATCCGGCGCCGGCCGCCCGCCGGCGACTCGAGCGCGCGGGCGGGCATGCGCTCGAATCGAGCCTCGCGGTGGCTGCGCGCGCCCGCACTCTTGTCACCTCCTTGCCTTCGTCCGCAGCCCTCGACTCAACGCTCCGACAGGTCCGGCAGGCGCGAGCTTCGCCCAATTCAGGAAGAATCCTCGTGGAGATGAGCACGCTGCCGATCGCCGACAAGCGACGGGCGCAGGCCGAGCTCGCCCGCGCGGGCTGGACCGCGCTCGACTGCCCGATCAGCGGCACCGCGGCGCGCCTCAGGGACCGGGACTGGATGATTTTTGCGAGCGGCGAACGACGTGCATGCGTCCGCGTGCGGCCGCTGCTGCGGGTCTTCACCGACCGGATTCCGTACGTCGGCGCCTTCGGCAGCGGCACGAGGATGAAGTTCGTGGCCAATCACCTAGTCGCGATCCTCAACGTCGCCTCGGGCGAGGCGATCACGCTGGCGCGCAGGATGGGGCTCGATGCGCGCCAGGTGTGGGAGCTGTTCGGCTCGAATCCCGCGGTCGGAAACGGCGTGCTGCGCCTGCGCGGCAGGTTCATGGTCGAGCGCCGCTACCGGCCGGCGACCATGAAAGTCGAGATCTGGCAGAAGGACATGCGCATCATCGGCGACGCCGCCCGCTCCGCCGGCGCCGCGACTCCGCTCTTCGACGCCTGCGGCCCGGTCTACGACGCCGCCATGGCGCAGGGATTCGGCAGCGCCGACACCGCTTCGGTGTGCGAGGTGCTGGCACGCCGCCGGCCGGTTCGACGACGGCCGCTAGGAGCATAATGTCTGCGCTCAACGACCCACGGGAGGGAGTATGGCGAGCATCGAAATCAACGGCAAGACCCGGAATGTGAACGTCGACCCGAGCACGCCGCTGCTCTGGGTCATCCGCGATACCCTAGGCATGACCGGCACCAAGTTCGGTTGTGGCGCGCAGCTCTGCGGCGCCTGCACCGTGCACCTGGACGGCAACCCGGTGCGCTCGTGCGGCACGCCGCTCTCCGCGGCGATCGGCAAGAAGATCACCACCATCGAAGGAATCGGCGCTTCGGACGCCGGCAAGAAGGTGCAGGCGGCATGGGCGGCGCTCGATGTGCCGCAATGCGGCTACTGCCAATCGGGCCAGATCATGTCGGCTGCGGCGCTGCTGGCAGCCAACCCCAAGCCGAGCGATGCCGATATTGACGGCGCCATGGCGGGCAACATCTGCCGCTGCGGCACGTATCCGCGCATCCGCGCGGCCATCCACAAAGCCGCCACGGGAGCCTGATCATGACCAAGCTCAGCAATCCCGCTCGCCGCAAATTCCTGAAGTCCGGCGCCGCCGTGGGCGGCAGTCTCGTGATCGGCGTTTCGCTGCCCGGCTTCAACGGCGCCCAGGCTGCAGCCAGCACCTCGGCGATGAACGCCTGGGTGCGTATCGGCGCCGATAACACCGTCACCATCCTGTGCGCGCGGTCCGAGATGGGCCAGGGCGTGGTGATGGCGCTTCCCACGCTCGTCGCGGAAGAGCTGGAGGTGGACCTGAACCGGATCAAGGTGGACTTCGCGCCGCCGGGAGAGGTGTACATCAACGCCATGCTCGGCGGCCAGATCACCGGCGGCTCCACTTCGGTGCGCGACGGATGGGAGAAGCTGCGCATCGCGGGCGCGCAGGCCCGCGTCATGCTCACGGAGGCGGCGGCGCAGAAATGGGGCGTCGACGCCTCGCAGTGCAGCGCGCGCAACGGCGCGGTGACCGGTCCGGGCGGCAAGAAGGCGACCTATGGCCAGCTCGCCGAAGCCGCCTCCAAGCTCACGCCGCCGAAGGAAGTGAAGCTGAAGGATCCCTCGCAGTTCCGCTACGTCGGCAAGCCGCTCAAGCGCCTGGACACCGCCGGCAAGATCACCGGCAAGACCGAATTCGGGATCGACGTGAAGCTTCCGAAAATGCTGTACGCCTCGCTGGCGCAATGCCCGGTGATCGGCGGCAAGGTCGCGAGCTTCGACGATTCGAAGGCGAAGAAGATGCCCGGGGTGAAGCACATCGTCGGCATCACCGATGGTGTTGCCGTGGTGGCCGACAGCTGGTGGCAGGCGAAGCAGGCGCGTGACGCGCTGACCATCACCTGGGACGAAGGCCCGAACAAGAACCTGAGCTCCGAGGGCGTATTCAAGGGCCTGGCCGAAGCCATGAGCAAGCCGGCGGCCAGCATCCGCCAGCAGGGCGATGTCGCCGGCGCCATCCAGTCGGCCGCCAAGCCGGTGCGGGCTACCTACCAGATGCCGTTCCTCTCGCACTCGCCGCTCGAGCCGATGAACTTCACGGCCGACGTGCGCAAGGACTCGGCGCTGCTGATCGGCTCGATCCAGTTCCAGCAGATGGCCCTGGGCATGGCCGCGGCGATCACCGGCCTCAAGCCCGAGCAGATCACCATCCGCACCACGTTTCTCGGCGGGGGATTCGGCAGGCGCATCGACCTCGACTACATGGCCCAGGCGGTGGAGATCTCGAAGGCGATCGGCGTGCCGGTGAAGCTGGTCTGGACGCGCGAAGACGACATGACGCACGACTTCTACCGTCCCGCGAGCCTGACCGAGATGTCCGGCGGCCTCGACGCCAACGGCAGGCCGGTGGCGCTGTCGCTCAAGATGACCTCGCCGTCGGTGACCGCGCGCCTCTTCCCGCCGCTCGTCAAGGACGGCGTCGATCCGCTCATGACCGAGGCGATCCTCGTGCCCTACGACATCCCGAACCAGTCGGTCGGCACGGTGATCCACGACACGGGGCTCAGGGTCGGCTACCTGCGCTCGGTGTCGCACGCGCTCAACGTGTTCGCCAACGAGTCCTTCATCGACGAAATGGCGGCCGCCGCTGGGAAGGACCCGTACCAGTTCCGCCTGTCCCTGCTGGAGAAGCAGCCGCGGTTCGCCAACGTGCTCAAGCTTGCGGCCGAAAAGGCCGGCTGGGGCAAGCCGCTGCCTAAGGGGCGCGCGCGCGGCATCGCGCTCATGGAAGGCTACGAGACTTACATGGCGCAAGTGGCCGAGGTCTCGGTCGAGAACCGCCAGATCAAGGTGCACCGCGTGGTCGTCGCGGTCGACCTGGGCCGCATGGTCAACCCGAACATCGTCGAGCAGCAGCTCGAGAGCAACATCGTGTTCGGTCTGACGGCGCTCCTCTATGGCGACATCACGCTGAAGGACGGGCGCGTGCAGCAGAGCAACTTCCACAATTACCAGCTGCTGCGCATGCCGGAGACGCCGAAGATCGAGCTGCACATCGTCAAGAGCACCGAGAAGCCGGGAGGGATCGGCGAGCCCGGCATGGCGTTGCTGCCGCCGGCCGTGGCGAACGCGGTCTATGCCCTGAACGGGCAGCGGCTGCGTACCATGCCGTTCCGCCTTGCGTAGGGCGGTACTCGCTCTACTCGCCGGGGTTGTCCTAGTCGGCCCGGCGCGCGCTCAGGACTACGAGCGCGAGAAACGGTGGGCCGATGACATTCTCGCCACCCTCATGATCGGCGAGGCGCAGTGGCTCGAGCAGAAGAGCGGCCACCGCTTCCTCACCTTGTACACCGAGGCCGAGAAGCCGCGCGGCGCGGTCATCGTCGCGCACGGGCGCGGCTGGAGCCCGGACTTCGAGCTGTACGGGACGCTGCGCACCCGGATCGCGGAGGAGGGCTACACCACGCTCTCCATCCAGCTGCCGGTGCTGCAGAGCACCGCGATTCTCGGACTTTATGTGCCGCTCTATCCCGACGCCCGCGAGCGCTTCCAGCTGGCGGTTGATTTCCTGAGGACCAAGGGCTACAAGGACATCGCCATCGTCTCGCACAGCCTGGGCGCCACGATGGCGAACCAGTACCTGATCCGCACCGACGACACCGCCGTCGGCGCGTGGGTGTTTGTCGGCATCCTGCAGGGGCTGGAGGAGATGTACCGCATCAAGATCCCGACGCTCGACGTCTATGGCAGCAACGACTGGACGGTCACCATGTGGGGCGCCGACGAGCGCAAGCGCCAGCTCCAGGCGGTCCCGGGTTCGGACCAGGTCATGGTCCAGGGCGCGAAGCATTTCTTCGAGGACCGCGAGGAGGAGCTGGTGCGGATCGTCGTCGCGTTCCTGGACCGGAGCTTCCGGAAGAAGCGGTGAAGTACGGAGTAGAACCGGCGATGAAGTAGGATAGCCGGCATAGCGCCAAGGGGAAGGGGGAGCGATGAAGCGGAAAATTCCTGCTGCGGCCTGGATCCTGGGCGCGCTCGTGCTCGGCGTCATCGTCGGGTACATGATCTTCATTTCCTATCCGGACAAGAAGAGCGCGGCGCAGATCGCGGGCTACGTCTCGATCCTGGCCGACGTGTTCCTGCGCCTGATCAAGATGCTGATCGGCCCGCTGGTTTTCTCCACGCTGGTGGTCGGCATCGCCCACATGGGGGACGCGGCATCGGTGGGGCGGGTCTTCGCCAAGGCGCTCGGCTGGTTCATTACCGCCTCGCTGGTCTCGCTGCTGCTCGGGATGCTGCTCGCGAACCTGCTGCAGCCCGGCCACAACCTCGGCCTGCCGCTTCCGGACATCGGCGCGTCGGCGAACCTCGCCACCGCCAAGTTCACGCTCAAGGACTTCGTCAACCACCTGGTGCCCAAGTCCTTCGCCGAGGCGATGGCCCAGAACGAGATCCTGCAGATCGTGGTGTTCTCGATGTTCTTCGGCGTCGCGCTCGCGGCGCTCGGCGAAAAGGGCAAGACGCTGGTGGCGGCGATCGACGAGCTGGCGCACGTCATGCTCGCCATCACCGGCTACGTGATGAAGCTCGCGCCGGTCGCGGTGTTCGCCGCGATGGCCGCCACGGTGGCGGTCAACGGCCTGGAGATCCTGCTGCGCTTTGCCGTGTTCATGGCCGATTTCTACTTCGGGCTGATCCTCCTGTGGAGCCTGCTGGTCTTCGCCGGATTCGTGGTCCTCGGGCCGCGCGTGCTCAAGCTGATGAAGCTGATCAAGGAGGCGTTCATGCTCTCCTTCGCCACCGCGAGCTCGGAGGCGGCATATCCCAAGATCCTCGACGCGCTCGACCGCTTCGGCGTTAAACGCAAGATCTCGAGCTTCGTCATGCCGCTCGGCTACTCGTTCAATCTCGACGGCTCGATGATGTACTGCACCTTCGCGACCCTGTTCATCGCCCAGGCGTACGGCATCGAGCTCTCGCTCGGCACGCAGATCACGATGCTCCTGATCCTGATGCTGACCTCGAAGGGCATGGCGGGCGTGCCGCGTGCGTCGCTGGTGGTGATCGCGGCGACCCTCAACCAGTTCAACATCCCGGAGGCCGGCCTGCTTCTCATTCTCGGCGTCGACGTGTTTCTCGACATGGGCCGCTCGGCCACCAACGCGGTCGGCAACTCGATCGCCGCGGCGGCGGTCGCGAAGTGGGAAGGCGAGCTGCTGCCCCCCGCCGAAGCCGACGAGAACGAGCGCCGCATCGAGGCGGGTGTGGTCGTCCCTGCGTAGGCGCATGAAGCTTCTCTGGGTCTTCCTGTTCATCACCGCCAGTGCGGCGGCCCAGACGGAAGACACCCCTGTCGAGCTGACCGGGACGCTGGCGAAGGTGCGCGCCGCGGGCAGCCTGACCATCGCCTACCGCGAGGCGTCGGTGCCGTTCTCGTATCTCTCGCCGCGCGGCGAGCCGATCGGCTATTCGATCGAGCTGTGCAGGAAGCTCGCTGAGGCGATCGGCGAGGCGCTCGGGCGCGAGCTCGCGCTCAAGTGGCTGGCGGTGACCTCCGAGACGCGGATCGACGCGATCGTCAAGGGAAGCGCGGACCTCGAGTGCGGCTCCACCACCAACAACCTCGAGCGCCAGAGGCAGGTCGCCTTTTCACCGATCATCTTCGTCGCCGGCACGAAGCTGCTGGTGAAGCGCGGCTCGCCGATCCGCTCCTACCGCAACCTCGCGGGGAAGACCGTAGTGGTCACCGCCGGCACCACCAACGAGAAGGCCATGCAGGAGATCGCGCGGGGCTTCAAGATCGACTTTCGTCTGGTCACTTCCAAGGATCATGCGCAGTCCTACGCGCAACTCGAGGCGGGAACGGCGGACGCCTTCGCAACCGACGACGTGCTGCTCTACGGCCTGCTCGCGCAGCACAAGGCGCAGAAGCAGTACCAGGTGGTGGGCGAGTTTCTGTCCTACGACCCCTACGGCATCATGTTCCGCAAGGGCGACGCGCAGCTCGCCGAGCTGGTGAAGCGCGCGTTCCACGATCTCGCCGAGGACGGGGAGATCGAGCGCCAGTACAAGCGCTGGTTCCTGCAGCGCCTGCCGGGGTCCGGGACGGCGGGCCAGAGCCTCGACCTGCCGATGAGCCCGCAGCTCGAGACCCTGATCCGCGCCATGGCGGCGAAGCCCGAGTAGTCAGGTCCAGTTCGCGCGCGAGCGCAGCGCGGCGGCGGTTTCGTTCGCTTCCCGCAGCACTTCGGCGTAATCGAGCGCGGCGAATTCGCCGCCGCGGCGCAGGATGCGGCCGTCGACGACGACCGTGTCGATGTTGCGCGGCTGGGCGAAGGAGATCAGCGCCTCGTACGGATCGCCCAGCGGGGCGATGTTGACGTCGCCGGTGCGAACGAGAATGAGGTCTGCGCGCTTGCCGGGCGTGAGCGAGCCGGCGCGCTCGGCGATGCCGAGGTCGACCGCGCCGTCGAGCGTGGCGAGCTGCACCAGCCGTTTCGAGGTGAGCGGCACCCGGGCGCCGATGCGGTGCTGGTGCAGGTTGTAGAGGATGCGCATCGCCTCGAAGTAGTCGCAGCCGTAGGTGCCGGTGGTGTCGATGGAAAGGCTCACCTTGACGCCGGCTTCGAGCAGCTCGCCGAGCTGGATCACGCCAGCGCTTGCCGGGCGGCGCGACTCGCCGATCGGCGCGAGGCTGTAGCTCACGCCGCGGCTGCGCAGGATCTGGCGCTCCTCGGCGCTGGTGAGAAGCGGGTGCACGAGCTGCACGTCGGGGCCGAGGAGCTTTGCCTCGTCGAGCGCCTTGATCGGGCTGGGCCCCGAGGTGTGCAGCGTGATCGGCAGGCCGAGCGCGCGGGCGCCGCCCCAGTCCCTGCGCACCATGTCGAGCGAGATGGTGCCGCGCAGCGCCGTCTGGGAAGGACCGAAGTTGCGCGAGCACATCCCGAGCGTGAGCATGCCGTCGCTGGGGATCCACTCGCGCTTCACCTTGGCGACGTCGTCGTAGTTCATGGGCTCGTCGTCGGGCATGCCCTGGGCCTGTCCGTAGCTGAAGCGCCCGCGCACGCCGCAGTCGCGCATGGCGCGCAGCTCGGCGTCGGCGTGAGCGGGCGAGCGTACGTTGTGCGCCCAGTTGTGGACCGTAGTCGCGCCCGCGCTGAGCGCCTCGGCGAGGCCGAGCCGGACGCTGCGGTAGCTGTCCTCGGGCGTGAAGTGCCGGCCGAGGGCGCTGGTCACCGGGAAGTAGCCGCGCTTCGGGTCGTCGATGCGGATGATCGGCCGGCACACCGTGGTCCACAGGTGCCAGTGCGTGTCGATGAACCCCGGCATGCAGATCATGCCGCGGCCGTCGATCGCGGCCGCGCCGGGCACGGCCAGCGCCTGCGCCACCGCGACGATCGCGCCGTCGCGCACGTGGACGTCGCCGCGCTCGAAGTCGCCGAGCTTCGTGTCCATGGTGAGCACGGTGGCGCCCCGGATGACGAACTCGCCGCGCGTGGGCAAAGGTCTTGCGGAACGACTCGCACTCGACGCCTGCGCGAGCACGCGAGCCGGGACGATTCCGGCTGCCGCGAGAGCCATCCCGGCCTTGAGGGCCGTGCGCCGATTCAGCATGAGTGGATGCATGTCAGTCCAGTTCCCGAGAAATTCTAGAACGATCGGCCGACTCGCAGGTAGCCGGTGGTCCTGCCGCCTTCGTCAATCCCCCTCGCTATCCCGGCGCGCAGCTGCAGCCCGATCAGGTAGCCGACGCGCAGCTCCGACATGAGCTCGGCGCCGACCCCGCGGCGATAGTCGGGCTGGGTGTCATGCTCCCACGCCGCGCCGACGTCGACAAAGAGATTCAGCGAAACCCGGTTCAGCCCGACCGGAGGCACCATGAAATGCCGGTCGACGTCGCGAATGGGGGTTCGCCATTCGACCGTCGCGATGCGCGCGCGGTGCCCGGCGAGGCCCGCGTCGGCGTTGGTGTAGCCGCGCAGCGCGAACTCGCGCTGGTTGAGCACCGGCAGGGTGAAGAGGTCGTCCGAGAAGCTGCCGCCGAGCTGGAAGCGCTCGGCCTCGTCCTGGCCGTATGCTTCGTTCCAGCGCAGGGCGAGCACGGTCTTGCCGAGCGCGAAGTGGCCGCGCCAGTCGGCCCGGTAGACGTTACCGGAGAAGGCGCCGCCGAGACCGTTCGAGGTTTCGGCGAAGAGCTGCAGCCACATGCCCTGGCTCGGGCCTTCGGAGAGCCAGCGCTCGCGGCGCGTGTCGACTCCGCCCACCAGCCCCAGCACGCGTTCGTCCTGAACCGTCGAGTCGAAGCCCACCTGATGGAGGTGTTCGCGCTCGAGGGCGCCGCCGAGCCCCCAGTAGAAACGCCGGTTGAGGGAGAGCGCGCGCCAGGTGGAGACCCATTGCGCCCGCTCCTTGATGCTGTAGGCCGAAATTTCGTTTTGGTCGTCCTGCCCCTTGACCGTCAGCGAGCGGTTGACGAGAAGGCCGTGGCGTCCATCGTAGGTGTATTCGAAATCCGCCAGCGGTTCGTCCTGGGTGAACTCGTACCGGGGCGTGAAGACGTAGCGGTGCAGGCCCAGGGCGTCCTGCCCCGACACCGTGAAGCCGAGCTCGATCGCGCCATCGGCGAGACCGATCACCGGAAGCCACGACGTCGGCCGCAGCGACGACCAAGGCGAGTAGGGGCGCTCAGGCGCGTCCACCTCGGGTGTGGGCTGCGACGGCTGCGCTGCGACCAATGGCGGCAGGGCGCGTCGCTCGATGGGCGCGGCCGGCAGGCGGTGCAGGCGCAAAATGTCCCCGTCGGGCTCGATCGTCGTGAGCAGCATCTCGCCGCCGACCGGCGCGCTGATCTCTTTCACGCCTGTCGCCACCGCGGTCCAGCGCGACAGGCTGCGCTCGGCGCGCGAGAACGACCAGACGTTGTACGCCTTGTCGTAACCGGCGACGAAGTAGATCTCGTCCTCCGATTCGCCGAAGCGCGGCGAGTGCTTGACCGCTTCGTCGGATACGAGGACGCGTGGCTCGCCGGCGCCCACCTCGATCACCGACCAGCGTCCGTCGCGCAGGCTAGTGGCGACCACCGAGGCGCCCTTTGCGGCGAGACCGGTCAGCGCTTCTCCCTGCGCCGCCCGGTAGAGCGAGCGCTCCAGCGTCCCCTGCCGGTCGAGCAACACGACTTCCGTCGCATCCGCGTCGACCCGCAGCGCCGCGATGCGTCCGTCCGCGAGCGGAGCGGCTTGGCGGAACCGGCCGCAGCGGGAGAGGCGCTCCAGGTCGCCGTTCGCGCCCGCCCGATAGAGGTCGTAGAGGTAGTTGTAGTTGCCGCAGATGTCGGCCTGCGCCATGACGAGCGCGCCGTCCGGCGCCGCGGCGAGCCGCGTGTCCTGCTCGACGCTGCGCACCACTTCGGGCGCGCGCTCGCCGGCCTGCCGCACCAGCCTCGGCGAGGTATAGCCGTCGGCCCGGATGTACCAGCGGATCCCGCCGGGCGCCAGCACCGGGCTGGAAATCGCCCAGGCGCGGGCGATCGCTGTCCCCGTGTCTGCCTCAAATGAAGAGGATTTGGGCGCGAAGCGCGCGCGCAGCCAGTCCTGGTACTCGAGCCAAAGCGCGTCCATCGGCTTGCCGGTGGTCGGTACCGGGTTCGAGTCGACCTTGAACGGGATGATGTTGCGGCTGTAGGTCTCGACCAGCCGGCCGACGGCCTCGGGCCCGTAGCGCTCGCGCACGAAGGCGAAGAAATAGCTGCCGTAGAGATAGTCGCGATTGAGCGGGAAGCCGCGTCCATCGGCGTTCACTTCGCGCAGCGTGAGAAAGCCCCGCGCGGCCTCCGCGCGCATCATGCCCTCGAACTGGCTTTGGCCGAGACGGCCGTAGCCGCGGCTCGGATCCGACTCGGAGTACACCGCAAGCCCTTCGGTGATCCAGGTGGGCTCGAGCGCGTTCGGAAAGAGAAGCGCGAGCCGCCCGAAGATGCGCCGCAGCGAATCGGGTGGCCCCTGGGCCTTGTCGAGGTGCACGATATGGGTGAACTCGTGCGTGATGACGAGCTCGAGCCATGCCCGGTTCTGCAGCAGCTCGCCTTCGTCCGGAGGCGCGAGGAAGATGGCGAAATTGTTGAAGGGCAGGGGCGAGGCGTAGCCGTTGGCGAAGTCGGCCGCATCGAGGATCACCAGGTGCACGCGGTCCTGCGGGCGCCAGTCGAGCATGCCGGTGACGCGCGGGTACACCGCTTCGGCCACGCCGGCGACGAGGCGCGCCTCGCCGCGCCGCTGTTCGGCGAAATGGACCGCGAAGTGGGGCGTCTCGAGCGTGCGCCAGCGAAGCGATGGATCGACCCAGGTCAGCTCGCGCCACTGCGCGTGGGCCGCCATGGCCCAGAGTAGCAGCGCCACGGCGCAGACGCGCATGAGGGCCCTAATCAGGGCACCTTAAAGCCAGCATTTCCTCCGCATCCTCCTTGCACGTGCTCCGAGTCTAGCGTCCCGGCGAGTCGATCGTTGTTCTTGATGAATTTCTTTTACAAAGCGCTTAGTCAGGCCTGATCCCTGCGTCGCGCATCAACTGCGCCCACTTCGCCTGGTCGTCGCGGATGAAGCGGGCGAACTCTTCGGGCGTGTTGCCGCGCGGGTCGGCGCCGAGCGCGATCATCCTGGAGCGCACATCCGGGTCGGCGAGCACGCGGTTGGCGTCGGCGCTGAGCTGCTCGACGATCGGCCTGGGAGTGGCGGCGGGGGCGAGCACGCCGAACCACCCGAGCGCTTCGTAGCCCGGAAGGCCCGACTCCGCAACGGTGGGGAGGTCCGGCAGGGTCGCGGTGCGCCTGGCGCCGGTGGTGGCGAGCGCCCTAAGCTTCCCGGCGCGCACGTGCTGGATCACCGTTTGCGAAGGCGCGAAGAGGAGGTCGACCTGCCCGGCAAGCAGATCGGTGAGCGCCTGGCCGGTGCCCTTGTACGGCACATGGAGCAGGTCGACTCCGGCCATCGACTTGAAGAGCTCCGCCGACAGGTGGGATGCGGCGCCCGCGCCCGAGGAGGCGTAGCTCAGCTTGCCGGGGTTCGCTCCCGCGAGCGCAATCAGCTCGCGTATCGAAGCGACCGGCGTCTTCAGCGAGGCGGTGACCACGTAAGGGGAGGCCGACACCAGGGTCACGGGCGCGAACTGCGCCACGTTCTTCTCCGTGAGCGATGCGGTCGAGCTCATGAGGAGCGTCGTCCCGTCGGCCTGCGCCTGTGCGACGAAGTCGGCGCCGATATGCCCGCTCGCGCCGGGCCGGTTCTCGACCGCGACCGGCTGCTTCCAGATCTCCGCGAGCTGCGGCGCCACGAGGCGGGCGAGAGCGTCGGCGCCGCCGCCGGGCGGAAAGGGAACGACGATGCGGACCGGTTTGGCGGGGAAGGGCTGCGAGAGCGCCGAAGCTGAAAGGCCCAAGCTGAAAATCAGAAACAGAAGCTTCAGCCGCGCTCTCCCATAGTGACATAGAGCCACAGCGACTCGATCTCTTCCGGCTTGAGCACGTCGCCCCACGGCGGCATCGCGTTCTTGCCCTTGCTCACCGAAGTGACGAAACGCTCGCGCTGGTCGCGCGGGAACTTGCGCAGGTCGAAGGCGCCCTGCGGGTCGAGCATGCGCGCCCCGTGGCAGGGGGAACAATTGCGCGCGTAGAGCTCCGCCCCGGCCTTCAAAGGCTCGGGCTGCTGGGCGAAGCCCGGCGCGCAGGCCAGGACGAGCGCGCCGGCGACGATCCGCATCAATCCGGCATCAGGGCGAACGTCCAGACCGAGCCGCCCTGCGGCACGTTCTGCAGCTGCTCGCGCGCGATATTCCAGTACAGGCCGCCGATGCCGGAGAGCACCGTGACGTATTGACGGCCCTTGTGCGTGTACGTCACCGGCATGGCGTTGATGCCCGAGCCGGTCTGGAACTGCCAGAGCTGCTTGCCGGTCTCGGCGTCGAGCGCGATGAATTCGCCGGTCTCCTTGCCGGTGAACACCAGCCCGCCGCCGGTCGAGAGCGTCGCCGACCAGACCTGGAAGTCGGTGAGCGGCACGCGCCATTTCTTCTCGCCGGTGAGCGGATTGATCGCGTCGATGTGGCCGATCGGCTCGCCCGCGGCGCGCGGCAGCGGCAGGTTCTCGATGTACATGTAGCGCTGGCCGACGACGTGCGGCTTGATCTCGAGGTGCTTGTACATGCGCCCTTCGTGCAGCGTCGCCGCGTAGAGCAGGCCGGTCTGCGGATTGAACGAGGCGTGCATCCAGTTCTTGCCGCCGCGGGTGGAGGGCCACATCTCGGTCGGCTTGCCGGCGCGGATGCTCTTCGCGATATCGCTCTCGACCGGCCGCCCGGTGTCCGGATCGACGGCGCTCGCCCAGTTCACTTTTGCATAGGGCCGCGCAGAGATGAGGCTGCCGCTCGCGCGATCGAGCACGTAGACGAAGCCGTTGCGGTTCAACTGCATGAGCACCTTGCGATCTTTCCCATCGATCTTGAGGTCGGCGTTGATCAGCTCCCAGCAGGCGTCGTAGTCGTAGGCGTCGTTCGGCGTGAACTGGTAGTGCCAGACGATCTCGCCGGTCTTGGGCCGCATGGCGAGCACGGAAGAGGTGTATAGGTTGTCCCCGGGGCGCGACTGGGACGCCCAAGGCGCGGGGTTGCCGGTTCCCCAGAACATGAGATCGAGCTGCGGGTCGTAGGAGCCGGTGATCCACGCCGAGCCGCCGCCGACCTCCCAGGCGTTGTTGTCCTGCGGCCAGGTCTCGTTGCCTTTCTCCCCGCGCGCCGGGATGGTGTAGCGGCGCCACAGGCGCTTGCCGGTCTCGGGATCGATGCCGTCGATGAAGCCGCGCACGCCGTACTCGGCGCCCGAGTTGCCGATCACCAGCACCCCGTTCGCGATGAGCGGCGCGAGCGTGAGCGATACGCCGTCCTTCCACTCGGCGACCTTGGTCCTCCAGAGCTCCTTGCCGTCTTTTGCGTCGAGCGCGATGACGTGCGCGTCGAGCGTCGTGCGGTACACGCGTCCGTTGTAGATCGCCGCGCCCTTGTTCGATACCCCGCAGCACACCACCCGCGGCGTCTCGGGCGGCCACTCGAGGGTGTGCTTCCAGATCTGCTTGCCGGTCGCGACGTCGATCGCCACCGTGTGCCGCGCGTTCGTCACGTACATCACGCCGTTGTAGACGATCGGCTGCGCCTGCTCGCCCCAGTTGTTGTCGAGGCTCAGGCTCCACACCGGCACCAGCCGTCGCACGCTCTTGCGGTCGATCTGGCTGAGGCGGCTGTAGCGCTGCTGGTGGTAGCCCATCCCGTAGGTCAGGATGTTGTCGGTGTTGCGGCCGTCGTTTTTCAGATCGTCCAGCGACTGCGCGCAAACTGCGGTGGCGCCCGACAGAATTGCCGCGGCGAACACGACTCTCATGGCTCCTCCTCTAAAGGGCCCGGACATGCTACGCCCGAGGCGGGGCATATCGCAACGCGCGTTCTGCTAGACTGAAAATCCAATGCCGGCCACGGGAGAGGGAGTGGCAGCGTCGCGCTGGCCGTTTCTGGCCGTTCCGGACGATCCAGAGGACGCCGAGCGCAGCACGCAGGCGCGGCTCTTCAACGTCGTGGCGCTCGCGGCCTTGGCGGCGCTGGGCGTCGCGGTAGTCAGTCAGCTTTTTTTTGGTCAGACCGGCATCCCGCTGGCGATGACGTTCGTCGCCCTGGCGCTGACGGCGGCATTGATGGCCGTCGCCCGGCTGGGGGCGTTGCGCCTCGCCCGCGCGCTGCTGCCGCCGCTCATGCTTGCAGCGTGCATCGCAGTGGTGCTGGTACGTGATGGTCTGCACGACAACGTCATGGCGGCGATCGGCGCGGTGCTGGTCATGGGCGGCGTCCTCCTCCAGCGGCGCGCGCTCGCCGTCTTCACCGCCGCCGTGATCCTCATGATTTTCGCCGTGGCCTATGCGGAGATCGCGGGAATCCTGCACACCCGGTTCAGCGGCTTCACCGACTGGAGGCACGCGGTGGGGCTGGCGCTGTTTCTCCTGTTCATCGCCGTCACGGTCCGCGCCCTGATGGACAGCATGATCGCGAGCCTGCGCGAGGCACAGCACAGGCGCACCGCGCTTGCCGGCAGCTATGCGCGCCTCGAGGCGCAAACGGCGGCGCTCAGGGAGTCCGAGACGCGCTTTGCCAAGGCGGTCGAGACCATGGCGGAAGGACTGGTCCTGCTCGACATGGACGGCAACGTGCGCCTGTGCAACCAGGCCGCCGAGCGCATCCTCGGCCTCCCGGCGGCCGAGATCATGCGCCAGGCCCTGACCATCGGCGGGCTGGGCGGCGCGGTGCGTGCCGACGGCTCGCCCTTCCCGCCGAGCGAATGGCCGGTCGGCATCACCCTGCGTACCGGCCAGTCCCGGACGGGGGTCGTCATGGGCCTGGTGCGCGACCGCGGCGCGATCCACTGGATGTCGGTCAACTCGGCCGCCCTGTTCACGGACGACTCGCCAAGGCCGTACGCGGTGCTCACCACGTTCTTCGATATTTCCGGGCTGAAGCGCGCCGAGCAGGCGTTGCGCGCCCACGCCGAGCAGCTGCGGCACCTGTCGCACCGCCTGTTCGAGGTCGAGGAGAACGAGCGCCGGCGCCTCGCGCGCGAGCTGCACGACCGCATCGGCGCCAATCTGACCGCGCTCAGCCTGAACCTGAAGCTGGTGCGCAACGAATGGGAGAAGACCAGCACGCGCCTGGACGACAGCGAGAAGCTGCTCGACTCCACGGCGCAGCTCGTGCGCGACGTGCTCACCGACATGCGTCCGCCCGGGCTGGACGAGCTCGGGCTGCTCGCCGCGCTCAGGGAGCACGCTGGGCAGGTCGCGCAGCGCAGCGGCCTCGCGCTCCAGGTGCACGGCGCCGAGCCGCGGCCGCGCCTGCCGCCCGCGACCGAGATCGCGCTGTTCCGGGTAGTGCAGGAAGCGCTGACCAACATCGTCAAGCACGCGCGCGCCGGCGCGGTGACGATTTCCCTGCGCCCGGAGCCCGGCCTGGTCACGCTGACGGTCGCCGACGACGGCGCCGGCTTCGACGGCGAAGCGCGCGCCATGGCCGCCGGCATGGGGATGGCGAGCATGCGCGAGCGCGCCGAGGCGGTCGGCGCGCGCGCACGCATCGAGTCGGCGCCCGGGCGCGGCACACGGGTGCTCGTCGAAGTGCCCCATGTCGCCGCGCCGCAGCCGGCGGCGGCCCACGCATGAGCCAGCCTCCCGGCGTGCCGATCAGCGTCTTCATCGCCGACGATCATTCGATCGTGCGCGAGGGGCTCGCGGCGCTGCTTGCCGCGCAGCCCGACATCCGCATCGCCGGAGCCGCGGCCAACGGCCGCGAGGCGCTTGGCGCGGTGCTGGAGGCGAAGCCAGCGGTGGTCATCATGGACATCGCGATGCCGGAGATGAACGGCATCGAGGCGGCGCGCCAGATCCACGCGGCGCTGCCGCAGACGCAGATCGTGATCCTGTCGATGCATGCGAGCGCGGAGCACGTGTTCCAGGCGCTCGAGGCGGGCGCGCGCGGTTACCTTCTAAAGGAATCGGCGGCCAAGGAGATCTGCGACGCCGTGCGCGCGGTGTGCCTCGGCCGGCGCTACCTCAGCGCGAAGGTCACCGAGGTGCTGGCCGAGCGCGTCGGGCGGCGCGCCGAAGTGAGCCCGCTCGACAGCCTGAGCCCGCGCGAGCGCCAGATCCTGAAGCTGGTGGCCGACGGCTGCTCCAGCGCACGCATCGCCGAGATGCTGCACCTGTCGCCGAAGACCGTCGACACCTACCGCAGCCGCCTGATGGAGAAGCTGAACATCTCGGATATCGCGAGCCTGGTCAAGTTCGCGATCCAGCACGGCCTGACGTCGCTCGACTGACGGGATTGGCGAGAAGTCCCTACAGCGCCCGCGCTGCGTCCGGGCTACTCTGCCGCGACGATGAACGGCACCGTCACCATCATGGTCGTGGAAGATCATCCGGCGACCCTCGCCGCGCTGCTCGAGCTGCTCGAGGCGGCGTTTCCGCGATGCGCCCTGCTCGCGGCCGACGGCGCGGAGCGCGCGCTCGAGCTTTGCGCGTCCTCGGTGCCCGACGTGGTGATCATGGACATTGCGCTGTCGGGCATGAGCGGCATCGACGCCACGCTGCGCATCAAGGCGTTGCTGCCCGATACGCGCGTGGTCATGCATTCGAGCTACGACATGCGCGTGTACCGCGAAGGCGCGGCGGCCGCCGGCGCGAGCGCCTTTGTCAGAAAAGGCAAGGTCGCCAGCGAGCTGGTGCCGGTGGTGGCCGATCTGCTGGCCAAGGGCCGCTGAATCGCGATTTCCCCACAGGACAAGCCCGGTTTTTCCGACAGCGGCTCGGGGCGCGCTTCTCTAGCATGAGGGGATGGTCAATCCGCACGCGAGCAGGCGCGACTCCGAGGCCGACGCCCTGTTCGGGGAGTTTGCCGCGCATGTTCCCGAGATCGTGTGGATGCGGGAAGTCGGCAGCGAGCGGATCCTGTACGTCAGCCCGGCGTGGGAGGCCGTGACGGGCTGCCCGCCCCCCGCGAACCGCGACGAGTTCCTTGCCATCGTCCACCCTGACGACGCCGCGCGCGTGAGGCGGGAAGCGAACGTGGCGCCGGGCGGCGGCGTCGACCACCGCTATCGCATCGTGCGCTGCGACGGCTCGCAGCGCTGGCTGCATGCGCGCACGTTCGCCGTCCGCAACCGCGCGGGCGAGATCTATCGCATCGGCGGGATCGCGCAGGACGTCACCGAGGAGATGCGCAAGGACCTGGAGCTGCGCCAGTTCCGCGCCGCGGTCGACGCCTCGGCGGTCCTCGTCACCCTGATCGATCCGGCGAGGATGCGCTACGTCGACATCAACGACGCGGCGTGCCTGGCGCTCGGCTACAGCCGGGCGGAGCTGCTGACGATGGGGCCCGGCGACGTGTTTTCGATGCCCGGATCGGACCTCGCGCAAAGCTACGAGCGGCTGCTCTTCGGCGACAAGGCGGCCTCGAGCGTGGAAGGCGTCTATCGGCGCAAGGACGGCTCGACGTTCCCGGTCGAGGCGGTGCGCCGGGTGGTCCCCTCCGCCACCGGCGACATCATCGTCGCGATCGCGCGCGACATCAGCCCGCGCAAGCTGGCCGAAGAAGGCGCCAAGAGCCAGAGCCTGCAGCAGATGGTGATCGCCGAGTTCGCGCAGCAGGCGCTCGGCAACCCCGACCTCGAGCAGGTGATGAGCAACGCGGCGGAGATCGTGGCGCTGACCCTCGACGTCGAGAACTGCCGGATCATGCAGCTCGACGCCGACGACGCCTCGCTCGTCGTGCGCGCGGCGTACGGCGGGCCGCCGGAAATGCTCGGCCGCAAGCTGCCGCTGCCCGATCCGGCCAGCGAGACCGGCCGCGTGCTCGCTCTGCGCAAGGGCGTCGTCATCGAGGACGGCGGCGCCGAGGTGCCGATCCCGGGGCAGAAGAACGGGCCTTTGGGCGTGCTCGGTGCCTATTCGCAGAGCGCACGTGGCTTCACCGCCGATGAGCTGAATTTCCTGCAGAGCATCGCCAACAACATCGCGGTCGCGATCGAGCGCAAGAGCGCCGAGGAGCGCTTCTCCTACCTCGCGCAGTTCGACGCCTTGACCGGGTTGCCGAACCGGCACCTGTTTCAGGACCGCCTGGCGCAGACCATGGCCCAGGCGAGCCGCGTCGGGCGTGCGATGGCGGTGCTGTTCATCGACCTCGACCGCTTCAAGCTGGTGAACGACGCCCAGGGGCGCGATGCCGGCGACCGCCTGCTGCAGGCGGCGGCGCTGCGGCTTGCGCAGACGGTGCGCGGCGGCGACACGGTCGGCCGCTTCGGCGGCGACGAGTTCGGCGTGGTGCTCGCGAACCTCGGCAAGCCGGGCGACGCGAGCCTGGTCGCGCAGAAGATCATCGACGCGCTGGCGCGCCCGGTCGAGCTCGACGGGCACGAGACCTATATCACCGCGAGCATCGGCATCTCGGTCTACCCCACCGACGCCGCCGAGCCCGAGACGCTGCTGGCGAACGCGGACGCCGCGATGTACCGGGCGAAGGAGCAGGGGCGCAATCACTACGAGTACTTCACGCGCGAGATGAACGAGCGCGCGCTGCGCTGGGTGCGCATGCAGACGGAGACGCGCCGCGCGCTCGAGCGCGGCGAGTTCCAGGTGCACTACCAGCCCAAGGTCGAGCTCGCCACCGGCAAGATCTGCGGCTTCGAGGCGCTGCTGCGCTGGCAGCATCCCGAAAGAGGCCTGGTGCCGCCGGCCGAATTCATTCCGGTGCTCGAGGAGACCGGGCTCATCGTCCCGGCCGGCGAATGGGTGATGCGCACCGCCTGCGCCCAGATCAAGGCCTGGCGCGAGGCCGGCCTGCCCTCGTCGCCGATCGCGGTCAACCTCTCGGCGCGCCAGTTCCAGCAGAAAGACCTCGAGGACTCGATCTGCCGCGTGCTGCGCGAGTCGGCGGTCGCGCCGCCGCTCCTGCAGTTCGAGCTGACCGAGTCGCTCCTCATGGCCGATCCCGAGGCCGCCGCGCGCACCCTGCTCGGGCTGAAGGAGCTGGGCGTGAGGCTCTCGGTGGACGATTTCGGCACCGGCTACTCGAGCCTCGCCTATCTCAAGCGCTTCGCGGTCAACGAGCTCAAGATCGACCGCGTCTTCATCCGCGACATCGTGGCCGATCCGGACGACGCCGCGATCACGCTCGCCATCATCAACCTCGCGCACAGCCTCGACCTCGAGGTCGTCGCCGAGGGCGTCGAGACCGAGGCGCAGGTGAACTTCCTGCGCTCGCACGGCTGCGACCAGATGCAGGGCTACTACTTCGCCGCCCCTCGCAGCGCGGACGATTGCACGCGGGCGCTGCGCGAGGACCAGCGCCTGAGCCCGCCCTCCGCCAAAGACCGCGACAAGGCACCCTCGGTGCTCCTCGTCAGCGGCAACGAGCACGAGCTGGTCATGATCAGCCGGGCGCTCGGCCCGGCGGGCTACCGCATGCTCGCGGCGAACAGCGAGGAATCCGCCTTCGACGCGCTCTCGAAGCACGGTTTCGACATCGTGATCTGCGACCAGCGCCTGCCGACGATGAGCGGCGCGGACTTCCTGGCCGCGGTGCGCAAGCTCCATCCCGAAGTGATCCGGATCCTGATCAGCGCCAAGCTCGACACCGGCGCGCTCGCCGACGCGGTCAACGCCGCGCGCATCCACAAGTTCGTCTCGAAGGACTGGGACGCCAAGCGCCTGCGTTCCGAAGTGCGCGCCGCGTATCTCCGGCGGCGCAGATCTGCGGGCTGAACCGGCCGCCGATGAGCAGATCCGACCGCAAGGAAGAACGGCGGCTCGTCATGCAGGCGCGCCTGGAGGGATACCTCGTTGCGCTGTGCTGGGGCGTGCTCTGGAGCGGGGTGGTCGTTGCGCTGCTGGGCCTGTTGCTGCCCGACCCGATGGCGCTGATCGCCCAGATGCTGGTGGTGGCCTCGGCGGCGGTTACGTTCTTCGACCGCTGCGCGCTGGTCAACGACGCGATCAGGAAGTTCCGGCGGGCCATGCGATGATCCGGTCTGTCCTTCACGGTCGCGGAGCGATGCCATGCGCGGGCTCGGAGCTGTGCTTCTCGCAGTCACCCTGGGTGCGGCGGCTGGCGTAGCCTCGGCTCAAGGGACGTTTCCGTTCCGGCCGATGCGCATGGTGGTGGGATTCGCGCCGGGCGGCGGCACCGACATCATCGCGCGGCTCGTGGCCCAGAAGCTCGGCGAGCGCTGGGGACAGGCGGTGGTAGTCGACAACCGCCCGGGCGCCTCGGGAAACATCGGCGCGGAGCTCGTGGCGCGAAGCACGCCGGACGGATACACGCTTCTCATGGCGTTCTCCTCGCACGCGAGCAATCCCGCGCTCGGCAAGCTGCCTTTCGACATCGAGCGCGACTTCACTTCCATTACCCAGGTCGGCTCCGCACCGATGGTCGTGGCCGCCAACCCAGCGCTGCCCGCGAAAACGCTCGGCGAGCTGATCGCCTACGCGCGGGCGCATCCCGGGGCGGTCAAGTTCGGCTCTTCCGGGATCGGCACGCCGGTCCACCTGGCGGGCGAGCTCATGATGCAGCTCACCGGAATCAGCATGGTGCATGTGCCGTACAAAGGCATCGCGCCCGCGATGGCCGCAATCCTCGCCGGAGACATCCAGCTCACCTATGCCGCGGTGCTTTCGGGGCTGCAGCACTTCAAGAGCGGCCGGCTCAGGCCGCTCGCCGTAGCGAGCCGCACCCGTTACCCGGCGCTCCCGGACGTGCCTACCGTGGCGGAAGCGGGGCTCGCGGGCTACGAGATCGACTTCTGGTACGCGCTGCTCGGCCCCGGCGGCATGCCGGCGCCGCTCGCCGCGCGCATCCAGCGCGACACGGCGGCGCTGCTCAACTCGCCGGAGATGAGAGAGAACCTCGCCGCACAGGGCTGCATCGCGGTCGGCGGCACGCCCGAGGCGCTCACCGCGCTCATCCGCACCGAGTACCAGCTCTGGTCGAAGGTGGTGAAGGCGGGCGGCGTCAGGGTCGAGTGATCGACCCGCAGCGCTACTGCGTGCGCAGCCGCGGATCGAGCGCGTCTCGCAGCGAGTCGCCAAAGAGGTTGAAGCCGAACACGCCGAGGCTGATCGCGAGCCCCGGGAAAATCGCCATCCAAGGAGCGCTCTCGGCGAACTGAACCGCCGCCCCGCGCAGCATCAGGCCCCAGGCCGCGGTCGGCTCCTGCACGCCCAGCCCGAGGAAGGAGAGCGAGGCCTCGAGCAGGATCGCCTCGCCGAGGAAGGCGGTCGCCATGATCAGGATCGGCGCCATGACGTTGGGCAGCATGTGGCGCAGGATGATGCGCAGGCTGCCGAACCCCTCGGCGCGCGCGGCGTCGATATAAGGCATCTCGCGTACGGCGAGGGCGCTCGAGCGCACCACGCGCGCGCAGCGCGGCACCATCGGGATCGCAATGGCGAGGATGACGTTGCCCGCGCCGGTGCCGAGGACCGCGACCACTGCCAGCGCGAGGATGATCACGGGAAACGCGAAGAAGACGTCCATGACCCGCTGGACCACCAGGTCGGTGCGCCCGCCGAAGTACGCGCTCGCGACGCCGATCAGCGAGCCGAGGCTCGCGCCCAGAAGCGACGCTCCGAGCCCCACGGTGAGCGCGGTGCGCGAGCCGTAGATGACGCGCGAGAGCACGTCGCGGCCGAAGGCATCGGTACCGAGCCAGTGCGCCGCGTCTGGCGCGGCGAGCATCGCGCCGTAATCGGTCTCGAGCGGATCGTACGGCGCGATGAATCCCGCGCCGAGCGCGGCGAAGACCATCGCGAGCACGATCGCCGCGCCGATCGTGCCGAGGGGACGCCGGCGGATGAAATCAGCGAGCGCGCTGAGCCAGCCGGGTCGTTGTTCGATTCCTGCGAGCTGCCGGAGGGCTTCACGAGTGACGGCCATTGGTCCGCCTCACCGATAGCGAATTCGGGGGTCGAGCCAGGCGTACGCGATGTCGACCGCGAGGTTGACGAGCAGGAACACCGTTGCGACCAGCATCACCAGCGCCTGCGTGAGGGTGTAGTCGCGGCGCGAAATGGCCTCCACGAACAGCATGCCGAGCCCGTTCAGGTTGAACACCTGCTCGGTCACCACCAGGCCGCCGAGGAGGAAGGCGAACTCCAGGCTGATCACCGTGAGCACCGGCAGGATCGCGTTCTTGAGGGCATGGCGCGTCAGAATCAGCTTGAGCCGCAGGCCCTTGGCGCGCGCGGTGCGGATGTAGTCCTCGCGCAACACCTCGAGCATCGCCGAGCGCATCATGCGGGTGCCCACGGCGGAATAGCGATAGCCCACCGCGAGCGCCGGCCAGATGAGCTGCGCGAGGTTGTCCCAGGGATTGACCCAGATCGGGGTGAACACCACCGGCGGCATCCACTTGAACACCGTGAGCATCACCAGGATCATCAGGATGCCGAGCCAGAACGAGGGCGTGGCGAGGCCGGCGATCGAGAACACGCGCACTGCGTAGTCGACCCAGGTGTCCTGCTTGACCGCGGCGAGGATGCCGAGGGGAATGGCGAGCAAGGTGGCGATCGTGGAGGCCATGAGCGCGAGCTGCAGGGAAAGCGCGAAGCGCAGCTTGATCTCCTCGCTGATCGGCGAGCTGGTCCACATCGACAGGCCGAAGTCGAGGCGCGCGAGCCCCGCCATCCAGGTTGCAAACTGCCTCCACAGCGGCTGGTCCAGGCCGAGCTTCTGGCGCTCCTGGTTCATCAGCTCCTGCGACTGGAACTGGCTGCCCTGCGTGAGATAGCGCGCCTCGACCACGTCGCCCGGCACCACGCGCAGCAGGAGGAAGATCAGCACCGCGACCCCAAGCAGGGTCGGCACCATCGCCGCCAGACGCTTGAGGATGTAGGACGCCACTAGGTCACTGCACCGTCACTGCGAAAGCCAAACCGTGTCGAGCGTGTTGTTGAGGTAGTGGCTCGGCGTGATGGTCCAGCCGTGGACCTTGGCCGAGTGGGGGATGATGCGATGCCATTGCAGCGTCATCAGGTAGTGCGCCTCCTCGTCGAGCAGGCGCTTCTCGAACTGCTGCACGATTTGCCCGCGCTCCTCGAAGTCGATCGTCCGGCTCTGCTTGTCGTAGAGAGCGTCGAGCACCGGGTCCTTGTAGCGGCCGTAGTTGGCCGGGTTGCGCTCGCTGGACAGGAATTTGTACATGTCGAGGTCGGGCTCGACGATGTAGCCGCACTGGAAGTCCATGAAGACCTGCGCGTCACCCTTGCGGATGGTGCCGAAGTAGGCCGCCGGCTCGATCACCTGCTGCTGGACGTTGAGGCCGACCCGGCGCCACTGGTCGATCAGCCACACGCCGAGCGGCTCGTACGGCATCGGGACGCCGCGGTTGGTGAAGGTGAACTGGAAGCCTTCGGGCACGCCGGCTTCCTTCAGCAGGCGCCGCGACTCGGCGCGCGACTTCTCGATGTCGGGCCAGTAGCCCGCGAGCTTGGCGAGCTCCGCCGGGGGCGTGGCGTAAGGCGTGCCGGGCACCTGCACCCCGGCGACTTCCTTGACGATCGCGATCTTGGAAAGCGATTTCGAAGCCTGGTTGCGGTCGAGCGCGAGCGTCAGCGCGCGGCGCACACGCTTGTCGTCGAAGGGCTTCTTCTCGTGGTTCATGCCGACCATCAGGATGCAGTCCCAGGGCGATTCCTGCACCGTCACTTTCTTGCCCAGCGTGCTCACGATGCTGTCGCGCTCGGCCGGGCTGAAGCCGCGGAACTGGATGTGCGCGCGCTCGCCGCGGATCGCGGCCACCTGCGAGGCCGAGTCGCGGATGAAGATCGCGCGGAAGCCGTCGAGGTACGGCTTGCCCTTGTCCCAGTAGTTCGGATTCTTCTTGCCCACGATGTGCGAGCCCTTGACGTGCTCGACGAACGTGAATGGGCCCGTTCCCATGATGTTCTTCTCGTACCAGTGCGGGTCCTTGGCGAGGATGTCGGCCTTGTAGATGAAGTTCCACGGCGACGCCATCGAGGAGATGAACGAGGCGCTCGGCTCCTTGAGCCTGAAGCTCACCGTATAGGCGTCGGGCGCCTCGACCGCCGCGACATCCGCGTACTGGCCCTTGCGGCTCGAGCCGACGCCAGCGGGTGGGAAGATGATCTTGTCGTAGGACGCCTTGACGTCCTTCGAGGTCATCTCGGAGCCATCGTGGAACTTGACGCCCTTGCGCAGCTTGAAGGTGTAGGTGAGCTTGTCGCTGGACACCGTCCAGCTCTCGGCGAGCGAAGGCACCGCCTTGGTGCCGGACTTGTCGTTCGGATCGATGCGCAGCAGCGTGTTGTAGAAGGGCGCGATCGGGTGGATCAGGCCGAAGGTCTCTTCGCGGTGCCCGTCGTAGGACGGCGGCTCCGAGGGAACCGGGAAGACCAGCTCGCCGCCGGAACGCGGACTCTGCGCAAGCCCTGGGAGCGCCAGCATTGCTGCGAACGCGAGCACAGCCACCCGCGCGAGACGTTCCATGATCACCTCCTCCTAGAAGTGCCCTGGTTTGTGCTGCGAGCGCGAGTATCCGCGCGGCAGACTTACGCCAGAATTAAGCCGGGCCTCAGACGAGGTGACAGGCGCCGAAGTGAGCCGGCCGGACCGGTCTCAGAGCCGGGACTTGTGCGGCGCAGCGCTCCACCGCGATGGGGCAGCGCGGGTGGAACACGCAGCCGGACGGAGGCTTGAGCGGGCTCGGCACTTCGCCCCGCAGCACCGTGCGGCTTCTCTGCGCCTCGAGCTTCGGGTCGGGAATCGGCACGGCGGAAAGCAGGGCGCGGGTGTACGGATGTAACGGCGCCTCGTACAAGGACTTGCGGTCGGCGATCTCGACGACCTTGCCGAGATACATCACCACGACGCGGTCCGAGATGTGGCGCACCACGGAAAGGTCGTGCGCGATGAAGAGGTAGGTGAGCCCCAGGCGATCCTGCAGGTCCTCGAGCAAATTGATGATCTGCGCCTGGATCGACACGTCCAGCGCGGACACCGGCTCGTCGCACACGATGAGCGAGGGCTCCATAGCGAGGGCGCGCGCGATGCCGACGCGCTGGCGCTGGCCTCCCGAGAGCTGATGCGGATAGCGACGCGCGTGCTGCGGCAGCAGGCCGACTTGGGTCAGCAGCTCGTGCACCCGGGCATCGCGCGCGGCCTTGTCCGCGACGATGCGGTGCACCTTGAGCGGCTCGGCCAGGATCTGGCCGACGGTCATGCGCGGGTTGAGCGAAGAGTAGGGGTCCTGGAAGATCACCTGGACGCGCCGGCGCACCGAGCGCAGCGCGTGCTCGTCGAGCGCCGCGAGATCCTCGCCTTCGAAGATGACCCGCCCGCTGGTCGGCCGCTCGAGCTGAAGGATGCAGCGCCCGGTGGTGGTCTTGCCGCAGCCCGACTCGCCGACCAGCCCCACGGTCTCGCCGCGACGCACCTCGAAGCTGACGTCGTCGACCGCTTTCACCACGCCGCCGGTGACCGGGAAATGCTTGACCAGGCTCTCGACGCGAAGCAGCGGCTCGCTCACCGGAGCGCCTCAGATTCCCAGCACGCCGAGGCGTGCTTCAAGCCGATGTCGTGCAGCGGCGGGACCTGAGCGCAGCGCTCGGCCCGAAACGTGCAGCGAGGCGCGAACGCGCAACCCGGCGGCAGCCGCGACAGGTCGGGCGGCTGACCGTCGATCGGCTCGAGCCGCGCGCGCCGCGGCTCGTCCAGGCGCGGCACGGAGCGCAGCAGGCCCAGGGTGTACGGGTGGCGCGGGTTCGCATAGAGCTCGGCAGCGCTTGCCTGCTCGATGATGCGCCCGGCGTACATCACGTTCACGCGGTCGGCATAGCGCGCGACCACGCCGAGGTTGTGGGTGATGATCAGCATCGCGATGCGCAGGCGCCGCGACAGCTCGCGCATCAGCTCGAGGATCTGCGCCTGGATCGTCACGTCGAGCGCGGTGGTGGGCTCGTCCGCCAGGATGAGCGACGGATTGCAGGCGAGCGCCATGGCGATCATCATGCGCTGGCGCATGCCGCCGCTGAAGTGGTGCGGGTATTGTCCGAGGCGGCGCGCGGCGTCCGGTATGCCGACCATCGCGAGCAGCTCCAGCGCCCGGCTGCGCGCCGCGGCCGGTTCCATGCGCATGTGGATCTCGAGGCCCTCGGTGAGCTGCCGCCCGATCGACAGCACCGGGTTGAGCGAGGTCATCGGCTCCTGGAAGATCATCGCGATCTCGCGGCCACGGATCGCGCGCATCTCGTCCTCGCCGAGCTGGAGCAGATTGCGGCCGCGGTAGAGGATCTCGCCGCCTTCGATGCGCCCAGCGGGCTCGGCGACCAGGCGCATGACGCTCAGTGCCGAGACCGACTTGCCGCAGCCGGACTCGCCGACCAGCGCCACGGTTTCGCCTTCCTCGATGTCCCAGGACACGCCATTCACCGCGCGCACTGCGCCCGCGGCGGTGAGGAACGTGGTCCTCAGATTCCTGACTTCGAGCAGCGCTGCCACCAGACCAGCATAGCACGCGGCCCTGTTAGGATATTCGCGCCCTTCCATGACCCGACGCACACTGGCGACCTGTTGCGCGACACACACGCTGCACGACGGCTTGTCCGACGTGAGCTACGTGCTGCTTCCGCTGCTCGCGCAGACGTTCGGGCTTTCGCTCGCGCAGGTGGGCCTGATCCGCTCCGCGCACCGCACGGCCATGGCGGCGTTCCAGATTCCGGCCGGGCTTCTCGCGGAGCGCTTCGGCGAGCGCAACCTGCTCGCGTTGGGGACGCTCGCTGCAGGCTGCGCCTTCGTCGCGCTAGGCTACGTTGCGGGCTTCTGGGCGATCCTCGCCGTGCTATTCCTCGCGGGCGCGGGTTCGGCCGTGCAGCATCCGCTGTGCTCGACGATCATCTCGCGCGCATTCCCCGCAGAAGGACGCCGCGCCGCGCTCGGGACGTACAACTTTGCCGGCGACGTCGGCAAGTTCGCTTTCGGCGGGGCGGTGTCGCTGCTTCTGGTTGCAGGAGTCTCGTGGCAGGTCCCCGTGGTCGGATTCGGTGTTGCGGCGATCCTGACCGCGGCCGCCGTGCTGCTGCTGGTCGTCGATGCGCGCGCGCATTCGGTGTCCACAACCACCTCCGGGGGAGGCTGGGGAATCCGCGACCGCCGCGGATTCACGGCGCTCTGCCTGATCGAAGTGCTCGATTCCAGCACCCGCACCGGGTTCATGACTTTCATCGCGTTTCTGCTGCTCGCGAAGGGGCTGCCGGAGCACTGGGCGGTGCTCTCGGTTCCGCTCGTCCTGGTGGGCGGCATGGCCGGCAAGCTCGCTTGCGGCTTGCTTGCAGAGCGTCTCGGCATCGCTCGCATGATCGTCCTCACCGAGGTGGCGACCGGCGGCGGAATTCTCGCCGTGCTGGCGCTGCCGGGCTTCGGGGCGTTTCTGCTGCTACCGCTGCTCGGCGTGGTGCTGCAGGGCACCTCTTCGGTCCTCTACGCGACGATCGGCGAGTACGTGAAGCCCGAGCGGCTGCCGCGCGCGTTCGGCTTTTTCTACACCATCGGCTCGGTTTGCGGCATCGCGGCACCGCTGGGCTACGGACTGCTTGGCAATCGCTACGGCGTCGAAGCGAGCATCGCCGTCATGGGCGCGGCCGTCCTGCTCACGCTCCCGCTTGCGCTGGTGCTCGCGAAATCGGGCGCCACGAGCAAAGTTCCGAGCTACTGAAACCAGAGGAGGTGAGGTATGGAGATCCGCAGGCTGCTCGTCACCAAGGACGTGGTCTATTCCGAGGCCGGACGAAACGCGCCGCGCCCGATCACGCGCGCGATCGCGCTCGCCGTGATTCATAACCAGTTCGCCGGAAGGCACGTCGAGGACTTGTCGCCGCTCTTCGACGTCGGCGCGCAGCTCGCCGAGCTGGTGATGCCCCAGCTCGTGGCGCTGCTGCCGCACAAGGCCGAGTCCTACGGCAAGGGCGCGATCGTCGGCGTGAACGGCGACCTCGAGCATGCGGCGGCGCTTTGCCATCCCAAGATGGGCAAGCCGATGCGCGCGGCGCTCGGCGGCGGCGAGGCCCTGATCCCGTCCACGCAGCGGGTCGCCGCCGCGGGCGCGACGCTCGACCTGCCGCTCGGCCACAAGGACAACCCGTGGTCGTTCGACCACTTCGAGACGGTGACCGTCGGGGTACCCGATGCGCCGCGCCCCGACGAGATCGTCGTCGCGATCGGCATCGCCGACGGCGGCCGCGTGAACCCGCGCGTCGGCAAGCAAAGAATTCTGTAGACGGTTCATGAAAATCTCTAGTCGAGGGCCGTTGCGGATCGGCCGCTGCCGCGGGCACAATCGGCGCTGGAGGCGTCCGACTTGTATCCAGGTCCAGAGCAGCGCGCCGGGAGCACGCGTTACACCGGAGTCGCGAAGGCGCTCCACTGGCTGCTCGCCGCGCTGATCTTCGGCCAGATCGCGTTCGGCTGGTACCTGCAGAGCGTTCCGCGCAAGACGCCCTCGCGGACCGTGTACGTGAACTTGCACAAGTCGACCGGCCTGACGCTGGGCCTCTTCGTGCTGGTGCGCCTCGGCTGGCGTCTTACCCACAAGGCACCGCCGCTCCCCGCGTCCGTGCCCGCATGGGAGCGCGCAGCAGCGCGCGCGAGCCACATCGGCCTCTATGCGTGCATGCTCGTCATGCCCGCTGCGGGCTATCTCGCGTCGAACTTCAGCAAGTTCGGGGTGAACCTCTTCAACGCGGTCCTGCTTCCCCCGTGGGGCGTCGACGACCGGCGCCTTTACGCCGTGTTCAACACGACGCATGTCGTGACCTCGTATGTCTTCGTGGCGCTGATCGCCGTGCACGTCCTGGCGGCGCTGCGGCACCTGTACCTTCGCGACGGCGTCTTTATCCGGATGTGGCCGCAGCGGAGCTCGCCGTGAACTTCGCTGCCCACGAGCGGCGCTTCGGCGCGGCGCTTGCCGCGTCGGTGGTCATCCATGCCGGCGCGATGATGCTGTCACCGTCCACGCCGAAGGCGCCTTCGTTCGACGCAGCGGTGCCTCTGCATGTGGAGCTGGTTCGGTATTCCGCACCCCCGGTGCAGGAAGTGGCGCGCCACGCGACGAGACCTGCGCCGGTAAAGCGGGTGCACGCACGGAAAAACCCCGTTGCCGCAGTCCAGCCGGCTACCGAACGGCCGCAGCCTGCTGAGACTGTCCAAAGTGCGCAGACGACCGATGCGGCGCCTGCAACCACGGAGGAGCCGCTCGCTCCGCCGCCGCTCGCTGTCGCGCCGGAGTCCGCGCCGGAAACCGTCTCGCTGCTTGCCCCTGCGCCGCCACTGCGGCTTGCTCCGTCGGCCGAGGCGTTGTCCGAATACACCAGGAGCGTTTCGAAGGCGCTCGAGCGCTACAAGGAATATCCGCGGATCGCCGAGTTGCGCGGGTGGGAGGGCTCGGTGACCATGCGGCTGCGCGTGGCGTCTTCGGGCCGCCTGATCGAGGCGCGGGTGTACAAGTCGAGCGGCTTCGCCGTGCTCGACCAGCAGGCGATCGCGATGGTTTCAAAGGCTGGAGCGCTGCCGGTTCCGCCCGAAGGATTGGACGCCGATGGGGTACCGGTGCTCGTACCGGTCAACTTCCGCCTCGAGCGCTGACGGCGCGTCGAAAGCCGTTTTCTAGTTTTTCCGGCCGCTTTCGTAACGCAGGCCGATCCACGCCGCGCGCGGCAGCCCCGGCGTGCGGAACTGCTCCGGCTGGATGTTGCCGGCGTCGAAGCTGTTGCCGGGTCCGGTAAAGAAGTTCGCCCCGAGCACGCCGAAGCTCGCATAGGTCCGGTCGAAGAGGTTGGTCACGGTGGCGAAGAGCTCCCAGTCGCCGGTGAAACGCCAGCGCGCGTCGAGGTTGACCACCGCGTAGCCCGGCACCTGCCCGTTGCGGTCCTGGTTGTTCTCGTCGCCGCGTGCGTACTGGCCCGAGAAGGCGAGCAGCGTCGCGCCGAACGTCGCACGCTCGAACGCGTCGAGCTCGCCGCGCAGCTTGAGCGTATCGCGCGGGATGCCGGGAATCCGGTCGCCGGCCCGCACTTGGATGTCGCCGGCCGCGTCGGCGGAGGAGTTGTTCGGGCTGAATGCGGTGAACGGCGACTCGAATGTCGCATTGACGTGGGCGTATCGCGCGGCGAAGCGCGCCCGGCCGGTCCCGCCCTCCAGCGCGAGCTCGAGACCCTGGCGGCGCGTGTCGCCGACGTTCTGGAAGAATCCCGAGTTGATCGCGGTGCCGCTCGTGCTGATGAACTGGATATCGTCGGAAAGATCGGTCCTGAACACAGCCGCGCTCACGCGCAGGTTCGCGCCCAGCGCCTGGCGCAGTCCCAGCTCCAGCGTGCGCGACACCACCTTCTTCAGCGGCGGGTCGGCGAGAAAGATGTTGGGCAGCTTGCAAGGCGCCGCCGGATCCGCGCAGGTGAGCTCGACCGGAGTCGGCGCGCGCATCCCCTCGCTATAGTTCGCGTAGAAGGAGTCGCCGCGGCGCGGCGACCAGGCGACGCCAGCGGCCGGGTTGACGCGGAAGAAGCTGTGGTTGCCGTTCAGCTCCGGCTGCGTGCCGCTCGTGTCCTCGATGCGCACGCGCGCCCCGTTCGCGCTCGCGGCGAGCGTGACGCTCCAGGCATCGGTGACCGAGAGGACGTCCTGCGCGTAGAGGCTGTAGAGCTCCTGCCGCGCCCGCACGGCCGTGTCGAGCTCGAACGGCTCGCTCGAGTCCCTGGTGCCGCGGTCGGCGGTGAAGCCGGCCGGCTGCGATTCCCCGGTGAACCGCGTACGGGCGCTATCGAGATTGCCGCCGAGCGTGAGCTGGTTCTTGCGCCCGCCGACGGGCGCGAGCCGCGTGTATTGCAGTGAGGCGCCGACGCGGTCCTGGTCGATGTCGGTCCGGTTGTTGACCGCTGAAAACGCACAGGCTCCCGTCGCGCAGTCGTCGTTGACGTTGCTGTTGAATACGCTCGTCCTGGTCTCGCGGTAGTAAAGGTTGGCGAAGAGGAGGTTTTGCTCGTCGAGCACGCGGCTTGCCCGCAGGTTCAGGCCGCCGAGGCGGTTTTCCGTTTCGTCGGGCCAGGTGTAAGCCTGCCGCGGCGAACCGAGCATCGAGAGCGGCAGCGCCTGCGTGCCGGCGAGCTTGTTGTCGGCCATGGTCACGGAGAGATCGAGGTCGTTGCGCGCATCCTCGCGGCCGAGCTTGGCGAAGACCTGGTTGATCTCGCTCGAGCTGTGCTCGCGCCAGCCGGACTCGCGGAACGCGGTGCCGGCGACGAAGAAGTCGGCGCCGCCGCGCCTGCCGCCGGCCTCGGCCTCGAGCGCCCAGCGCCCGAACGAGCCGCCGTAGGCCTGCGCCGCGACGCCGGGGTAGGTGGAGCCGCTCTTGGTGATCACCGCGAGCGCTCCGCCGAGCGTGTTCAGGCCGAACACCGGGTTCGTGCCGGGGATCAGCGTGACGCTGGAGATCGCGTTCTTCGGAATGAGGTCCCAGTTCACCACGTCGCCGAAGGGCTCGTTCACCCGCACGCCGTCCACATATACCGATAGGCCCTGCGGCGTGCCGAGGAGCGGCGAGGCGCTGAAGCCGCGGAAGCTCACATCCGGCTGGAAGGGATTGCCCTGCGAGGTCGACGAGACGAAGCCGCCCATCGAGCGCTCGAAGAAATCGGGCAGCGCCGGCGAGGGCAGCGCCTCGAGCTGGCGGTCGGTCGCGGTCTGCACGTTGGCGGGAACCTTCGAGATCGGCGTGCCGACGCCCGGGAGCGGCGTAGTGCCGACCACGTCGACCACCGGCGCCTCGAGCTCCGCCGCCGGATTCGCTGCGTGACCAGCTTGATCCGCGAAAAAAAGGAACAAGGTTCCAGCCAACAGGAAGCATGCCCCCTCATGCTTCATCGGCTGGTCCTACTCGAAGATGGCGACGCCCCAGGGCGTCTTCCCGACCGGGATGTCCTTGACCTTGGCGTTCTTGGCGGTGTCGATCACCGACACGCTGTCCGAGCGGCCGTTCGCGACGTAGAGCTTGGCGCCGTCGCGCGTGAGTGCCATGTTCCAGGGGCGCTGGCCGACCGGGATGGTCGCGGTCACGCTGTCGGTGGCGGTATCGATCACCATCACGTTGCCGGCGCCGCCGTTGGTGAGATACACGCGCTTGCCGTCGGGGTGCATCGCGAGGCCGTTGGAGCGCAGGCCGGCCTTGATCGTGCGCAGGATCTTGTGCTCGCGCGCATCGAGCACGTAGACCGTGTCGGCGCGCTCGCAGGCGACATACGCCTTGGCGCCGTCGGGGGTGAAGGCGATGCCGCGCGGCCGCGTGCCGACCTTGAGCTGCGCCACGAGCTTGCGTGCCGCGACGTCGATCACCTCGAGCTTGTCGTCCTCCTCGGCGCTCACGTAGACGAAGCGCGCGTCGGGCGAGAACACCGCGTGCTCGGGATTCTCGCCCTTGATCTTGACCCGGAAGACGACCGCATCGGTCGCGGTGTCGATGAAGGCGACGCTGTTGGTGAGCTCGACCGCGGCGCTCACCCATCTGCCATCGGGCGAGATATAGACGCCTTCCGGCGATTCACCGAGGTCGATCTTCTTCGTTACGGTACGCTTCTCCAGGTCGACGACCAGGAGCGCGTTGCTCGGCTGGTCCGACACGTAGGCGAGCTTGCGCGCGGCGTGGATCGCCGCGCCGCGCGGCTTGCCGCCGGTCTTGATCTCGCCCACGACCTCGTCGCGCGTGGTGTCGATCAGGCTGATAGTGCCGCTGTTCTCGTTACCGACCAGCGCGAGGCCGGCGGCGCCCGTACCCGGCGCCAGCGCGAGGGCCAGGAGCAGGGTCTTCAGCACCTTCTTCATCGTCTTCTCCTCGTCGGTGAAGCTAGAGAACAGTGATATTGCGCATCATCATCCCGTCCTCGTGCTCCAGGTTGTGGCAGTGGAACATGTAGCGTTGCGGGCCGCCGAACGCCGCTTCCCGCGGCAGCGTGAAGTCGAGCGCGAGCCACAGCGTCTCGTTCGGCCACGCGAGCACCGTGTCCTTGACGCCGAGGTCGGTGGCGAAGCGTCCGCCCGGTTCGGTGGCGAGCCTGCGCGCCGCGCCGAAGGTGCCCTGCCGGCGCAGCACGCGGAACCCGAAGCCGTGCACGTGCATCGGGTGCGGCATCGAGATCGGGCTGTTCTTGATCTCCCACACCTCGTGCGCTCCGCGCCTCACGTCGAACCCGGTCTCGTCGATCGCATAAGGCGTCTGGTCGATCAGGAAGCCGGCTCGCTCGTCGAGGTCGAGCCGGATGCGCCGAGTCGGCGTGTCCGAGGAAGAAGATGGATCTGGCAAGGCGGAGAGGCGCGCAGGTACGGCGGACATGCGTTCCGATCCCGGGCCTTCTATACGCAGAGTGAACAGATCGAGCTCCGCTCCATCAGCCAAAAAGTCTTTTGCCTGGGTGGGCCCTGGAATCTCGCAAACGCTTTCCCGCGCAAGCGGGGCGTAGCGCTCGCGCGCCGGATGACGGTGCGCGGCGGCTGCCCCCTGCGTGTGGCGGCGGGCGTCGAATTCGAGGCTGACGGCCTGCAGCGCGCGCCGGCCGCTCGCGTCGAGCGCGACGTCGACCCGCTCGCCGCCGTACAGGAAGACGCGATCGAGCTCCCGCGGTGCCGTGAGCAGACCGCCATCGGTCCCGAGCAAGTGGAAGGGAATCGGCTTCTCCTTCCTGCCTTCACTCAGATCGAAGAAACCGAGCAGCAAGCCGCGGGCGTTGCACGCGTTGAGAATCTGCAGCCTCACCCAGCCCGGCGCCACCGTCCAGGCCGCGCCGAGCTGGCCATTCACCAGCGCCTGGTTGCCGAGCCAGCCGTGCAGGCAGTCTGCGGCGCCTGGAGCGTAGGGGCGGATGACGCCGTTGGCGACGCGAACGTCTGCGATGGCGAGCGCGAGCCGGTTCCGAGGCGCGAGCGCGAGCGCCGCGTCGAGCGCTTGGTCCTCGTCGTCGGTCACGACCAGCAGCCCGGCGAGCCCGGCGTACACCTGCTCGGCGGTGAACCCGTGCGGGTGCGGATGGAACCAGTACAGGCCCGAGCGGTTTTGCACCTCGAAGCGCACGCGCTTGCGCTCGCCTGGCGCAATCGGATCGAACCCCGCGCCGTCCTGGGCCTGCGAAAGCGTCAGTCCGTGGAAGTGGACCGTGGTGGGCTGGGGGAGGGCATTCTCGATCAACGCGTCGAAGCCCTCGCCTCGTCGGGCGAACAGGATCGGCTGCACGACTTGCCGGGTGCCGAGGTCGGCGACGAACCTGCAGCGCCCGGCGACCGGATCGACGCGCTCGGCCACCAGGCGCCGCACTTGTGAGAGCGAGACCCGGGCCGGCGGGGAAGGCTCGGGCCTTACTTGAGGTGCGCCGCATGCGGCGCCGAGCGAGGCGAGGCCGGCGGCGAGAAAGCCGCGCCGGTTCATCGTGCGCGTCCCGCCGGAACGTGGATCATCGGCTCGTAGGCGGATTCCCGCGAGAAGCGCCAGCTCGCCACCGCGGCCGATGCGAGCGTCGCCGCGGCGAGCACGGCGAGGTCGAGCGCGACGGAGAAATCCGCGCCCGCACCGCCGCGGAGCAGCGCGTGCTTGAGGAGGTCGACTCCGTAGGTATAGGGGTTCAGGGTCGCGGCCCAGTAGAGCAGGGGCGGCAGCTCGCGGACCGGGTAGAGCGAGCCGCTCAGGAAGAACACCGGGAAAATGACGAAGTTCATGATGCCCGCGAAGTTCTCGAGCGTTCGGCAGAAGGAAGCCGTGAGCATGCCGATGCCGGCGCAGGCGAACGAGGTGGCGGCGATCGCGGCGGCGAGCAGGCCCCACTCGGAGCCTCGTCCCACGTAGCCGAGCAGCGCGAGCAGCACGAGGAGCAGCAGCGCCTGCACGGCCGCGGCCACCGCGGCGGCGATGAGCTTGGCGACGACCATCCAGGCGCGGGGCAGGGGCGCGACCAGCATCATGCGCATGACGCCGGATTCCTTGTCGTAGACCGTGCCGAGGGCGGCGAGCATGGCGCCGAAGAGCATGGTCATGCCGAGGACGCCGGGCACGAGAAAGCTCTTGTAGTCGGCGCCGGCAATCGCGGCGAATCCCCCGCCGATCACGAGGAGCCAGATGAGCGGCCGCACCATCGCGGCGACGAGCCGCGTGCGCTGTCGGACCATCCTAAGCAGCTCGCGCTCGAGAACCGCATAGATCGGGCGAATCGGCATCAGGCCACTCGCTTTCCCGCCGCAACCCAGAGAAAGACGTCGTTCAGGTTGGGGCGCCGGACGCGCCACGCCGATGCCTTTCC
>Ga0070702_100000006_pt1 | contig 68158 bp, 89 predicted proteins | sample KBSK5103metaG_FD_65466 | JGI IMG/M metagenome (GOLD analysis project Ga0070702, IMG submission 65466) | Corn, switchgrass and miscanthus rhizosphere microbial communities from Kellogg Biological Station, Michigan, USA - KBS K5-10-3 metaG | ecosystem: Host-associated > Plants > Roots >... | reverse complement strand
AGAGGGTGGGAATCAAACCCACCTCACGAACCTTGCAAGGGTCCATCGCCGCTCTTGGAACATGCCTCCCCAATACAGTTTTTAAATCTTCTATACTAAAACATACATCTACACAAAACTTATACATGAGATCGAAACGCTCTGGTTCTTGGTCAAACAATACATATCCAGGTTTACCAGTACCAATGAAATAACCCAATTCTAAGTGTCCTGAACGTCCAGCAGGCATTACAAGAACTGCCAAATCAGACCTGTCTAAATGCTTCTTGTCTACTTCAAAGACATCAGTAGCATGATGACCATTTAGTGCTTTTTTGTAATCATTCCCTTTAAGACGTTCGTGTTTTTGCCACCAATCATCTGCATCCTCAGAGGCGCTCCACCAAGCATCGTAAACCTCAAAACCAACATCTCGTAATTGAATTGCAATGTGTGGAATTTCAGGATTACGAAGAGATCCAATTAAATATATTATAGGTTTTTTCAAGCAGATTCTACCGATTTAATGTGAATTTTGGCGCCTATTTTCTCTGCTGTTAGTAATAGACGTTTTAGATACTGTTTCCATGTATACATCTCTCCATAAACATAGATTTTAGGCTCTAATGTTGGATGCAAATCTGGATCTCTAGAAAATCTATTACAACATTCAGCTATACCTGAGTAAGCATTAATTGCCATCCAATAAAATGGATAAGTAATGCTGATTATAACCTCTGGACTAGTTATATATACGGTTTCATCCAACAGACTAGCAATATACATTAGTGGAAATCCGTTGGATCTGAAAGTAAGTACTGGTCATTAAGGTATTTTAAAACTTTACGACCTATATAACAAGTAGTTTCTCTAATTGGTTTAATTACTATACCCTCTCTGATTTTCTGGCCCCCTATAACTGAATCTCCAGCACATAATTCTTTCATTTTTTCTTGAGAATATGGACCAATATATAGGAGTGGAACAGTTTTTACCCCTATACAACCACAAATTTGTCTAAAAGCAATTGGATCTAGATATTTACCATTTATACTAATGTCATAAGCATAAAATTCATGCTCACTTGGACTAAGTCCATATGTATAATTTTTCTGAATCCCACCGCCTACAATTTCTCCATATATTGATAGATTTTGCCCTTCATATATCAATCTATATTTAAGATCTAAATCTTTAGCAATCTTGGAATAAACATCAGTTGGATAAAACCCAGAATATTTTCTATCTTGTAATTGTACATTACGACTACCAAGACAAAATTCATACCTAGGTAGAAGTCCAAAAAAACGTTTAGTCTTCTTCCACCAAGTATTAGCTACTGTAGGAAGCCAGCCATACCTAGCCGAGGTGCCATGTAATTTTTCCGTTACATAGACCATTTCTCCAGGCTCAAATAACTGGTTGTAATGTTTGAAGTTTTCTATATCGGTGTATTTATGAAAAGCTGGATTACCCTTCTTTGGAGATATTACATTACCTTTGGTATTATTAGGCTGCGAAGCTTCTAGAGGCTCATACTTGGTGATACCTAAAACCCCTGCAACATCAGTACCAACAGGTAGTGTTTCTGCTAAATCTAGTTCAGATAAAGATACAACAACACCTTGTGATATTGCACCACGTAGCTTAATAGTCTTTACCCGTGATCTAGACAGTTTTACTTTAGACTCGGCAGGAAATAGTTTAGTTTCTACATCTGGACTAAGAATTGCATCAATAGGAATATAAACTACTTTATCCCCCGCTTTGAATTCTCCTTTTCGTACTACACATGTCCAACCTGCGATTTTGGCTATTTCCAACCTATCCGCGTTTGGATGGTCTTCAATATTATCTATTTCGACAACTTCGACCTTTAAACTACTCATAGCATGTTTGTCGCCTTAGCATAGTTAATTAATTTTTCTTTATTATCTCGTAATTCTGCCGGGGTAAATGTAGCTTTGTACTGTTTAATGGTTGGATCAAAATCTCTGTGATGCCATATGCGGAATACAACAGAATCTAATCCAAAATATTCCACATGCCAAGCTGCAGCCCATTTCCACTCTGGTTTCTCATAAAACAACGTATCCTTGTTTAAATTTTTGGGAGAGATTGCTGTAGCTTTCCACTCTTCTAAACAGCGATCTACTACGTTAATGGCATCTGGTGTACAAATCACACCATTATAAGTATATTCTCCAGGTCGGTATAACAATCCATCAGAAGCTTTAATATCTCGCTCCATCTGAGATTTAAGGCATAACTGAATAATACGCTCCCATAAAAATCCCTTTTCAAATTGCATCTTGCGCTTGATAGGGTCAGGATCTTTATCATTCGCCCATTTTGCTAATCTAGCTGCAATGAGCATAGACTTAGTAATGTCAGTTAAATGTAACCCCGGAGAACGAGTCCTGAATTCATCTTCTTCTGAAAGAGATAACGTAGAGTAATCAAATGGAATTTCAATTATTTCTGGCATTTAGCCATTATACTAAAACTAATTATCCTTATCTTTCCCAGGGAAATCGTCCTTCATCATCTACCTGAAACATACCTTCTCTAGTTTCTAATTGCTGCATGGGGCTCTTAGTATCTCTGCCAGCTCTACATTTCCAGCAAATAAGAGCAAGAAAAGGGGAGGCAGAGCGATCACTATCCTCTGCCCCACACTGATTACACTTATATTTTGTCATAGACTTTATGCCGTAACTACATCACCATTAAGCTTAAGACCGGCTTCAGTAGCAATCTGTCCAAGCTTGTTAGGTTCAAATAGAGCATTCATAACAGCTATACGAGTGCTAAGATCCCACTTATTACGTTCTGCAACAGGAGGAACCTTAGCTGCTAGATCACGACGAGAGATAGTATTATTAGGACTTTCAGCTACAATAGCCTTCAGAGCCTCAACACCAGCAGTCAATACAGCAGGATCAATAATACTAGAAACAGTCTCTGTCGATGAACCAGACGCACTAGGAGCTGGAGTAGACACATCAGACCCGCCAATCAGTAGAGCAAAAAATGGTTTAGAACGGGGCTCCTTGCCATCCTTTAGTGTTTTAGCCCGTGGGTTTGGCTCTGATACAAGCTGAAAAGTAAGTCCGTCAAACACACTAAGATCACCCTTGAAACCATCCTCTGGAAAACCAGCATTAACAGCCGTTTCAAGTAGATGATAAAAATCTGTGACCTTACTAAAGCCGGTAAAACCCTTCTTTGCAATCAGGCGCTTTCCATCCGGGGTAACTGTAGCAGTCGCCTTTTCTCCATCCCACTGTATTCCAGTCGAATACTCCTGTGGCTTGAGGGTTGTAGTAGTACCATCCTGTTTAAGAATGTTAAAAATGAACTTACCGACTATTCGTGATGGGATTGGGTTCTTGGGATCTTGATACTTAGGATCTACATCTGCCGACTTACCGTAACGGGCTTCAACGATCTTTACTGTGGCGCCATCTAGAAAACCAGTCTCCTTAAATGAACCATCATTTACACCAAAGCTGATTTCCTGTCCTTCTGAAAATGTATGACTAGACAATATTAAAACTCTCCTTCTGATTTAATTTATACATCATTAATTCAACGACACTACCAACAATCAATAGTATTCCTACGTGCTAGGTCTAACCTCCGTTCTAATTCAATAATATGTACTCGTTGATCTTCTATAATACTTAGCAGTTTTTGGACTTCGTTATTAGTCCAAGTTTCTGGAGTTGTACACCATTTGTTGTACATGGATTCAACAAACTCATCGATTTCTTTTTTATGTTTCATAACTTTAGTAGTGGAGCTGGTAGTATATCGCTTTTCCGAACAGCCGTCAAGAACCATTGGGGAAAAAGATATGAGTATTTTGATTTCAATGATCCAAATGCTTGATCTAATATGATTACCTCACATCTATCATTCTCGCTCCTCATCCCTCTACCTGCCATTTGCACGATAGTTTGTGCCGCAATATAAGGACCATATTCGCTGTCGGCAGAACTACGTGCCTTATAGACGCACGATGATATATCAGGAAATGGGACTTTGATGATGATTATAGTTTCGCATTGATCATCAGGAAAGTCAACCCCGGTAGAAATAGACGGAGATACTAATATGGCGGGAGCAGTAGCATTCTTGAACTGTTCTAGAGTAGACTGAGTGTTAGAACGCCCGCCTGCTGTTCTAGAATTAGTATGCATGTATTGACTAAATCTAGAATGTCCTTCTAGGAACTTTTGTAAGGCGAAGCTGGTAGTTGGAATTATGATTTTACGGTCTAGACGTCTGGCTATTATCTGGTCTACCGCTCTGACAATACGCAACTTATCAAAATTGTCCATATCATAGCGCATCCAAGCTGTTGGAACATACCAGACTGGACGTTGATTGACTGGAAAAGGTGATGGATACTCAAAAAAGTCATAGTCATCTATACCTAAAAACCCAAATAGCTTAGGTCGTATTGTTGCTGAAGAAAAGACTATCTTTTTTGCACCATTGAATAAATATGATTCTACAAATCTATGTGGCCATAAAGGCTCTATACGTACCTTATTACTACTTAATTCTACAATCCAGTCTTTTTCTGCGACAGACATTTGATCTAGTGTGCGGTTTAATTTAACCAGAGATTTAAACCTATATTTAGCTTCTGGAGTATCTATACTTGATCCTTCTTTGATAGCCTCCAAGCTTCTAGTAACACCTAATTTTGCTTTACTTGCCCAACCCGCCCAATACAATGGATCGGTAGACGGGAATAATTCTTGATGTAATAATGTTTTAGCCTCCCATTCTGTGATTTCTGCCGCCATGATACTAGCCAGCTTTTCAGGTATCTCATGCGCTTCATCACATGCTACAAAATTAAATAACCCTAACCCGTCAGAATATTTATTAACAGAGAGTGATAAATCATAGTTTGTAACTACAGTGTGAGCTACTTTCGCTTGCCGTATTTTGTCATAATAAGTACAACCGCCTAGCAAGAGCGAGCATCCTTGGCCATAGTGGCAAGGACCTTCATCAACTGTAGCTCCAACAGGTATATAAGGAGCATAGTGTTCTCCCCCTGGTTGTAAGGCGAGACATAGGTAATTTTGCTGACCGCGTAAATCTGTAATGGTTTCTCTAAATTGTGCTGCATATTGGTCTTGTAAAGACTTGTTAGACGTCAAAATTAAATTGCGGCCCGCAGACATACTAGCCTCGGCCATTAGTATAAGACTCTTTCCTACCCCGGTTGGCGCGGCTTGCCCTACTACTCGTTTAGTAGATGCTTTGGAGTTCTGAACCGCCTCCATCTGGCCCTCCCGCCAGTCCTTAAAGAAGCTGGGAAGGCCATAACACTCAGGTGGAGGAAATTTACTCAGCGTAAGTCCTCAAAGTATCTTTTTATATTTTGTACAGTAGTAGCTGGGCCAAAAATATCTATTATAGTTTTTTTGAATACACTGTGGTTTTTTAAATTCTCTACTGTTATATATAGACTAGTTTCAGGGTCTTTGAGTGCTAAGAATGCAAATAAAACAAGATATAAAGCAGCTGATTCTTCCAGCGATAAATCCATTTGTAATATCTTGTTTGGTGGAAGTTTAGGAAGTGGATATTTTTCTATTACTTTACAATTCATAAGCTGGTATGTCAACCTCTATTTCTTCAGCTGGTATGTCAACCTCTATTTCTTCATAGTCATAAGAAGGTTTATAGTCAATAGAAAAAGGAGAAGACTTGTTAAGGTTGTTTAATCTAGCCTTTTCAGCCTCTGCTAATTCTGGCCTACTCCATACAGAGTTAAAAAATGAACCTTCGTAATCATGAAATTGTAATACATAAACTTTCAATTTACCACCTTGTCTTTAATCCAAGTATTAAGAATTTTTTTTAATTCCTCTCTACAACTAAGACAGACTTGAGAGTAATCAATTGTATTTGGTTCCGAGAAATCAGAACTGAAAATGAAACATTGTACAGCTTCTAATTCATTTAATTCAGATTCATTACCACAACAATCACATTTATAGGTTATTATTTTAGACGTGATTAACGCCTTTCTTATTGCTGTGTTTTATACTTCATATAGTCCTATGTATTTAGATAAACGCTTTTCTACTTCTTGTCTTATCCATTCATCCTCGGGATGGTTAAACTCGGATCTAACACGCTCTGAAATGTTAGTAATAAGCCTTTTAGCTTCGTCGTGCGCCTGAACGTCTAACCATCCTTGGATAGCTCTATCTACTTTATCAAAAAATTTAACAAACTGTGCGCGGCGTTCTTCATGTGATAGGTATTCTACTAAAGCCTCAACACGGCCAAGATCGGACGATATAAATGGTAACTCTTTTCTTAGCTGTTTAAGTCCTTCGTGGACTGCCCATCTAATAAAATCCGCCTTTACCCTCCACTGTTTGATCTTACCGGATTGAATTATTTCCTCTATTATCCGGTTTTCATCCAACATTATAGATGCTCCAATAGGCCAAGACTGTCCTAGCTCATTAGACGCCGGTATAGAGTAGTGCCGGTCAGAGAATGACGGAGACTCTTCATAGTAACTAGAAGTCTCCTCATCTTGTACTGCGTATAGTTTAGGGCGCAAGTTTTATTTACCTAAAAAAGTAACTAACCTTGTAGCATAAGCAAATGCAATAGAAAATAAACCTGCAGCTAACACGATTCGCCCAATTTCTTGCACCTTGGCATTATTGCTTAGTGCATAAACTAGCACCCCGATGATTACCATAAATACTGGAATAAAAGCTGTCATATAAATATCCTTTACATTATTTTAAATACAAAATTGCCACATCTACATTTACTACATGGACTAAGTACTTGCTTAGTATATTCTAGTTTCTCTGGTTGATGTTCATAAAATTGATGAGGACACTCAGAACAACGTAGAATTGGTATTAATTCCTGAGCAATACAGGGTTGACATTCACATCTGTTCGCTTTCACTGACTAACTCGCTATTCAACATACAACTTTCATCATAACCCGAATCAGCAACTTTTGTGCCGTCCGGTAGTTTATTTGAACCGTCTACTAAAAAGCCATATTTTGTTTTGCTCTTTTTACCGCAACTCATGCATTTGTAAACCATGCCGGGAGGAGCTAAATCAGTTCCCTTACTCATACTCATACCTACTCTTCAGAGCACGCAAATTCTGCTCAATATTAATTACGCTATCTAAAATACGTTCGCGACAAGCCTTTAAATCGCTACATTCTCTATCTGACCCGTTAGGCTTAGAATACCCAACTGTCACAGGGGTAGCACAAAATATACACCTAGTTATTCCTCTTTCTAATGGTCTAGTTATAGGTCTTATTCCTATACTTTTACTCATGATGCGTCCTTTTCTAGAGTTTCACTATCCCATAAAGCCTTACGTGCCTGTATATTCTGTGCAGCAGCTAGTCCCATATCAGTTTCATACAAAGACCTGAGACGTTGCTCAATGTCTGGACAGTCACATTCTACCACGTCATGATCACATTTTACACACCACATTTCAACCTACCTATTAAAAATTATTTTTGGGTTGCTGGAATATAAGTTTCAAAATGCTTGTTATAACAGATGTAATCTGAGAAGGGCGGAGCATAATATAGTAGCCTTTCTATCAAATTTCCTGTTAATTTAGCTAACCTCAATCTTTTCAGCATGTTATCGTCTAAGACATATTAATTTAAAAAGTATTGAAAATGTTTAAAATTAAAGTCCCTTTGTTTTCAATAGTTTCCCACATGTTAGTATATTAGTATAAATGTCGGTAAGTACTACGTACGAACTCTACAATACACTAAGTACTTATCGATATTAGTACTAATATACTATGAGGTAAGAACTTGTTGATAATAAACAACTTAACTTTTTGGCCTTTTTGGTTATATTTGCAATTAACCTGTCATGTATGCTATTATTTTTATACAAAACCAAGCTTAAGAAAGGGTTAATTAGTTCATGCCAAAATTAGGCCGTCCACGTGGTACTTCTAGAAAAGGTAGTATCACTCGCTCTTTATGCCTTCCCGCCGAACTCTACAAAAAATGCGTTTGGATCTCAGATCGTTGGACACAAGATGCATTCTCAGAGAATTTTGATGGTAGCACACCACCAGAATATTGGAGCGTGCCACGTGTCATTTCTTCTGTATTAGCTGAGTATTTCGAGTCTCTAGAATCACAAGATCCAAGTCTAGTAGAATATTTTAATAAGTGTAGAGAACGAGAAGCTAACAAAAAAGTTATCCAATAACTCGTTTTCTCGTTCTATTGTTGTAATATGGATACTTCTTTTCTGGGCCTTTTGCTGGACAGTTTGCTGTACAACAATTCGGTCCTGTACGTGTCCTGTATGTATGCTTTGCTGCCCGAGTTCTGGTTATATGTTTCTTTTTTAGAGGGAATTCTATCTCTGTATTAATGGCTTCGTTCATCTTCATTTACCAGCATTAGACTGTCTAGATTACCATCAAAACCTATTGTGGGAGATATTGTATTAAGGCAGTATTTACATTTCTCAGATATACCAAACATGCTATTTAATCCTTGAATTTGTATTAAGTAAATCAAACCATTTGTTGTCATAAAACCTATAGTATCAGTAGGTTGAACTAGTTTAACCATACTTAAGTATTCAATCTGATGCTCCTGTTCCTCTGCATCCATACTAGAACAAATCAACATGTCTTGAATAGGTATAAGTAAGGATGTAACTAGCTCTACCCCCATTTCTGGTGGTATGTTACTACGTCCTGTATGGAAATGGCCTGTCTCCCACCCTTTTCTTTGCGCTTGCAGATGTAATAAACACCCTTCACCTTTGGTACAAGATGGCGGGATTATTCGTCCCTGCACAAACCATTCTTCATCTATTTTTAGATTAGTAGCGTTTGAAGATAACTCAAGTTGATCATTCACTAATAAGTAGTTCCGTGTCGTCTGGAGAATTCTGTGTATCTATATCATTCTCCTGTGGTGGTACTAAGTAGAGTTTAGTTTTTGTTTCATCCTCTAGATTGGTTGAATTAGTAGCTCCTTCACTTATTTCATCATCACCGTCTTGGAAACATTTAACAATCTGAGATTCAGGAACACAATAATCATTACATACGGCACAATGTACAATTTCATACTTAGTATCTACATTATGCACTCCCTGTATCAAATAATGTCCGCAGTCTTGGCAAATCCTCAACATTTCTCTATTATCATTGCAACCATTCCCAACCTTAGCCTTACATCCTACTCTAATATCATTTATACACCAACCCCAAAGATGCTGTGCCAAGTCACACTGACACTCCGGGCAATGAAATATTGTTTCAACCTCTTTACTGACAAGATTTGGAGCGTAATGTCGCATAAATCCTACACCATTATGGAGTTGATGTATGCTCGGTTCTGTGATTTTAGTCTTATTTTTACTCTTAAAGTAGGCAAGCTTACGCTTAATAGCCTTACGTTCTTTTTTAGAGAAGTTTTTATTACCAAGTAAGGAAATTAACCCTCTGGTAAGTACATCACTAGAGGGAGAGATAAGGATGTCATCACGTAAATCAGCTTCTTTCTTCTTTTTATCTTCAGCTAACCAAGCCTTGATGTAAGCATCGTCGTCATCTTCATCATCTGTATTTTTACTATAACCAACATATTTGCCATAGCTGCCACTATTACTATTATTAAAAGTAGACGATTTTACATCAAAAGTCTCGTTTGTTTTATAAACTTCACCGTCTTGGATAAAATATACCTTAGCTGGATCTATAGTAATACTCTCATATTCTAATCCCAAAATTCCAGCGGCATGTCTGACCGGCAAGTATTCTGATGCCCAAATCACTCCAATAGCTTTGTTGTCCCCGTCTTTAGGATCTCCACGATAAAGTCTAGCTATGGTAATACTTCCACTAACTGTTTTTGCAAGATAGATTTTAGAGTTTTTCTCACTCTTTAGTTTCCAAAAGAAAGTACCATATCCTTCTATTTCAGACAGGTCCAACCTTTCGTTAATATGGTAGAAAACATGCTCAGAGTCTACCATACATGGACGTTTGTACTTCTCATTTAACGTACGATAGTTGTAAACACTGCCATTATGCACACCGATTACGTTACCGATATTGAATGGGTGACAGTTCTCAACAACAACATCACCTACCGTAGCTGCACGTGTGTGCGCCAAAAAACATCTAGATTCTGACGCGGCTTTAAGCAACTTAACTCCGCATTCTGTAACCCTTCCCAACCCTTTATAAACCAACCCTTCGGGAAATATTACACTTCCAAAGGAGTCTCTACCTCTAGTTTCCATTTCACGTGCCAAATGGTGAGTTATGACCGTTGATTCATAAAGGGACAACTCCGCGTCTGGTGCAACTTGAAATCCATAAATTCCGCACATTTAGTAAGCTATTCCTTTTTTAAGTGGCATGGTAATACTCTTTCAGTAGCTACCTTGGAATTAACACATGCTATATCAATTTTGTTAAGTAAATATCTAAATGTCTCATCTGGCAATAGAGAACGCATAACAACTACACCATTAGCTAATAAAACCTTGTTTAAATCTTGTCGTTGGAATTTATCCGCTTTGATTAATTCCAATGCCCCTATTGTTTCTGACTTTTTTACGCTTAGTATTTCTTGTAATTTTTGTTCGGATATATGTCCTATAATATCAAACAAATCTATTAGGATCTTGGCCCACTCATATATTTCTTTTGCATCATCTGAACCATGATGAAGTCTAAATTCTACAGTACCACGTAGAAAATAGCTATGTAGATTTAATGCAGAATAACGCATGGGATTACGCGTATATCCATCGTGCCTACCATAGTGGTCTGCTCTAGCTCTGTGGTATAAAGGTTGTCTATCTTCTCGCGAAGCCCTTATGTCTAAGGCTGAACGTCCGTAAACACCAGATATAAGCTTATTTTTTAGCCCCTTAGTATCGAGTTTAACCCCATTAATAAAACGCTCATAGAAACGTGTGCCGCAGTGGCTACAAAACTCGTTATCATATCTAGAGAAATGCACGGCTGCAAATAAAGCCTCTTCTATTACATGATAAACTCTAATTACTTTTTGTAGTTCTTGATAGCCAAAATCACGACAATCTATATGAACATGAACTCCGCAACCCAAAGATACTACAGCTTCCGCTTCTTTAACGGCCATGCCAATATCAAAAATCTGCTGAAATAATACATTACCACAGGCCGGTGATGTGTTAATTTCAAATGGCTTCAGGTTCCTTCTTCTACTATTAGGATGTTCCACATAATATTGCCGGGCCATACTACCATCTTCAACTACACTACAGTTATATTGTACTAGTAAATTATTTAATTTATAAGCATTTTTATAATCTATAAATTCTAACTCTACTGCTGCAAAACGTCTAGAGGAATTGATTGTAAAGCCTCTAGGATCTATATTGAATCCTTTCAAAGATGCTGTACGATTTAGTATACCTTCAGAATAGTCCCGCTCTAACCAACCAATATTATTACCATAAGCATCGGCTTTAGTAGAGGGGTATGCAAAACGTAAAGAGCGATGTATGAACCGTATAGCTTCGTTGGTTTGACAGCATGAATGTACACAATGGTCTAAACATATGGAATGATGAATACAACATCTGCAGAACCTATCAAAAGGATGCGGCATTCTGCATGCCAAACATAAAAACATGTCTGGTTCAACTCTAATTAGGATTCTATGGTTTTGTGGCAAAGCTTCATAACAACAAAAAACACACTGTATTAAACCATTTTCTACACAATAACTACAATTACACCTAGGCCAAAACGAGCTATTAAACTCCCTTTCACAATTTCTACATCGGTGCATCAAGACTCCTTATTAATAGTCTTCCTCATAATCAAAATCATCTGATGTAAACATTGGATTTATTTGTGTATCTATTGTTATATCGTTTGCTTGCGCCCATCGTGTTAGTATGTGAGAGTATGTATTATTAACCTGTTGTTCTGTTGGAGCATATAGAAAATCTCTGTAGAACATTTCTCCGTCTGATAAATCTGAAGAAACACTTAATGGCTTATTTTCTTCTTTTTTTTCAACCTTACTGCAGCAAAACCGACACGTAGACTTTAGTGCGTGTTTTTTATGACTACACATACTCCCTAAAACGCAATAGCTATAGAATCTTAAACCGCATAGTCCACATATGAAAGGTGAGTTAGGGCCATCATTAACCTTCCATGGAAGCATGCTTTTGGGAAACTCCATAACTGTACCAATTAGTCCTCTAAGGATACAACGTTTGCATGGTTCAATCTTGTTAGATATACCAATACAAATCTTCTTTCCTTCCGGACTTAATTTGAAATCGCCATTTTTATTCTTGGCCCATAACTTTTCTTTAAACACTTTTTGAAAGCGATTTCCACAGGTTATGCAAATACCATGAATATTAGCAGACAACTCCCTGATAGGTGGCATTCGTCTGAGTCTCCTATCTAAACGTCTTTCTCTCTCCTGGTATGCAAAAGGTCTTTGAGTATTTATCATTTGCCTAACTCTCGCAAAAACATGTTTGTATATACTTGTACTGATGGCCCTATATCTAATCCTGGTGCTGTGTTAACCTCGATTACAACAGGATTACCATTCTTAAGTATTCCAATATCCACAGCACCAAAATCCAATTCCAAGGCTTTTATCGCTTGCTTCGCCAACTCACGCCTAGAGTTATTTATATCTTTAGCTCTTGAATAGTCTAGCCTCCATCCAGAATTATATGACCTAATCCAAGTGTGTGGGTTTGGTACTCTAGGAACTTTAAGTCCTGCATGTATAGACTTATCTTTATAGATATGTATACGAAGCTCTCTAGAGAAGTCTAGTTTTCGTGTCCAATAATCTTTACCAGAATTATTTAATAAATCCCGCCCTTCTTGGTGATGCAAAGAACGGCCTAACCATCCGTCTCGATTCTGTTCAGAAACTTCTAATGTGGGAACTCCCGCACCAGCCAATGTGATTAATTGTTGTTTTTTATCTTGTGCTCTCACTGAATTAAGACAGGTTACTTTAGGTAAATCATGTAAGAAGGGCGCTCCCCAATTAATCCACAAATCTCCATCTTTAACACGTGATAGGAATTTTAGTAGCCGCCTACCCTCTATATTTTTTATAGTTTTGTACGCTCTTATGTTATTTATGCGTAAAGAATCGCGTATCGCTACAGCACTGTCTGAGAATCTAGGACACCATATATGAACACTTGCCATAGTTTATTTATAGTTTCCCCAATAATCACCGTCTTCATCTTTATCAGTGGATCTGGCTTCATACCAAGCATCTAGTTTAGCTCTATCTACTTCCCAAACCCAAACACGAATTTTATTTCCACTATTTGGGTTTATTTTTATTTTCGTTTCTACCACAGTACCTAAGCCAGAATCTTTTATGTATTTGGCAAATTTAGTACCGCTAAGTTTACGTTTCGGTTTTAGGACGTCTGAAAAGATAGCAAATGCAAACTCTCCTCCAAAATTATCATCCAAAGAGTCAAAAAGAAATTTTTCTGGTGTAGTATGCTGATCAAAAGAATGTAATTGCACTACTCCACAAGAAATATCACTGCTGTTAAACATCTTTGACCTCATTTCTACGATAATCTTCATTCATAGCAAACTTCTGATGGCCTTTAGTCATTTCCCCAAGCCTGGCCCATTTATACATATTTGTAGCATCTAGTGTCCTTCGCCGTAGATAACGAAGTAAAGCCGCGCTTTTCAAAGTAAATGGGATAGTATTTATAACCTCCTGTGACAGGTTTTTATCTGCGTTGTTTATTGCATCTTTTGCCATAAGGGATAAAGTTTCATCAGGAGTTCCATGCAGTATTGCAGTCTTTAATGCGTTTCGATATAGATTAAACATTAAAGAAAAATATACTGGATGATGTAATACCATCCCTGGCAAAACTCTGTATTCTACTCCCTGTTTAAACTCGCTTAGAAGATGTCTATTATGTATTTTATCTTCAGAGTAATCCTTCCATCGAAACTCCCCCGCTCTTCCATATGCCTTTCTTCGCTGTTGTTCGATATTAGGATCTTCTGGGGAAATATAAGTCCACACACATCCTACTAATATATCTGCCCATTTAACTAGGTTCTTAGCGTTAGTTTCTTCGGCTAAAGCTGGGTGTGACATATGAAGATGACATCCGGTAGTACGTTGTGTATCACTAAGACTTTCCGGTGTTCCTGGATCTCCATATACATTAAAGGAAGGCATACAACCTAGTTTTTTAGATTCATCTGAAGCAGCTTTCACTACAGCTTTGGGAACGTTATAAACTGACGGAGCATTAAAACTAGCGTTATGCCTACCGCCATATGTATATCCCCACCACATAAATCCTTTTGCAACGTGATTCATTAGCTGTTCAATACACACGTCTGGCTTAGTGCATAACTCCGTAGCGAAACCATCACCATGAAAGTCATAATAGCTCTGATCACCAGTAGTTTTGAGACTGAGAGCACGCTGTTGAGGCAATCCTACAACATCAGGCCAAAGAATTTTACCAGCGTTAAACGCTAGGAATTCCGTATCCAATCCTATAGTACAATAATGAGAAGTCAGTTTATATCTTACAGTTTGATTTTCACTGCTAAGAACTTCAATCTTGTTTATACCGGCCTTTTTCATACGCTCACATTTCCTTATAATTCCTTTTCTTTTAAATACAACAGTAATATTGGCTTCTTAGAACCCTACAACCTACTCACGTATCACACCTTACAAGAGTGTTCACGGAAAATATCGTGATATTCTCAGAGGCTAGCCTGTAGCTATACGTGTTGACCCAAATCTTGGGTTTGCCAATTAATAGTTGAAGAGGGTTAAGTAAGAAGCCAATATTACTGTTGTATTTAACCCTTGAATTTATGTAAAAATATCTAATAGAGTAAGTTGATAGACTTGTTACCCAGCCTTTTATCTATTCGTTCTCATCAACGGAGGAGAACTCTGTCATTTATCAACTCTTTACCGCTGGGTTGACCTTGCTACTAGTGAGCTAGGCGGTTCACGAATAGCCTAGTCATAACGATGCTTTTGTAAAGGAGCATTATCCTTAAAGAACAATGTTAATCTAGTTTTTGGTAGGGATACTGTTTATTTGGTATTATTTCGCTCTACCATGGCACAGATTAAGCTAGAAGCCATAAATATTATGTAAGACTCTGCCACAAAGCAACATAACCATATAATGTTTGCAGCTCTCTGGTGGCATGTTCCGCGCATTTCTTAGTTGCTGTTTCTATAGCTAGTATCAGGGTTTCAGGAGTATAGGTTTTAGCAACTAGGGGAGATATTCCTGAATAGTGACGCCATCTAACAATTACTGAATTCGTTGTCTGCTCAACTGTTCCTTGTTTTCTTATTAAATCTTCATGTATCCTGCCAATGGTTGTAGTATCCATTAATGACCTCCCATACACTTATGTATAACGTTGTATTCTAGCCTTGCATATTTTGAAACCATCATGGTATACAACCCATTTGACCTTAGCATCACAAATCAGTTGAACACACATCACACATGGAAAACTAACCGGATTATATACGTGATCTCTGGCAGAGTATAGCGTAGTCCCTGTGCAATCTTTTACTCTTGATAGTAACCGTTGTTCTGCATGTACTCCACCTTTATTAAAAGATTGACTAACAGGATGGCTAATACCTTGACGATTAGTAGCAACCCCTAGAACCGTTCCACTGCGCACTAATACGCATCCGTGGCGATCATATGCATTACTATCAGCAGCTACTTTTAGAGCCAGTTCATACCATGCAATATCACGGTTAGATATTTCCATTAGTTGGCCTTGAGCACACAAAATATTAGTAACATAATATAGAGAGTTTTCATATAACCTCTGAAGTTTGGTAGTCCGTACGGGACTCGAACCCGTGACCTGACCCTTATCCGTCCTTGGTACACCCGCTGAGAGTTGAACTCAGTCCGTACGCTAATCTGGCGTTTATAAAGTTTATAAGACTTTCCGTGCTCCGTACACCACGGGTGCATGTTTACAGTTATAATTACTGCTGCAACGTTCTTTTCTGTGACAGTTAGCACATAGTAATTTACATTTCTTTAATTCTGTCTCTATCATATTCCAAGAACGCGCATGTGAACCACTTATTTCAAAACATTTGGTCGTTGGGTTTATGTGATGAAATTCCAAAGCATTTATGCACTCTGTATAACCGCATTCGTAACATTTTCCACCTAATAGTTGTACACATGTATTTTTCAGTTTAAAACGTCTAATATTAACCATGCACGAATTGCACTTAGTTTTAGTATGACCTTTAAATCTATTATACCTATATATCCGTCTACATATACTGCAAGTTGTCATTGTTAGAGTATATCATACTCTAACGTCTGCTCTAACCAACTGAGCTAACGGACAATAATATCAACAAGTAAATATGTATAATATTAATTTAATTAGACCAAATATACATACTAGCGGCAGTTGCCATCCAAAAATTAGGATAATTTTGGGTGGAATATCCCAATCATTGTTAAGAAAACCAACCCAAACCCAAAATATGGCCGAACACACAACCGAAGAAACTATAAATGCTATACATAGTGGCAATAAAACAATATATAGATGTTTATAGTTCAAGCATATAGTAATTAGCATGCTGTGCCTCCATCTACATCTCCATCCATTATACTTTCAGTTAAAGTTGCTAACATGCCACAAATATTAGTACATTTGCTTAATATTTCTTGCATAGCGAGCAACTCTTTATGTAATTCTTCGATGAGATTTATGTCCTCTTGTATACTAGCTGTTTCTGGATGGATTTCACACACAGGGCCATTTCTATTTTGGTGTATAAAGCAAGCAATGCATCTAGCCATAAATAAGTTCTTCCAGGTAGGCCACGATTCCGCTTCCAATGTATTTAGGTAGGTCAGTATCCCTAATAAAAACTACCTTGACATATAGAAACACATCAACAGTTAAAATTATTACCAATGTCAGAACACCTATCCACCCACCCAACATTGCTAATATGAATACAACGAAATTTTCAAAAACATCGAACCAGAATGTTTGTCTCATAAAATTTAGTCCAAAGCTGGACTCTCCATGTGCGCCACCCATGTTAAAGGTACTACCATCCAAGACGCTATGTTGTGATATTCTTCTCTAGCCGCTGATTTAACCGCGTCCAAACGGTTTTGGAATTTAGCAGCTTTATCTAGATGCATAGTATATGTTGCATGTAAAACATGATCTTCTGATACAAAAACTGGGTTTCCATCAAGTGTAGTCATGACAACATATGCCATAAAACATCCTATTCCTTACACTATTTCCATAGCCTTGTATGCTAGCTTGACGAAATCAACAGAAGCACTTGTAGCAGTATACTCAGCAACAAGTGCTACAAAGGTGTTAATAATGTCTTTGCAGAAGGGGTGCTTAGACATCTCTAGGCTATATATAGCAGCGTCAATAGCATAGTTAGCAGCAGAAAGATAGTTAGCAGCAGAAAGTTTGTCTTTCCTATTTTTGTACCAAGCATTCATAGCTGAGTCATAGGATCTATCTATGCCTACTAGCCATTTCTGCGCCCAAGCATTAAAATTCAAGGATTTGTAGACCTCTAAACCACATAAGATTGCAAAAGCTACTTTATGCTCAATTGAAATAGTGGGAATTGGTAACTCTTTTACTAAAGTCAGATTGGTATGTCCCTGCTTTAAACCTTTATCGTTCAAAAAAGCACCAGACGCTTTACCAAGAAAAAGTCGAGGATTTCTAATACGGGCATGAATAGGGTTGAGAAGTACGGCCAATAGTGGATCTGAATATGAGTGCAACCAACCAGGACTACAAAGATGGCCCTTTCCGTCTGTAAAACGTGTTACATTTAATTCCCACTGAAAGCCGTTATACGTCCGCATTTGTTGGTCTGTCAACTTATAAACAAGATCCATGACTTAATCCTCCCTTCCGCTTAGACGTGCGCGAGCCGAGCGATCTCGTTCTGCGCGTTCGGTCCCGTGTACTCCAGCCGATCGATGCGCGCAACCGCCGCAGTGGACGGCGAGTTGTGCACGATGACGAAGCCAATCTCCGCCGAGAGCGGATGAACGAACGCGATCTGTAAACGCCGGTTGTCCGTGATGAGCGCGATCTGCTCCGCCGTGTCGAAGCCACGGAACCGGACCTCGTCCGGTAGATCCCGACCGTGAATCGAGGACACCGGGACGAAGTCGGTGGTCAGCACGAGCGTCAGGCGCCCGTACCGGTTCGCGTAGTCGATCGGCTGGCTGGTGTACTCAAACGTCCACATGGTTCGCCCCTTTCACCCGCAACAGTAAGCTCCGTAACAAGGTTCCTGGCGGGTAGGGAGCAGTATCAGGTGGCTCATGCAGCCATAGATAAAGCGCCTTGGCTAAGTCTTTACTCAATGGCATTCGTACTTTTGTCTCATCAAACTCCGCACTGTAGTCCATATAAGAGATACCATGTGTGAAGTCATGAATATGCTTGACTAGTTCTGCTACAGAACTCTGCAAATCGCCCTTAATGATGAGAGTAAACTCATTCAGGTCTGACATAAGCAAACTCTCCCCACTCAGTTATAGCAGCAATATTAATTATTACTTGAGTACGTTTTTCTTCGTCATGATACCCGGACACAGTTACTAAGAAGTCTCCCCAAGCCTTTATGGATGTGTAAAAGTTGTTCAGGGAGTTATCTATATTTATGTCCATGTCTTTGAGTGCCTCATTGATGGCTTGCACAATTAAGGCATCATCAGTATAGGAACTCAGGAGGATATTGTGCTCTTCAATGCCTAATGTTCGTTTGTTCATTATAACCCTCCTTGTCTAAACCAGTCTATAAACACAAAGTGGCCCTGAGCCATATTTCAGACTCAGGGCCACCAGAAGGAGGAAAACTATAAGCTGGTTATAGGATTTGCTGGATTCGACACCCTTAATCGTTTAGCTATCCTATCATTACCGAGTGTCACGACCTACCATTAACACGATTTTCAGGTTGGCTAGTGGTTGGTTAGTTTAGGCTTTGGTGCTCGCCGCCGCTTTGGGTTGCTTCGGCTTGGCAGCATTCACCTGTGCGGCCAGTTCTTCGATACGGGCGAGGAGTTGTGCGTTCTGCTGCTCCAACTCGTCCTTGGTCATAGGCTTCTGCTGCGCCCTGCTGTTGACCGAGAATGCCTTCCAGTGAACCTGCCCATTACCCTGTCCGATCTGGAGATCGAGTTGATAAGGGCCGTACACCTTGCTTTCTCCGCCAACGAAGACGAGATCACCCTGCTTGTAGTTGCGGTCGTCATCAACGGTGAGAAATTTCACTGGGGAATACTTCGTGTCCATGAACTTGACACCGCGCGAGGGTTCTTTATTCTCCATAACTATCTCCTTATGAGTAGTTGTGTTATTCGTTCACAATCACTCGACCTAGAGTTACAAACTCTGTGATTATGATTACTTATTTATCAATTACTTCCATACCAGACTCAGCAGTTTGCATCAGGAGCATTATAGCTACCGTGAAATACACCTCGCTTCGTCTGGTATAGAATACTTAATTACCTAATTGAAACACCTGTTATGTAATAAATTTGTTAGTGCCCACTCGGGTCTATCGATGTCACTAACCGCATGCTTTGTATAACCCGATAACTTGCCGGTCATGCCTGTCTGTCAAGGCCATTCTCCTGATTCGCGCTGGACGGCCTCTCGACGCTGCCCAATTTCGGTCCAGCTCCCCGATTTGTCATCCGGCAATTTTGGAAACACACAGTTTTGGAAGCAACTTACGCCCACTAAACCACTGATTTTAAACGACTTACGAAATTTAGGCGGTAAGATGTGGCCTCGAATACAGCCTGATTATGCAGATTATCCCGGGGAAAACTTGTACATACTTAATTCCATCCCCAGCGATGGTCAGCGGGGAACTCATAATAACCCCGGTTCCTATATTACATACATAATAACAATCAAATTAATAACTTTATTCCCACGACTTCAAATAAGTTTATGTATTTAATTAAGGCAATTGTGCAAAGGGTTGGCCTGGGGGTAGGGGTGCTAATGGGGGTACCGACTATTTACATTTTAAAAAAAAAATTATAGAATACTAGTAATATTAAATAGTGGAATTAAATAATATATAATAAGATTTACCACAGGAAATTTCTAACTACTACCATGCATGTATAAAATATATAATAATTAATACATAATATTAATACTTAGCCCCAATTTGCCGCGAAAATGGAAAATTTTATTAGAGTATAATGGTTTTACACCTACCAATTAAAGATATTACCCAGGTTTGAGATTTAAAGAAGCCTTCCCACTCCGGCCAGCCTCCGTGGGTTTATAAAGGTTTATAATATACACATTCATGGAAGATAATAACAACAATATTCCGCCAGAAGATAATGCTGGTGTAACTATAGTGCGAGCTTATGCCCGCCCCAATGCATGGAAAGCAGGAAGAAAACCTGGAAGCAAAAATTCCAAAGTAAATGCTGGAGATAATTATGGGGGTAGTTTAGCAATTAAAGCTGATGACCGCCTTATGACCCCAGAACGGGATGACCCTGCCTACACAAAGTTTTCGGAACTAGTTGGGGGAAAAGAAGGATTAAAGGAACTAGCTTCATGGAGTGAGAATCAGAAGGCCAAGAAACTTTTCGAGATGTTAGATTCTGGCAAGTATCAACATTACGGAATTAAAGCATTAGCTCGCAGGGCTGGGATGACTCTACCAGAGTTGTGTAATTTATTTAGAGAGAAGCATTTCCTAGAAACATTCATAACTTTTTTCCAAGGCGTGCCTAAGATAGCTCAGGGAGCTGTAGAGGATGCCTCACCCTCACAAGATACTTGTCCGACTTGTACAGGTTTTAAAACTATTAAGCGGGGGAATGAGGAAGTTCCATGCCCTAAATGTAAAGGGTCTGGAGAGGTACGAGTTAGTGGAGATAGAGAAGCTAGACGAGACGTATTTAAAGCAGTTGGTCTACTAAAAGACTCCCCTTCAGTAATTAATCAACAAATTGGAAATGTTACTGTGGAAGGTGTAGACAACTTTGAAGAATTGATGAAGGTCGCAGCTAAGACTGCAAAGAAAGTGGATAATGAGCAAGAAGAAGTCCAAAATGCTGAAATCGTTGAAGGAGAATGAGCTAGAAAAATGTAGTAAATGCTCAAGATGGATTTCCTTAGATGAGTATATATTAAATCATTCTAAATGTGAGGATTGTAAAAATGGCCTTAATAAGCCAGAGAATAATTAAATTAGATGTTTCTGAGATTGTATCTGAGCTTAAACGTCTAAACTATAATTTAGAGAAAATTTTCCAGATAGATTCTCCACAAATAGTACCAGATAGGGATTTTGATCCAGATGATTACTCTAGCGTAAGTTATTCGGATGAAAATGCGGAGTTAGTAGAACAGCATTTAGCAAATAGAATAGGTGGGGTAATAATAAACTAATGCCACACAACAAAACCAGAATAATCAAGTGGGCAAAAAAGTGGCGAAAGCGTCTTCTTTTACAACACTGGACAGTACATATAACATTTTGTAATATTCAGTGTGAGGATGCCGATGTTAGAGCTGAAGTAGATTTAAATAGAACTTATCTGGAGATATGTATAAAAATATTTCCAGAGTTTTGGAAAGATACTTTAATTACACAAGAACGTACAATAATACATGAATTAGTTCATACAATTGTACAACCACTTAAATTAAAAGCTCATGAAAAACGTAAACTTTCTTTTAAAGAAATAGATAATATCCAAAAAGAGGTCGAGTATCTTACAGAATATATTACAAATTTACTGTGGGATGCCTACGAAGAGTAAATTTTGTATAACCAAGAATTAACAGATCAGCAGCTTTGGGAAGCGGGAAATAAACTGGGTATTAAACTAGTCCGCTATGACGATACCATGTTGGACGAGATGTTAGACCAGTTGGAAAAAGCTGTAGAAACTAGGGATAAATGGGGTTTTGCTACCAAAGTCAGATCACTTACGCCTCCAGAACGAGCTTTTATAAAAAATGAGCGTCTCGTTTGTAAGTATGATTTCCGCTATTATTTTACACGTTATTGTCATACTCTCATCAAATTAGAAGATCATCCAGTAATTATCTCCCGCGTTAAAGAGCCATTAGTTCCACAAGAAATGTTCATGGAATATTTGGCCAGAAAAGAAAAGTCTATAGTAGAGGCTCAAAGGCGTGGAGAACCAGTAGATGGCTTCTTAGTCTTATGCTGTAAAGCTAGACAGGAAGGCTATACTACTATGAGTCGTGCTTTGACAACTCATAGAGTTTTCTTTTGGGAAGATTCTCGTGCATTGGCCGCCTCAATAGATGAAACAATGGTTCAAGAGCTTTATGATAGAGATCATGAAATCTATGATCATCTACCTTGGTGGTTAAAACCTTCTATTGAATATGATGCTAAAAATATACATCTGACTTTTGGCAAGATGGGTAGCAAGATTCTTTATGCCCAAGCCACTCAGAAAGGTGGTTTGGGTATGGGTAAAACAATTCCAATAAATCATATCACAGAATTAGGCAACTGGGACATAAATACTACTCAAGGGCAGGCAGGCTCTGAATCTATTTTCTTAGATCTAGAACCGACATGGCCACAGTCCCCTGAAACTCTAGTAATAATGGAATCCACATCTAATGGCCGTGGTAATACGTGGCATCAAACAGTAACAGCCTCCCGTGAAGGTCGTACAAGGTATGATGTATTGTTTTGTCCTTTTTATGCTGAACCTAGACACAACAGAAAACAACCTCCTCTTGGCTGGGAACCTCTTCCTCGTACTAAACAAATGATAGAAACGGCAGAACGTACATCTGCCTCTTATATGTTTGGTAAGAAGGTCACGATCGCAAAAGAGCAGGCATATTGGTGGGAGTCTGAATATGAAGCTAAAAGACAGTTAGGCAGAACTGCATACTTCTTAACTAATTATCCCACTACACTAGAAGAGAGTTTTCAAGTATCTGGAAACAGGGCTTTTGATGTAGAAACCATAGATGCTTTACGTGCAGGTATTGTAGGGGGAATTCCATATAATTTCCAAAATACACAAGCAGTAGGACGTATTCAATAATGACTGATAAATTTCCTACTTATCGGATCTTAACTGGTGGGCATATACTTACCCCGGATCTTGGAGTTATACGAGGTAAAGCTATAGAGGATCTTACCCCATCTCAAGCACGTGGGTATGTATGGTTGTTTGAATCTCCACAACCTGGACAACAATATGTGATTGGAGTAGATCCAACCTTTGGTATTCCTGGGTGGGCACCCGAATTAACTACAGACTCAGATCTATCAATCGACAATGCGGCTGTTTCTGTATGGCGTATTGGTAGAGATGGTAGAGATTATCAGGTGGCCGAATTTGCAGCCCCAGTTGATGCTTATGAGCTTGCCCCTGTTGTAAATGGTTTAGGCAGACTATACTCTGGTAACAATGAAATGGGCCAAGCTCATGTAATTTTGGAAGTATATCCTGGTCCTGGCTGGCCTGCAGAACAATCTTTAATTCACCACTATGGATATGTAAACTATTATAGACCCAGGTATATAAACGATCTGACTTATGCTCCAGCCAAAGGTATAGGCTGGGAAGCAGGGCCTAAACAAGTAAGAGATTTGTCTATTTTTACTAGAAAACACGTGCGTTCTGGCAAGGTAATAATTCGTTCTCCTTGGCTATTATCAGAGATGTCAGATTGTAAATTAGATCCAGAAAAATTTACTATCTATGCTGAGGGAACCAATGGTATTCATGATGATAGAGTGAGAGCTGCTGCTTTGGCTTGGTTTGCGGCGCACGACTTTAATACACAAGTCCAAATACCAGATGAATCTAGAATTGCAAAGGGTAAATCTGTTAACTGGCAAATGTCCGATATGTCCTCGGAAGCTTTAAAAGGAGCATGGGAAGATCGTTTCGAGGAGATAGGGCGGCTGTAACCTAATAAAGTATAATTAATATATAATATTAAATTGGAGAAATAGTGGCAACTATAAGACCTAAAGTATTTGTACCGAAGCCAACAGTGGTAACTCAGGAAGTGGAAGAAGTAGATAAACCTTCTGAAACTTTTCGTGATGAATTTCCATTGATGACTGGTGTGGATATTCCTGTAATAGTAGAAACTTCAGAAACTGTGACCCTTAAAATACCACAGTCGGTATATGATGAGTATGCCAAGGTTGCTACTAAATCAGACATCACAGTAGAAGAACTCATGCAGCATAGACTTGCTAATTGTAAGAACCATAATGCTTTACGTGGTTTATGGTTTTCAGACTCAGAACGTGGTCAACTAGAAAATATAATCCAAAAGTGGCCTATTGAATCTGCATCTCAAGCACTTAAATTGTTAATCAAAGCCGGTACAGTGAAAATAGATGGAGAGGAAATTACTCTTACCCCAGCCCAGAAACGCGTACTTAGCCTAGCTATGTATGGTGGTAGAACTCCAAAGTCTTTCTTCGAATCTATGATAAAGAAGGAACTTAGAACTTGAGCTTAAAATATCAGTATTGTTATATGCATAAAAAAATGGAAGAATATCCGTCTTGTGCCACAAACTATTCTGAAAGTATTAGACATAGTAGGTTAGCACAGTTACCTCTAAATGAACGTCCTGTAGTTTGGCAACATCCATTAACAGGAGAGGTACGTTATCCTGGCCGTAATGATGGGGAAATGCCAAAATATTATAAAGAACAGGGTTATGAGCGTAAGGAGATAACATCCTATAGAGAACATCAGAAGTTCAATAAAGAACATGGTTTGATAAATCACGCTGCTGAAGGTATTAAAGATGAGGTCTTGGACAACTAATGGCTTTTGGTGCTGCCCCAATCCGACTTCCTAGTCGAGGCAATCCCTCTGAGATCATACAGTATGGTGGACTATGTCTTGATGACGGACAAAAGTTTTTAGAACGGCAAACTGGATATGACTTAATCCAACCAGTAATAGATAGAGTTTGTTCTAAAAAAACATCTTCAATGCTGGCCGAATTAGATAGACCTAGTGGTTTGGCTACTACATCTTCTAATCGCATGAGAAAGATACTTTTGGAAGGTGTAGCTCAAATGACTGACATCAAGCCATTTTTTGAAATCAAAGCTTATAACTCTTCCTTAGACCAAACTGCTGATAATTTCTCTAAACTTGCCACGTCATGGTATACACGCGTTTCTTGTGATCAAATAGGGCTGGCGCAATGTCTACGGTATGCTTGGGTAGCTGGCTGTGGATATTTATGGTTAGAATGGGACCCGGAACGACAAGAAATAATGCCTAAAGCTGTTGATCCACGAGATTTAATACCCATCCGCCCAGATGGTGAGTTTTTATCTATTCAAAATTCCCGTGGGGTAATAGTACGTGAAGAATATACACTTTCTCATGCCAGACTTTTATGGCCTGACGCTGCCCCATATTTAAGTTCAGATCATGATGCTTTGGACGGTACTGCCTTAGAGTCTACTAGAGCTGGTAAGGTTTATCAAAGCATTAATATGAAAGCTGGCAACCCACTAGATGAGGGATTATTTTCCTCTCGTCCAAAAGCTTCTATTGGAGCACAACCAGCAATCTATATTTATACAATGTATGTAATGGATGCTGAAATTAACCGCAATACTATTCCAATACAAATGGGAGAATTTAAGGATGATCCTACCTGGGTAAAACCAGAAGGTATAGCAAATATATTTTCAAAACCTCCACAGATCCCGGCAAACAATTGGTCTTATGAAGTCAAGCCAGGAGAAAAGAAATATCCAAGAGGGCGGCGGGTAATTTTTACTAGATCCGCTGTTTTAGAAGATATACCAAACCCTTATTGGTTTGCTGCTGGAGAACAGGTACATTTCCCAATTGTTAAATTAACACTAGATCCTTTCCCCAATAAGTGGTTTGGTTTGGGTCCTATGTGGGATCTTTTACCTCTTCAAGAGTCCTTAGACTGGCTACTTAGGGTTATAGATGATCATGCCGCACAAGTAGCTAATCCACCCGTTATAACCAATTCCATGTCAATGGGTAAGCGGGCTTTGGAGGCTATCAATACCCGCAGGCCAGGTCTTAAGATACTGGCTAATCCAATGGGTGAAACTCCTATTATGCCAGGGGTGCCACCTTTAGAGCCTATTATTAAAGAGCAAGTTGACTGGGTTAAAGCTGAAATGGATGATCTAGCAGGATTGTCTGATTTAGGCAAAAGTCTATTAACACTAAACCAGTTACCAGAAACAGAAACTATAGAAAAAATGATTGAAGCTAAGACTTATATACTTCAATCCAGATCACGTTCTATAGAATGTTTTATGAGAGAGTTTGCAACTATTCTCATTTCAATGTTTGCGCAATTCTATACAATTGCAAAACGTTATAGAATTTTAGGTCCGTCCGGAGCACAGCCAGAAGATTTTGACTTTGATCCAAACACGTTAATACCAGATTTTATACATCCAGAAGATTTTGACGGAGAAGGTAATCTAACTAAAGTGGCCCTAGAACGTGGGCCACTACCGGTATTTGATAGATTTAAAGAAGTACAGAGACAGTTAGTCTTCAATATTGCTCCAGGATCATTATTAAATTCTAGTGCAACTACACGTAAACTGTTATATCTAAAAGGTTTTACTTTAGGAATTATTTCTATCTGGACTCTAGCCAAGGCACTTGATATTCCTGGATTTGGAGAGCCGCCAGCAGGAGCAGTCACAGAAATAGATAAACTGGCTGCTCAACGTGCCATGGGTATTGGGCCTCAACCTCCTGGTGCTGGAAGACCAGATAGTTATCAAGCGATGCCCAGTACTGGAAACAATGGTGGTGGGGCTGGTAGTACTATTAGAACAAGTTAAGGAGAAGTATGGCAAGCAATTCAATAAAAACATATAGAATAACCTGTACTTTAGCAAATACTGCATATAATGTAGTTACAGGTACTACGAGTGCACCAACTACAGTTACGCTATCTACTCATAAAGGCCGAGCTATTACTTTTCAGTGCCAAACTAATGGAGCCTTTGGATTTGCTGGTGGTGATGATGTTGTGTCAAACGCTGGTATAAACTTTTTAGGTCCAGACGGGGCCTATGGACCACCTGTATCACCTACATCTAGCGGGTTTCAGGCGGCTGACTGGTGGGTTAAGTCTGATACGGCCGGAGCTATAATTGTGGCACAGCTAATAAAGCATGTATAAGAGAAAATATATAATGAAGAAATTTTGTGGATTCCTTTTTGCCCTATTAGTCTTAACAGGCACGCATTTGTATGCTGATGGGGTAAGTTCTTCAACAGCCAGACGAGTTGTAAGGTTTAATGGAGCACCTTCTAATCCTGTAGAAGGTGATATTTATGAAAATCTTACTTCTCATTTACTGTTTTACTATGATGGTACTACATTTCAGCCATTAAGTACTAGAACATCTGTAACTGATGCTGATTTGGCTTTAACAACTCCATTTTTGGGTGCTCCTACTGCTACCAGTCTTAGATTAGGTACTGGTACATCTCGTTATGTTCTTGATCTATATGGCGCTTTGAGTGGAACTCAGGGACTCCATATGTCTACAACCGATGTTGACTCTGGTCTTTACATATTTGCTTCTGGAGCCAATAATGCAAACATAGCGGTTGGTGCATATTTCAATGGTACTAACTGGGTTGCAAAAACTGCTAATCCCGGTATTTTTTCTCTTGGCCTGGGCTCATTCAACTTTCTTATTGATTCCGGACAAACACCTGGGAATACCTATACCCCTACACTTGCTATGGTCGTAGCACCAACAGGATTAAACTTCGGCTCCGCGCAGGATTTGCTTATACGACGTAGGGCTGCGGCCTCTTTTCAGTTTGGTTCTGATGACGCTGCATCTCCAGTTGCTCAAACTGTAACATTCCAGGGTTCTCGTAGTGGTACAGATTCAAACGTTGCTGGAGCAGATGCCAAATTAATAACATCTTTAGGTACTGGTACTGCTGCTGGATCACAGCTTTTATTTCAAGCCGGTACCCCACAAGCATCTGGTACTACCCAACATGTAGCTAATACTGCCCTATCAATCAAAGATTTTGGTCTATCTAATACGCAACGGGCCATAATCAGTAACCCATCTGGTTCTACTATTATTCCTGATGGTAATATTTTTAAAGTTGGTACCTCAGATTTTACAACATCTTCAGCCACTTTTGTAACTATTACTGGCCTGTCTTGGACGATGCCAGCTAATCGTGCCACAAATGTACCATTTAGATGTGAAATATTATACTCACAGGCTACTGCGGCTGTAGCTAACCAGTTTGGTATTCAGGATGTCTCGGTAGCCCCTACCAATATTATGGCCAAAGCAACTGTTTGGACATCTACAAGCGCCGCTGTAAATGCCAACGTGCCAACGCTAGCTTCCACTACAGCAACTTCTATTGTTACGTTTACTCCTTCGGCTATTACAACAGTATGGAACGCTGTAATAAGTGGTTTTATAGAACAGCCTTCTAATGCATCAGAGTCTATTATTAATATTCTTGTACTTACTGGAAATACTTCTGATGCTATTACAGTAAAACGTGGAAGTCATTGTGTTGTAGGATTATAAAATAAATATGAAACTTTTTAAAAGTCTTTTTATAGCCTCTCTATTTCTTATTTCTACTAATGTTTTTGGTAGAGTATATTATTTTAATTATGCTCAACAGGGTGGAGCTAGGGTACTCACTTCTGGGTCCCAGTCTTTAACACAGGTACAAAGATCATTTCCTAACTGTACCGTCACAGTATATGCTGCCGGTACTACTACGTTAGTTCCTTTGTTTTCTGATAATAATGGTACTAATAAAGCAAATCCATTTACAGCTGGAAGTGATGGATCTTTCAGTTTTTGGACTGATTCCACCAATTTTGATATTAAATTTTCAGGCACAGGAATTACTACCAGTTGTGGTTTAACTGGACAATTACCTTGTATATCTCCCTTCACATGGCCTAGTGCGGCGGGTGTTAGTGGGCAAAGCAGCTTTGATGTTAGAACATGTACTGCTACTGGAAGCCAACTAGCTGTCTTGGGCAATGGATTTTCTAAACCACTTTCAGGATTTTATTCTACTCTTGTTGCTGCCCAAGTAGATTACCCAGAAGTTACCAGTTTGACTGATGAACTAGACTGGGCCGTGTTACAAAAATGTACTACTGCTGCTGGCCAAGCAACAACTTTTGGAGCCGGTCTTGGTAGTGTTAGTGCTGCAGGACAAACAGTACAAATCCCAGGTTTAGTATATGTAATTAATCATGCTATTAAAGTTAATCCTGGTGGAGTATTACAGTATGGCCAGTATACTAGTTTTTCTGGTACTGGTGGGGCTCTTATTTATCAAACAGATGCTACTAGTGATATTTTAGTATGGACATTTAATCCTGGGGCTCTTAAAAGTGGAAATTTTGATAATGTAATCTCTGGACTTAAATTCCGCGGTGGACGACATCATATTGCATATAATAATGGCAATAATGAGGGTGGTCTATTATCAATTTTAGATTGTTCTTTTATTGATTCCCATGATTATGCTCTTTATGGGGCTATTGACGGATCTACAGCAGGCAATACTACAGTTACAGTAGAACGTTCACGTTTTACTGGATGCCAGAAGATTATGTATACCACTTCCGCTCCTACAAACATGTCACATATATGGATTACTGGAGGTAGTGTAGATACTGGTTTAATAAACACGCCAAGTAACTCAGCCCTAATATATGTTGCAACGAATTGTGTACTTAATTTAGAGGATTTTTGGGGATCACCGGTACTAGATGAAGCTCTTCAACAGCGTTGGATAGATATGCATGGTAGTAATTTAGTTATTAATAAATCACGTTTTGGTGGAGAATTTGCTGGAGGAGTACCAGTAGCGTACTGGTTTACAGCGCCCAATTTATCCAACGGATTTAATCCTCCATCCCCTACGTCTTTTATTATACGTGACAGTTATCTTAATTGTGGAACTACCAACATAAGTGGTAATAATGTTGGCGTCTTGAATCTACAAACAGATGTACCTCAACTTATGATTTTCCAGGGAAATTCTTATTATTTCGAGTTTCCAAAGATTGTTAATGGTGGTGGAATAAATTTTACAACTTATTTTGCCAGCATGCCTACCCACTATCCATTTAAATTATCGGCAGAGCCCGATTGGCAGTGGTTTGGTGATGATACCGTAGCTACTGGACAACCACCACAGATACCTACTGCTCTTCGACCATTCCTTACCATTGGGGGTGATGTTGTGGAAGGTGGTGGAATGGCACCACGAGCACTTACCCTTGGTAATGGATTGAATTCTAACATTGTAATACAGCAAACATATAAAAATCTATTACTTTCTGGACCTTCAGCAGGATTCTCTGTTGGCGGTTTTTCAGATGGATGGCAGGGACGAGAAATACGAATTATGTATTTAGGCGCTCAGACTATGACCTTAGTTAATGCAGATGCTTCCAGTACTGCTGCTAATAGGATTCGTACTAATACAGGCGCTAATATAGTAGGAGTACATGCTGCTACGTTTATATATGACCAAGCTTCTACTACATGGGTTTTAATGTCTTATAACTAATAGTTTTATAATTATCAATTATGGTATTATTAATAAGCTACAAATATGGCAGATAAAAGTAGTATTCTTAAAGCTGTGGGAAATGAGATAAAAAACAACCCACCAAGTGTATTGAAAGATACGCAGCGAAAATTTGGAATAGCTAGAGCACAGAAGCAGAAAACAGCCATATTACTTAGTAAAGCACGAAAATTAGGCGCAAATGTCCCACTTAAAGGAGCATAAATGGCAGGAATTAAGGTTGCAAGTAAACAGTCAGTGACTGGTAAGTTGTCGATGAAGGGTATCCGCCGAACACCAGCTAAAACAGGTCAGCTAGTATCTCCAGCAGTAACCTCTAAGAAACTCAAATAAATGGCATTAATTACCCAATTAAAAGGTCAGGATGAATCAGATAAACCATCCAAAGCCCCAGATAGAACTATAGATGATGGCCCTCCGCCATCGGAAGATAAGCCTCAGCCTGCTACTCCAAAAGGTTCTTTATTTCAACAGGCGTCTGGTGGGCTTATGGACCAGAATGCAAATGGGTTAGGTGCTGAGGGTGGTAGTGTTCAAGTATTGGCAAATCAGGCTTTAGCCCAGGTTATGACTGGTATTAAAACACTTTCTACAGTCCTACCCGGTTTGGTGCCAGTTCTAAGTGATCTTACTGGGCGTCTTACGATGCTCGTACCACAGATGATGAATGATTTTACAAATGGGGGAACAGGGCTTGTACCTCCGATGGGTATGCCGCTTCCTGCTCCAGGTCCACAAGGTCCTCCTGGGATGATGCCTCCTCCTGGGATGCCTATGGGTACTGGCGGTCCAATGCCTCCACAAGGCCCTGGCGCTGGTCCTCCAATGCCACCTCCTCCTGGGATGATCCCTGGAATGTAAATTAAAAATACAAATAGTGTATTATATTACTTAACAGAAAGAGTTTATGGCAAAGCTTAAAGAAAAGATTAACGATCTTAAAACGCAGTATGGAATTTCGGAAGATGCAGCTCGTGCAATCCTAGAACTTTATGACGGAGATATGTCAGAGAGTAATGCCCTTTTAACAGAAGAGCAAAATAAAGTAGTAAGCTGGAATAGGTTCTGGTTTGAAAAGCAGCCTCAGATCGAGGCACTAGCTAACGAGTATGAAAAGGTTAAAGCTCAGCTAGATACAGTTCAAAATACCCTCACAGGCCAGCCAAATACTACACTTACTACACCGCAATCTACACCATCTCAGCCAGCTCAGAACCAGAATATAGCTGAAACTGAACAGCGCATTTATCGAAACTTCTCAGCAGTTCAGCGGGACCTGGAAAAGGTTCGTAAATATCATTTTGATAATTACAAAACCCTACCAGATATTGAGCCAATAGAAAAACTCATTGAAGAAAAGAAACTTACACCATGGGCAGCTTATCAGGAATGGGTAGCTCCTATGGAAGCAGAACGTAAAGAAAAAGAACTTAGAGACAAGATTACTAAGGAACTAACTGAAAAGATGCAGAATGAGGCCACTCGTAGTGGCGTCAATAGCTATCTCCTAAGTAATCGTAGTGCTACAACTGGAGAAGAGGTTACTTCACCACTTGATGAAGTGCTACGTGACCAGTCTCCGGAGCGTACTCAGACTCCTCAAGCAGCCGCAGCAGCAGCTCAGGCTAGTGATCGAGCCGCAACTAATAATGGTCCATCTGATTTTGAACTTATGACTGATTTTGTACAGTCAATGCGTACTGGTAGATCCGGTATAGCACATTAAAAATACCTTTTATATTCGGCCATTGTTGGGCCGGGTGTGTTGGGGAGGAAAATAGGCAATGGCCGAATTAGATCTAATTACCCTTTCGACGCGTAGATTTATTAAGAATGCACGCAACAAGATTCTAGACAATATCTACCAGAACGATCCTGTATTTGCATATATGCGTGATACTCTAAAGATCGATTTCACTGGTGGACGTCTTATTCAGGAAAATTTCCTGTATGATGTACCTAATGGTGGGCCATATGCCAAGGGCCAGAGCTTTAATATATCTCAGAAGCTTACCAAGCAGGCAATTCAGGTAGTTCCTAAATTCTACTACAGTAATATTACGTTGTATAAAGAAGATATTCAAGTATTCAACAACGGCTCAGACGAGGCAATTTTCTCTATTGTCAAGGCTGCAACCGAAGAAGCATATACCTGGATTGGTGCTCAGCTTTCAATAGGTATGTATCTAGATGGTGTGCAGGCCAATTACTCCAATAACGTAAATGGTTTTGCAGAAGCCCTCAATGATGGTACTAATACCTCTTGGAATGGGCAGACTTATGGTACCTATGGAACAATTACTCGTGGTGGTGTAGTAGGTGCGGCTCTTAATACTGCTCCTCAGAACATTGCTGGTACTTTAGAGTATCCACGTCTGGAAGAGGAATATGGTAACGCTACTTTTGGTGATAAAGAACCGAATGTTCTAGCTACTACAGTTCTTGGTTTCTCTTATCTAAAGGAGAAGTTCCAGGCTCAGCAGCGCTATGAAAGCGTTACTGACATCAAGGCTGGTATTACTGGTATGAAGTTTAACGGGGCTACTATTCTTCGCTCTCGTTACGTACCAGGATCTGCTATTGTAAACCGTGGCGATCCAGTAGTTAGCGCTTTTATGGACTCCCTTACAGGCGTTCCAGGCACTAACTATCCAACAGTAGGTGGAGCTACAAATGCCGAATCTCTGTGGATCATTAATGCACGTAACCCTTATCTTAACCTTTATATTTCAAGTGATCCTGAATTCCGCTTCGGATTTACAGGATTCAAACCAGCACAGGATAATACTACTATCGTAGGTCAGATTCTATTTGCTGGTAATATTACTGTTCCAGGTCCTCGTTATCACCGGCAGCTATTTGGTATTACAGGTTAATTAAGGATTTATCGGAGGAACGAAAACAATGGGTAATTTTAATCAGTATCGTAGAGCGGCAACCGTTCCTAACGGAAATCCCTTTACGTGGCATGGTAATACAGAAGGTCTAAATGGTGTTGGCCTTCTAGAGCCGGGTGAAATTGGTGGAGTACTACCGTGGTCTGGTCATCAGTTCCAGCTAGTTAAGATGGATTCCGGTGCCACCTCGGCAACTCCTACTGGTATTCCGGCTGCGGGGCAGGTAGCGTTCTGGAAGGATCGTACTCAGTACCTAGTTACGAATGATTCTAGATTCGCAGACTCTGCTCTTCTACCAGCTAATACAGTAACCAAAGATCATCGTAATGCTGTAGCAGGTATAGTAGAAATGGCCGCAGTTGCGGGAGAACAGTTCTTTGTTCACCAGAAGGGTACTACCGGTGTTTCTGGTAAAGACTCTGGGGCTGGCGTCAAGAGTTCATCCACGCCAAACCCAGGTGATGCTTTTGTAGCTAATACTGGTACTAGCGCCGATGCTGTCTCAGTAGCTGCTGGAACAGCTCCTACTTCGGCTGTACTAATCGGAACGGTACTATCTCCTACTGCTTCTGGGGGCAAGTTCCCAGCTTACTTGAATATAGACTTTATTGACTAAGGAGCCAAACTTAAATGGCAACTATTAAAACTAAAGCTGATCTTTATGATTTAGCTAATGAAAGAGCCAGGGTTTGGAAGTCTCTTACGCTAAGCAATGGGGATGTTCTGGTAACCGGCCTCAAAGATGTATGGCTTGTTTCTATTAGTGATTCTAGTAAATGGGCTGCTGGGGGCTGGACTGTAGGTTCGGGTTCTACAGCAGGACAGGTAACGTTCAACCTTGGCAGCGCTTTTACTGGTAGAGTTTACGTCATTGGACGGTAAAATGTGTCGGAAACTTTTGATGGGCTTGCGAGAAAACTACTTTTAAGATGCCCTAAGCTTGGGCCTTTCATAGCCCGAGATCTAATTAAAAAAGCGTTTGATGATGTTCGTGACCTGTATTCTTGGTCATGGCGTATTAAGCGTGCTCAAATTACTGTACCCACAGCTTATTCTATTGGAACTGCTGTTGTTAGTTATGGTTCACCAACCGTGACTTTAACTGGTGGTGGTGTGGTAGATATATCTCATCAAGGTCGCCAGTTTAGAACCGGTGTAGCATCCCCTATTTTGACTATAACTGGGGTGGATACTGGACTTAATACTTATACTTTATCTGAAAACTGGACTGGACAAAGTGCTACTGACCAAGCATTTAAAGTATATCAAGCTTTTATATCAATGCCGTCAGACTTTCAATCATTTCTATCTGTAGTAGATCCAGTTACGTATTGGACTGTAGTAACAGACAACGTCAACTTAGAAATGATAGATCGACGAGATCCACAACGTTCAGTAGTGGGTAGTCCTCCACGAGTTTTAGTACCATATGATTATTATAATGGTTCTCCACGTTATGAACTATGGCCACACCAGACTTCTCAAGCTTTTTATTTGATGGCTTATATGAGTAATTATGGTGCAGCTTTTGATGCCGGTGTAGTCATTCCAGATACGTTGGGTGATGGAGATATCATCTTAGAACGTGGGTTGATGTATACCGCTAAGTGGCCTGGACCAAACCGTAATGATCCAAATCCGTATTTTTCTCAAAATACTGCTGATTTTCATGAAAAAAATTATGATAGACGCATTGGAATATTAATTAAAGAAGATGTAGAACGAATGCAGAATTCTATTTGGTATCAGGCAGATCAAAGCCGTAATCAAAGTAATCTAAATGCATCTTATATGCAGTCTCACGATTTAGCATAATGGTAATACTTTATACATATCTAAAAATAGATAACAATATAGTGGCTTGTATGCCGTTTAGGTATAATAGTGATAATGAAGAAATAGTAGAGTCTAGAGAATTAATAATGGATATTACTCTAGATGATAATTATGATGTCATAAAACAAAAATTATTGCACATTTTGGACAAGGAAAAACAAGAACATGGCAAACTCACTACTGAATACTCCGGCGATATGTCCAGTGTCATCACCATCGAATAGTCCAGATAGAAATGAGACTCATTCTGTGCGTGGAGCAACCATTAGTCGAAACAGGGGAGATAATCCTGTTGAAACTCTCTATTCTACAGTACCAAACACGGGCTCTGATATAGAAATAGATAAGGGTTGTAAAGTAGTTCTATATAAATAAGGATTAAAAATGGCCAAAGATACTAAATTAATTGATTTCACATTTACTCCACTTAAAACTAATCCTGCTATGACTCCTACATTAGGCGGAATGTCAAACGGCTTGACTATTAAAGGGCAGGATTTACCAAAACGGACTTCTAGTCCTGCTGCTTGTGATGAAAAGCTTTTTGAGAATCATCCAGAAGCTCCTACTCGTAAGTAATTGAGGGTTGGTGTGTTAAGTGCCTATAGTCCCGTATCAACACATCACTTGGGGGCAATTAAAAGCCGCCTTGGCTCTAAAATTATCTGATCCTAGTAATATATACTGGACAGATGGAGAGCTGGGACTATATCTAATCGAAACATTTAGAACTTGGAATGTACTTACTGGTTTCTGGAGAGATTCAGGCACTTTAAACACTGTAGCTTCACAACCTTTTTATGATCTTACAACTTTAACAAATGGCGATGGTGTACCTTTATTAAATCACGTTGTTAAAGATCAAGATACTGTTAGACTAATTCAATACCATTTTCTAGAGCCTTCCACAGGTAATTCCTGGACTGGGTCTGAGCAATTTACTCTCTCAGATCTAACCAACTCTATACAAAAACGTCGTGATCAATTATTAGCTGATACTGGTTGTGTAGTAACAAGAACTAGTGGTATAGCTCTTACCCCAACAGTAAGTAAAATATTTTTATCGGATCGGGTCATTGCAATACGCCGTTTAGCTTTCTTAGACTCTAGTGGGGTGATACATCCGCTCATTCCTACTGATATATTATCTCAACGTAATTTTCAATCTGATGAATTGTTCACTCCAGGGGATGTATACACATATTCTTCTGCCTCAGCACGGCCCACAGAAATTATATTAGTTCCTCCTAGTAACCAACCAGGAACTTTGGACCTTGTTGCAGTACAGACAGGAGCAGTATTGAATCCATCTATTGGGGTGCTTTTAGGTATTCCAGATGATTATGTATGGGCTATAAAATGGGGGGCTATGGCAGACCTATTAGCTAAAGACGGTCCTGCCAGAGATCATGTACGATCTGCTTATTGTGAACGTCGCTACCAACTTGGTGTAGAGTTGATCAAGATAGCTCCAGTTGTGGTTAATGCTGAAATAAATGGAGTACCACTAGATACAGATTCATTAACAAATATGGATGCTTTTAATCAAACATGGCAAACTTCTATTGGAATTCCGGATTCAATAGCTTCTATTAGAACTTTAACTGCTGTATCTCCATGTCCAGACGACGTTTATTCTATTTCTTTTGATGTGGTCAGTAAGGCTCCAATTCCTGCTGGTATACTGGCTCAGACTACAGTTGATGATACTGCTTTTGTACAAATCGGTCGAGAACAGTTAGATGCTGTACTAGATTATGCAGAACATCTTGCTGCCTTCAAAATGGGAGGAGAAGAGTTTAGATCTACATTTAAGGGTGCGGATAATTTCTTTGCTGCGGCCCTGGCTTATAACGAGCGTCTTACTGCTATGAATCCAAATGTTCTTGCACTGCTTGGTCAAGCCTCTGCAGATTCAGAAGATAGAAATTATCGTGTCTCTGGCGGATTAGGGGCATTGCAGGGTACTCCAGTGTCTGGAGGATCTTCTAATATTAACCAAAGTGCACCTACTAATCCAGATAATGGACAGATGGGAGAATAAATGCCACGGCAAGGTCAGGTAACTCAGTCCCTCGAAGGTGTTCCTCTTAGATATACAAGAGAGACTCAACGTCTATACTGCCGTGGTATTGATTTAAATTCTCCAATAGATAATGTCAAAGATGGACACTACCCGATATTAGAAAATTTAAGATCTTATACAGACGGTATTATACAACCTCGGCAGGGTATTACTCAAGTTGCAGCTAATGTAGTTTCCGGTAAGACCCCAGTACATAGTATTAGAAGACTTAATAATAAGCTTAATAATACATATACTAGAATTATAGGTGTTGGCAATGCTTTGGCTAATGGTCAAACGTCTTTTGTACAGACACAATACAATAGTTCTAATCTAGTAATGTCTGGTAATCCACTTGCCATGTCTCCTTGGCGCCCATCACAAAGTCCCGTTAGCTGGATGTATGTGGCTGATTCAAGTATTTCTGCGGGTGGTAATGCTTTAAGCATGATAAAGCTTACCTATGATGGCTCATCTACATTAGTGCATCAGGCTGGTCTACCTGCCCCTACCAGTCCTCCAATCGTAGAATTAAGTGCTCCTGGCCTCTTAGGAATATCTATTGCTAATTCTATAGGTGGTGGGATCATGACTTCTACCACTGGTTGGGCTCCTGATTCTAGTGGTGTAGCTGGTGCAGTATCACATACTACTAGAATTACTGCTATTACCATTACCTCACTACTACATGACAGTGGCTCAACAGGGTGGCTATCCATCGTACCAAGCACTATGGCCAACATTGGGCCTGGAACCATTTTAGTAGGTACCCAAGGCTTGTCTACATATTATATGATGGTTTATGAGGTTTATAGAGCCGGTGCTATTTCTGGAAATACAGTTTCTAAAGTTATTTATGACAACAACCCAACTAACACTGGAAGTTGTACTGTTGCACCATCTGCCTCAGTACCAGAAATCAAAAGAAATGCAGTAGTATTAATAAATGGAACTAATTATTATAGAATAACAGAAGTCATAAGTAGCCCAAACAATACTATTGTAGCTTTTAAGATTAATACTGGCGCTACAACTATTTCTGCTGGTCAGAGTCTAACGATTGCTAGTTCTTTCAGAGCTTACGACGTTTCAGGAGCCTTGAGTACTGATACTCTTAGTTCAGATTCAATTGTATCAACTTTTGCTCCATCGGGTGGAACCCTAATTGGTGGTATAGTTTATACTCCTGGTTCTCCTTTAGATATGAGTCAAGGAGATGGTACTAATGGTATTAATGAATTAGATTATATTCACTATTCTTTTAAATGTGCTGATCTATCGCAAATAGTACAGGGACGTTTGATATTTGATGTAGATGACAAGAGTTTTGCCAAGAATTGTTATTATAGGGCTTTCACGCCTTCTGATTTAGTAGCTATTGCTAAAGGAAGTCAGACTATTCTTGGTGGAACTAATACTCAAGTTCAAAATAGAATTATTACCAAACGTCCACCACAATTCAGTATTTCTGCCCCTGGAGATGATTCTAATATTGGTCCTGGTAGAAATTCGTCTGACTTTTCGGGTCCAGCCTTTGATAACCCTGATGATGCACCTACAGATAAAAATTCTGGTAGTCCACGAGATCAAACAGGTACGGGAGATAATCAGTGGTCCGAAATACGTTGTAGAAAGGGGGATTTTACTAGAGTTGGAACTGATTGGTCTAAAGGATGGCAGTCTGTACAGGCAATTAAATTTGAGATTACCTTAATAACTGGAGCTGTTAGTACAGTAATGGAGTTCTCTTCTTTAAATCAATTTGGTGGAGGATCATTAGATATTGGCGATATTGGTGCTCCTTATATATTTAGATATAGATGGCGTTGCTCAACTACAGGGGCATTATCCAATTGGAGCCCAGCTACTAGAGATGGTGTTGTAGTTTTTAGAAATGGCATTACTGTATCTGGATTATCTGCTCCATCTAATTGCCCAGAGGTAGATAAAATTGATGTACAAAGACTGGGTGGATTAGTTACAGATTGGGCTAACATTGGTACAGGTGCTACTGGGGCAGGTTATTCTGATACATCTGATGATGATTATGCTAGAGGCACTACATCTTCTTCAGAACAAATAGACCAATATTATCAACCATGGCTAATTCCACAAAAACCTGCTACTGGAACAGCTAGTACGGTCGCAGGTACTATGTTAAAAGACTCAGGCACAAATTTTAATGTAAACTGGGCTAAAGGTACTCCAATAAAGGTTGGGTCTTTCTATACATCACTACGACGAGTATTATCTACGTCCGTGTTGGAGGTTGAAGATTGTCTTGGTGCATTGACTAACTCCACATGGGAGATAGCTGAGCCTTTTATAGCTTCCCAACCACTACCATGCTTTTGGGGACCATTTAATGGCTGGTTCTTTGGTTGTGGAGATTCTATAAATCCTGGAAGATTATATTGGACCAACCAAAATAATCCGGATGGTACACAAGATACTAACTGGTTAGAAGTTACTGGCCCATCTGAACCTCTACAAAACGGCTGTGTTTATAATGGTCGTTGTTATGTATTTACTCCAGAGAGAATGCTAGAGATTATAGAAATTTCTCCTGGTGCATTTATATCTCGGGATGTACCAACTGGCAAAGGACTAATGTATCGTTGGAGTTTCGCTGTCGGTCCACATATTTGGTTCTTGTCCAAAGATGGTATTTATGAAACAGATGGTGGAGTATGCCGGTCCATGACATTTGATACCCTGTTTCCATTATTCCCTAGAGAAGGTAAACTGGGAGTACAAACAAATGGATTTTTCCCACCTAATATGACTACTGGAAATATAACAGTATCTGGATTAACTAGTGATGCCTCCATCTTTTTCCGCATGGCATATTATGATAATTATTTATATTTTAATTACCCAGATACTAATAATAGATTGAGATGTTTAGTCTATGCTATAGGTAATTTTGCGTCGCCAAATGTTCCACAATCTGGATGGTTTCCTGATGTATATAATCCTGGTGGAACCAATACAGGAATTATTTGTCATTATGGAGAAGAAGGAGATGGTGTACACAGCCTGCTATTAGGTGGTGCTGATACAACTTCTGGTATTTTATATAGTTACGGCGGTACAACTGATAATGGAACTGCTGTTTCATGGCATTTTAGACAAGGATCATATGATGCGGGAGATCGTCGTGCAGATAAACTTTGGGGGGATTTCATATGTGATGTAAACCCTGGTACTGGTACGATAGCAGTAAATGCTGGTATTAATAATTATGGATCTACTCTAACTCTTACTCCAGCTAATATTTCGGGTGCTGGACGGAATCAAACAGTTTTTGATATTAATTCTGGTAATGGCGCAGAAGGTAGAAATCTGGCAGTAGACCTTGCTGGTACTACGACAGACTCACTTTTATATTTAATAGAGCCATCGTTTACCTCTCGTCCAGAGAATAGTTTTTTGAGAGCAATACAATATGATGATTCTAATTATGAGGGAGAGAAGTTCTACCAAGGTATAGAAATTGAAGCAGATACTTTAAATCAGCCGCGTACTATACAAATCCAATCAGATGGCGGAACTCTTCAAGATACAGTAGTAGTACAACACAATGGACGTCTTCAAAAGCCTTATTCATTTACTAGTGGTTTTGTAGCCCATATGGTACGGATGCTGCCAACGGATTCTAATTTCTGGAAGTTATTCAAGTGGAGATGGGTATGGGAGCCAGAACCCCCACTTGTCACAGTTTGGGATACTCAACAGACATCATTTGGGCATGTTGGGTTCATTCATATGAAGGCAATATGGATAACCCATACTTCTACCGCAAATCTAACACTCACTATAACTAGAATGGATGATAATACTTCTCAGTCTTATACCATTCCTAGTTCGGCTGGAGTCCGTGGCAAAGAGTTTTATTTACTATTGGGACCTGCTAGTTTCATTAAGGGAAAAACTTATAAGTTTAAAATTACCCAGGCTTCTAATATTCCCTTTAGGATATATCAACGGCATTGTGGCGTGCTAGTCAAGCCTTGGGCTTCGGCAGAGCAGTTTGCACGGTGGACAGGTTGGGGTGCCGATTCAGGAGATGGGTTAGCCCAGATTTAATATGCCAGACCTCCAACCTGTAGTAGTTACAGTAGAAGATACTAAGAATCCTATACTATTAGTACGTGTACTTAGAGTAATAGCTGATAATATTTCCTCTGTAAATACCAGATTATCAAAAGCTGTAGATCAAATAAAACAATTAGCTTCTAACTTTAATCTATCTATTATACGTGATTCTCTTCAAGCTACTGGCTCTAAACCACTTAACGTGACAGCTCTTAGAGGAGTATTAGGTGACCCACAATTAGCTGGTTTGGTTAGATTTCCTACTACACCGACCGGCTTACTATTACAGAGTATAAGAGATACACAAGCTATATTAGTTCAAAATGGATCTGCTTATGATCTATATACTGTTGTTGGTGGAAATCCCAATACTCTAATTAAATTAGTTAGCGGACTAGGTAGCGGTGGATCATTTTCTAATATGATGACCACGGATACAGCTCAAAATGTTACTGGAACTAAGACTTTTACTGTAGTACAGATACTAAATAATGCTATTGCATTACAAGCTAAAGATGCTGGTGGGACAACTAGAAATATCCTACAACTAGATGGTAGCAATGTAACCAACCTCAACTCTGATGGTACTGGCGCTACAATTACTTTAAGTATTGCTGCTACTCCATATTTACGTATAGAAAATAGTGGACAAACGGATATTCTATCCAAATTATCAGTAACAAATGCTTTACGGTTATCAGCAGAGGTTGCTAGTACTGCCACTTATACCATAACAGGAACAGGCTTCTTTGTAGGAGTTACGCATGTAGGAGCTACCACTGTTAAATTGCCTGCTAGCCCAGCCTTATTTGATTCTTATGTTGTATTAGATGTGTTAGGACAAGGTGCAGCAAATAATATCACAGTTAATGGTAATGGTAATAATATAGATGGGGCTGCTACACTTGTAATAAATACCAATTATGGAGTTTCTAGAGTTACATGGACAGGAAGTATATGGAAAACGTGGTAAGGTATAATAAATCCTTATGATTACATATGAAATGTTGCCAATTTCAGAGTGGGAATCTCTCAGACCATTATATACAGAACTATTTCCAGATGTAATATTCCCAGGCCCGGAAGTCTCATCTGCCGCCGTAGCTAAGGAAGATGATAAGGTTGTAGCATTCTGGTTCCTTCAAATGTGTGCCCACGCCGAACCTGTAGGCATAGATCCAGCTTATACAGGCTCTGTAAGTCTACATAAACTACAGAATACACTATTTGATGGTTTTAAGGAAGTTTCTGGTATGCAATATTATATAACTGTGCCAGATCCTAGACTTGGTGATATTCTTGAAGCTAATGGTTTTAAACAAGTTGGAGTTCTTTATTCTAATAAGATTCCATAATGTATAATAGTAACTAATTATTGAGGATTATTAACTATGGCTGCTGCCGTTCCTATTGCTGTTGCGTTATATGGCGCTTATGAACAACATAAGCAGGGCCAGTTACAGAAAAAGCTTGTAAATCAGCAGCTTAGTACAGCAGAACAAGGTCAACAGGAAGGTAAAGAGTTTCTAGGACAAGGGCGGCAAGCTATAGCTCCGGCTCTTAGCTACTATACTTCTATGTTGGCTAATCCTAGAGAAGCTACTGCACCAGAACAAAACCGTATTTCTAATATGTATGCTGGTAGTGTTGCTAGTGCTCAGAATGCTGGGCCTCGTGGTGGTAGATTTGGTCCATCTCAGGCAGCCAATATTGGGCAGCAAGAGCGTCAGGCCCAGGAAAATGTCATTCAACAGGGGCGCCCAATGGCGGCTAGTGCCCTTAGTAGTCTTGGTCCCCAATTAAGTGGTCTAGGTCTACAATCTCAAGGTCTTGGTGCTGGTATTTATGGGAATATATTTAATCAGGGACTAGCTGCTAACCAACAGCAATATCAACAAGGTGCTGGTTTGGGTAGTGGTCTATTTAATATATACCAAGCATACCTACTTAATAAGGCTACTCAGCAGCCTGACAACAGTGGTTGGTATGGAGGTATGGGAACTGGTTCATACAACCCTGGTTATGATTCATGGCAGGGGTTTTACGGAAACACAGGTGATGGGAGCTACACCTAATGGGTTTTTTTGGTGGATTAGCTAGTGGTTTTGGGGAAGCTCAGGGCCAGTATAATCAGAAAATGTTGGATTTTGTTAATGAAAAATCCCACACTATGGCACAGCTTTACGGTCATTTGGCTGATACCATACTTCAAAGCGGTGGGGATCAGGACATTGCAGGAGAACTATTAAATAGAGCTAAAGGCTGGGCATCTGCTAATCCAATTTTAGATCCTAAAGGCTATAAACAACTAATCAAGGGTGAAAAATCAGGATTACATGATCTTATAGAACAATCTACCCAGAAAAAAGTATCTGATTACCATTCTCAGCAGTTTGGTACTCAACCCTCACAACCCACCCAACCCCCACAACAGGCTACAGCAGGCTCACAGGGCGCTTCTAGTCTTTCAGGTATACCTACCTCCCTCGGAGGCTCTGAAGAGGAAGAGAGGGCTCCTATTGCGTCGCAGGGGCCATCACAGGGTACTACAGCAATGACAGCTCCACAGCAGGCCCCAAATGTGCCTCCAAATACATCCTTACCTAATATTGGTGGTGGGGCTCCAAACATGACGTCTGCCTCTATTCCAGATATGTTGACGTCATTATCTGGTGGGCAACCATTGTATGGCAGTATGGGGATTCCTACTCCTATGGGTAAGATGGCCATGGGAGTAATTCCAGATGTTGTAAAACAGCGGCTTGAGATGCAGTATAAGATGCAATTAATGTCTTCTATGTTTTCTCAACAAACTGGGTTAGATAGACGTTCTCCCACTGGCTCTGAACAGTTTGCCGCCATTGCACGTATGTCTGGGCTTAATGCTCCGGTTACTCAATGGCGTCCAATTGCGCGTGGACTATTTCAAGATAATCAAGGTAAATACTTCATATCTCCTGCTATGCAAAGTTGGAGAGATGGATCAACCTGGATTAGAACCGGACCTGGACAAGAAGTAGAAGTTCAGCCAGTTGATGAAAATCCACGTATTGAAACTGCTAAAGATGGCTCTATTTGGGCTATTACAGCCAAAGGTCCTATTAAGTTAGAGGGCCAGATGCCGATTCAAACAGGCACGTCTAGTAGCGTAAGTACTACTCCAACTCCTGGCGGTGGTACAGTTAAATCCGAAACTACCAGCAAAGTATTTTCTGGTGGTAGCTCTGCATTACCCAGAGTTTCTAATATACCACCCCCTCCTGGTACACCTAGTATACTTCCTAAAGGTGTACAGCACCCTACAGGCTTAGGAGGGCCACCAACTAGCAGAGTTTCTACACCTAAACCTTCTCAAGCATATCAACGGGCACCCAATGGAGAATTTAATCTAGAGAAGTTAGAAAATTCTCTTGATCCCACGGATAGATCTATTGCTAATTATGTAAAGCATCCTGAAGCCTTTGATTCTACAGGTCCACGTAAAGAAATGTGGGATAGAGAGTTCCAGAAACGTGGGCTTTCTGGAGCACCCACACCGGTCAAGGAACTCAAGTACGCGGACTTTGACAAACAACGTGGAGCTATTGTCAATGGTATGCATGCCGCTTTGAATATTAAAAACATTTTAACTGATACTAACGGCGCTTTAGTTGGCATGGTAGCAGGGCGTTGGATTGATATGATGAATAGAGTAGGATATGCTAAGGGAATAAGTGCTTTCCCTCCATTTAGTGGTAGTGGCGGTCCAGATACACAAGCCGTAGATTTTACTCCAGATACCAGATTCGGCAAGGATTTGGTTAATAAACTAGCCCAGGAACGTCCGGAATTAGCACACACATTGCTCAAAAATCAGGATGTAATTGCGGCTAAAGCGGCAGATCTCATTACTACATCACGACTTTTTAACTTTGCTGATGTTAGAAACGTCATTGGTGGAGTTCAGGGTGTGGCTAAAACTTATTCATTCTTGAAGTCCAGTCTGTTAAACCCTGGAATGGATTTGCCTCTAATTTTGGGCCATCTTAGTTCGCTAGATAGGAACATGGCAGATGGTCTATATACCCTAGAAAGTGCGCGTTGGGGAGATAAAATACCTTATATTAGAGAAAAAGAGTTAATGTCTAACCTCTATTGGGATAGCTATATGAATGGTATGGTAAATGCTGTAGTAGCTAAACATCCTGGTATGAGTAAACAAGATGCGTTATTTTTACTATGGCGCAATGGCCGTATTACAGCAGATCCAGGTAATCCATCTGGAATTGGTAAGAAATAATGGCAGATGATCTTGATAAATCGGTGTTAGAAGCCGCAGATAGTTATACCAAAACTGCTCCTCCACCGCAGACGGTTAATCTACCTAAGCTTCCCCCACCTATTCAGAAGCCTACAGTAGATCCTCAAGAAGGGGCATTTACTAGATTTATGCATGGTGCAGGACTCCCCGCATCAAAAGAAGATATTATGGCCATAGGAGAGCAGCTCGACCCTATGAAGCATCCAATAGCTTCATTTCCAATGGTAGCTCAAGCTAAAATGCTGGGTAGTATTCCATATACTATTGCTTCAGAAATAGGTGAACAGGGTGGTAAAGCTCTAGATGCATTACAGCACAAAGAATATGGAGCATATTTAAAACACTCATTAGGTGCTGCGGTTCCCATGTTGGGACCTCCCTTGGCAGAAGGTAACTATGCAGGTGCTATGGGTAGAGCGGTTCCACTGGCATTAGCTACTGGCCCTAAACTCATACGTTCGGTAATACCAGAACAGGCCAAATTCGACCTAATAAACAAAGCTGTAGGTGAAGAATCTATAGAACCTAAATATGGTAAAGATCTAGGTCGTGGGCTGGCTAGATCTAAACAAGGACCACTAACACGTGGACAAGCATCTCAACCCTCTGCTGGTGTATATAAAGAAACAGGACTTCCCAAGGCGGTTAAGGCGGGTTTAGAAGAAGCTTCTAATGTAAAAAATAGTATATTACAACATCCCGCAGCCCAAGCTAAAACAATAGATGGCATTAAATTTATTGAAGATAACTTTGGCCCTGTAGGTACAAATCCTATTACAGGAGCACCAGAAGTACAAACTATAGCCCCAACCAATGTTCCTGATGGAACAGTCACTCAGTTTAATGCTTTTGGCAATAAACTTCTTGCCGAAATAGCTAAACGTGGTGGAAAACTTAGTGCGGCTGATATTGAGCAGATGAGAGATCAAGGTATCATCGATCCTAATTATGGAAGTTTCTCTACTGAAGCTCCAGATTTAGCTTTAAACCAAAAAGCAGGTAGAGTATCTTCTGCCCTAATTAAGGCAGCAGAGAACGCTACTAGGTTGCCAAATGGACAGTCTGCTTTAGAACTGGTTAATTCCCATATGGCAGATTTAATGCAGGGGAAGAAAATATTACCAGAGAAATTAGCGACTAGTAGGACATCTAGTTCTCCTAGTATATTAAATAAAGTAAATCCAAAAGCAATCGTCAAAAATGCAGTAAAAGAAGCTATTGGAGATAAGCCCGCTCCTGGCTTTCAGTCTGGTAAAATCGGTATGCCAGTACGTACAGGGCTTGCTTCAGCTTTGACGGAAAAACCTTGGTGGCTTAAAGATCCTACACGTGGATTATCAACACCAAATGCAGCTCCACCAGAACTAGAATTACCACCCACACCCCCAGGTGCTAATACAGAGACTAGTTCTGTACAATCTAATTTCCCACAACCCCCAACTCATATAGAGGAGGGTCAAACCGTAACTGGAATGGACACCACTGGTGAAACTTTAGTTTCAGGAGAAGTAAAAAAGATATATGCGGTTGCTGATCCTGAGACTGGAATACCACAATGGAAAGCATTAGTATTAGATAATCAAAAAAGTAAAGTTGTTGAAGTATCAGCAGACCAAACCGTTCCAGTTACACATCCAGATAATATTGATTCTCTAGTAAAAAAAGCTGGTGAGGCACAGTATAATGCTAGACCACGTACAGGAACTAGAGCACAAGAGATAGTAGATTCTTTACGCAAAGACATGGAATCTCGTAAACCTATGGCTTCTCCTTCTACAATGCGGCCTGAGATTAGAGAAATACAAGACCGTGGGTTTAAAAACTATAATCCAGGAGGTCCTGATCCCAACGCTCCACCCCCAGAATCAGAAGCTGCTACTATAGCTAAATCTGTAACTCCTTCCTCTTCGTCTACAGAAGCAGTATATAAAAAGGGTGATTTAGTTAGATTCTCTCGTGGGGGAGAGACTATTAAAGGTAAAGTTGCCTCAGAAGTACAACAATCTAAAAAAGGTCCATATGTGGTAGTGGAACGTTCTGCACCATATACAGGCCAATATAATGTACTTTTAGATGATCTAACAGGTTCTAGTAATAAAAAGAAAAGTGGAGACAGTTATCGCCGTACCAATAGTCCTGTCACGGAATGGCCAGAAGGGCATAATGATAAAAACGAGAATGAAGACCTTCTACGTACACATGCTCCATCGATTCTACTAGATTCGCGTTTTAAACACGCACGTCAAATGCTATATGGCTCCCCTTTATCAGGGAAAATCGATCGGAATCCTCATGCATTAGGTATGTATGGTGCTAAGTTTGTATCTGGTCCAGAATCCGGAAAAATTGCTACAGACAGTGAGAATGCTGTTATTCCTGAACAGCAACAAAACACAGCATTAATTTCTAAAGAAGCAGGAGATCAACCACAAACATTTGCTCATGAACTAGGGCATTCCATGTGGAAAAATGATCTAACCCCAGCCGAGCAAACTGAATGGAATTTTATATTTGATCGTATTATACATGACCGTGAGGAAGAACTCGGGAAAGCCAGAGACGCTAATCCTGAAGTAGGTTCTAAACAATGGTCCGAAATATATAAACGTATTAGCTCATCTTATCCAAAAGCAATAATGTGGTATGACCTGTATGGGGAAAAGGAAATGAAGCGTGAAGAAGCATTTGCTGAACTTCAAGGACAATATATGGCAAATCCTAGTGCCTTCAAAGCTAAATACCCAGATGTGTATAACTATTTTAAAGTATTGAACAGGAAAGAATTCATAAAAGGTAAATAAAACAAATAATGACTCCTCAATTACCACCACCTACAGGCGGTCCATGGTGGGCATCCTATGTACTATGGCTCATCAACGGTGTAGTAGCTCCAGCAGTTTTGATGTGGTGGAACCGAAGAATGCGTAATGAAAGTCATAAAGAACATTTACAAACAGCAGTTAAGGCTTCTCAAATAGAAACAAAAGTTGATGAAGTACATGCTGAAGTCAAAACTGCGAATGCTCTTAAATTAGGTGAAATGGCTGATGCGACCGAAACCAGACGCGTGGAAGAGATTCCTGAAAAAGACCGTACTGAGGCTGAACAAGCCCACTTTGATCTTGTTCCACCCAAACACTGAGGTAAAAAAACATACTATGCCAGACAGACGACAGACAGAACAAATAACTTCAGCTAGTGTGATGGAACAGGTATTGAATCTGAAAATTCTTGAACGTTTAGCTGCTTTAGAACCACAGGTAAGTGATCTTAAAGGAAGTGTAGAAAGCTTAAGAGTTTTCAAAGAAGAAGTGATCTCTCAAATTGCTGAATTAAAACATTCTATCAACCTATTAACATGGAAGGTTGGTCTAATAATGGGTGGAGTTATTGTAGTAGTTAATCAACTGGCCAATTGGGGTTTCAAAAAGCTGTTGCCCTGATCTTTGGCTCTGTAGTATACTACTTAGATGCAAAAACTAACCACTGATTGGGAAGAAGCTTATTCTTTTCTACTAGATAAACTAGAAGAAGTATCCAGTGAACTAAAACTATCAGTCAGGCTAGGAGAAGATCCTATGTCTGCTGTAAATACTGCAATTGATGAATTACAACTTTTTATAAATGCCATAAATGCTGGTGGTGTGAGTGGCAGCTAAAATATTAATATTTGATTTAGAGACTTTCCCTATGCTTTATTATTCATGGCGTCCGTGGGATAGTCGTGCTTTAGAAGTATTAGAATATTCCAGTATAATTTCGTTCTCAGCCAAGTGGTTAGATGGTAAACACATAACCAAAGCTCTCTGTGATTATAATACTAAGAATCCAGAGAAGTCTCTAATTACAGAACTTTGGAGTATGATAGATGGTGCTGATATCATTGTGGCTCATAATGGAAAAGCCTTTGATTTCGGGCGTATGAATTCGGCATTTATCAAGTTTAACCTTCCTCCTCCCACTCCAGTACAAAAAGTTGATACCAAAAAAGTTGCCAAGGAAATATTCGGGTTCGATTCTAATTCACTTGAAAACCTTGTACAGTTTTTAGGTTTGGGCGAAAAAATGGCAACAGGCGGTTATGAACTATGGAAAGAGTGCCGTGCTGGCAATTCTAAAGCCTGGGCCAAGATGAAAACGTATAATGCCCACGATGTAACCCTGTTAGAACGTGTATATCTTACTCTACGTCCTTGGATGTGCAATCATCCGAATCTCAATCTTTATTCTCGTGGAGAAGGTTGTCCGAAATGTGGTGGACCTAGTGATAGAATTCAGTCTCGTGGTGAGTACGAAGCTAGAACTAGATTGTATAAACGTTATCAGTGTCAAACATGTAAAGGTTGGCTTAAAGAAGTACAGTCTATTAAAGGCGTAAAAGCAAAGTTTGCAGGTGTTTAACTATGATATTAACTCCAGAATTTAGAAAAGAGTATTTAAAACTGTATGAGTCTCAAACACAAAACCCAAGTTTCCCAAACTTTTATACTACCTTAGCAAAAGCGGTAAGTAGTATAACCTCGGGTAAATCTAGATATGAAGCTGTCTCTGTCCGTACTGGAGTTCCTTGGTATGTAGTAGGGCTTATTCATCTACTTGAGTGTAGTAGTAACTTTTCTCAGCATTTACATAACGGAGATCCTTTAAAGTTCAGAACTGTACATGTACCCACTGGTAGACCTCCTTTAGATCACTGGACCTGGGAAGATAGCGCAGTGGATGCCCTACAACTAGATAAATTAACAGCCTGGAAGGATTGGAGTATTGCAGGAATTCTTTATAAGTTAGAGACGTACAATGGTCTAGGATACAGAAACCATAATATCAACACACCATACCTTTGGAGTGGTACTAATCATTATATTAAAGGAAAATATGGTTCAGATGGTAGATGGGACCCAAACCTAGTCTCAAAACAATTAGGTGCTGCCCCAATTCTAAAGGATATGGCATCTAGAGAATTAATCAGGCTAACTAAATGAGATCCTTTTTATTAGCTTTTGTATTGAGTTTTATTCCACAAACAACCCAAGCTGAAGATATACAGCCTACAGAAAATACTAAAGGTTGTTATGTAGCGGCTTGTTCATCTGGCGGAAATTGTGTTTTAGATCCATTTATACGTGTAGCTAATAATGAGAATAACTCAGAAGATGATGAGCCACAAGTATGGGGATACAATCCTCGGGACATACACAAGGACCGTAATGGTACACCTTTTTATATAACTATACTAGAGAGGAAATTCCTAAAGGCGGGATGGGTTAAGCACGTAGAGCATACATCTTGTGTCTGTCATTGTCCGCAGTGGTAGTCCAATAAGCCGGATTACACATATTTTCATATTCTTTAGTTCCTGGTAGTACCCCCCACTTATCTAAAAAATATTGTTTGCTATGGAGGAATCCTGGGTTGTAGTAATTAGCCCTTTCTTCTTCTGTAGCGTTTTTCATTGTACCAGCAGCATAATGATAGAATGGGAAATCAATACAGTAAAGTTCTATTCCCGCTCTGGCAGCTCTGATATGGTAATCGTTATCTTCAAACCATGCCGGATAGAAAGTTTCGTCGAATTCTCCAACACGTTCGAAACAAGACTTTTGAACGAGGAAGCAAGAGAAATCGGGATTGGGTCTGGTAGAACACATGTTAGAGAAATCCAGTTGGTCTTCCAAGCCATGTTTAGTTCCTCTGGAGACAGCAGATACGAAACCGAGATTTTGTTTGATGAGAGCTGCATAGGTATCCGGCCTTATTATAACATCCTGGTTTACTACCAGAACATGCTTTACTTCCTCTTTATTAAATAAATAGTTGAGGCCAAAATTCCAGGCCCCAGCTACACCAAGTTGCGGGTCAAACCTAACAACTACATGTTTATTATTTAAAGTATTTAATATAAAAGGTGTATTGTCAGTACTAGCATTATCAATAGCAAAAATTCGTACTGAAATAGTTTGGGCTAGAATTGACTCTAGCCCATCTATTAATAGTGCAGAATTGTTATGACAAGGGATTAGAACCCAATTGTCCATTTTAAGCTGCTGGATTTGTACTAGCTTCACCAGAAGGTGGTACAGGACTGGCTACAACAGGCTCAGTACCTTCTAACACCTCTGTAGACTGAATCTGTCCAGTTGCGGCTAGAACGTCATGGAAACCCTGGGCTAGAACGGCTATTTCCGCCTTATGTGTTGGATTGCTACTATTCTCTACAGCAGCCTGGGCAGCTACTGGTAATAGTGGTGCTACGGTATTTACTACAAAGTCCCTCTTCTGTGCTCCAGTCATACCAGTTCTGCGGGTACCTAGGAAAATGATGAGCTGCTGCAATAGACTAAAACCTACCTGAACTCCAAGAGTTGTAAACTGTCCACCGGCCATAATTATGTATTCTCCTTATTTTTAAGTAATTCATGCAAATAACCCATTGAGTTAAATATTAATGCACAAAGTACAGTCTCTAAGTCTACCACATTTCCTTTTTCATCTTGAACTTCCTGACCATCATGCAGTAACCATGTCTCCATGAAATGCCGACCCAAAGAGTCCATATAGGAATCCAGAGTTATGCCTTTCTTCCAATTGTCTGGATCTCTAAATGATCCATCTGGTTGTAATCTATTTTTATGCATGAATTCGGCATAACGTCTAAGGACTGTTGGTGAAAGAAATCTGCGGTATTCTAATTTACCTTCCTGTGAGGATCTAGTTGCTCCAGTACTAAACTCTCTTACTTCTGCCATTTATTTCCTTTGAGATTATTTATTATATCAGGGTAATCCTCCCACGTAGACAAAATTGCATCTGGGTTACAGGCATGTTCATAGACATATGGAGCATTTTGTAGATTAACTAATACTTTATAACCATCAAAGCCAACTAAATTATGTGGTCCATCGTCAACTAGAACATCGCCTTTAACTAAGTTTTTATCCTTGCCTACTAGTACTACTGCTGCTTTACCAAGGTACGGGAAGTCCCGTTCGACAGCTTCTACTTTTTCTTTAGCCCCAGTATTTCCTATTATTGTAGAGCAGAATATTTGTTTGATACCTTCATCATGAACTTTTTTAATTGCTTCTAAAGCACCTGGAAAAGGCTGTAATGAACTGTACATACCTTTTTTATTTAGAAAAGAATAGATTTTAGTTCCACATTCTGGCTTTACGATTTCATTCCAAGCCCATTTTTTTATATCTGAAACTTTAAAAGTATCATTATAATGTTTATTGTACCACTCCATCCAAGGAGTAAGTAAATCATAAACTGTAGAATCTAAATCTATTAAAACAGTGAAATTACTCATGAACTAACCTTGGGTTTGGATATTGAATGCTTTAAACGTTCATCCTGTTCTAGCGTAGGTAGGTCTGGCCCTTCATAACCACTATGTAACTCTAATGGGGAGCTGTCCCCTGAACCTATTATAAAACGCAAGATGCCCTTGTGTATGCACGTCATTAATCGAATCAAAGCCATTCTCATTGGCCCAGGTTTTATACTCTTCACTTTTTTTCACCTCAGTTCCACCACCATAATGTTTACATCTTACTGGAGCTAAATATGTTTTCCATCCATGCTCCCGCAAAACCATTGCCATCCAGTGATCATACATGTGGTATGGTATGTTGTCTTTAAGGCAGGCCGCCCAACCACCTACACTATCATAAGCTGTTGTTCTGACCGCCATAAAAAAGCCATCTACTGTTGCTACTTCTTGCGGCGAGGTAACCTGCTTACCATGCAAATCTGCATCAATCATGTTGGACATTGGGGCAATTCTCGCAAGTTGATCGAGCCTATATTTTGTCCTATATATATCATCAGTTCCAAGACCTTTTGCTCCATGGAATCCGATGAGGCCAATATCAGGTTTTGCTGTGAAGAGGATGTCAAGATATTCTGTCCAATCTTCGTAAACCTCCACATCATCATGGCAGAAGACTAGTACATCTCCCGTAACTTTTTCTGCCCCTTTTGCCATGGATTCTACAGCACCCCAGCGATTTTCTATTCTATTAGCACCTGAGATTATACATTGGGATATATAACCTTTTGTATCATATTTCTGTAGATTAGCTATGGTTTTCTGAGCCTGTTCAGCATCCCAAGAAGGGATTACAAGAGAAAATTTCACAGTCTAGTCTGCTCGCATGGTTTATATTCATACTTATTTGTATGTTTTAGAAACATTAAGGCTGCCGCTGCTACTTGTAGAGCTTCTTCTTCTATTTCTATTAATTGATCTATTGATATTGGATCATATGATGCCTGAAAAACAGCCTTAGTAAGCTCACCTACTTCTTCATTAATTATAGCAACTGCATGTACTGGATCTATAGGCCATTGAGGAAATTTTGCTTCTGCCGCTTCTATTTCTTCTACAACATCAGCTAGTATTACATTGATGTCTGTTGTCATTTTATTTATTCCTAAATACACCCAGTTTATTTCCAAATCGTCCAAGAAACTCCCATTCTGTATGATACTTCATGTAATCTTGTACCGCAGCAAATACTCCTGGTAGACTATCATGACCATAATCGTCAAAACAGGCATACCCACCTTTTTTAACTTTAGGCAGCCATAGAGTACAATCTTGTAGGACTTCTTCATACTCATGACCACCATCTATATGTATTAAAGAAATAGGCTTGTTATATATTTTAGCTGCTTCATATGATGACAAACTCCATAGATTGATTGGTAAACACCACTCACCTTGTAGAATATTTAGTATATGTTGTTTTGCTTTAGGACTATATTCTCCGACCCAAGCATCTATAGCTACGAAATTGAAGCAGTTGGCTAAAGCACAATATCCTAAAATTGTTGTAGAGCGGCCAAATTCTACTCCGATTTCAACTACATAATCATCTCCAGTCAAAGTTTGTGCTAAAGTCCATAACTTCTCTGCTTCTACTTTATTAAAAGCAGTTTCATGAGAGCACTTTTCTACCTTTGTGTTATAGACAGTTTCAAAATCCAAGCTGACTCCAATAAGGTTCTATCAACTCTGCCTTCCCTTTTTCTGGATCGGTATATCCGCCTGCCCAGTGTACAATACTAGGAAATATGTTGATCTCAGGATTATAAAGCATTTTGTCTTTAACTACAAGTGGTTCATCTACTACTTGGAAAAAAGTACGCATAGTATCTGGAAATACGTGAACCAGTTTCTTTTTAGCTGCTTCACGCCAACGTTCTTGAGGATTCATCACATCTACAGTATTGGTAGGTATGTAATCTTTTAGAATCTCCAACGCAGAAATGGCATATTCACGCGGTCCAAACCAACCACCGGCGCATAAACCTCCATCATGTTCCTGACTCATGATAATCCACTCCTTTTGTGGTAATATCCCAGGAGTATAGATTGGAAAATTAAAGATAGTATCAGAAGCATCAGTGTATATTACATATGGAGTTTCTAAGCTTTTAAGTTCAGTTATTAAATCAATGATTTGGACATTATACCAGCCAGTATATGGTTTATTAAAACCATACCAGTGAATAGGCATATCTAAGTATTCTGCCGACTCTTTTAGATACTTAACTTTAGACCAGTCATTATAATATGCAGGTGCCAATATAGTCAGCATTTAAGCACTTCCATGCCTAATATCCACCAGTCACGAGCTATATCTGCTCCTGATATTTCTCTCCAATCAAACTCTTTTATCTTTATTTGTTGTGTAAAATCTCCATCAAATAAAGTTTTGACTATATAATCTTTAAGTAAGTTAATATCATATCCCCATTTATGTCTATCACCTTCCAAACCTTGATAGGCTCCATAAACATTAACTAAAAATTGGAAGTCTTCGAGTTCTCCAGATAACCAACGGCCAGCAAGCTTACGTAAATCAGGAACAAAAACGAGTAAACTACCCCCAGGACTAAGAACTTTATAGCATTGTTTAAGAACCTCATCTGCTTCTCCACACCCAAAATGTTCTAAAACATGATGAAGAACTACCATATTCTGGGAATTTTCTTCAAATACAGTATCTAACTTAGTAGCGTCCAAAACCACATCAGGAACTTGGTCAGGAGGACGACTAACACAATCAATATTTATCCAACCCCTAGTATTATCAAAACTCCTTTGCCCACTACCACAATTAATGCCACTAAAATTAATGTTCCAGTCACCAAAAACAGTGCTTGTGTGAATTGTATGAGTCTGTCCAATATTTTCAAGTAAAATAGTTCCTTCATCTGGAGTTGATAACCAAATTTTATCTATATTATTCGCTTCAAGTTGCTTTTCAGCCATTTCAGCCATCTCTGCCCACCCTGTAGCAGGCTGTCCAAGGCAGTTAGCAAGGCCACAATGAATAGCAACAGGAAGGTCAAGAGTTACCACAATACCACCTCCCGCCTTGATGCGCTGTGATAATGCATAGTCCTCTGACTGTCCAGGGCCTAGAGCATTAGCATCGAAAGGCCCATATATAGTCCAATCTAAATACTTAATTACGAAACAATTACCTGTCGCAGCATCTACCTCGATAGCTCGGCCTTTACCTGTAATATATCCCGACCAAGCATTTAAACTAGGTTTATGGAAGGGGTGTCTCCACCCTCCTAATTGTTTAATTGGACTGTGAAACAATCCAACGAGATTCGTGTCCCAGTTAGGTAAATAATACATATCATTATCAGAAAACATAATGATTTCATTATCATCTAGCCCATCATGCTCATATTCTAAACATTCAACACCGAAATTTTTGGCACCACCTACACCTAACTGACTGCCAGTAGGGTGTACTTCAACAGGTAATATCTGCTGTAAATAATCAAACATTGCATCATGAGCATCACCATCATAGACAACAAACAGCTCGTGTGCGGACCAGTTTGCCGCATTGGTCACCATGGTACTTATAGTTTGTTCAGTTAATTCTGGGCGATCTCTTGTAATTAATACTATCTTCATAGAACCAGCCACCTAGCTTTTTTGCCTAGTTTTTCAGCATATTTAGCAGTCCAACAACCACCAGATTTAATATGTTCAGAAGTATTACAATGATAACAATGCTTAAACCTCATACCATCATAATCATCTGGATACTTAGAAACTACAATACAGTAGATAACATCAATGTTCGCAGCAATATCTATATTCCGTGGTTTAAAGCCTTCTGACCAATTCAATTTAACAGGAGGATACTCTTTAAATGGTATGCCCATTTTAAAAGCTTCTTCTATTGCCCAAACATCAATCCCACCTAAATGACATTTACCACTTATTACTTTGGTAGGCTTTTCTTGTATTAGTATTTCTCGTATAAGATTTCTGGCAAGACCCTCGCTAAGTGTAGTGAATTTAGCTGCTTCATGCCCAACTATGCCAACATTCATTTATGTTAATCCTTGTTTAAACCAATTCTTCCACACAGGTGCTAAATTATTCCAAAATAAATGTTCTACGCTGGCTCTCACTTCTTCTCGATTGTACTGTTTAGATAATGCATACTGTATTTTACTAGCCCATACTTCTGGGTAAAATACCGGGCGGTAGACGTTATGCAATGTATCTAATCTAAATATGTCTGCATGAACGATTTCACCAAATTCTATCATTTCATGGCCAGCCCCATAATCATGATGTACTACAGGCGTCCCACAAGCTAGAGACTCTGCGATAGGGTAACCAAAACCTTCTCCTAGACTCGGAAGCATTGTAATATCACAAGCATTGTATAAAACAGCTAATTCATTATCAGTAAGAGCCTGTGTAACACGTACATGTTTGCCTATCCCAAAATCTTCTATAAGAGCTGGTAAAGACCAATAACGTTCTAAAGCATCGATGTGTACCCAGAACATATATTTAGGATCTTTGTTTATAAGATTTTTAGCTATGTGTGCCCATAAACCCCAATCTTTGCGTGCTTGGTTCGTCATCACGCAACCTACTAATTTAGCTTCCATATCTACATTTAAAAAAAGTCTCCCTGTACTCCTATCCTCCATATTAATAAAAGTATCCTGATCGATACCATGCGGAATAAAATCTGGGCACCAATTATCACGGGTAGCTGAGAGGACATCTCGACCAAACTTTGAATAAGCCAACATTCTGTCAAACCTATCCAAAGCAGCGCTACTAATACTAGAAAATCCCTTATTAGGACCATAAGCATCAATAGGAAAGTATCCCCAGCGTTGGAATTGGTTTGATAATAAGAACGACTTAAGTGGATAGCCCTCGGGAAGAGTATCAGGATGACCAAACCAGAACAAACGAGAAGCGTCCCAGATAGTGAAAATAATGAATGGAACATTTGGACTAAAATCCTCACAAGCTTTAATTAATAGGTTCTCTCCCCACTGCTCAGATTCCGGAAATAAGTATTGAGCCCAGGGGAGACTTTTAGAGCCTAAACCTCCACGCCCAAAAGTGCCAACCCTAAATTCTGGCATTTCAGATAGTACAAAAGCTAGGTCGCGTGTAATACGTCCTAAGCCAGTTTGAGTATCGGGAGCATCCGATATTAACAATATTGGTACAGGCATTTAATTTTTATGATTCTTCTATATTATGATTAAATCTATTGGTTGTCGTTTTAGAAAGGTCCTGTATAGTAATTCCAGGCTTTCCTTGTTCAGAGAGTTTAGTACCCATTTCCAACTGTTGTGGAGTAACTCCAGCCTCTAGAAGTAGTACTCTATCTAAAGTGGCGCGCGGCTTGGAACCCTGACGTCTAATAATAAGCCAATTTCCACAAACTGCATTTTTAACGTTGCGCATGTCACACGCTAAACCAAGTTCTGTATCTAAATCTTTAATCTCTTGTTCACATAAAGCAATTTCATCTTTTAGAGACTGCCGCCTGTCAACTAGTTCTTTAGCTGTACGGCCTGATGCTGTATATTTGTCTAATTCCAATTCGTCTACATCGGGTACTGGTACATTCATTGTAGGTTGAGTCATATTAATCCTTTAATTTACTCCAATCCTTTGCAATAACATGAGAGGAGAGTAGTGGTACATCTAATTCTACAGCATGTTCCATCTCATATGCAACCATTGCAGAGGCTAATTCCGCTATTTCATCATCAACTTCAAATATAATTTCATCATGAATTGACAATAGTGGTTCAAAACATTTATTCATAGCCTTAAACTCGGGATAGACTTTTTTATGAATATTTGCCATAGCAATTTTTAGAATATCCCCACTACTGCCTTGAACGGGGTGATTTCCCGCCTGTCTTAAAGCCTCTTCACGTGCTCTGGGATCTTTAGAATGTACATTAGGTAAATATCTAATACGCCCAAACATAGTCCGTACAAAGTAATTCTGACGGGCTTCTGCTTGAACATTATGCATGTATTCATTTATTCCAGGATAAATAGAGAACCATGCTTTTATAAATTCTCTAGCTTCTTCTAAACTAATTATGATACCTTCAACAGCTAGTTCTGACTGTAATCTATATTCAGACATTCCATAGAAAATACCAAAATTAATAGATTTGGCTGGGTAACGGTGCTTTTTTTTGTCTACCTGATCGTAAGGCACATTAAACATTTTAGAAGCAGTAAAGGTATGCAAGTCTTTACCACTCTTAAATGCTTCTATCATGTTTCTTTCATGAGCTAGGTGGGCACCTACCCTAAGCTCAATCTGGGAAAGGTCCACAGATAATAGACTGCATCCAAGCTTAGCAATGAAGCCAGCCCGGATCATCTCACCACGGCCTTGTCCTACCGGAATATTTTGTAGATTAGGATTCCTGGAAGAGAGACGTCCCGTAGATGGCGCCTCAGCAGAATCTTCACCCTCCTGAGCAGACAAAATAAACGTAGTGTGAATTCTAGAATTTTCATCAGCTTCATTGATTAGCCTATATGTGTATGTTCCCCGCATCTTACTGAGTTCTCTGTACTCCAAACCGAGATCAATAAGACTTTTGACTTTTGGATTGTCTGTTTGTATTTTCAGTAGTTGTAATGTACGCTCGTTTGTAGAATCTAGGTTTTTAATGCCTAATTTGGCTAATTCACGTTTCATCTGTGGAGGTGAGGTAGGGCTGAAATAAACTCCAACCTCATCATACATTTTTTGAAGAACTAAATACTGCTCTTTTTCAAATTTGGCATCTAAATCTCGGAAGTATTGCTTATCTATTAAAATGCCATTCTGATGCATACGATCAATAATAGGTATACAGCCTAGGTCTATCTCATATGCCTTTTCTAGACCCATTTCTGTTATTCTAGGCCGTAGTTTGTGATATACCCTTAGTGTAGCATCAGCGTCACGTGCAGAGTAGTTAATGGCCCTTTCTTTAGGCTCGACATCATCTAGACTTACTTCTGGGAATTGCCCAAAGCTGACTTCGATACTGCTCCTGATGTTACTAGAAAGTCCGTACCATCTATCTCGATAGTTATTATTACTCGATAGAAATGCTCTAAGTCTTCTACCAGTACTTTCAGGGGTATAGAGTTTGGCAGTGAAATCCGAGTTGAATACGAGTTGAGACTCGGGTTTAGGGAGGGTTGTCCCATCTCCATCACATCGTTTGCATTTTTCTTTGGTAAATTTGTTTGGATTTCGTTTCCATGGTCTTGTAGACTCTCCACGGCCTCCGCATTCAGAGCACAGACTGGAGCTATAAACTCGTTCCAGGTAATTTCGGGATACTCTTTCATCAGCCTCTTTAATTACCTCTTTATATTCCTCCATCTCCATGCCAGCTTCACGATAGGCAAGAGCTTTAAGTTTCTTGGGCTCAACACATAGCAAATGGGAGATAAGCATTGTGTCTTCTATTTTGTTATGGGGTATTTCTATACCCATGCCGCGTAGGACTTTTAGATCCCAAAGAGCATTATGGAAGATTATTTTTTCTGGAGGTATAAGCCATTTATTAAAATTATTATGAGTTAATACAAACCCCTCACCATGATTTGTAGACCATGACAATCCCCAAGGGTTGGTTGGATAACCTTCTGTATCAATAGCCATTTCAATAGCTAAGATAAAACTAGTTCTATTATGATAGTTAGCGGGTATATCTTGTGTTCTATCTAGCTGGCCATTAAGAAATAGTCCTAACCGCCTGAACCCATTGTAGATAAGTTTAGAGTATCTATCCGCCTGATGTAATCCGGCTGCGGGATGATACACTGGAAATATGTAACAATCGAATTTATCAGACCAATGAGGTAGTCCATATTCGAATTCCATGTCAATTGGGCCAAGAAAGTATTGAGCCGCAATTCTGCCTACGGGAACTATTATCTTGGGTTTTACTTGATCTATTTCAGCCAATAAATATGGCTCGTCACGAGCTATATCTTCAATTGTGGGGTCAGAATTTTCCTCATCAGGGCGGTACTTGACTACGTTTGTGATGTAACAATCCTGCCGTCTTATACCAGCCTGCATTAGAAGGTATCTATTGAGTTCCTGCCCACTTACACCACAAAAAGGGCGTCCTATAGATGCTTCCATTCGCCCAGGAGCCTCACCAACAAGCATCACATAGGCATCTTCTGGACCCTCACCACTAACAAACTTACCTATCATAAGAGCCCATATCAAATATGGCCTTACTCATATCACAAATCTTGCATCTAACCTCTGTAACCTTATAAATTGTTGTTTCTTTCCATTCATGTCCCAATTTTCGACAAAGGGCTTGAACTGCTCTTCTAGTTTCTGAATCCATTATTCACCGTTTCTTGGCATATAATACTTCAAAGTCTGAGTAATCTAATGTCTTAGGACGAGTTACTTCCCCATCATTGTTCTCCCAAGCATTAGATACTTTTTCCATAGCCTCTTGTTCAGATTCAGCATCTACACGAACAGAAGCATCTACACAATAAGTATAGTAGACTTCCCAACGTCTCATTCAGGTACTCCTTAATGTTTTACAACTCTACGTTTAAAAGTAGTTAATGGAGAAGTAATCTTTTTTAATTCTATACCTTCTGAGGTTAGTTCTGGCGTGCCTTCATAAAATCCAGAAACAAACCTGGTGGGCTCTAAGAATGTGATTCCACTAAAGCCCAAATTGAGAGAAAGAATGGTTCTAAGCCATTGTGTAATGTTAACACCATCTATCTCAGTTATCAAGCCTGTTTTTTTATGGTCTTTTAGGTAAGTAGAATACTGTTTTGCGTGCTCATAACTACCTTCAGGCCATCTCCATCCATCACCGTAGCAATGGAAAGATAAAACATTTAAACTATGTATTAAACCAGCTTCCTCAAAAGCTGTATACATACGGGCTAAGGTTCCTGGATATGCTACATCAGGCCCGATTACTTGCGGTCTAGATTTAACACCAGCCTCATAAATACTTCTAAGGAATGGTTCATATATCTCTGGTATAAGCCTGTCTTTTATGATATCTCCACCATTACCGCCATTAACTCCATCGAAAAGTATTAATGGATTGAATAAGGCAATATCAGGCTCATTACCATAACCAATCATATTACAGACATTTAGATAACGGGCTATTAGAGTTTCAAAGATGTAGTTTACAGCACCAGGATCTGCATGCGGTATTGTGGCAGCACTTAATAGATAGGGCCGTGGAGCAGACAATTTGTCTTGTTCAACAAAAGTAGAATCTCCCCAAACATGAATGCCGCCATCTGGTTTCTCTGGGTTATTCCACGCCCACGTATGCTCTAATTCTGCTTTATAGTTTTTGATAAAATGCCATGCAATACTTGTAGTATTGTTTGTTAAACCCTGCACACCATCTAGTGAAGTTTTAATTACATTTTGCTGCTTAGTATCTTCAGTGGTCTGCATTAAACTATAAAGGTGTTCCCACAACGTTTTTGGTACATTCCATTGAGCTAAAACAGCACAACTTGAACCACTTATTCCAGCGGTGTAAGCAGCCTTACCTCCAGTGGCCCAGGCAGGTAGCTCGGTGGGATTAAAATATATACCAAAACCGGCTTCTACAACCTTTTCAATTTGAGCATCTAAAGCGTCAAAATTAGAGACTGTAGAAGCAGGAAATAAGTCTGCTGTACTACTACTCATTCGCAAAAATGGAGTTTTACCTAGTACATCATGTAGCAAAGCAAGTGATGCAGAGTAAAGTGGTTTTTTAGCATCTATACAGCACCCATAAATCATAATTATTCAACCACCACTGTTTTAGTTAGAACTGTAGTTGTACCCTTTACAGTAATAGTTAACTGGATATTGTATCTACCGGCCTGCGTAAAGGTGTGTTGTACTAATGTACCCTCTTGTGGAGTAGAACCGTCTCCAAAAATCCATGTCATAACGGGGTTTGTACAATCTGCCCAAGGATAGTTATCTACTGTAAATATCACATTATTAAAAGTTTTACAAGAACCACCACTGCCAGCCGATGTACAATCTCCAGCCCCAGTATAAAATATTGATGTATTTTTGGTACAACTATTGTCAATAAATACTGGTGGTGGTTGTGGTGGTAGTAGTGTAGTTGTAATACATGCAGCAACCAGAGTACATGGAATTGTGGTTGTTGGGCATGTACAAGTCGGCAATAAAGGTGGGCATGGTGGAAATGTTGGACATGGAGTTATGGGCGGACATTCTGGGGTTGTTGTAGGTGGTGGGATAACAGGTCCTGGTCCTGGCGGCGGGGTTGGTGGAGTTATAGTAGTTCCACTACCTACTTTTATTGTAATTTGCCGAGTGGCGGTTTCAAATAGACTTGACACTGTTAATGTTACTGGGAATTCTCCAGCTTTAGTATAAGAATGTGTAATAGGGGCTGGAATGGGAGGCGTTTGGAATGTTGCACCACTACCATCTCCGAAATTCCATCTTATAGTATGGGTAGCACACCCTAGATCATAACCAAATGTACCAACATTAAAAGTTATATTTTCGCCTATACCGCAGGTACCTGTAGAATTGAGATAACTACAGGTATTAACCCCAGAGTAAAAAATAAACAAGTTTTTCATACTCGGACATTGCGGAGGGGGCAAGGGAAGCGTTGGAGGAGGAAGTGTTGGTGGTAATACTGGTCCTGGTCCAGGTACTGTAACAGGTCCTGGTGGTAGCTGTGGTCCAGGTATACCATCTAGTTGATATACATGTCCAAGACCATAAGCTGTTACTATTAAATAGGTTCCTGTGGGGCGTGTAACTACTACAGAATCATGGAACTGCCCAAACAGGCCAGCGCCAACATAACCTTCACGTCCGGTGGTATTTTCTTTATAGAAATTCTTAGGGAAGTATCCATGAAATCCTGGCATAGAGGGAAGGCTCAAGTCAACTTCTGTCACATTGTCTGGGGTTGGCGCTTTAAACAATCTTAATTCATAAGATCCATCTATAAGACCTGTAGCAACTAGATAATTGCCACCCCAACGTAAGTTTTCTATAGAAATAGTATTTCTAGCAGTAGGTGTGAAATCAGCCACTTTATGATACCCGTTATTGTCTGGGACATACGTAGAAATGAGAAGATTTCCAGACTTTACTGCTGCGGAATAGAAATTTACACCATCTGATGCTACAGTCTGAACCATGGCATCATCACTACGAGTAAAAAGTGGAGTACCACCCGAGATAAAAGTATCTGTAGAGTACAACTCCAGACGTCCATCCACTGTTACTACTCCTAAATGCCGCCCATCAGAACTCTTAGCATAACGATATAAAGATTTAGATAGATTAGAGCGTTTTTGTGGCGCAGCTCGGTTTGTTACATCAAAAACATTTAGGGTTGGTCCTATAGTATCACTAATAACTGCGTAGTAAGAACCATTAGAAGCCCGCAAAGAAACTATTGTTATTGGGATAACATCATCATTAAATGGCCCTGGCTGAGATACAAAGGACATCAGGTTACCAAAGCGGCGAAGATCGTCTCTTACTATACCCCAACGATACCATTTTGTAGCTAAGTATACATAACCTTGATCATCAACATCAAAACCGGATAAACGGGATTGACCATCCCCACCAGCAGATATATCCCAACCACTACTTGAGATTTTTCGTCCAGCATCATCCGTATTGGTTGGTAAAAGTTCTGCGTAATACCACGAATCAAAGGGTAAAACAATATCAGGAACTGGTCTGCCACTAGAGCCTTCACCTTGCTGTAATGGCTCCCCAGCAGCTACACGAGCAAGAAAACTGTCTAGATCCCAGGACATTACAGATGAACCAATCTGCATATATAGACGGTTCAAAAATAGCATAGGAAGAGCACCAATAGCCCGCATGGTTCTTACAGGCTGTTGAAAATCATTAGTTGCAGATGAATCTAAGAATCTACCTAAATAAGTGCCTAGGGCTGCTGGATAACCTGGAGTAAGCTGGTTGTTGGCTTTACCGGGGCAGTTTATACACTTGACATCAACGTTTGGGGCTTTAGCAGGCTGTACCCAATACTGACCCTGGACTGTTTGGACGGATAGTAAAGTAAATAATACTGTAGTTATAAGTGTTTTAAACATTAGCTCCTACCGAATACCGAAAAATCGTTCGAAATTTTGAAGCCTTGTACCACTGCCACCATATGTACTAGGCCCACTAAACATATCTAGCAAAAGAAATGGTGTGTAACATATAGAAGCAATAATATAAGGAATTTCTTTATACAGCTTTTTTATTTTATTCATCTAAACCTCTTAATACTTCATCTAGGATTTCTTGCCGTTCTATAGCTTCATAGTATGCCAGTTCATTTTCTAGAATATCATCTTCTATATCTAGCAACTCTTTCCGTTCCGTATCAGAAACTGTATCATCTAAAGTATTAAAATCATTCTGTTCCCACGCACAATAGTTACAAATAGTCTTGGGATCATGTGAGTTGTTGAAATCTTTATATAATTTAACTTCTCCACAATAACCACAGCCTCTAGAAGCTTCTCCTAGAAAAATATCAACAGTTCTATCATCTTCTTCTATTTCTTCTACTTCAAATTCTTCCGGTTCTTCAGGTTCTAAATCTGATTCATTAAGTCTAGAAGTAATATATTCTAGATTACGTTTGTCAAGAGCATCTCGGTAGTTGTCTAAAACAAAACCCCTACACTTACAATTTCTACAATCGCCGTCTTCATCACCGACATGAAAATGTGGCCTACAGGTACAATTAATGCACCAGCCGGATATTAGAATTTTTGGTTGTTCCATTGGGCGACTATCTTCTTCGATGATCTCGGACCAATTCCCGGTATGTTCTGCCATTGTTCCTCTGTGGCATTTGCCATATCTCTAGCCGACTTAAAATACTCACTGGCTAGTCCAGCCTTTATACTTCCCACTCCATCTAACTGAGCTGCAACTCTTTTTTCAAAACTAGCTGGCATGAAGGGGTTTACTTCCCAAGTAGTATCTAATTTCAAATGAGAAGAGTGTTTTTCCGTATTACTATGGGTGTATATGTCCCATATTTGCCATGCTGTTTCTTGTAAATCCCAACTTCTTTTAACTTGAATATGAACTTCTGTAGTAAGAGTATTTAAATAATTATCAATAATAGAATATGTATAATTTGATTCTTTCCATTCAGTTTTATTATTGATAGTAATTGGTACTAATATATGTTGATTATTTTTATTTAGCCTAAACTTACCCTCGACTATCAAATAGATTTGTCTATAGTTGGGTAGCATTTTTTCTATTTGTGAATTAAGTCTACCTGTTTTGAAACTATCCAGCAAATCATATGCCCGTTTTCGTTCTATAACTTTGGGATATGTCATAGGACCATCTGGGCCGAAGCCGAGGAATGCCACGTCTCCTGCATCAAGATAAGTCAGTTCATAAGATCCTGTAGGTAGGTATGCTGCTAACTCACGACTACCTATTCTGCTATCAACTAGCAGAGTCATTTCACAACCAATCAACAGGAGTAGAAGCAGGGAATAGAGATAATGCAACATCTGTAAATGTATTGCATGGTTCTATAAATACTTTACCCTTTATAGCTGGATTATGTCCACTTTCTAAAACTTCAACCTTGAAATTCCCATTCTCATCACGGTCTACTCGAAAGAAGTCATCAACATCAAAGCCAATATGTGAGAAGCCTTTTCTATCAAGTCCCCCAGTCGGCGTACCATTTCCATCTTTTTCTGCCATTACTTTGTGGAGCAGAATAAGGTTAGCATCATGCTTTGAGAACTCTCTGATAAAATCATGGAATTCTCTATTTATTGGGCCAAAATGAAACCACTGTACTTGTTGTAACTTACCAAAGCGGGCTAATCTAGCTAGCTCCCAAACCTCTGTAAAAGTGTCGTATATTACAGTACGAGCAGACTCTAAAGCATTGATATGCATCTCCTTTAGAGATTCCCATACTTTCAAAGCCTCATCTGCTACCCTATCCGGATGACCATCACGACTAAAACTAGGGATATTAACAACTCTAAGATCCAGATCAGGAAACTTGACGTCCGGTTGTACCCTATCAAGCCCCTCATCAAGATTGAAATAAACAATAGGACCAGGAGCGGTAAGAGCAAAATGTGTTTTACCTCGTTTTTCTCTTCCTTCTACAGATATACAAGCTTTACGAGTAAGTTTGGGTTGGTATTTAGAGAATATTTCTAACTTGGTAAACTGCTGAGGTGGAGCTATTAAAGTGCTGATGTCCACAATTAAGCGATTTCTCCTGTATCAGGTTTAGTAGGAAATGATACCACGTTATCGCTAGTTGAAGCAATGTATTCTTCAGCTAGTTTATTCATAAAACGTTGCTCCTCTTCCTCCTTTGCCTGTTCCAACGCAGATTCAGCTTCTTCTCTAAGCTTATCCTGTTGTGCTGCTATTTCTTCCTCTGCCTTCTTACGTTGCTCCTCTAGCTTGACCTGAAGCCGATTTGCGGCCTCTGGATATGCCTCAGCTAAAAGGTCAAACATAGTAGATAAGCCCATCATAAGCTGTCCATGAGATTGTAGCAAATGTTGCTCAATCCGGGCCATACTACGGGCTACGAACAGGTCTGCTCTAGCAAAATCTCTGCATCGGGCATTAGGATTATCTTTAGTAGGTGTAGGACAGTAGGGACATTCTTTACCTTCATGAGAACGGTGTAGACAATTAATGCAACGAGGGTCATAGTCTGACATAGCTTAAATTTCCTTAATGGTGGAGAGGGTGGGAATCAAACCCACCTCACGAACCTTGCAAGGGTCCATCGCC
>Ga0070702_100000003_pt1 | contig 71507 bp, 126 predicted proteins | sample KBSK5103metaG_FD_65466 | JGI IMG/M metagenome (GOLD analysis project Ga0070702, IMG submission 65466) | Corn, switchgrass and miscanthus rhizosphere microbial communities from Kellogg Biological Station, Michigan, USA - KBS K5-10-3 metaG | ecosystem: Host-associated > Plants > Roots >... | reverse complement strand
TGCTCACGACGGCTCACCGATCGGCTCAAGCGGACATTCAACGCCGAGCCGTACCGGATTCGCTCGCTCGCCAAACGTCAGCATTTCCAGCCAAACGTCAGCGCCTGCCGCTATCGCCGCACGTTCTTCAGGCGTGAATGTCCACCGAGTCACGACGCACGGCACGTTCGCGACTTCGGTGAAAACTGCCGGAAGCTGGACGTACTCGGTCTGCTCGCGCGCGAGAATGTGCGTGTCGTATCCGGGAACCTGCGGCTGAACTGCCTTCATGCACGAGAGTGTACGCGCGCGCCGCTGTAGCAAGGAAGCGTGGCGCCGCTCGCGAACCTTGATCCAATCCACGAACTACTACATCGGCAGCGATTCTGATGGCGCCGCGAGCATGAGCAAGTACTCTTCAACTGACCTCGGCTCTTGTCCGAGCCGATCGCCGAGGCGTATCAATATCGCCCGCGCTACGGCGATGCCGCCGTCGAGATATGCCAGATGCGCAGATGATCTGACGCCTTCGGCTCGCATGCGTTGCAACTCACGGAGGTACAACACTCGGCGCTCAAAAAGCGTGGCGCGCGCGATATTAATCGGCGCCGCGCCGCTCGGCAAGGCCATCGTACCAACCGGGTTCTCGTTACATCCTTGGCCGCAATCGACGCACCCGCCGCACCCTTCGCAGATATCATGCGGCATCTCGACATCGCGACCGTAAGCGTGCTTCCACCCGCGACGGTTAGGACGCTGGCACGGCTGCAAATCAACATGCCCGCAGATGTTTCCGATGCTCATCCTCCGAACCGATGCCCCTAGACTCTATTCAGCGCCTTGGATCGTTAGCGTTGACCATCGTAGTGGCAATCCCCGAACCTCACGCCACTCCCGCACGGGCACGGATCTGAGCGTTCCGCTTTGTCGTGCATCTTGGTCATCAAATCTTGATGCACGTACCTCACGCCAACCGGCCTGCGCTCATCACGATAGTCGTCTGATGATGTCACTTCTTTTGCTCTGATGCCGTCCGGCGTTGAACCACTCATCTCATCCTCCGAACCCTGGTGCCGGTTTCACTTCGCGAACATCATCCGCGTTCTCAGGGTTGACCGCAAGGCGCGGCGGATCACCGAATGGTCGGTTCGGGTTGCCTCCTGTGACCGCGATCTTCGTGCGCCCGTCTGCCGCGAGAATGCCCATGCGTTGCGCTTCCCGGTAGCCGATTGGGGACGTCGTAGCGCGGCAATTGCTTGATAAAATGTCGTTCGCAATCACAAGACCTGTTGTCGTTTGGAGGTCGTATACGTGACCAGAGTACCTGAACCGTCGAATCTCAACGATATCGTCCAAGACTACCAAGCCGGCGAAACCATGATCTCGCTCGCACGGCGATATGGCGTCGGCATCAAGGCGATCCGCAAGCGTCTGCGGCGCGCTGGCGTTCGATCTCGCGGTAACGCTCGCGTTCTCGGGCTGAGCGATCATGTGCTGGCCGTTCGGTATAGGCAGGGCGCAACTGTCAATCAACTCTCGAAAGAATGCGGCGCCGAGTGGCACACGATCGCCGCGCACCTTCGCGCACAAGGCGTCGAATTTCGCAGTCGCTCCGAAGAGAATGAACTCCGGTGGCAGAACATGTCCGCTGTCGAGAGGCGCAGCAGGATGGACCGCCTGCACAGGTCCAACATCGGCAGGAAACGGCCACACTCCGAGTACGTCACGCTCGCCGACGCTAGGATGCGCAGCAAGCGGTGGCGCCGCGGCCGTTTCGAGAACGAAATTGCTGAGGAGCTGCGCTCGCGCAACCACGTAGTTCTCCAGCAGCTGGCCATCGACGGCTATAACGTCGACATGGCCGTCCCCGAACTCGGCGTCGCCGTCGAAGTCGCATGCGGCAGTACGCGCACGCCGTACCGGCCAGCGCTCACCAAACATGTGGAACGCGTCATCAATGCGGGGTGGGCGATTCTGTTCGTGTACTGCGCCAACCATCTCAAGGCGCGTTTCGACATCGCGCTCGCGGCAGAGCAGGTGGTCTCCTTTGCGGATCATCTCGGCAGCCACAAACCCCCGCGCGGTTGCTATCGGGTGGTTAGGTGTGACGGAAAGGACGCGCCCGTTCCGTGTTTGCAGTTCGACGATTTCGCCAGTGTATGACATGCGAAATGCCGCAGTCGCTTTCGCATCTATGAGCGTGTCCGGAGTGAAGCATCGGTAGTGATTCGGCGGATTCCAAGTGAACCATGTTATGTCATCGCTAGCAGCGACGTACCCAGTGCCCCCAGGCCCCGATGAACCCATAGGGAGGCAGCAATACCACGTCGTTCTAGTGTCCTTGATCGCAAAAAACTGAGTGAACGGAAACGTGGCCTGCCGCGCGAGGATCTGTTCATGCCGCGCCGCTCCGTATTCGCCCGTGAGTCGCGTTCGATATTCCGTCTCCAGCAATGCGCGCGACTGGTCGGGGAACGTTTCACGCGCTCGGCGAATGAACTCCGCGAGGGTGTCGCTTTCGTTGATCGGCGTGCCGGTACCAACCTGGGCGATCCGCTGCGTCGTGATCTCGCGGTGCAGCGCGGCGAGTCGTTTCACGAGTTCGCGCGTGATGCGATCGGCGATGATGTTGCCGTCCGTGTTGCTGTCGATGACGCTTTGCAGGATGGCGTTGGCTTCGCCGTCCGTCAGTTTCAGGATGCGCTTCCAGTAGGAGAGGACATCTGCCGGCGCGGAAAGATCTGGTTCCTTGAACGTGAGGATCGGCGCTGGATTGATGATGCCGATGTCCTCTTCATGTTTCTGCTGGATGAAGGTCGCGATCAGCCTTCCGCTGAGGTTGAGCGTGTCGATGGTGCTCCGGAAACTCTCGCGTTTGAACTCGCGGCGCAGCGCTTCTTCGATGCCATCAACCGGTGCGAATGAATCGGGATTGGCGAGGATACGAGTCCAGTCGAGATCAAATCCATCCGCGAGCACGGCGTCCACCGCTTGGTCCTGCCGCCGGTCAGCTTGCTCGGCGATAGCGATGCGGCGTTGGTAGGAGGACGCGCGGAGAACCGAGTCGATGACGGTCATGAACCGTCCTTGTTTTGCACCTTTGCTTGCTCGGCCAGATTGGCGGTCTGGCAATGAAGTCGCGCATCCTGCTCAGCATCTGCAAGCAGCGCCCTCTTCTTAGCGCGCCATTTGCATCCCCGCGCAATGCAGACACCGAAGTACTTCCCCTCCGACGCGTCCATTCGCAACAGATGAAGAGGCGGCAGGTACGTCACGCTTCTTTCTCCAATGGCAGAAGAAAAACGCGGCGACCAAACCGCAGGTGCGATGATTCTCTCTTCCCGTAGGCGCCGCACTGGCAACGCTCATTCAGTGGCTCGCCTTCTCGCGCGTAAAAGTAGTGCGCGCCGCTCGGCGATTCGTCGCACAGTGGCAACTCCGATTTGAAAACCCCATCAGCGAAAGAGATTTGACCGTACGTGAGTTTGATGTTCTGCTCCGCGCACCATCTTTGGAAGTCGTCGATACTGATTTCAGTGGCCATGCTTGCGCACCTGCGATTCAAGCACCGTCTCGAACGCCTTCAACTCGGCAGCAATGTTGTCCATTCGCCGCAGATCAGCATCGGTCGGTTCGGCTCCCTCATCTAAAACGGTCATGATGGACGCGAACAGATGTTGCGCGCCAGCGTAGAACGCGCGGTGCTCGTCAACAGCTTCGCCATCGATGCCGAACATCGTCCGGTATCCCACCCATCCCGCTTTGACGATCAGCGTTTTGTCCGCGAACTCACGGTGCAGCCTGGTCAGGAACTCGTCGAACTCATTCGCCATTCGCACCTCCGCTGCCACGCACGCGCTCCACGGTGGCGAGCAGTTCAGGCCAGCGGATCGCCGCAGGCGTAGAACCGAATTGACCGATTTCAAACGATGAAAGGTAACGGCGGTCTTCCGAGTCGAATAGCTTTGCCCGCACCTCCGGCGTGTCCGCCATCAGGAGTGCTGTCAGGCCATCGGAAGCATCTCGCGCCGCCGCCTCGTACTCCCGCCAGTCGGACGGATCTCCCGACCGTGGCGCACGCACCGGCATGCACGTCATCACCGCGTAACGCTGCTCTCCGTCAACGCGCGTGCCGACTACCCACGTTTGAAACGGGTATCGGTAGTCCTCGTGAAAGGTGATGGTGACCGGCGCTTCCATCACATGACACCACGGAGCGAAGCGAACAGCGCGATCAGCGCAACGACGATGGCGGCGATGAAGTACGCGAGTGGTAAGAGGTCGTGTTTCGGTTTCGTTTGCGGCGGTGGCATGGAGTTACCGCCATACCAGTACACTCGAAACTCCGGCTGCTTCACGTCGCCCGGAAGAAGGACGTAATCCGCCCACGTCCACTCCACGTTAGCCCTCAGTACCCGCAGCCTCTCGGACTCTGTACCATCGTGGAGCATCCATCCATACGGGTAGAAAACGACCAGCTTCTCAGGTTTCCTCGCCATGCCAGAGCCCCCTGTGCTGATGCTAGAGACCCTAGCGTAGCGATCCATCTCGGTCAGAAACGTCGCCAGCGCGACAGCGTCAGGGCGCGACATCTCTACCGTGAAATTCTCTCCGAGGTTGCCGTTCACTAGCTGAAGCCAAAGCGTGTCGCCGCAAGTCCGGGACGTGACAAGGTAACCCCTGCTTGTGCGAAAGGCGATGCTTGCCGGCTGTCTCTCGGCGCTTTCGTGGGTCTCATCCTGTCCAATCTTTGTCACCATAGACAGAGTGTAGCACGGAGTGGTAAGATGCGCCGCATGAGTTGGAGAGTTGGCCGAGTGGTAAGGCAGCGGCTTGCTAAGCCGTCGTCGCGCGAAAGCGTGCCGAGGTTCGATTCCTCGCCTCTCCGCCACAGCCGGAGGGTTGACCGGAATTCGTATCGGCCCCGTCTTGAAAACGGGTAACCACGGCAAAACCGTGGAGTGAGGGTTCGAGTCCCTTGCCCTCCGCCAACACACAACACTGATGGGTACGTGCTCTGCGCTTTGGCGACTAACTCTCACTGCACCGCAGCGAACATCGTCGGATCGTCCACGATCTCAAACCCCTTCTGGAGTTTGATCGCGCGCTCCACGCCGCGCCCTTCGATGTAGACCGCGTCATCCGGCCGATACTCACGCATGCCCTTCTTCGTCCACACCCGCACGACGGGCTCGGACATGGCTTTCACGGCACGACCAACGGCATCCGCACCCTCGCCGATCGGCACCGGGTCGGTGATCGGGATGGAGGTCGCCGGCGCCGTCAGCACCACATCGCCATCCTTAGCGAGAGGGATCTTTGTTCGCTCGCTCACCACAACCTGCGAGATGCGCATTCCCATCTTCACGCCGCGCTCGCACAGACTCATGAAGAGCGAAAGGTCTTCCGCGAACTTGGCATCGATCGCGGCATGTGGCCACGCGTCTTCTTCGAGCGCCGGGAAGTTGACCATCATCACCGGTCGGATGAAGTCGCGATTGATCATCGACTCCTTCACGGCCGCAAAGGACGGCGCCTTCCACATGCGATCATTCGAAGCAACGGCATCGCGGGCGAACGATCCCTCCGCTTGGTTGCCAGAGCTCGACATCGAACCCTGGATGAGGTCGTGAAGCCACTGCTCGCAAACACGCAGAAGATCAAGTCTCGCCTTGATGTTCGCGCTCGCGCCGGAGTAGGCGGTCGTTGCTCCTAGCGGCTCGCCGAGGTCCAGCTCGTCAACGTCGCCACGGACGAGAATGACGTTCGGCCACTGAGACGCGAGTGTCACTTTCTCTGTGATGATCCGTTCATCGGACCATTTGCGAGGCACCTTCCCAACGATCGGAAAATACCCGAACCGATCCAACTCTTTCATCGCTCCGAGCAGAAGATGCTGCATCGTCCACACCGTGGGATACGCGTCCTGACCGTACCCGCTGCCGTACCCGGTGAAGTTCGAGCCGCATCGCATGAACGACACCTTCCACCCCGGCAGCGCCAAACCATCCGATTTGTATCTGCTCTCCTTCAGCATCGGCTGCCGGTGCCAATCGAAACCGATCCAGTTGATCGGAATCGTGATGAGCGTCTTCGGTGCCCAAAAGCCTCTAGCTGCTCCGCGGTCGTGGATGTCCCACACGTTCTCCAGCGGGCCGAAGCCGCGTTCGTACGCCTGCTGGGCGTGCCGCATGGCGATCGAAAGGTCGTTGATCCCTTCGTATGCCGCCTGCACGACATCGCGCGCACGCTCGCTCTCGGGATCGCCAGGCCTGCCGGCGAGGAACTGGAGATCGCATGATTCGACGACATCCTTCGCTTTCTCGTTCAACGCCTTGTACACGAGGACGTTGCGAGCCATGTCATCGTAGGTCGAGTAATCGCCGGTGCGCCACGCGACTTTATCGGGAGATGGCATGAGCTGATCCACGTTCACGCCCGGCATGTCGATCTCGGGTCCGAGCATAGCGTGAGTTGCCGCGTAGCTTCGCACTTCTCGTTGCATCTGCTCAGCGATGCGACGCCGTTCCTTCTCGCGCTCGGCGAGGGCTGACTGTGGAGTCGCGCCGATCGGCAGCACGCCCGCCCCACGTAACGTCATCAGTGGCGCCATCAGTGTTCCATCTCCGAGTCGGGAGGCGGTTTCGGCATAGGAGGCAGCATCGCTGGCGGCACGTTCGGGTGCTGCCAACTCGGAGGCATCGGCAGCATTGCGAGCCTGACCACGGCTACGATGAAAACGAGCAGAGCCGAGCCAAGGACGGTAGCGTAGATGGTTCGCGCGATATCGATGCCGTCCATCAGTTGCCGCGCTCCCACGGCTGGTACATGGAGCGTGAGTTGCGAAGTCTCCGATGTGTGATCACCCGGACCCGGCACGCATTGATGATGACGTGTGGGGAGCATCGACACGAGAGCGAACGCGAATGCATCGCCGCTTCATCGGTTCGGAGAGTGTGCGGCCGACCGATCAGGTCGTAGGCCAGCATGAATGTCCCCGGCCCGTTGAGGTCACATCCATCAACAGCGAATCCGCGCATCGCCGCTCATGATAGCGCGGATGTGAAAACGCCTCGCAGGCGATCAACCCATGCGAGGCGTTTTCGGATACCGCGTCGGCTCTGTGGTTTGTGCGCAGAGTGTACCGAATTCACTCGGCATGCGGCAAGAGGCGTCTCTTCGTGTAGCGTCGCATTTTTGCCTTCCAATCTGGCACACGCATAAACTTCAGCGCCATCGCATTCAACTTCACGTCGCACGCAGGGCAGATAGGCCGCCACACGTTGCCGTCAGCGCACGCGCTCCACTGCTCCTTTGCCTGTTCGCCGCATCGCACGCATTTCAGACGACGAATGCCAATCTCCGTGTAGGGCCTGCGCCTCATCGCTTCGGCGCTACTCCGAACGGATCTTTGATGACCTTCATGCGGATGATGCATCCGCGCGGGATGGTCATGGCCCTGCCCACCATTTGAATCGAGAACTTCTCGTCCGCATCGAAGTCCAGATCCCCCACCGTCAGTACGTAATCCTTCGTGTCGTCAACGATCCATCCAACCGTGCGAATGATGTCTTGGCCGTGCTTCCGCAGATCTTCGGCGAGTTTCACGACGGCCTTCCAAGGTGCAGAGTACGACATGGAATCGTGCCATTCGATCACGACGAGGCGTGGCTTGGTTCGTTCGATGCTGGCAACTGAGTCGTGCGGCGTCATGCCGGAGATCTTCTTGCTCGCATCGCGCTTCACTGTTTCCCCACCTTCGCATCGAAGTAAGCGTTCACTTCGCGCTTGGCATCCTCTCGTAGCTGTTGCCGCCGTCGCCACGTCGTGCCTTCGGCGATCTCGCGAAACGACTCGCGGAAGAACCGAAACAGACGCGCCTCGGCTGCGCGCGTTTCGAGTTTCGGACGGCGTTTGCGGGGTTCGTCAGGATGCGGGACAGGTGCGAGTGCGTGCTTCTTCATTTCGCAGCGCCTTTACCCGTCATGCAGCACCGCTTGAAGCGCTTCCGGCTTCCGCACGGACACGGCGAGTTTCGTCCGATCCGCGTTCGCCCGCTGCTAGCGAGTTGCGCGCGCACACGCGGCGTGAGATTCGCCGGGTCAATCGGCTTGAGAAGTCCGCTCACGTACTCGCCGCGGCCATGCTTCTCCAGCTCCTCCGCGAGCACCCTCATCGCTGCCACATCGCCAGTCTCAGTGTTCATTCGTTCCTCCGATCGTGATCCCTCGCAACATGAAAAGCATGGAACGCGAGTCGCGTAATTTCCGCGACCGAATCAGCCCGGCTCCATTCGCGCATTGCCGGGACTTCCGGTGGCCTTTGGATCGGGACTCCACGACGTTTTCATGCCACTTGCTTTCGCCGGCGCGTATCACCTGTCTGCCGCGTGCAGATCGTCGCGTCCCGCTGCTTTCATGTTGCCAAAGATTAGTCATGCCGTGCTGCGTGCGCGTCCTCTTGCAGTTCCTTTCGAATGCCAGCAACGATGTCCGCCGCACTGCCGTGCACCCAACCTGTACCGCCGCACGAGCGGCAGATAAACGCGAAGCCTTGGTCCGACTTGCGGATGCCACCTGTGCAGTTCGTGCACCGCTCGCATCGGAGTGTTGAGCCGCACGCGCAGCCCCTCAGACGCTCCCCCGAATACCTACCGTCGATTCCACGAGCGCCGCTTCCGCTTCCCGACGTTTGATCAGCCCGTTCAGGCCCTTGCCCACCCAAAGACGCGTCACTTTCGCGCCTTCCTGAGTTCGATGTGCGGCGGATCGTGCGGTTGCTTCCATCGATATCCGGCGACGAGTCCACGCTTCTCGGCGGCTCGAGCGTAGAGCTCCCATCGCGCATCCGAGTCTGATGGTGGGGGCCAGATGATCTTCCCATCAGCGCCAGCCGGATAGCAGTCTGCGGCGCATCCGGTTCCGGGCTCGCCGGTGCCCTGGTGATTCGACAGCTTAGTAATCCCGTTCGCATTCGTGACCTTCGGTCCTTCGCGTCCGAACGGTGCGGACATTCGCCCCTGACCGAACAGCCACGCCTGCCGCTTCTCGGTCCTGAAGCCTTCGCTCAACTTAAACGGCGTTCCGAGCGCTTCCATCTCGGCGAGGACGGCGATCAGTTTCTCGCGAAAGATCGGATCAAGGTTCCGGAGATCGCGGTCGCGGTCAGGTTCGGAAATCGGTTTGCTAGTCATCGACTATCGCCTCCGCGTTGCGTGTCCGTGTGTTGCTTGGTACTACTGAACCGGCGATCTATTGGGCGCGTTAGAGTTTCGGTGTCACTCCATCCTAGCGCGCGGCGCTTGCGTAGTGTGCCGATACTAACGCCCAACTTGGCGGCCCACTGGCTGAGGTTCAGCGTCTCGTCACCAAGAGTCATTCGCCTAGTAGCGCGCGTATTTTGAGTCTGTTCCTTCTGCGTTGCCCATCGGCAATTTGACGGCTCGTAGTTTCCGTTGACGTCGTTCCGTTCAATCGTGAAACCGGCCGGACATGGACCCATGTCGGCAAGAAATGTTTCGAAGCTGTCAATCCAGCGCGGATCTATTGAAATCCAGCGCCCGCCGTAGTGTTGGTACGCCGTGTTCGATGTGTTGAGGCATCGCTGTTTCATACCCTGCCACGAGCCGTACGCTCGATGCTGCGCGCCGGCACGAGCGCAACCGTGTACAGTCACGGCGGCAACACGGCGCTCAGTGGCCAAGCATCCGCAGCTCAGGCTTCTGCCGCAGCGCAATTGGCTGCCGTCGACATCCCGTTCAACGCCGCATTCGCAACGGCACCGCCAGAAAATACGATGATCAGGATCACGCCTCGTGGATAACTCAATCACGGTCCATCGGGTGAACACGCGGCCGGTCAAGTCGTGCTTACCGTGGCTGCGCTTAAGGCGTGCGGCCTTTTCGGTGACGGTGCCGCGAGGTTCGTTCACTGCACGCCTCCCTCAGCTTGCGCTGCTGGCGGTTGCACGAACGGATGACACGCCATCGTGAAGCAGAACCGATCGCCCGGCTCCTCAGGACTCGCGCCGTGCGGCTCGTGCATGCCGCTGCCCTCTTCCGCTTCGCACAGGTACTCCTCGCCTGACTTCGTCCGGACGCACACGAACGCGCAGCGAGGCTCCGCCATCACTGCTCCACCTGATCGTCGATATCCGAATCGTCTTCAGCTGTAACGGCGTACTCTCCGAACGCCTCAGCGAGTTCGGCGTAGCGCTCAAGGGTGGCACGAAGCGCGGAGCAGTCCAGCACGGAACGTAGCAGCGCGATATTCCCGGTAACGGACGGAAGGTTGTGAAGGTCGGGCTCTTGTGGTGCTGACTTGCTCATCAACTGCCGTAACGGCTTGCTGTAGTGCCGTGCATTGGCGTCGGCTGCATCGGCGATTCGCAAAAGCTCCCGAATCTCCGGAGGCGTAAGCGGTCGCACTTTCTGCGGCGAGTCGGTCATGCGCGCTCCAACTCTCCGCAACACATCGGACACGTCGGGTCCGCGCTCGGTGGTGCGTCATCCGGCATCCCGGCCTTAACTTCGGATCTTGTGAATGCCTCTGCACATGTCTTACACCACCAGCCGGCGCGCGCGTCATCCCGTTCCATGAACACAGTGTAGCACGGAACTTGACGTGCGCAAGTTTCGGCACTACATTCGGTGCATGGACAAGACTGACGCGCGCGCTACGGTTGATCACGCGATTCTTAACGGGATGTCGGCGCGATGGGGGCAGGGACCGATGGCAATGGTCGATAGTATCCGTGAGGCTTTGTTCAGTGAAACCACGCGATGGGCTGTCGAAGAATATGCTCGCGAGCGGGCCGCGACACGAGCCCTCTTGACGGAGATACCCAAGTGATCTCGGCTCTCGTGCTCACCGCCGCCATCCAAGTCGAGATCAATCTTGGCGCCTTCATCGCCGCACACCGAAGGAACCGATGGCGATGGGAAGCCGCGCGGAACCCCTCTCGCGTGACATGTGGCATTCGCGATGTAGGCTACCGGTTCATCGGAGAGCCGGGAACGCGTGTGCGGTTCTGCCGGAGGTCGTACGTGATCCCGAGCGAAGGGCGGCTTGAGCTAATCTCCGGTAAGGTTCGCGGTTCGTACGACTGCCGAGAGGTTCCCGCTGGCGCTGATAGCGCGCATGATCAGTTCGGGTTTCGCGATGTCGAGGTGTCGAAGTGATTGCCGCTGTCTGGTGTCACAAAATCATGATCATCATCGCCGCCATTGGTCTTGCAGTCATCGTAGCTTTCGCCGCCTTCTGCAAGGCATGGGTTGAGCGAATTCAATCAAGGTAGGACTTAAATGTACCGTTCCGAGTACGACACCGCGCCTGAGCCGTCATGAAGTTCGCCGCCCGCTTCATCCTGACGTTTCTTTTGACCGTGGCGGTGATGTGCGCGTGGGTGGCCTTCTGTCATCCTTCGCTGCCGTTCACGCCGTGAAGCTACTCCGGCGTGACGTTGCTGATCTTGCCATTCGCCACGAGCCAAGCCGTCACGCGTTGGCGATACTTCTTCACTACGCTACCGCTCTCACCGACGACTGGTGATTCGACGGTCGCAAGGAACGAGGTGATCTCCGAAGATGTGAGAATGATCGCCTGGGTCTCGCTATGCAGGATGCGCGCTGTGCTGTCAAACCAATAGATCACGATGGTAACGCTTGGAATGTCGCCGGTCGCGCCCGTGGTCATGTTGATCGCAGCGATCTTCCATGATGCAGGTGCGACGTTGGCGGGTGTCGTAACCGTGCCATCGGCGAGAGCGTTCAGCGAGAGGCAGAGAACCGTGAAGAGGATAAGAGTCTTCATGCCCGCGATACTAACACCCTTCCATACCTAGCTGGTTGGCGGCACGAACTGCTCGTAGAACAACACGATGCGCATCACGCCCCCGGTTGGCGTGCCAGTTGTCGTGATCGTGACCGTGGTCGCCGTGGAGCGGTAGAACGGGTCATCGGCAGCGCACGGCACCAGCACACCCGTCGTGCCAGCGGTCAGCGTGGATTGCGCCGTGGTGGCAGTGCCGATGGAGCAGAAGTCGTTCCCGCCCGTGACCTTGACCGTGAAGTCTGTCGCCGTGGCAATCGTCGTTGCGATTCGATAGCCGATCGCCTTGATCCTGGAGTTTGCAACGGCGAGGTTGGCGCTCGTTGCTGTCGTAGTTCCGCCCGTCGAGAGCGTGAGAAGTTCGGACGTCAGACTCTCAACATCGCGTGAGCCGTTCAATCCGCGGATGCGCGTTGATCCACCGTTCATCGGTCCGGGTGCTGATCCATCGCCGTTGAGTACCAGCACGCCACCGACTCCTGTGCCGTCAGCATCAGCCGTGATGGTGACGCCAGTCGCCGCAGATCTCGACACGATATTGACGCCCGAGTTCGCGTACAGGTTTCCGGCCACGATGTTTTCGTACCCGCTTGCGTCGCCCGAAACGAACTGAAAGACGTTGCCCCACGTTGCGTTGCCGGTGACGTACCGCAGCAAGTGATCGCTAGATGTCGCGCCGGCGCCTGTACCTATGACGAAGCCAGTTGCGACATGTACGCCGGTTGTGGAGACGGTGGTCGCAGACGACGTTCCGAAGGTGGAGATGACGCCAGTGTTGCTGGCCGTCATGCCGTCAACTTCGAACCGGACCTGCTTCGATGTGTCGCCCGATCCCTTTGCGATGGCCGTCGTGTCGGTGACGGGAAGCGTGTCACCTGCGGTTACCGTTGCCGTCGATACCGCGCTCAGGCGTCCTTCTGCATCGACTGTGATCACCGGGATCGTCGTCGAGTTTCCGAAACTGCCGACGTTGGCGTTGATGTCGGAGAGATCCGTCACCGCCGAACCGGCCGAAGTAGTGATGTCGCCGCTGAACGCTGGCAAGCGGGCGGCGTTGAGCGTGCCGCTGCCGATGTTGTTCGCGTTCGTCGTGTCGGTCGTTGCGGATGCCGCGAGTCCAGACACGTCGCCGCTGGTGACGCCAGCGCACGTGAGGTTCCCGCTTGCCGCGATGGCGTTAGCGAATTGACCCGCAGCGCAGTCGGACGGGTTGGCGGAGAGTGCATCGGCCGTTGTCGCCGCCCCGCCCTCGCTCGAGCTCCCCGCGTATCCGCCGGTCGTATCCGTGCCGAGTGCAACGGAGTTCGGTTGGATCGTCGCCGCCACGCTTCCCGGTCCAGCGGCGACGACATCGCCGCTCAGCGCCGTCAGGTAGTCACCTGTAGCCTGCTTACCGGCAAGGTCTGACACGAGATTGGTCACCTGTGATTCCGTGATGGTGACGGGGTCCGAACCTGCCGCCGCGTGAGTGCTGGCGTGAGCCGTTGGAGTTCGCGAATCGCTAAGCCGCGAGTCCGTTGTGATGACTGCCGTCCCCGAAACCTGTGCGGGCGTAATCGTCACAGGATCTGATCCTGCGCTCCCGTGCGTCGACGCGTGCGCGGTCGGCGTGCGGGCGTTCGTCAACCGAATGTCGGAGTCCACCACGGCGGTGCCGGTGATCTTTGACGGTGCGAGCGTCGGGATGTCGGCCGCACATAGCGCTCGCCACGTAACCGCGCCGCTCCCGCTGCACGGCGCAGCGAAGATGAGCCCTTGAGCCTGGGTGTTGAACGTGAATGCGAGCGTGCCGATGGTGGTGACTGGCGAGCCGCTGACGGCCATGAATGACGGCACCGTGGCGGCTACGCTGGTGACCGTGCCAGACCCGCCTCCGCTGCCTCCGCCTACGACGGTAAAGCGCGTCTGCGGCATCGCTGGACACGCGAGAAACACGGACAGCAGCGCGAGCGCGAATCCGGCAGCGAGGATGCGAAAGCGAAAGACGAAGCCGTAGAACGTCGGGCAGTAGGTGCGGCGCATGCCGCTGAGAATAGCACTGGCAGGCACGGGCGGGCTCGAACCGCCAACCTCTCGCTCCAAAGGCGAGCGCTCTACCGATTGGGCTACGTGCCTATAATCAGAGCGAAAGCACCAACGTCTCGCTCGGTGCCGCGTCAGGAACCATGCTTCGTGCGCGCTTCTCGCCACACACCGGCGTGGCATCTGATGCGAGCGCGCCCCCTGCACCGTGTTCGTCCAATCATTGGTTGCCGTCATCCTCCTGAAAGGATCTACGCGGAGCCTATCTCGCGCGGCTTTGGTATCTGGTTGTAACCTAGTCTCCCGCTCTCCACGCCCGCGTGTAAGCCACGCGTAATTCGGTCGGGCCTTCATCGCAATTGATGAATCGGTAGCTCTTCAACTCGGAGTACCCGCCAAGTTCCGCGTTGTCGAGCTTGGCGACGAAGCCTACCGGCCACTTGCCGCCGCTGTTCGCGGTCGCCGCCGTGGTGCCGTTGTCCATCGTCCAGCACACGGGGTTGTCCCACACGCTGACCCACGCATGGCGCGCTCCCGTAGGAACCGTGAGCTGCGTCGAGATCGTCAGGTTCGTCAGTACTTGCCCGAGTCCGCCGACGCCTTTTTCGTTGATGACGTTGGCGTTCGTTGGCGTTGCGGCGTAGGCCTGCGGCGCGATCCCGTAACCGATCGCGGCCAGCATCACGCCGATGCTCGTTACGGAGGCGCACCTCATGACGCGCGGCGTCTTAGAGAACAACAAGAACGCGAGGGATACGAGCGCGATGGAGATTCCGGTGCCGGTGAGCAAGCCACTGATCACGATCATGCGATCCTCCGGCGATTCGTCGTGCGCACTGGCGCAAGCTGACCGCGCGCAATTGCCGCGCAGGCCGCATCCAGCTTGCGCGCGTACTTGCGATTCCGGTAGCGCTGCGGCTGCGGCGTGTTCTGCGCCTTTCGGTCCTTTGATACGAGACGTTCGTTCCGAAGTGACTTCATGCCTTCCTCCACATGTCTACGCGCGCACTCCACGTCTCGCGCGTTTTGGACTTCACGGTTTCGAGCATTGCCGCGAGATCCGATAGGTCGAAGTCCGCGCCACGTTGCGCAGCCAACAGCGTGAACCTGAACAAGTCCTCAGCGGAACTTGAGAGGCGAGATATGTCGCGATCAGGTTGGGTCATGCCTTCCTCCGAACGCCGAACGGCGCGAGAGCTTCCGAAAGTTCCTTGATGGTTGCAGTGCCGCGACCGACGCGTATGGCGAGGTTGACGATGCCAGCGAGATTCACTGGCGCAACGAGCACCTTCGTATGCATCGCGTCGTCATCCGGCGCACATCCTGCGCAGACATCTTCGGTCGGATCAACGCCGCTCGGTTCAAACTCTGCGGCGATTCGCGGCGATGTTGGGCCTGGGATCGTGGGCGAGTAGTACGCCTGAACCGGTTGCCCGTCTATCGTCCTTCGGAACGTAGCTGGGTCCAAGTCCGACCCGTCCGGCCCGAACGTGACGCGACCTACGCGAAGCGGATGAGAGCCGCTCTCCAATTCGCGCAATCCGTCCCTGACGAGCGCTTGAAACGCTTCCGGCGTTAACTCCGTTTCGATCGTGACGCGACCAACTTTCTGTTCTGCCATGTGCGTAGATTACCTCAGCGCGCTTTCGGACAGGAGCGCCATGAATTCGGCATTCTTTGTGAGCCCGCGCGCAGCCTGAATGCTCACGCCACAGGATGACGCGATTATTTCCTCCAGCGGCCGACGTCCGTCTTGCTCCAGCACGCTCTCCGAATGCGTGTAGTATTCGCCTCCGTACTCTACCTCCAACGTCACGATCGTTCGACTGCGTGTTACCGAACCGCGATCTACACCGTGAATTGTTCTCTGGCAGTTCGGACAGTCGTCGCCGTCGCTAAGATCATCGACCTCGCTTATGACGGTCGAATCCAACAAACAACGATAGAAGCGCGCGCATGCGAAAGTGTAGAAATCGCCGTTGCAGTCGTGATTCATACTGCTAATCATATCACGGGCATACACACAGTGTGTCACGGACTTGGCAGCACCGTTCCCATCTGCGAAAAGTCCCCGCTGTCGGCGTGGAACGGCAGACCGCTCTTCGGCCGATCGAACGGCGCACGCCAGTCCACCATGTACCCGCACCCGTCCATGGAGTGCGTGCGCTGCCAGTAGGTATCTGACGATGGCTTGCTCGGTCGATCTTTTTTTAGCGGCTTGCCGTCCTTGTCGGGGATGACCTGTCGGCAGTCGTCGATGTGCGCCGTGCAGTGGGGCGCGAAGTAGAGTGAGCGAACACCGTTCCGCGCTTCGAGCGAGCGATTCACGGCGAGACACCGAATGTTGATCGGCGGGTTGCCTGCTCGGAATCGGTAGACCACGCGATCACCCAACGCTTCATCGAAGTAGTCGCGGATGATCTTGATGCACCCTCCGGTTTGAATCGCGTCGGCGTGCGACTGCTTGCCCGTGGCGTCGCCGTAGACGTAGATCATGCCGATGTGCTCGCGCAGCCCGCGCCAGCCATCTGCGGCGTGGAGGTAACTGCGCTCCTGGCTGTAAGTCAAAGTCGCTCCGGCGCAAAAGACGCCGGCCTTTTTGTCCTCGCGCGACGGTCGTTCGAAGGCGCACGCGCGGCAGTACCAACCCCGCGGCGGCATCTCGCCATGCTTGCTCATCGGATGTGAGCAGTCCGCGCAGCGCGCTTGCTGGTAGTCGGCGTTCCGTGTCGGATCTTCGAGCAGCGCTTCCGCGACTTGGTGCGTCTGCATCGGATAGGCGCCGGAGTGCAACTCGCCGTTGACCCCGAAGTACCACGTGCCAGCGTGCGAGCTCAGGAATGCTCGCGGCACTTCGTCGTAGCGGAGATCATGACCCCATCCCGCCGTCGCAGGCACGTTGTTCCAGTCAAACCACAAGTGGAGCGGTCGCCGACGATCGTACGCAACCGGGAGAATGTTCTGCTCTGAAAAGGCGTAATAGATGAGCCCCTGCCGACGCCGCTGCAACTTGCCGCTGACCTGTTCCTCGAAGGTATCGCTGTCCATCGCCGCTTCGAGCGCGGGCACGTACTGCGATCCGAGGTGGATGTTTTCGCGCGTGTCAACTTCGAGCAGCCGGAAGAACGGCGCTTGCCCCGCTGATTCGCGCTTCGACTCCTTCGCCTTCAGGTCCTCGACGAGCGTGTAGATCTCGTGATTCGGGTTGTGGAGCGGCACGTTGCCTTTGAGGATGATGCGGTGGAAGTGACCTCGAGCCGCGCAGTTCGCGCCGTGGCCGCAACGCACGCGCGTGATGGCGTACGTGAGGAAGTCCTTCACGTTCACGTCCGGCTCGGTGATCTCCTCGCCGATGAGCGCCATGATCGACTGGCCCTTGATACGCGTCCACGAACGATTGGCGTACGTGCCCAGGTAAATGTGCACACCAGTTCGTCGCAGAACAAGCATCTTCACGCCGCTCGCACGCTCAACCGGCACGCGGATGTTTTTCCGTCGCCACTCACGGCGCCATTTCTTCGGCACCTTCTTCCCCATGACGTAGTCGCGGCCTTCGATCCAACCCATCTCCGCGAAGGTTGTGTACAGCTCCGCCAGGATGGCGTTCGTCATCTGGTCCCAGGTGTTCGCAAAAAGCGCGTAGGGAAGCTCGGTGCAGATGTCGCCCCAGCGGATGACGTGCAGGGCGTTGACTGTCGTCTTGCCCGAGCCGGGACCGCCGATGACGATCGTTAGATAGTACGGGTCACACCCGAAGAGCTCATCGTCCTGCGATGGCAGGAGTTCCAGCTCGTAGAAGCCTTCAGTTGACGGGATCGGCGTGACGCCGCGCGGGAGCGCGTCTGATTGCGAGTCCACGGGGTACATTCTGCACTTCCGCATCGTCGCCGTCGGGATCGGGCGCGATTTCGATATCGACGCCACCGAAGAGTGCGAGTTGATCGGCGATGCTGCTAGCGAGTCTCAGATCTGCTGGCTCACCACGCGCGAGACAGCGCTCTTGAATCGCCTGCTTCGTGGCCACCCACTCCCACGTCAGCTCGAGGATCTTCACCTCGTCGACGCGTAGCCGCTCGATGTTGCGCGACCAGAAGATTGATGCCGTGTCCTCGCACGTCTTGCAGATCGTTTCGCCGAGCGAGTTCTTTCGCTGGTTTGCCGGATCGCCACACTTCCGACATTCGAGCAGACCGAGGCGCTTCAACTCAGGAACCATTAGCGAGATGCGCCTGCGCCCCGAAATTCGAAGGTGCTTCATCGCTTCGAACCGGTCTTGCTCTTCGCCTGCCCAACGCTCGCTCATTCCGACATCGGAGGTTAGCAAGGTTTGCGCTCAAAGGGAAATGAGCACCAAAACAAAAGCGCGCGACCGAGTGTCGGCCGCGCGCCCACTTGTCTATACTTCGCCAGTAACCTACGAATCGCCCGTGCGTTTGCTCTTCTCGCCGCCGTCTTCGCCAGTCGTACCTTCGCGCTCCGATTTCGGTGGCTCGAAGCGCTCCTGATGGCTGCGGTCGATCTCGGGCCGCTCGGGTCTCTCGGCGGGGTCTTGCTGGCTATTGACGTCGCTGTTCGTGTTCTGTGAATCGCTCATTCTCGTCTTCTCCTTTTCACGCGAGCATTCTACTTCGGCTTCTGCGCTGGCGCTTTGGCTTGCTGTTCCGTTGCCGCAGGCTGAGGTTCGTTCAGCTTCTTATCCAGCGCCGCGATGTCAAGCGCCAGCGGACGCAAATCGTCGTACGTCGCCTTTTCTTTCGCGTCGAAAGCGGCGGCGGCCAACGCCTCAATGCGTTTCCGTACATCGCCGATGTGCGGCTTGGTGAGCAGTCGTTGAGCCACTGAGATTGCAAGATTCCGTGATGCCATTTCCATCCCCTCCTTTGGTCGTTTCAAAACTGACTCAGGTCTGCGGGCCGGGTTCGACACCGACCGCCATGGAGCTTGCCACAAGTTATCCGGCCGGGTTCTCGCGGTTCGCAACGCGTGTACACCCCACGCCGCCGCATTCCTGAATCAGATTTCAAAGACCAGCGACCCTAAGCGAGCGACCACTATACAGCGTGTTGCACGGAACGGCAACGCGTACTTTCGCGACTACCTTTTGCGCCAACTTGAGCTCGCGAAACGCGGCGTGTCGAAGTGCTCCCTCCCCGTGCGACGCTTTCTGTCACCCGCCCGCAGAGTCGCGGCGGGTTGACGCCGAAGGCGAATCATTTCAGCGACGCGCCGCACATCCGCCCGTCCACTTCTCAGCGCGTCGCGTGTCGGCTCAGGACAGAACTTCCAGCACGTGCCGCAAAACGGCTTGCTGCCTGAGGCGTCGCCGCAGGCTGCGCAAGTCACGGTTCCCGCCGCTGAACACGTCGTTCGATGGAATCTACGGCAGCGCGGATGCGCGCGATGTCTTCGCTGACATCCGGCACTTCATTCGCGAGCTCGGTCAGATACGACCGTAACTCCTGCCCCATCGGCGTAAGTTGCGGAGCGGCGGTCTTCGGTGGCCACTCTGTGAACAGGCGCGACTCGAGCCCGCCCAGGTTCATGCCGTCGATGATCGCGCCGTAGCGTTTGCGGAACTCGCGCAGGAAGTTCACGAGCCGCACGCCATCGGCTTTCGACACATCTGGTTTTCGCGGATCGCCAGTTGATCCGCCGTCATCGACTTCCGTGATCCTGGCCATTCGGTCGAAAGCGCGGGGTCCGAAATACTTCGTGAGCGTCGCAAGGAACTCGTTATCCATGCGGTTGTACACCCCATCTGGAAACGTTCCCGCCGGCGCGTACGGATGCACGCTCGCCGTGTGGAAGTGCGTGCCACCGCTTTCGGCTTCGTCCATCAGCGCTTGCTCAAGGTCGCCGAAGTACGCGGCCTCGGGTCCGACTACTCGCGCCTCGGGCGCGATGCTCCACACCCCTGCCATGAAGTTGCTCCGGATGGTTTCGTACGGGAGGAACGCGTCGGCGCGTGAAATGCGACCGAGATTGGCCAGGCGAATCCACGGTGAGAAGAGCGTTTCTCCCCACTCGTTGATGATGGCGATTTCCATCGGTCTGCCACTTCCGCCCAGCACATCGGCGTAGCGATTCGCCACTCGTCGCCCCGCGTCGTGCCACCACGCGCCGCTGATCTTCGGCGGGTTGTTCATCCACGCAACGCGGTCAGGCGCGGCTTGGCAACTCGGGCAAAGTTTCTTCGGCGGTGCATCGGCGCACTCACCGTAGACGTGCCACCCGCCGTTCTTCGGCCACGAACCGTGATTTACCCACGGCCCGTACTCGTTTCGGAGGAAAGCCGGTTTGCCGTCGCTCGCCTGCGGCGGCATCCACTGCATAACCTTCAACGTCACGGTCATGCCGCTGGCGATGATCGCCGCGATGGAGCGATCGGCGACGTTCCACACGTCGCGCTGGATTCCGAGATCGTCAACATCCGTACCATCGTCTCGGCCGAGCGACATGACCACGATGCTGTTCACGAAGCCGAGACCTTGCGGGCCAAGAGCGCGCGCGGCGACTTCACTCTGCGGGTAATACTGCGAGTCCAGACCGGTGCCGATCCACATGGGTGTCTCCTTATCGCGATGATGGAAAGTAGCAGCGCGCGATGTGCAACGATAGTGCGTACGGGATTCTTGCGATTCGGGCGGATGCGGCTTTGCGGGCGTTCGATTTGGAGCCGGTCGTGCGTCCGATCGTGCCTTCGCCAGCGAACCATTCGCGTCCCGATCCGCGCTGCTTTCTGCCTTCAGCGGCATCCTCTTCGGTCGGTAGCTGTCGCTCGATGCCGCAATCCTGAGATGTGAATCGCACACCGTTGCCTACGTCTGTTCTTCGTCCGCTTTCGCTGGCGACTTTCCATCCATCGGGAACAGCCGCTCCGCTTCCCTGCACTCCGAACAGGTGCACATCGTCGCCCCGAAGCACCGATGTTCCCACGGCTCCATCACTGCGCATCCGCCGCAGATCCTGCCCACCGTCGTCTGAAAAATCAGTCCGTCCATGAATGAGCCTTCCATCCGGATTCTGTCCTTTCCCGCTGGTCGTGTTGTGCGCGACGTTGAACCATGATCCGCCGCTGTTCTTCGTAACGCGATCCTCGAACTCCTGCCGGTTGTGGTGCGTGAACCAATCATCTCCGCGTGGGCCGCCCACCTTTACAAAGTCTTCCGCCTTCGTCTGCTGATCGGCGAGCGTGTTGAATCCTTGACCCTTCACGTGACGGGGATCAGAGGGGTGCCGCCACGAGGCCATCTTTACCTTCCGCTGTTTCGTCGTTATCGGCATGAGCGCTGGCACATCGCCCCACAATGCGTACGATCCGTACATCCAGCGAGCCCGCCCAACCCACGGCTGCGCGCCCCTCACGTTCTCCACCACAAGCGGGATGAACCGTCCCGCCGCCGCTATCGCCTCGCGTTGGATTCGGAAGCAGGCCTCGAAGAGTTCGTTCAGGGCGGCAATTGACTGCGGGCCGGTGTAGCCATCTGGAAACGGCGGATGGTTGGAGTCATCGCCGGCAAACTTCAACACGGTCAACGCTTGAGCAATCCGCTTCGCGCGCGTCCATGGCATCGACATGTAGCTGTACACCTGACACGGCGGTGACGCAAGGATCAGCGATGCGTCTTTGAACTGCGCGCCGTTGATCGTCCGGACATCCTGCAACACGAGATCGGCGCCGTGCGGCACTGGCCCATGATGCGATTCGTGTTCGATGTCGAAACCGATGACACGCCCGCCGAACTCCAGCCAACCGGCGGACCAGCCGAATGAACCTGCGAAGAGGTCTACGCAAAGTGGTTTCATGGGCAACTCTTCGCTTCTTTGGCGGCGTCACTTCCGACATACGTGCGCCACGGCACAAACGTTCGTTTCGGCCAGAATCCCCAACTCTGAACGGCGCGCCCGACGATCACCAATGTCCAGCACGGTCGCTGTGGCGTCGGGCCTGTGAGTCGGTGGATGTGAGTGGCCGGGAACGTCCGAATCCAAGGCGCGCGGTACACTCGGCTTTTAAGCCTGATTCCGCCAAACGTCCATTCCGTGTACTGGCCCTTCAACCCGATCGACCAGAATCGTTTCGGGTGGTCGTGAAGATCCGACGACCAATCGTCACCAACGAACTTGTGCAGGTAGATCGCGAACAGCTTTCCGACGCGGAGGAGCGTCCATCGATAGAGGTACGTCGGGCAAAGGCCGTCCCCGTTGATTTCTTCGATGTGAAATACCCGATTGAATAGCTGCTTCACTGACCCACCTTCACCTTCGCACCCGCAACCGCCGCGTTGTCGATGCATTGCGCGTTTGGATTCTCTGCCGTTGGACACGCGATGTCCACCTGTCGCCAGCATCCGAGCTTGAACGATGCTGTGAATGTGCACTCGTGCCCGCGGCATGGCTTCAACCCGCTATCGTCCACGTACTCCGGCACGATCACCGTTCCCCACACGCGCGGGTCACGAGCGTCCCAAATGCGGAAAGTCGAAAGTGCCTCCTGCTTCGGTGCCACCGGCCCAATTCTGAACTCGGCGACGTACTCGCACTCCCACGCGGGCGAGTCGTATAGCATGTTCCCGTCTTCGTCGAGCTGCCCCGCAAGCCAATCGACGAACTCCAGTCCGCTCTGTGCCGCTGCCCATTGGTCGTAGACCTGGCAGCGCGTGTTATCGCGGCCGTAGAGCGGTTCGAAAGTCTTCGCGTTGACGTAACAGCGATCCTCTCGGCTGATCGTGCGCGTACCGTCTGCGGCCGTCAGAACGCATCCTTCGAACGTGAGCCGTCGCCATCGGTCAGACTGCGCAATCGCGTCCACGCTGCACGGCGTCGGCGAGGTGACGGCGCGGCGGCGTTGGGCGGCAACGGGCAGTGTGACTAACACAGCGCATAAAATGCGCAGGAAAAGACGTCCCCGCGTCGCAGCCCTAGAAGATCGCATCGCAGTCCTCGGAGTCATCGTTGTCCATCATGTCATCGTTCGCGTCGATCGCGTCCTGTTCCTCGCGGGTCAGCGACGCGTCGTTGCCGCCGCTCGGACGTGCTGTCTGCGCTGCGGGCAACTCCCACCGTGCGACCGGCTGAGGAACGTTGTGTGCGGCTACCGCGCGCGCCATTGCCTCGGTGACGGGTGTCAATCCGTACATGGAGTTCGGCGGGTAGTACTGCGTGATGGCCGGTTGACCGTCCGCGCCCGGGATGTCGATGCGCAGCATTCCGGCGCCTGCGATCTGCGTTTCGCGGACGAATCCGCCGAGTTTGCGGTGGCCCATCAGCTCCAATATGGACCACTCGGCATACGTGGACTTGTCTTCTGTGCTCATGACTTCTCCTCGTGAGCGTGGTTTCCGTGTTTGGCAACGAAATCTCGCTCACTCGCGTTTAGCCCGCCGCCCCATCCCGAAAAGCACGCGATGACAGACTCCTCGCCCAAGGCGGACGCGATCACATCCACTGCCGCCCTGCGCGGAGGATTGTCGAATCCCTCTGGCAATGCTGTGTCAATAGGGACAACGATTTTGCATGACCACACGTGGTACTGCTTTCTCGGCTCGCTCATGCCCGCATCTCCTTTCGTATCGTTGCAAGCGCGTCAAGGCTTTCGATCAGCGTCGTTTCGCGCTCAATGTGCTTCAAAAGTTCCTCTACTGCGTCGGCGCATCCTGTGTAGTACGCGATCACCGCATCGGCTGCACCACGATCGCGGCTCTTCTTCGCGATCTCGCGATTCGTTCGCGCGTCAGTTCGGAGAACGCTGACCGCGTAGTTGGGAGGAACCTTCCAGTTGGTCATAGCGCCATCTGCCTCTCGTCTACGCCGTCCGCGTGAGCCGTTTGATATGTGCCTCGTAGTGCTTCGTGAGATCGCACTCCTGAACGACAACATCACAGTCACCGCATCGAAACTTGAGGCAACGCTGAACCCCGTACAAACCGTCCCCGCCGTTCACTGTTACCGTTGAACTGACGAGAGGGTGGAACACGAGCCCTCCGTGAGCAATCGTTTCCGTTGCCGATCGCTCTCTTTCGGGATCGTGCGCGGTTAAGCGGCGGTGTAGTCGTCCACACCTGCAGGTCAACGTTTGCGAGCGTGGCGCGAACTCTCGATGCACGCCGCACGCACAGGTGAACCTGCGTTCGTTCTTGCGGTGAACTACGACGACAGTTTCTGTCATGCTCGTTTTGCACCCCGTTTAGATTTGCCGGTGATGAGGAATACATTCGCGCCGGCGCCGCCGCCGATACGATCAAGAAGTGCGTTCATCCGTGCTTCGTTGTCCCGCTGGACCGCACCGAGCGAAGCCTGATCCGGCGCGTAGTTGGCCGTGAAGATCGTCGGCAGTTGGTTGCGCCATCGGTTATTCACGAGCTCGAAGAACACCGACATCGAGTGATCGGTTGCGTGCTCGTGTCCGACGTCGTCGACGACAAGCAAATGCACATTGGAGAAGAACACCCGTTGATCGGCGGCCCCTGCTGACCCGTAGGCGTCGTAGATCTCGGAGAGCAGACCTTGCAGCGTGACGAATCGGCCTTGACATCCGCGTTTTATTGCGTCGCGCATTGCTCGCGCGGCCGCGGCGCTCTTTCCCACGCCGTTGCTGCCGTATACGAAGGCAAAGGGCGGATCAAGCCGTTCGTACGGCTTCAGCGCCGCGAACCGTGCGCAGTAGGCCATGTAACCCGTGAACGCCTCGCCTGTGCCCTTCAACTCATCGAGCGGTTCGTTGATCTCGATGTGACTGATTCCCGACAATCGCAGGCGGTCGCCCATGTTTCTCGCACGGCACGTTTCGCACGTCACAATCGCGCCGTAGCTCCCTTCTTTGGTCAGGTAGCCGAGAGGTTGACCACATCCGACGGTGACGCACGGAGGTTCCCATGTACCGACCGGTCGCAGAGCGGATGGCGGTTTCTCGGTGAATGCGGGATGCGGCAGGCGCGTCATGATCTCTGCTGTGACCTCTGCCACCGGTTGCGCCGGGAGCTCGAATTTGCCCCGCGCTCGAAGCTGCTCTCGAATCATCTCCAGCTTTGCCTGAGCCGCGCTGAGCATCGCGTCTTCGTCCAGATGCTCGCTCATACCTCTTCGTCCGTGTTCGCTGCGTAGGAGACCGGGACGCGGCGAGGTGAAGCGTTAACCGGCTGACTTCCGTTGCCTCCGGCGCGGCGCTTCGTGTAGGTTCCCCACTCTTCCGCGTTGCGCATGTGCCGCTGCCACGACGCAAGCGCGCTTGCGATCGGTCCCTGCTTCGTCCTGTACTTACACTCGCGTAGGCGGATCTTCCAATCCTCTGTCGCGAGATCGACCGGCACCGATGGCGCTTTCAGCGCCGCCCATTCGCGCTGTTTCGCGTCTGGTTCAAAGGCCTCGATCTCGGCGATGACGTCGGCGTTCGATGAGTCAGCGCGCTTTGCGCGCGGCGGTTTTGACTTTGGTTCTCCGCTTTGCTTCTGCTCTCTGCTTCTGCTCTCTGCTTCTGTTGCCGTAACGTTACGCGTTACCGCGTTACTGTTACGCGTTACACCGTGACGCTCGCGCCATCTTCGAACGCGGTCTGCGGCGGTGTAATCGCGCTCGCGATACTTGTCGTAGTTCAACACGAGGTAGCCGCCGTTCACTCGAATCAATCGACGGCCGTCATGCTCCTGCGAGCGAGATTCTTGCTCGGGTGAGCCGAGGCGTTCAAGCGCAGCCAGCCCGTCTTCCGGTGACATCCCGCCAGCGCGGCGGACGATTCCTGATCCTGCTGCCGCTACAAAGCCATACCAACCGGGCGGTGCGCTCCATCCCGTTCCCTCAAGACGTCGCACATGTATCTGCGGCACCGGCTCCGTGAACTCGCGCGGCTCGGCCATAAGCAGGGCAGTGAGGAAGACTATTCGGGCCTCGTAGTCATCCCAAATCGTTGATGTCAGAATGCCGCAGTCGAGTTTGACGAATGGCAGGAGAGCACCTCCGAACACGGATCGATTTCGGCAACGAGGTTACGCCGTTACGCCGTAACCGTCAACCACCGCTTTCCTACCAAAGCCGCACCCGCCCGTATTCGGTCCAGAAGGCGCGCGCATGCTCCAGAGCGGGAAGGTTCACGGCCAAGCGACTCTTCAAGGAACTCTCCATGGGTCGATGGGCTGATCTCGCGCGCGAGTGTGAAGCCTTCGGTGCGATGTACGCCGGTTGCGGAGACCATGAGTCGCCATCCGGCAACACGTAGCGCGTCCAAGTTCCGGCGCGTGCCAGTCCGGCGAGGCGTAGGCAATCATTCGTCCCGCCGCATCCCCATCGCGTGAATCTTCCGCGCCATCCGGTCAATCTCCGCATCAGTACGCGCGCGTGGCTGCCTGCCTGCTGGCCCCGGGATGCGGCAGCCTTCGCAGATATCGCGCGGGAACTTCGGGCGGCGCAGCGAGGCTGAGAGGCGCGCCAGCAGGGCAGCGAGAGAGTTCCTCACGGAATCACCAGCGCCGGCGCAAGCACGCGCTGAAAGGCGGAGGGGAACTCGCGGCGCATCAGATCATCAGGTATCCGCCCCTGCTGCCCGCTCTTGAATGCGGAGTCCTGCTTGACGAAGCACGGCACGCCCTGTGCGGCGCACTGCTCCACGATTGACGCGAGCCAGCGTACCTCCATCTCCCGGCGCTTGAAGCCACTCTCGCCGCCAACAATCACCCACCCTATGCCGGAGAGGTCGATCGCGCCGAGATCTTCTAGTAGCGGCTCAATCGAAAGGAATCGATTCGTGTCGTCGATCGCCTCGCGCAGATCGTCGATTCTCGGCAGGCCGTACTTGCGGTCCTCTACACTCACGCCGAACCACGAATTTGCCCACCGCTCGAACTCGCGCGAGATGAGCGAGCAATCACGGCGTACGCGCGCGATGCGCTTCGTCAGAATTTGATAGATGTGATCCGTTTTCGCAGCGACGCACTCAGCTTCCGCGCGCCACGCGTCCGCCTCTTCGATGAACCAATCAGACCACGAGCACGTGAAAACGAGCGACGGCTCTTTCCACTTCAGCGGCGCGTTGAACATGGTCTTCGAACGCACGACGGTGTTCGGATCCTGCCCGTATTGCTTCTTCTCCGTGAACATGTAGCAGTTTGTACAACCGGGTGAAATCTTGTGGCAGCCATGCCATGGGTTCCACGTCTTCTGGGTCCACGCGATGCCGGTGCGGTCACCCATTCGAGGCTCCTTCGCGCGCCAACTTCTTCACGCAATACTCATGCGCTTCGCGATAGTTTCCAGCGTCAACGACAGACTTACCGGGACTGATCTCGTCGCCGCACACGGGACAACGCGGAAAGTCAGGGTCCCACGCGTCGCGTGGATCAAACGCATACGCTTTGCAGCCGAACTTCATTTCATCCCTCCCCACAAATCGATCTGCGCCGAGTCGGAATCGGCGAGCGGCATGATGCGGAACTCCGACCGAGGCTCTCGCCCGTAGACCTTGACGCCGGTCACGGCGCAGATCTGCGAGTCGTCGTTCCAAAAGGTTTCGCGCCACGCATCCATGCAGTTTTTCAACAAATTGTCTACGTCTGGCTTCGTTGACCACCAAGCGGCAGAGCGCCCCGCTGGAAGCTTCGCAGGCGGACGGTGGACAAAGGCAGCGTCCAAACGGATCGGCCCCGCCAGTGGCACGCGCGGCTTGTAGCGGAGCACCTGAAGGCGCAGCGCTTCCTCTGCGGTCGCGGTACGCTTGTCGGGATGCTGGTGAATCCACACGCCAGACGTGATCGCAGCTTGCACGGCGGCAGGACCTTCGCCACGGCGCACCATGTCCATGATCTCGAGCGCTAAGCCTTTCTTAAAACGGAGTTGCGCGCGATGACGATGCTTCGGTTCAGGCTCGCCCGGAATGACAAACTGGATCATCGGCTTTTTCCACGAAAGCGTGTGTTGCGGCCAGGGCGTCCAGCCGCGATCCATGCCGCGCGCGTCGATTCGTACAGAGCTTCGGCGCTGCGCAACTCGCTTTGAGCGAGGCGCCGCGCGGTATCGCGCATCGGATACATGCCGTCATCAGCGGCCCGTGAACGAGCATTCGCAAGGCGTTTTCGAGCGCGATCAAACGCGCGCCATTTAGGGTTGGTTGTCATCGAACTAGAACCTCGTCAGCGTTGGCATGTGCACCAGCCGATCCGAGCCACGTTGGCGCCAAGAGTCGGCCGATATCAAACGAGCAGGCGTCGCAGATCGCCAGTAGAACGCAGAGCGTCACAGACGGCAAGCCGCCGAGTTCTATCCTCGACAGCAGGCCGTCAGTCCTTCCGATGCGTTTCGCCAAGTCTTCAAGGTTAAACCCGCACTCCAATCGCACCTCTCGAATGCGCCAGCCGAGTTCCTCCTGTCCGATCTCGGCATCGAACGCGAGCGTTACGCGGACCCGCGTTTCGTCGCGCTCGCCGATGGAGATCTCGTGCCGCTGTTCAGCGCGTAGAACGGTGTCGAGGTGGACGGATGCGCCGATCACGTGCGGTACTCCACCATCGGCTCATCGCCGCGCAGCATCAGCGGGTGACGCGGTTCGCCCGCCTTCGTCGTTCCGAGACACCATAGCCGCTCATGGTGGTAGCGCAGGAGTCGCACGACGGCATCGCGCCGGTCGTAGTAACGCTTCGGAATGGCGCCCCACGCGCACACCACACGCGCGGCCTCCGCAGCCGCAGCGCCGATGTACTCATGGTTCTTCGGCCCAACCGGATCGTCAGCCCACGCGAGCCGTTTAGGATTCGTAGCGCGGTACGCGAACAGGTTGACTACCGCGAGTCTTCCGAATCCTTCGCGCAGCGTGAACGAGATGCAACGGCGGATGGTCGGATCGTTGTGCGTTTCGCCAGCCACGCTCGGGTTTAGCATGACGAAAAGGAGCGTCCGCTCGTCGGAGTACGTCGACATCTTGCGCCACAGCTTGTAGCGGTAGATCAGAGGCTCGCCTTCAGCGATGCTGCCAAACTCCGCGCCGGATATTGAATCGGAAGCGCCGTCGCCGTACGGACCTTTGCCGCAGCAACTCACGAGAGATCTCCCGTAGACTGTTCCGCCGCCCAATCCTCTGCCATGTCAGCCGTGTAACACTCATCGCTGCGGTGGTCGAAGTGCGGGCACAGGCACGCGTCACCAAACAAGCAAGCGCGGTAAGTCTCGTTAAAGTCAGGCTCCCAATTGTCGTTGTACTGATCAGAGTCGAGAACGTCCCATACGTGCGCCATGCCCTCACTCCTTCACGCCGAGCTCGCGGCGACGTTCGATCAACACGGCAGCCCCATTTCCTGACGCTTGACGCGCCGCGCTTCGATAGATTCACGCGAGAGGTACCCACCAAGCACTAATTCCTGGCGGCAGTGTGCGAGGAATTGAATGAACTCGTTTACGAGGTGTTCGATCTCCGCAATGAACTTCTCGTCACGTTCGATGCGATGAATCGCCGACGGCAACTCGGGGTTGTACAGCAGTAGATCCCACCACTTTCGGCCCGTGAGCCACAGGCATCCCTGAACCTGAGTCTTAAATTCACGGTCAGCAAATCCGACAAGATAGCCGACGTGAATGGCGGCGGATTTAGCTTTTATCTCCAGTCCGCCATCGTCACCGGCGAGGCTATCAGGAGAGCAACCGACTAGGCCGTCATCACGAACGATGAAGCCGGCCGCGTCAAGAGTGACGCCCTGAACGAACTCGTAATACTTGCGCGCGTCTCGTTCGAGATCGGATCCGCGCGTCATGAACTGCGATTCGGATTCGTCGATAGGATGGTCGAGCATTTCCTCCGCGAGAAGTTCCTGCGCGTACTTGTCCCACGACCCTGATTTCTTCATCGAAGGCGTGATGATGCGGTGGAACTCGCTCGCGGTAGGAATCCCGAGACGCGCGTACTTCCAATCGTCGGATCCTTGCGCGAAATCAAGGCGGATCATTTCTTCCGCCTTTTATGTTCGAGCCCGCGTTGCGCCCGCTTGAAGTTGCCGCGAGTGATCTCCTCGTAACTCGAAACGTTCATCCACTTGAAAAACTCTTCCTCATTCGCCACCACTTCCTTCGCCAGCGCCTTCAGTGCCGCCGCCTCTTCCGGAAGGATCGGTTCCATGTCGAAGCTGTCAGCTTCAACGTCTGCTGTGGAAATGCCGAGCACGTCGATCAGGCTGAGTCGCTTCGCGTACTGGCGAGCAGACGCGTACTTCTGTTGCTCGCTCATGCCCGCCTTGCTCTCGACCGGTGCGGAGAACGAGGCTGTCTCGCTGTGCCCGTTGACGTGGCGCAGCTTGCACGTGGCGGTCATCAACCGGTCCTTGACTTCCGTGTTCCAGTTGTATGAGAAGCCGCGGGCGTGAAGGAGTGGGCGGACAATCTTCTCGATCGCCGGAAGTTCGGCGTATGCATACGAGGTCGTGCCGCCACCTTGGTTCGCGAACGAAACCCTTTTCGACTTGGGGATCGTCGGGCATTCGTTCTGGAATTCGGCGAGCGCAACCGCAAACTCCGTTGCGGCCTGCCTGTCGGTAATGCGTTCGTGGAGTCCGACAAGTCGCTCCATCGTCTCGGCGTCCCGCCCCATTTCGAGCGCGTACCGCAGAAGATCTGTGACGTCGCCGGGAGATGTGACGGTCATGGCGGTCTCGCCTTGAAACACGACAGGCGCGTTCGGGAACTCCGACGGCCCGCTCATCGCCGCCTCCGAGAGCAGCGGCAGCAACGGAATGGCAGGTTCAGCGCCGGACCACCGAGAAGCCAAAACCACAAACGGCAATCAACGCAAACGAGCATGAACGCAGCGGGGAGCGGCATGGGTTACACCGTGCCCGTTTCGCGCACCGGCTTGTACGTCATGCGCTCGTGCGCCTTCACTTCGACGTTGAACACGCCACGTTCATAGATGAGATCCGGAAGCTGATCCTCCGTCTCTTGCTTGTCGATCTGATCCGCATAGGTCTTGACGGTGATCCGCAACGCCTTCTCAAGATCCCTCAACTCCGTTTTCAGATCTTTGAGGGCTGCTGCTGTCGCTTCTACTTCCGCGCGCTTTTTGTCCGCCGTGAGGTACGCTTCCTCAATTGCCGGAATCTGCTTCTGCGGGAACATGTCATCGGTGGACTCATCAATTTTCTTCCGTTTCGCCATGCTCAAATCCTCCGTGCCACACACTGTATCACAGTCCGTGCGGAGCGGAATGATATTGCTTTAGGGGTGCGCGTCAATTGCGCGCTGGGTGGCCGTTGCGGCCGACGGGCGTGGTGTCGAGAACTTCATCGCGCGAGGGTCCGCTGCCGAACGTGCTCTTGACGGGCGTGCCGTCTTTCTTGAACCGCACGGCGCCGTACTCCTCAATGTCCGCGAAGATCTTGACTCGGTCACGCTCTGGACGGCGATAGGACTTCTTCCCGAAGTCCGTGCTGTACGCCCGGATGGTTCCCGGCTTCACGCCGTACTTGTCGGCGAGCGTCTTCTCGATCCGGACTCGATGCTCACGCGTCGATTCCCAAAGGCAGCCGGGGGCGTGATCGTAGCCGCTGCCCTTGCAGGCTTTGCACGTCCTTCGCTGTTCAAGATCGCCGCCGCAGGCCGAGCATTTGCCCGGCTGTCCCGCGCAGTCAACCGCCCGGTGGCCATTCGGAGCCGTCAGCTTTCGCGGTTGGAGCTCTGGAAGGATGCGGCGCATGTTGGCGAAGGTCTGTGCTACCCAATGTGTACTTGCCATGCGGCAGAGTGTACGGCATGGTGTAGTTAGGATGCAAATGCGGCCGTGTACGACGACGATGGTTCAACGCACGGGTGCTTTCATGTTCAGCTTCGTGTGGTCGTACAGGTTGAGGCGTTCCGCGATGCGCATTCGTTGATGCGATTGCCCGCGCTTTTCGTTGAAGATCAGCGCCCCAGCGCAGTGGGGCGTTTCAGGGGTACGCGCAACGAACACGCCCTCGTCATCGTCCACGTCGCACGCCTTGTGACAGGCGAATTCGCCGCTCGCGAATGCGCGAAGACGAGCGATCGTGAATCCGTGCGCCATTGATTTCAGGAACGGGCATTCGTCGCACGGTGTCGTCATCCGGTAGTGCATCTACACGTTCTCCTCAACCCGCAAGTCGATCGCCTTCTCTTCTCGCCGGTCGATCTCAAGGTGCACGCGCCGGCGGATGTAGTAGAGGCGGAGAAGTTCGAACTGGTCCTCCGGAACGATGACTGCGACCGTATCGCATGCGTCGATTGACTGATCAATGATGTCGTCGATAAACGCCATGATCGGCGAGATCGTATCGGCAGGCGGGCTTACCTTCTTCGCATCCGCATCCGCGATTTCGTCCAAATGACGGCGCGCGGCGGCGAGTTCTCCTGGTGTGAGGGGCTGAACGTAGTTGCTCACATCCGCCTCCGAATGCGATCCAGCAGATACCCGCCCGCGCGCAGTCCGACCAAGATGACTGGCGTCCCGTCGCCGAGGCACCACGCCGCAGACCGGGTAAATGTCTGCTCAACCGTCCCATCGTCACGCGTCAGGTTGACGAGCGTACCAATCGGGTTGGTCGCGTTCCAAGCATCGGCATCGCGCGGGCCGTTCTTCGCTCGACGCATTGCGCGGCGACGAGATTCGATGGCAGAGGCGTTCTTCACTGCTGATGCTTTCACGCGCTGCTCCGACAGTACTCACCCGGATCGCACTCGTTCAGCACGAGACCGGAGCCGGTGCTCCATCGGCCAGAATCATCATCGTATCGCTTGATGTCGTTGCGAACGAACCCGCCAGTGTCGGGCGCGATGATCCTCGCGACGGCCCGGTCCTCGAACGTGTAAAAGATTGCGCGACCGAGCAATGCGGCGATGTTCGAAGCCTGCACAGTGTCGCGCACAACGAAGATAGCATCGGTCTTCATGCGTAGCCTGCCTTTCGCACGCGCTCCAGTTGTTCGAACCAGTAGCGCTGTTCCTGGGGGATCTTGGAACCGATTTGCTGTGTCGTGCAGGAGAGGCAGAACCGCACGAGTTGGCCGTCCTCATGGCTGCGCTCAACTGCGCCCCATTTGTGCTTCCCACCTGAGCGCGTCTGGCACGGAGAAATGGCTTTCATGCTCCTTCCTCCTCGTGGCACCAGCACGGGCGCGGATACCACGGACACTTTCCGCGTGCGTGTTGGCGCACGTCCTCGGCGCGCCAGATGCGTTGATGCATGTCGCACAGATAGGCGCGCGCGTACCGGTAGACATCGCTGGCGGAGCGCACGTTTTCACGGCAGCACGGGCAGGAGACGGTTACTTCGATGGCGTGTGCAGTCATCGCGAATTCCTTTCAATCCACGATTCCCACTGTTCGCCGAGCGGGTCAAGCTGCGGCGGTTCGTGCGCTGCTAGCAGCAGCCGCTTACGCGCAGCGCGCAGACGATATGCCGCCGCCTGCCGCTGTTCTGGCGACAGTTGTTTCTTTGCAGTGAACCGCACGCGGTGAGCACGGAACGCGACCTTCAGCGCCCGTTCCTGCTCAGCGCCCATGAACCACCGCACGAGGTCGAGCAGGATACTCGCGAACTGCCACCCGTGCGACGCGCGCGGCTCGCACTTCTCGATCTCTTTTCGCCGCGCAGCGAAGTCGTTGCGCCAATAGTTCGTTCCGCGTTCGGTTGCTTCTCGTGCCGCACGATCCGTCTTTCTGCGTCGTTCGTATTCGGCATCAGCGCTGTTCAGAGCGTGCGCGATCTCATGGAGTACGACCAACTCTTTTCGCGCCCATCCGGCAGGCAGGCTCAGACCACCCAATCCGCCGCGCGCAATCCGTGTGCCGCGACCATCCTTCACGTGGAGCCGAGTAGGTGTGTTCGGGTAGTTGCGCCGCACAACTGCGGAGCTCAGAACCTTGTTCACGAACAGCGTCACGTCGGCGATAGAGCCATCGCCAACAGTCTCGGAAGCGATTGCACGTTCCGCGCTGTACAGCTTTTGCTTCTGCGAGTCACGCGGGCGTTTCATCACTTCTCCCCGATCGGTCGCACTTCGCACCAATCATCCCGCTTCACCTCGGCGTAACTCATGCGCCCGTATTCCGACGCAGCCGCTTTCTTCGCAGCACGCTCAGATGTGAAGGCGACGATGCCTTCCCGATGTGTCGTGTGTCGCAACCAGTCGCCTTCGCCGAGCCGATCCTTGCACCAAATGCCGTAGAGGGTCATTTCTTCTTCGCTCCTTCGCGCGCAAGAAACCACTCGCGCTCATGCTTCGGGATCTTCGAGCCGGTGCGGAGTTCGGGACAGCGCGCGCACGCCTGCTCCAGTTCGCCGGCCGCGTTGCGGTACGTACCCGACCAGCGGTGACGGTTCGACCAGCGGTTGCCAATGCAGATCATGGCGTCGGCACCGGCCAGTTTTCCATGTTACGCAGTTCCGACTCGGCGGGGTTGTGGAGCTTCGGAATGGCAACTACGGTAAAGGGCGACACGCGCACTTCGGTGACGCAGAATCCGCCGTTGCTATCGGGTCGCACGTAGTAGGGTTGACCGTACTGCTTCGCGTTGGCAAGCGCGCGACGGCATGCACCCGCATAGGTCACATCGATCGTTGGTCCCATCAGTTTCTTTCTCATCACTTCTCCTTCGCGATCACATCGCAGTGCTTCAACACGGAGTTTGCGAGCGTGAACCCGTTGATCTGCTGCGCCTTGAACTCGCGCGCGCGCATCCGCATGTGGCTTACTTCCGACGCGACGCACTCCATGTACTTCAGCGCCGCCTCGCGCATGGCGTGCACTCGCCCGCGCACGAAGTCGTTGAACTTTTGCTCGTTCGGACCGTCGCAGAACTCATCATTGTGTCCTTCGCAGAGGCCGTCCAGGAACTCTGGTTCGTCGCACAGGATGCAGGTCGGCTTTCTCACGGCGCAACCTCGACGTGTGAGAGCCGGTTGTTTAGACCGTCGTGGAACCGCCAGATGAACAGCGATTCGGCCGTGTCGTCGTCGTACTGAATCACGACGATGTCGTCGTTAAAGAATCGAAGTACGGTGCCGAACCGTTGACGGCGTCGGTCGTCAACGTACGACAGGCGTTCGTGAGCGCGCGGCTTACGTTTCAGCGTCATGCTGCAAACTCCCGTTCCGCGTGCTCGAAGTGGGTGAGCTTTCCGCCGTTGCACTTCGGGCATGTGGCGACGTGGCCCCGTCCGTCAGACGTCGGGACCACGCGCCAGAATGAGGCATCGAAAAGGGCGATGAGGAGGTAGCGCTTGTCAGCGGCGAACCGCTCGGTCACGCCGCATGCGCAGGTGAGGATCAGGGAGTGTTTCGGTTGCATGAACACAATGTAGTACGCAACCTTGACAAAGTCAATACTTCGGCGTAGATTGTTTGCTGGAGGTGGCAATGAACGGCAAACGTGGACGGGAAATCAGCGTACCGGCGCCGCACCGGAAGATCACCGTCATCATGAACAACGACATGGCGGACAAGCTGGATGCGATGGCGAGGGACGTGCGGGATCACGAGGGGCCAGCGTGGTCTGCCTCCGCGATCATCCATGCGTTGATCGCAGACAGCGACGTGGCTAAGGTGGCGAAGAAACTTCGCTCAATTGAGGCGCTGAGGGAGAGTGGGAAGTGAAAAACTACGACCCACGCTACTACATTGAGATCGTTGCCCATCACCCGAAGCATGGCGAGCCGTTCATCGTTATCGCCCGCAAGGAAGACGGTGCGTTCGTTCGACTTCCGCGCGAACTGGAAAACTTCACGCCGGCGAGCAACGTGTGCGAACTGCTGGCGGATGGTTTCACGTTGGAGGTACAGCCGGAGCAACCCGGAGTGCGACCACTCAAAACACGCGGTGACCTGGTTCGGTATCTTTCGAAGATGGCGCGCCAATATGCGCAGGGCGGCATCGAAGAATCAGTGCGCCGCAACTCGCACATGAACCAAGTCATGAGCGGCATCGAGTTCAACCGCATCTCTGCCGAGGCCGCAATCGTTGATTTCGTGAACTACGTCGCCGCGAGTCAGTGCATCTACCTCGGCCTCTACGCCAGCGATCTCCGAAAGGCAGGCGCGTGATGGCGCACGCTTCAACCTCTGTACCGCATGGGCCATCAGGACCGCATCCGTTTGGGCGCTGCTGCAACATCCTGCCGATGGCTCCGACGTGCTCTTGCCCGTGTCACTACGACGCGGTCCCTGAGCCGGTTTCCAACGTGTTCCTTCAGGGGTTGGCGAAGGGGCCGGCTGTGATTGCCGAAACGTGTATCAACTGCGGCAAGCCGCGCGATTACACTTTCGACGGAGTGTTGCAAAGTATCTGCGAGGCATGCACCGACAGCAACGTACGCTTGCGGACTGACAGGAATGAGCCGTACGCCTATCGGTCCGCCAGCGGCGACATCATTGCTGCTGACCGAACGAAGGACAGAAAGGCGCGCGATGCGGCGCACTCAGCGCTGGACCTTTTCATTGACGCCAATATCGACGCGCAGCATAGCGGAGGCATGCGGGAAGCGGAGTGGGCTGAGAAAATGCGCGCGATCGGAATAGCGCGGCATCGGCTCGAAGACGCGATGAATGAAGCGTGGAGACCGCCCACGACCGCTGACCCATGCGACGACTGCGGCGCTTCTCGGGCGTTCTGCGAGTTCAACCAGCAACGAAAGCGCGGTTACTGCTGCGTCGGTTGCACGCACTTGGAAGTGAAGCCATGACCGCGCATCCGCCGGACATCTGGATTGAGACGCGCCACGAGTTGCCGATGTACGGAGAAGTCGTCCGCGTGAAGGATGCCGCCGGCGTCGAGGCCGACGCGATCCGGATGCAGCGAAACAACGGCATGCCAGACTTCTGGATGCTCGACACCAAACCTTTCGTGCTCTACGACGGAGAGCCGGTCGCGTGGCGGTACTTCGTTTGGAAGGAACGAGGTGGTCTGACCGACGAGGAGAAGCGATGAAGAAGGTTTTGTACATGCACACCCTTGACGGACGGCCCGGCTACTTCGACGGCGAGCAGATCGTATTCGCCGAAGATCGTGAAACGTGGCGCGACGACTATTATCTCTGTGTCGTTGTTGAAAGCGTCGAGCGGATCAATGACGAACGCACTAGGTCCGAAGCGTTCCGACTAAAGCACAAGTTCGACGTGCCAAAGTACGGCTACGTGATCCTGTCCGAAGCGGCTGGCGTTATCGAATGGACCGACAAATGACCCGCACCGCCACAATCGACAACCTGTTGGCCGTCCTCGAAGAAGCGAAGGAACGCGGAATCGTCGAAGCCGAGATCCGCACACCAGCGAGGAAAGTAGTTCGCGTTACGAATCGTACGTGAAAGAGCACGGGCTCACTGACGCGTGGGAGCTCGACGCGCTGCGTCCCGACGTTCTGCAACGGCTGATCCGCGACGGCATCTCCGAGCACTTTGACGAGAGCATTCACGAGGCGAATGTGGCGTTGGTGGAAAAGCGACGCGACGAGATGCGCACGAAGATGCGGAAGCGCGGGTGGATCGCCAGCGTATTCGCGGAAGAGGGAGGCGCGTAATGGCGGGCCGAAAGTGGCTTCCGGCGCTTGTGGGTGGCCGCCAATACGAAGGATGGATTGGCGTCAACGCGAACGGTGTACCGCAGCCAGACCTGCTCCGACCGAATCACCCAACGGCGGTATACCCGTCGAAGGCAGCCGCGCGGCGCGCGGGCAACGCCAACGTGCGCCGGGTGACGATTTACATCGAGGAGTGAACATGATCTACAACGACGACGAAGACGACACGGCGTTCATGCCAGCGCCGAAGGGAAGTTTCGGAGGAAACGTGCGAAGACTTGTCAACTCTGTCACCGAAGTATCGTGGCATCGCAACGGGATCAGCGGGAAAGGCTTCTACGCCGTCCTGTTCACTGGCGAAGTTGCGAACGTGTCTGCCGAAGAGGCCGCGTTCCTGAACGTCGAAGCTGGCGCGGCGATCCCGAACGCGAAGTGGTACGCAGCGATCACGGATGAACCGGGCGAGTGTTACGTCGTCTGCTTGGATCTCATTCAGACGCGCGGCGTTCGATTCGGCGCGAATTCATGGCGCGGCGATCAGTACGAAGCGGAACTGCGTCCGGCGATCGAGAAAATGCAATCGTCTGGAAGCATCCGCGTCGGCCCTTTCGGAGTGCCGGTATGACCGACCACCTCTGGATCGAATGCCGCCACGAGTTGCCGCCCCATGGAGAAGTCGTGCGCGTGCAGGATGCCGCCGGCGTCGAGGCCGACGCGATCCGGATGCAGCGAAACAACGGCATGCCAGACTTCTGGATGCTCAATACGAAACCGTTCGTGCTGTACGACGGCGAACCGGCCGTGTGGCGCTATCTGACCCGACACGGAGAATCATTGTGATCGCGCCGGAATTCGCAGAAGCATTTCGAGAAGCGTTGCGTGCTGAGTTGGCGGCGATCCTCGTGACGCCCAATGTGGACGATCGTACGAATCAAGGGACGGGGCGCAGAATGACCTTCATTACCGAACTCCGAGGGCGCGGCATCATCGGGCGATCCGACCACAGCGGCACCTACATGCTGGAGGCTCAGGGCAATCCGTTGGGCGAGCCGCTGTACATCGAAGTGGGCGCCAAGAAACCGACACTCCGCACACGGGCGGAGATCGTTGCGGACCTTCTGCGGTTGCTCGAAGCCGGGAAGGAACGCGGCATCGTTAGCACCGAGATCCGCACACCAGCGTGGGCGGGACCAGACTCCGACGTGCCAACGTTCGAGTGCTCGTCATGCGGCGACGACAGGCCGTTTGATCACGGCGCGATGTGTGGGCACTGCGAGCGTTACTTCTGCGACACGGTGGACAAAGACTGCTACGACGCGCACGCGGAATACGCGCGGCAGAAGGGATGCGAATGATGCGAAAAACTGTCTTGTGCAGCGGAAATCACGCCGGAACTTCACCCCACGACACGTACCTCTACCGCACGATCAACGCTGATCATCCGACGCAGTACGGGGTGGATCAGTGGCAAGGGGTGTGAGCGATGACGGAGAAGGAAATGCAAGCACTTGGGCGTGGCGATATCGTTCGCCATCAGTCCGGCAACTCCTACATCGTAGTTGATAACAGCGGAGGGTTGATTTTGGCGATACGGGAGATTCACATTGGCAACCCGACTGAATGGACAGCGATCTTCAAAAATGAAGTGAACACATCGGCCAAGAAGAAACGTTTCGCGACCGATCACGGACATCCGTGAAATCCGACGACATGCCCGAGTCGGAAGAGGAATGACACCCAACTGAAACGCCACGCATGATGAGAAAGGGACTCTGCGAAATGACCAACATCACCGAAGCAAAGCGCGCCGCGTGGGAGGACACGGTGTTGCGCCTCAACCTCAACGCGATCATGGCGGAACGAGAGTTCCGCCTCGCGAAAACCATTTTCATGATCGGCGTGCAGTCGGGTCGCGAGATTGAGTTCGCGCGTCTCGAAGCGATGCTGCCTGATCTCGCCGCGAAGGATGCCGCAGATCTCGCAACGCGCATGTCGCTGCACACGATGCAGCTTGCGGACAAGGTTACGCAGGCGGTGAAGAAGTGAAGGAACAGATTCGGATTCATATCGCCAGGATTCGACATGACGGGAGCGGAACGATCATTACGGCGTCGCACAGCGTGCAGTAGTGCGGCGCAAGGCACCGGATTAGATGCAACGCGAACTCGCTTCCAATCATCCCCCTCACGCTGGAAGACGGCAACCGGATCGCGGCGGACCGCGCCGAGGGCAGGCGCACATGAGCGCCGCGCTGACCGGCTTCTACGATGTCAATTCTCCAGTGCATGCTGAACGCGACCCGCTACCGAGCCCGCCGCTGTTAACCGCTTGGTGTGGCCGCACGGCGCAATCCTATTTCGCGGTTCGCGTTTCGACGTTCTCGGCTATCGGGCGACGCCCCATCTGCCGCGCCTGCGTTCAGGCGGTGGAGGCGGAGCATCGGAGGAAGAATGGAACCACGGCGTGAGCATGGCGACGATCGGCTGATGTGGAAGACGACGAGTCCCGAGGGCGCGTGGTGCGTCTCGGAACATGAGCAGGATGCGCGCGACGTTGCCGGCGAGGACGAAGGCAACGAGTTCACCATCGAACAGGTACTTGTCACAGCCGAAGACTGGAACGCGATGCCGGAGTTCGAAGGGTGGTGAAGGATGGATAGCGCGATCAACCCGCAAGAGCACGACCCGACGAAGCCGCGATTCATGCGCGCTGGACAAGACGCAACGAAGGTGCCGTGCGGAGCGTGCGGGCGCATTCACTGGATCGGCGATTGCGGCGAACCGTGCGCGTGGCGTGAGCAATTCATGCAGGAACGCTGCGGTCTGTACGAGGACGATCCGGCGCACAGGTATTGGGCGCAAGGAATCGGGCATCCGTTCACGAGACCCGTGTGCACATGCATCATCGGATCATCTGCCGGAAGGGCGACATGCCCACGGCACTGGAGGAGCAATGGATAGCATACTCGAAGCGATCGGCCTTACCTCCGAGGAGTTGCAAACGCGCGTCGTCGACCGGATCGCAAAGTCGCTCATGACATCCGCAGTCACGGACACGGACGATGAAGGCGAGGAGTTCACCTACGTCGGTGAAACTCAGTTCGCGAAGACGATGCGGAAACTCGTCAAGGAACGAATCGACGCGAAGGTCGCGGAGATCGCGGAACGGACCGTGCTCCCCGGTGTCGGCGAGTTGATCGAGAACTACACGCTTCAGGCGACGAACGTATGGGGCGAGAAGACTGGCCAGTCGCTGACGTTCATCGAGTATCTGACGCAGCGCGCCGATGCGTACCTGCGCGAGGAAGTGGATTCAGATGGCCACTCGAAGGAGGAAGCGCGCGGAAGCTGGTACGGCGGCAAGCAGAAGCGGATCGCATTCATGATCCACAAGCATCTGCACTATCACATCAGCCAAGCGATGACGAACGCGCTGAGGAACGTCACGTCGTCAATCGCGGCATCACTGGAAGAGACGGTGAAGATCAAGCTCGCCGAGGCGGTCAAGGGGTTGAGCGTGAAGACGGAGATCCGAACGTAGGTGTACTGCACCGTGCGGCCGGCGAGTGGGCTGACCGGGCGGCGCACTGCTCTGCGCTGACCTTTTTTGAAACGGAGGATGTGAATGAGAAAAGTATCTTGTGTCGTGTTGCTCTGCGTTGGCGCTGGCGTGGCGACATCCGTGAATGCGCAGACGTGTCTGAAAGGGTTTTTCGATCGGCACGAACCTGAAATCTACTACGCGGCGTGCCCTGAGCCGCTTCAAGCACAGCAGTGCGAATACGACGTGGAATTCCGGGTGGACGGCTGCGTGGAGCCGCCGGAACACCAGACGGGCGGCAACTGCACAGTTGAACAGGTGCCATTTAGTAACTACATGACTACGTGCCAGCTCAGGGGCGGTTTTTGCGGCAGCATGTATTGTTTCTCTTGCTGGCATGGCACTTCCGCGAATGAAACGAATCAGGGCACCTGCACGGCTTACCACCCGCCAGTCTGTCCCGACAACAACAACAACGGTATCTGCGACAAGGACGAAGAAGAGGGTGGAGTTATCAATCCCGGTTCGCCGATCCTGGTCAACCTTGGGCAGGGGCCGTGGCGGTTTTTAGGTGCGGCGCTGTTTGACCTTCAAGGCCATGGTCAAGCGGCTCTATGGTCGTGGCCGGATGGGCAACTCGCCTTCCTTGCGCTCGACATCAACGACAACGGTGTGATTGACAACGGTCGCGAGTTGTTCGGTGACCAGATTGACACCAACGGTTTCGAGCGGCTGCGCGACTTCGACAGCAATCACGACGGTGTTGTGAACCCCATGGATGACATCTGGCCGCACCTCCAACTCTGGTTGGACGCGAACCGCAACGGCGTCACTGATGCCGGAGAATTGACGACAGTGAACGAGTCGCAGATCGTAGAGTTCTCGCTCGACTACCACCGCACGGGTCGGCGCGACCAGTCGGGAAACTTCTTCCGGTACGAGGCGCTTGTGACGTTTGCGGGCGGGAAGCGCGAGCCGTACTACGACGTGTACTTCAGAAGAATGCAGTGAGGTTTTACCCGGTGGCGCGGAGCAGCGCGCCACATGTCAAGCCGCCAGACGGTCATTTCGCCAGCGATGATTTGTCGCTGAGATAGCTGACGACTCTACTTAACCTGCCGTTGATATCGTCGATCCGCTGGTCGATGGCTTTGTCACTTTCGGCCAGCATCTTTTCGACGTATCGAATGCTCTCTGCTGTCGCGAAATCCTTCGCGCGGTCAATCAGCGTGTCGTTGATATGAAGGCGAATGATTTGCTTCATCTGCTCCTGGGTGCGCTCTGCGTGCATGATCTCGTTGATCGTGTCTTCTACCTTGTCGCTCACGAATTCGGCGAGTTTGGCCTGCGTCTGTTCCTCAGCTTTTTTCAGAGCCGCCGCTCGCTCGTCCCGAGCCTTCCGCAGGTCCATCCGGTATCGCAGAACGAGAATCACGCCACCGATCCACGTGATCAGGATTCCGATCACCGTGACCCACGACGGCGCCTTCCATGTCGGCACCACATCGAGGAACGCGGTCAGATCCGCGATCATCCTTGGTTGCGGTCGTGTGCCGCCAACTCTCGAGCGATATCCTTTGCAGTGATCGGGCGCTTCGTGGAGCTCTCGACAATCGCTTCGAGCTCTGGATGACGCTTCAGCAACGCTGTCAGTTCTGCGAGCGCGGTCTGCACTTTCGTCTGGTCCTCCGAGTGCCGGACCGTTTCGATGAGTGCGTACGCTTCGGCCGTCAGAGAAATCCATTCACCGATCGTCATTGCTTCACCTCGGCCTGGAGCGCGATCATCTTCTGTTGTGCGGCGGACAGAGTTTGCGCGAGCGTGTCAAAGTTGGCTGGCTTCTTCCCGGTAGTGCGCAATTCGATGAGCGCCGGATAGAAGGCAGCATCCGCAGCCCGCACCTCGTCGCGGATAACCTCGAAGCGCGGCCACGCCGCCGGCAGCTTTGCGCACGGCGAGAGTGCGGCACCGTTTGCGCACCCGACATCGCGCAGCCACACGATCCAATCGCGCGCCGCTGCGTACTCAGTGCTGTTCTTTTCGTAGTCGTCGAGTGTCGCATGGTAGCCCGACGTGGCGCAGGCCACGGCGAGTAGGAGAATGATTGGAACGATGGCGAGTTTGCGCATTCGAAGTTCCCTCACGCTTTTGGCAACTGGTTTGCCGCCGCGCCGGTAATCGGTCCGACGGTCTTGTATTTGCGGATCAAGATGTTGACGACGCTTACGAGTGAAGCGGCGACACCAAGAAAGCGCACGATGGTATCAACGATGTCCTGATACTTCGGTGGCATGAACTTCAGCACAGCGCGCGTCTCATCTCCGCTGAGGAGTGTGGCGAAGTCGGCGAACAACTGCGGCGCGATCACGAGAAAGATGCCGAGGGTGCCCACAACCGCGTTCAGTCGTGCCGTCCACGATTGCGACAGCGGTTTCGGCTCAACGATCACTTCGTCAGCCATGTGCTACTCCTTCTTCCGCGGCGCATCGGTGCCGCTCACGTCGTACGGTCCTTCGTACTCGCCGCCATTCATGCGAATGGTGGACTTGTGGCGTTCCTCGGCCCATCGCAGAATGAGCTCGGCGCGATGGCAATCCACCTCCGACTCAGCGCGAAGCAGTTCCTTCTCATCGTCGCTGATATCGTCCTTCGCTTCCTCGTACGCGCTCTGGTGTTTCTCGGCCGTCTCCAGAAGCACGCGCGCAACTCGTGCGAGGCGTCCGGTGTCGACGATGATTTTTCGGCAGACTGCATCGCACGGCATAACTACTCCCCTTCTTTCTCTTCCTTCGGTTTCTTGATGCCCGTTTTCGCCTCGACGTAAGAAAGGCGGCTGTTCAGGTTGTACTGGTAAGCCTTCTCGATAGTATCAACCCGGTTCTCGATCTTGTCTATGTCGCGGCGCATGGTTTCCTGCGTGGTGCGCTGAATCAACGCCATGTCGCGCGTCTCTTGCACCGATCGCTTGATGTCAGAAAGTTGAATGACAGCGATGGATAGTAACGCGACCATGATCGTCACTAGCGCCGCGAAGATAGCAGGCCACGGCGCCACGCGATCGCCGTTGCGGTGCTCAGCGCGGCGGTCTGATCCCGCTCTGCGCTCCTCGCCTTCGTATCGGTCGGGCATGTTAGTCGGAGTCGCAGCAAACGGACGGAGGAGTGCCATAGTGCTCATGCCATTCCGCGCTTGCACCTCTCATTCCTCCGTGAGAGTACGCGGGACGGATTGAAGGCGCAACGATTTACGTGCGGCGTGCGGTCTTCGCTTTGGCTCTCCGCGTCCCTTTACCTGTTCAGCGTCATGAAAACCGCGACGCCCGTACCCAAAATGCCGAGCAGTCCTCCGATCAAAGTCACAGCGCCGAGAAGTATTGCCCATCCAAGGCCGAGCCCCTTCGACTTGCCTGCGCCTTCGTACGCCGACTTCTCCAGCGCGGAGATCCGATCGTTGATCTGCGTCACCATGCCCGCGAGAGTTGCCGCCTGAGCTGCCGCCGTTGTCGCGACCTGATTGCGCAGCGTCTCGGCATTGGTCGCCGTCACGTGGGCCAACTCCCGCACCGCCGTCTGGACACCGCTCGCTTCAGACTCGCGTGAGATGGTGGATGCCCGCAGGATGGCATCAAGACGGTTGGACTCCAACTCGCGTACCTCTTTGAAGTGGCTCTCACGGAGTTGAGCCATCTCTTCCAAATGGGATCGCTCGCATTCCCGTAGATCATCCATGCGAAGGATCGCTGCTTCAACAAGAGCAATGACATTCGCAGTCGGATCAATCGGCGCTTGCGGCATCCATGGAAATCATACCGGTTTCGCGTACCCTTGCGGCGTGACGGTCGCCGAAATCACCGCCCTGCTGATGGGGGCTGCAGCCCTCGCTGGATTGTGGCTCAAGCACCGCGAAACGGGATCACGCGAGACGGCTTCTCAGGTTGAATCAATCTCTCGGCTGCTGGCAGATCTGAAGTCAGCGCACGACCAGATCGACATGTATCGTGATCAACTTGAATCGTCGCGTGATCAGGAAGACGACTGCCAGGACCGCCTGACGGATGAGCGCCGGAAGCATGCGGCGACGATGGCTGAGCTCGGGCTTGCAGTCCAGAAGTGCGCGAAGCTCGAGGCGGCGTTGCCGTCGCTTCAGATCGCCGCGAAGATCGAAAAGCTGTCGCCGGGCGTGCGGCGCGTGCTGGACAAATGCCGTGATGGCATCGTGCTGAGCTCAATCGCAGAAGAAGGTCGGTTCGTCTACGTCAACCGCACGTTCGCTGACGCCATCGGCAGAACCGTAGAAGAAGTGATCACGGCCGGTTGGAAATCCCTGATCCATCCAGCCGACATGCCCGACACGACGGCAACCGAGTCCCTCGCTTGGATCAAAGGTGGAGAGGTCGTCAACCGATACCGGCATTCGAACGGATCGTATGTGCAACTTCGATGGCACTTCACGAATTACGAGGAAGGTCTGTCGCTCTGCATCGTCTGGTTTGAGCGACGGAGAGGCGATCCCTCGCCCATCGTCACCGCAGAAAGTTGACGGGCGAAACGCCACGAATTCGGGCGAACCGTGTCTTTCTTAGCAGGAGGAAAGAGAACATGGACCGTCAAGGATGGATGAATGCGTGCCTTTTGGCTTGGACGATGGCGGAGGTTGGGTTGGAGAAGGAGAGCAAGGAATGCACCTCGGCAGATGCCTTCGATGCGCTGGACTTCCTGCTTCGCCCGGAGGATGAGCCTAGTAGCGAACCATCGAAAACGACGTAAACGCGGCGTTAACGGCGAGCGTCCCCGTCGAATCCTGGAACGCGACCAGCTTCGCATAGTCGCCCGCCGTCAGGTAGACCAGCGCCGTGCACGTGATGCCGGTCGAGAAGCCGCTGGCGGCGGGGACGAAGGCGTAGGCCACGTAAGTCGTGCCATTGATCTGAATCCCGCACTGGCGCGCCCCGGTGCCGTTGGCGAGGTACGTGATGTTCCCGGCGATGGAATGCCAGCCGGTCGTGTCCGTGGTCAGCCGGTCGGTGTTCGTGACCGTGCTGTGGAAGTTGTCCTCGTCGCGTGCTTCGGTGTCCCACGTCAGGGCGGTGTTAGTTGAATTGGTCAGGTCGGTGTTCGTGGTGTTCGTGACGCGGACACCGACCGCCGTGCTGGCGACACCGCCGGTCGCCACCTCCGCGAACGCCGCACCGTCCCTCGAGAGGTAGGTTTTGCCGTCATCGCAGTCCTTGTAGATGATGGTTTCCCCGCTGACGGAGAGGCGTGACGCAGCCGTGCAGCGGAGCACGATCTGCTTCGTGCGCGTGGTCTGCGCGAGGACGGGCACGGCGAGGAGAAGGGCGAGGATGAGCTTTCGCATCGGCAGAGTGTAGCGCGGATGCGATTTCACGATCTTTTCACGCTGCGCGATACGGATCTTTGACGGCGAGTGCGTATATTGGTCGCATGACGAATTCAATGATCTACCACGTTGACACCTGGGAGCGCGCATTCGAGTTGGCCTCAGAGAAGGGCGGCGAGATTCGCGTGAACGTTGTCGAGCCTTGCGTGCTGTGCTGCCGCGAGGATCAGGGCTACGAAAAGCGCGATCATGAAATCCGCCTCATGGGGCCACACGATGAACCGGTGGCGTTCCCAATCGGAACCATAGCTCAGCCGTTCAACTTCAACGCGAAGGCTACGTCATGAGCGAGCCGTACAGCTTCCGCGCCTGTCGCTTCATCCTGAAAGACATCGGCGAGTGTTTCTGCAACGACTGCATAAAGTTCTGGTTGCTGGGATACAAAGGCGTCGGTAACTCGCATCTCGGCCTGCGGCAACTCGCGCGTGAGAACGCGATGACTGGCGCAATTAACTTCAACTTGGCGATGAAAGACGAGGCAGAAGATGCGCGCGTTTGATCGGCATTGGAAGAGCAACAACGAGCGCATCGGATGGCTGATGATTCAGCTTGAGCGCGACGAGAACGATCTGTTCCTGCGGCAGTACGCCGAGGAGTTGGAGACGCGCGTTGCCGACGCTCGCGAATCGGGCTGCGACGGCGATCATGTGTTCCACGAAACCGCCTGCCACGCGTGCTATCTCATTCGCAAATACCCGAGCGGCAAGATCGCGAGCATCGCATGAAGAGAAAGAAGAAAGCGGAACTCAATCTCTATCTCAACTCGGCGAGCGACTACAGCATCGTTGACGACTCGGGCAAGGTCTACAGCATCGAAGAGGCGCGAGCGCTGATCGATGGCGGCAAGGTTCACGACTTCAACGTGTCGCTTCGCTCGCTCGCCGCCTGCGAATGGGACGTGGAACGCCTCAAGGCGTACTACGCTGGCCTGCGATGAATCGCCACACGATCGTGACGCACCCGCCTGGCAAGGTGTTCTCCGTTTGGGAAAACTTTACGTACGCCGACAATAGCCGCGAGCTTCTGCGCATCTGGGTATTTATTCCTGCGCGCGGTGGTGAGCGACAGTTCCTAGGGATTGTCGGAGAGGCCGCTAGGGAAGAGGAGTCTGACGAAGTGACGCCACTCTGCACGATGTGCGGTGTTCCCGGATGCGAGGGCGGCTGCCCGCCGTGCCTTGCGCCATGACCACCTACCTCCTGCTCGCGCTGCACGATGATGGTCGGACAACCGCGTACGAAATGCCGTCGGTTTGGGCGATGCAATTTCAAGGCTCGGCACGCATTCAACCTTGTGCTTCAGGCACCGATCGCGGCCCGTACCAGACCTTCGAGATCGCGGGGCGTTCCATCGATGTCTGCGTGTTACCGCCACCGGCGCCCGTGTAGAGTGACGCGCACTTCTTTCGCCGCCTCCGGTGCCGAGGCTCCGAACGTGCTCACGAACCGGAGCAGCACGCGCGAGTTGCTGGCTACGCGCCGGACCTGATGCAGGCGTGATTCCGCGCGGAACACCGTGGCGTCGAATGCGATGGACGGGCGGCGATCGTCTGTTGCGGCGTCCGTGTAAATGCTCACCGCGTCGTCGATGTCGGCTTCGATGTCCGCGCCGGGCGGAAGCACGAGGACATCGACCTTCAGCGCGCCGCTCGTGAACTCCACGGCGCCGCCGGAGAGATCAACGCTCACGGATTCAATCTCCGTGTCCTCGTACAACACGAGCCAATCGAAAGGCGCAGCATCCTCGGTCGCATCCACGTCGGACAGCACGCCGACGTAGCGCACCTCGTGATGCCACATCGTGAGCGCGCGGTGGGCGAAGGGGCGGACATCGACCAACTCCGTGACATTCGTGGCATCGGTCACGGCAAGCCACGTGAGCAGCGCCCCGAACTCGGGCGGTGTATCGGTCAGGGTGGTCACCCATGAGCCATCCCCGAGCACCCAAAGGCGGTTGGTCTCACTTGCGGTGACGTTGACTGGCACCTCGCGCGGCAAATATTGCCGAACGTCCTGGGTCACGCTGTCGCCGCGGCTGACCAGCACCGTCAATCCTGCGCCTGCGCGTGCGTAGAATCCCGCGTACGGCGCGAGGAACGCGACGGAGGACTGATCCACCGTTACCGCCACGCCGTCGGCTGAGGCGGCAGTGAGGCGCGCGAAGGCCACGTTTCCAAGCGGAGCGACAGGGTACGCTGCGGTCTCCGCCTTCGGTCCCCTGGTGGCGACAATGCCAGCGACAGGCGTAAGCGACAGGGTGACGAGGTAGCTCTCTCCGGCGTCGAGCTCCACGGCATCCCCGTCCTCCAAGTCGAAGACGATGAAAGCGCCGAGGAAGGTGATCCCTGCACCTTCGTAGACAAGTTGTCCGGCGTCCACAAGAACGGTGTCGCTGCCGTCTGCCGTGACCGTTCCACCGAAGGCGAGTCTCCGCAGGCCCGCTATGCGATCCGGAGGAATCACGGCTGCGCCGGTTGCGAGCGTCGTGAACGGTGCGAGCGGCGACGACGCGAGATTGTCTTCGAGTGTGAACGTGATGGGTTGCGCGTCGATGCGTTGGTTCGCTGGCGTCCGGACCTTGATCTCGATCCGCACGCCTGTCTGCGGCGGCAGGTCCTCGATCGCCAGTTCGCTGTTCGTGCCGATCGCCTGCGTTCCGGTCGCGTTCTCAGTCGATTCGACCACCGCATCATCGTCATCAAGACTCAGGTAGGAGAGCACGCGCGCAGTAATCCACCGCTCATCCAGGACAGGCGTGCCGTAGTTCGCGAGCGCGCCGTAAATCGGTGATCCGTCTTCGTTAGCGCCGATGATTTTCGGCGAGAGGACTTTGAACCGATTTCCGACTGCCGTTGTCGTAGCCGGATTCGATACAGCTTTATCGTTCCAAAATCTCAGAACGATTGCCGCTGACTCTGTTCCCGCATCTTGCGAAACGGTGAAGTCCGCGAGTGGCGAATCATCGTCATCGTAGAGAGCGAGCAGCGGCGGCACGAAGGAAGTCTACAACGTTCGACCGTCCCTCAAAGCATGACGCAAGTGCCAGCATCAGGCACTTCGAGAAAGAGACAGGACTCGCGACCGCGCACGCGAGGCTTCGCGCCATTCTTCACGGCATCGCGCACCTCGGTCAACTCGCGCTCGCCGCGCCACTGGAGTGCGCCGATGAGAGCCTGCTTCAGATCCGGCCGCACCTGCTCTTCGACAAGATCGGCAATCTCGCCGGCGAGAGCCGTCTTCAACTGCTTAATGTCTTGATCTGCCGCCTTCTGCACGACGCCAGCGTTGTAGGCATCAAACATCGTGTGCACGAACAGGGGGATGGATGGATCGCTGCGCAGGGCCGTGCATAGCTTGTCGAAGAATTCGCGAAGCTGTTTGACCCGGCAGGCGAGTAGCGGCGCAAGAAGCTCCTGCGATTCGAACTCGCACCGGTCAATCTCGGCTTTGTCGTGCCCGACACAGAGCCCGCGAATGATCGGCACCCACCGCACCACGAGCGCGTCGATGTCCATGATTTGAACGGGATTCTTCGAATCTGGCACGCCGTCATCTCCTTCGTCGAAGTAGCCACTGCCGTAGGCGAACAAGCAGGCCAAAGACTTCAGGTCCCACGGCCCGCCCTGCCGATCAAACTCGCGTAACACGTGGACGCTGGCGAGGTTGCACAGCCCCCAGATATTCATGGTCGCGTCGCGGATGCCATAGCCGTCTTTCAAGTACATCGCCGCGAGAGCGTTTGCGAGTGCACCGGGCGGCGCTTCATCCGGTGGCAGCATCAGCCACATGTCCGATTCGCGAATGCTGCACATGCTGACGCTCGCCATGCCGCGCATTCTAGCATGTCCGTGCTACACTGTGTCACCGGAGGCAGCACATGACGGTCATGAAGCGGATGCAGCAGGGTGAGGCGACATTCGACAACGGAACTTTGCGAATCACGTTCGCAGGCCAGCAGGGAGAAACGCCGCCTATCGCGGTGACCCAGCCGGACGGGACTTCGACCGAGGACTTGTTGCGTGCCGCATACGGAGATATAGCCAACGGAGTGAGGTCCGGCTTGTGGGGAGAGGTCGAATGTATCAATAGACTGCGCCAGATGTTGCACATGTTGGGCGGTAGCGATATCCGAAGCCTGAGCGACCTGTATCAGGTGGCGGTGACATCGAAGCAGACCCTCGTCGAGCAGCGTCACCTCTGCCTTGCTGGGCAGTGCGAATCGGCGAAAGTACAGGCGCGCGAATTCGATGAGGCGCGGAAGTTGGCGGAGGGATTGGAAGTCGAGCGGCGACGGTTTGCGGCGGAACTTGCCGTAGCCACCGCGCGGGCGGATGCGTTGCAAGAGCGAGCCGACAGCATCGGGCGACTCCTTCCGCAGGAACATTCGGGGCTAAGTTTGGAGCGAGCGCTTGCGTTGCTCATTGATCTTTACCGAGACACACAGAACGCGCACTTGCTCCTCAGCGGTGCACACGGCGTTGAACCACGCAGCGGTCAGTCGCGACTGCCATCCCGTGTGGCCGCCGTGGTCACTGAGCGCAATGCCGCAGAAGAGAAGCGACCCGGCAGAAAGCGCGGAGCGAAAGAGAAGTGATGACCGAGAAAGAGTACGTATTGTCCGTTGCGTCTGACGCTACTTGCTTCGGGCCGGTCCAACTCTATTGGCCTGGCACTGCTGAGCGCACCGCCATGATTGTGACACTTGCGCCGTATCTCAGCGCCATTGCTGGCAGCGGAGACACTGAGGATGAGGCGTGGCACAGCGCAGCAGAGCGTCTGAGGGCGGCTGGCGTGAAGGAGAAGTGATGGCTGTCCGAATTCGCCCAGGTGGATCGCCGATCGTTTGCGCAGCGATGCATCCGGAGTTGCCTGGGGACACTTACATTCCTGACGGCCTGCATCACCGATTGAGTGTCGATTACGGGGTGCTCGTCTCGGAGCCAATGGAAAAGCACAAACACGATGGCCTGTGGTGGTGGTGGGACGAAGTGCCGGTGGGCCGCAGTGTTGAACCCTTTTACGCTAACGTGCGGCGCCAACTCATGCGGTGAAGAAAGCCACCGCCGCCGTCTCGCCAGCGAGCGTGACGCTCGTCACGTTGTAAGTGGCACCGTCAACACGGAAGACGAACGTGCTCGCTCCTGTGATGAACACGGCCGCGCCATCCGTTGCAACGAAGCCGAGCCCTCCGCCGAAGTGATCAATCGACGCCACTTCATCAACGGTGCTCAGATCGTCGGCGATCATGTAGACCTTGATGTGGTTGGCCAAGTCCGTCGAGACCGCGAACAGCTTGCCACCGGCGCTGACGAGCGACGCGAACACCTCCGACGCGGCCAGCGCAGCATCGGCAATCGCAGCCCCGGTATCGGGATCACGTCGGTAGACGCGCGCCCCCGTGCTCGGCGCGATCACGTACAGTGAACCGGCGTGCATTGCGAGCCCGCTGTGCGGCGCCGCTGGCATCACGACCGATGAGGATGTTAGCGCGCCTGTGTCGAATCGGAAGAGTTTCGCGTGAGTGTCGCCGATCCACAGCACGTCTTCGTTGGCTACGATCTGCACATCATTCCCGATCGATGACGCATCCATTTCGTAGGTCGTGATGACACCCTCTGCACTCATCGAAGCCGCATTCGTCTTGACCGTCCCGGCGCCGCGCGCGCCGAACCAGACGAGGTTATCGACGGCAACCATGAAGTATGCAGCTTCGCCATCTGGCCACTCGACGGGGATCGCTTCGAAGGCCCGATGCTTAGGATCAAAGACGAATAGCGTACCGACCGACGAGTCATATCCGGCCAGGAGCATCGCGTCGCCGAGCTGCGCGATCCCATAGATTGACGGCGAGGAACCGATCGCCGACGTGTGAATGACCGTCAGGTCAGCAGGATTGAGCGCTACCAAGTCACCGCCAGAGATCACGTAAATCGTGTCCAGCACGTCGAACTCCGCGACGACGGCGGCAGCAACGATCTCTAGCGCCTTCCGAATGCGAACGCCATCAATCTCCAAATCGAATGTTCCGAGCGGCGAGTCCTCATCCGCGCGAATGCTCCGCGTGACCTTCGACGTCGTGATGATCGGCGCAGAGTCGTCAACGACTACCGGATCATCGCCAACACCACCGCCCGCGACGTACTCGCCCGCCTCCGTGATGGCATTCCCGCTGATGATCTGAGAAGCGGCAGATCCGCCTGCCTCGAGAATCACAGGGTCAGGATCAATCGACGCTACGAACGGCCGGGTGAAACTTGTCGCCGTCTCGCTCGGGGTTGTCTCAGAAGTCCCCCGCTGATCTTTTGGTGACGGTCCAACGATGATGGGATTCGCGCCGATGACATTCTGCGAAGCGCTCACGTCCTCCGCGACAACGCGTTGCCCGCTCTTCCACGTGACGCCCGGTCGCGAGTCGAGCTCCCGCTGCGCCTTGGTGTCGATGGTCTCGCCGATGTACGAGCCGTTCCGGTTGTCCGCAACGATGGTGTACTCCCGAAGATCGGCGACGGCTTTCGAGTAGCGGCGCAGGTACTCGGCGGTGTCGTTTGGCACGGAGGTATCTTCTCACGCGCGTTCGTGCTACACTGTGCGGCATGGCTCAACACAACCTCATCTTCTACGATGACTCCCTCGCACCACGGGGTATCGCAACCTGGGGCTGCTCCTGCCGTGGCTGGTACGGCTATACCGCCGATGAGGTCTTAGCGCGCGAGCGAATGGCGGCGCACCTTCTAGCCGATAAGCTCGGCGATGATGTAACGGTTGGCGAGATGCTCACTGCGGATGACGTCCTCTCCGACGCTGCCTTTCTCGACGAGTGCGCGATGCGGTTCGCCGCCGCGAGGCAGCCCAATGTGCATAGACTTGACTGGAAGGAGGCATGCGCCGACGTAGCCGAAGATTCATATACGTTGGCGGAAATCATGCTCGCCGAGCGGAAGCGGCGGAGGGATGGCCAGTGAAAACGATTACCGCAGGAAACGTTCACTACTCGGTTTACACCGATGCCGAAATTGAGGATGCGTGGGCTGACACGACCGGGCAAGGCAACAGGCAAGCGAGACTGCGGAACGCGTTCTGCGTCGTGATTGGCCTGCAGAGCAAAGCTGAAGCGATAGAGTTGTCACACCTCTTCGTCGGATCGGTGTTCGCCATTCCCACATGCACGCATTGGAATGGAGAGACGCTCAGCCTGTACGTGGGTGACGCTGGCGGCAATTGGCGTGATACTTACTACGCGGCGCGGTACCTAGCGATCGGCTTTTTGGTCGGTCGCCGACCAGAGTCACGTGAGTTGATCCTCCGGCAGGCGCATACGCCGGATGCCGTCATGGGGTGAACGACACCTAACTTCACGACAGTGCCACCGGATAGCGCTCGCACACCAGCGACTCTCGGAACGTACCGAGGTTCCGCACCACTTCCTGAACGTAGAACTTCTCGCGATCAATCGACGCGCCGGCCAGCTTCACCAGCACCGGCTTGTACTTGTGGATACGCGCTTCCATCGACACCTCACACGTCAGCACGATCGCCGCTGCCTTCCGCGCGCGAATCCTCGCGTAGGTTGCAGCTTCTTCATCGTTTTCTATCCATTCGTTGTGTTCGACTGACGAAGGGCCTGTGATGCGCTCCCCGGCCAACGCGATCCGCTCGTCGTCGTCGACCGTTGCGCGAATCTCCTGCGTCGTGACGTTCTTCTGAAAGCGCTCCGGAGTCGGCAGTGAACCGGCAATCGCGTCGCTCGTCTTCGCCGTTGGCGGCGCGCCGTTGAGCGTCACTATCTCGGTGAACACGTAGGCGTCACCGGTCGTTGCACGGTAGTATCGCGTGGTCACATCTCGGCCCGTGTACGTCTCCCCGAATCCAGAGATCTCGCTTTCGCGCGCGTAGAACTTCATGTTCTCTGTGCCGTAGCCGAACCTGGAATTCGCGCGGCGCACCTCATCGCCGATGGTCCGATACTCGCGCGTGATCGTTTCGCGGATGACGCGCTGCTCGGCATCCAGGGTGATGTCTGTGGTGATTATCTCGTCTGGCGTCAGGATCGGGGGGGTGTAGACGATTTCGCCATTCCTCACGCCGCCGTAGACTTCGAGCCCGTCAACCATGCCTTGCCCGTCCTCGCCGACTGGAATCCATGCACCGGACAGCCCGTGGTTTACCTTAGTGAGAGCTCGCCGATAGCGCGCGATGCCGTATTTGCGCTCCACGATCCGCGTGATGTAGCCGTTCGCGTCTGGAATCTTCACGCGCTTTACCCGCCGGATCTCGGTGAATACGGCTTGCGGGAAGCGATGCACTGAGCCATCTTCGTAGATATAGACGGAGCCAGATTCGCGCGGCCTCGTTTCAAGTTCGTCGGTGTGGGGATCAACCTGCCGTACTTCGCTGCGGGCGGCCAGGGGATTCCACCAGCCGAGTTCCCACTCCTCGAAGTTCACCTCCACGCCGCCTTGTTGCTGCGTGACGGTGTGCACCTCGCTCAGCGTTTCTGTGTACGGCCCCGCCGGCGGCGGAGTGAAGGCAACCATCGCGCCGGCGTACTGTCGTTCGGCGGCCGTTTCACGGCCGTGCGTGCCAACGATGGTCGTGACGTTCGGGACTGCCGGTAGCGGCCCGCCCACGGGTGAGCGAGTGACCTTCGTCGACACGATGCCGGTGACGTTTGGCGCGAGTGTGTCGGGCGCCTTCAGGCCGAGCGGTAGACACAGATTGCCCGAGTTCAACTCTGCAACGTGGGGCTCGTCGGGGTCGAATCTGACGGCGACAAGAACGCCTTCAGCGAAGTAGATATCGACTCCAATTACCGCCAGGTATTCCCGCAAGAATTCAAGGATTGTTTTATCTCCGAGAGTTACGGACTTGGATATCACGCCGCCATCGTTCTGGCCGAAGTCCATCGACCCTGCGACGATCCCGCCGATCGCCAGCAGCTCGCGGGTCACGAGGCCGCGTGTCTTGCCAGAGTTCGCTGGCACGAAGTAGTTCGGCGCGCGGCGTTCCGCATACAACGCCTGAGCGTCCAGCGCGACCACCTGCGACGTCGGCGGTTGCACATCGAACTGTGCCTGCACGATCCACCCGGTGAATACGTTGCGTCGGTACTCGTTCACACCGAAGCCGTACACCACGCTCACCATGACCTTCGCGCGCTGGCGTAGCAGTCCGCGAGCGAGCGGCGAGAATCGTTCGCCTACAGCCGTGAACGTGAGCATGTCGCCCAACGACCGCGTGCTCTCGGTGATGGTCAAGTTCTTCCCGAGTTCGAAATGATCTGGCAGCGTGAGCATCACGCCGTCGCCAACCGCGCGTTCCACCTGAACGCGCACGCCGATCTGCTGGTAGCGCTGCGCGTGCGCCACGTCTGGAAGATCGCTCACTGAGAGCGCCATCTCCGACCATGCTTCATCTGTGGTGATCACATCGGCATCGACGTGCGCAGCGCGCGGGCCGGTGATCGTGATCGTGCCGGGGATCGTCAGCAGGCGCGTCATTCGTCCGCTATCTTCGCATGCGGCTCTGTGCTACACTGTGTTTAGCCGGCGCAGATCCTTGCAATCAAACTGGCTGCATCACCCGTCATCTGTGTGAGGGTTGCACGTGCGGATGGCGGTGAACCGGAGCTACAGCGAAGCACGCGAGGGGTCGCTCTCTTCGTGGCGCTCGTCGAAATGCAAAGGGGATGGCGAGGTGCGGCTTGATCTGCGTCGGCGCATCAATTGTCGCGGAGGTGGGCTCAGGCGATGACGAAGGAGGAGTGAAACGTGAACAACTATAAAATCATCAGCGACGGCACGCCAGTAGGAACGACTTGGCTTGACGAACTCGGTAATCAGCTTACGTGCTCACGGCTCACGTGGACGGTCGATGCGCAGAGTCAGGCGAAGTTGACCATCCAAGCCCTCGGCGCTGCGATTGACGCGCAGGCTTCCGGGTCGGACAACATCTCCATTGAGGTCGAGGATGAGGCCTACACCGCTGGCCGAAAGGCTGAAGCGCGGCACATCCTGCAAATGCTGCTGCCAGACATCGAAAGTGAGGCGGTGCGAACTGCCCTCATCCTTCGCGATGAGCGCGAACGAGCCATCGTCGCGCTACGCGATCTCTGCATGTACGTCGGCGATAGCGATTGGCCCGACGAGTTGGACCTAGCTGACATCATCGACAAGCACATCACCAAACATGTGGCGGCGAAGGGGTGATCGGTGACAACCACAATGCGACCCGTGACAACAGAATCGTTCGAGAGTTGGTGGGCGCACAACGGCATGCCGCAGTTCACATGCCAGCGTGACGCCGCTTTTGCGGCCTGGCATGCACGCTGCCAAATTGCAGTGCCGATGGTCGCCGAAGCGGAGCGCGTTATCACGTTGGCTGCGTTGACAGCGGCGCTCGCAACGTCAATCGACTTCGCCGCAGGTCACGAAATTGATGCCGAAGCGCTGGCGGGCCTTGTGTGGGATCAACTCACGACCGCGCCGCCACCGGACGACTAACAGAACCATGTCGGTATCAACTTTCGAGTGCGACCTCCCCGAATGGGACGACGCCATAGCTGCGGTTCTTGCGACCAATGACGTCAGGCAGTCCGGTGCGTACAAGCGCAGAAACAAGACGCGTGATGCCAAGATCCGAAGACTCGCATCAACTGGCGTGCCGATCAGGAGCATCGCGCCGAAGTTCGATCTCACACCGCAACGGATATCGCAGATCGTTAATAGGCGTAGCCGTTGAGGCGGGGTGAGGTTCAAACTCAGACTTCCGTGAACGTGTAGCTGTGCTGCTCATCCGCGCGCCGCATCGTAATTCTCGGCGCCTGCATCGACATCTGGAACGTCTGGCACATCCACACGACAAGCAGCGCTCCGCCAGCAGGCGAATCCCCGAGTAGCATCGGCACGTAGTCGCGCGCGTCGCTTCCTGGCCCATCCGGTTGACGCGAGATCCGAATCCCGCCGGCGCCAGGGTCGGTTAGCGTCGGGCCGTTCGCGTACGACGGCGTGAGGGCAGAGCCCGCGAGCGTGGCGTACGTCGGGAAGAGATTCGTCGATACCAAGGCGGATGCCCATGACCCCTGCGATGAAAGCTGAAGTCCTGAGTACAGGTGTGCCGCACACTTGCGGAATCGCGGCAGGTAGTACCGCTTCAGCCCCGCGCGGCACGTGAACACAGTGGGCATGAGCTTCCACAACGTGAGGAAGTGATTGCCGCCACTGGCGAAAATCAACTCAAGGTTCGTCAGGTCATCGTCCTTGAGCGCATCGTGCGGAAAAGAGATCGTCCAGCGGGCGTTAAGGTTGGCGATGCCGTCGAAGTGCGGGCGGCGCTGCACCTCAAGTTGCCCGCCATCGAAGAGCTCAACGAAATCGCTTACAGGCGTAGGCGTCGCTTCGATCGCTTGAGGGTTGAACTTGAAAGGGATGCCGTCGATCACGAGCGGACCTTTGATGCCGGGATCGCCGAGCGACACTAACGGCTGCGTCATCCCTTCAGACTCCCTTGCCAAATGAGCACGGCGCTCGACGGTTGCGGTGTAGGACTCGGCTTCGTCGATGGCACCACTGGCGTTGATGTAGGCGGACGCTCAGCGCGGCGTGCCGCCTCGCGCAGCATGTTCTCCACGCGTCCGAGGTAGGGAATGAGCAAAGCGACGGTGGCTTGCGCGGTTTGTGCCTGAGACTTCTTCACGTCATCGGCTGTGGCGGTGGGCTCTCTGCGTTCTGCGGCGGCCTCCGAAGACCGGAACGCTTCAAGGTTTCGGAGTAGCGTACGAACATCGCCGAGTTGCGGAAAGACTCGCCGGAAGAAGTCTTCCAGTTTGCGCATGGCGTCCGCTGCGAAGATCGCTAGATTCGCATTCGCTGGATTGGCGCGCGCCTGTTCGGTGACATCCAGTTGCGCGTTGAGCAACTTCCATGCTTCGGTGAAGGTTGTTCCTCCGGTCTCGCCCTGCGCGTCTTTGAATTCGAGCAGCTTCGCGAAACCTGTGCTGTACTGCGGGGCCTTGCCCATGGACGCGTTGAGGCGATCTTGTGCATCGGCAGCGGCGTTGCTGCGATCCGCGATCTCCGATACGACGTTTGCCAAGAGGCGAAACCCGCCGCTCATTGGGCTGCTCCTGCCGCAGTGCTGGCCCCATCGGCTACGGCCCGATTCATCCGCGCGATGTTATCCGCTGCACGGCTTGCGTTGTCTGCGATCGAACGGATGTGCTGATCCACTTCGGGCAGCGCCGCTGCCAACTCGCGCGCGTTACCTGGAAGCTGCGCGAACGGAGCCTGTAGCGCGCGCATTGCGGCAGCCGCGCCGTCTGCATTCGGGGTGATCTTACCGGTTGCATTCGCAGCTTCCGCTGCGGCTGCGATGCTCTTCCGCTGCTCGTCGGTGAGGTTCGTCATCGACGATTTGAGAAGGTCTTCCGAATCCTTGACACGCCGGTTGATGGCTTCAAGGTCCGTATTCGCCGTGATCTGCGAGCGTGTCGCGTCGGCCTGTCGCTGCGCCTCGTCAGCGACAGCACTTTGCGCCTGCTCGGTCGCATGCCACACGGTGAGTTGCGGACCCTGCTCACGGATCAGTTGCTCGCGCTTTGCGCGAAGGAACTCCAAGCTGTCTCCGTGGTACCGGGCAGCAAGCGCTGCCTCTTCCTCCTGAGTCTTCTGAGCTTCGGCCCGCGCTATCAACTCATTAAGTACTGCGATCTCCATTCGCCGCGATTCGCTGAGCGAGTCCTGGGCGCCAGTTGCTTCCAAGATTCCGGCAGTCGTGGCGCGGACAGATGACAGCAACGCGTCGGTAGCATTGGCGAGATCAGAAGTCGCAGCCGTGACACCCTTGCTCGATTCGAGCTCGCGGGCAAGAGTCTCCAGCCGTGCCTGCTCAACTACGTTCAGTTCTCCGCCGCGTCGCGCGAGTTCTACGACTTCCGTAACTCGATCGCGTTCGGCGCGTGACATGTTGTCGGCTTTCGCGGCCGCTGCTTCCAGCGCGCTAGCCTCAGCCGCCAGCGCGACGCTGTTCCGATCCGATGCGTCCGCCATCTCGGCGATCACGTGAGCTGCCGTGGAAATTGCCGGAGTCGTGCCGTTGACGGCTTTCTCTAGCAGCACCAGTTCTACGCCGACTTTAGACACCGCCTCGAGCGCGAGACTCTCCGCAGTTTGATAGCGTTGCACCGCAGCGGTGTGCGCTTCCGTTGCGGCCGTAGCATTGCGATGAGAGGTTGCGTGCTTGTCTTGGGCGGATGAAGCGTTGTTGACTTCCTCCGTCTGCGCTTTGAGCGCGACCTGCGATTCAATGATAGCGAGACGCGCGGCCTCTTCATCGACCACGCCTCGCCGCCGGAGATCGTAGTAGGCGTTCACGGCGTCGCTGCCTTCGCGGATCGCGAGTGACAATGCGCGAAACTGATCTTCGCTCGCACCGAAACCGCTGAGCAGGATTTCACGAAGCGCCTTCATGGATGCGCCGAAGCGGTCTGCCTCGTTTTTTAGGAACACGCCGAGCGTGCGGCCGAGGTCTTTCGCTGTCTTCGAGACTCCATCCATTACATCAGCTACGTCCTGATCTGTTTTAGCGAGCTCAAGACCAGCTTTCGACGAGGCAATCATGACCGCGAGCACTGCGGCGAGTTGCGCGCCAAGACCTACGGCGCCGCGGGCGGCGCCGATCTGGTTCAGGTTCAGTCCACCGAAGGCATCTTTCGCTTGCTCGACGTTGACACCTACCAGCCCGATCTGCGCGGCGACGTTGCCGAACGCCTGCGCGTTGGGTCCGAGGAAGCGCGTCAAATCCTGTACGGCCAAGCCGATCGCGCCGACCTGCGCGCCTGTTTCTTTGAGCCGAACGGCGTTGTCTTTGGCCGCGTTGGTCAACGCGTTGGCCCTTTGCGTGACCCGAACGAGATGCGCTTCGAGTTGCTCAAGTCTAGCTACTTCTTCGCGGCGCGCACCGTCAATGGCGTCACCACTCTCCGCAACTGTGATCCGATAATTCTCGACGGCTTGCGCGGCCTGACCGATTGATCGCGCGCCAACACGTCCCGTTTCTGCGATCTCTTTCTGAACCCGAGCGATGGCGCTTACCGCACTCTCGAAAGCGTCATCGACTTGAACAACATCATCGGCCAAACGCCGGAACGCCTTTTCGGTTTCGATCTTGCGAATCTCGGCACCCACAGCCTCCGCCTGTTTCCGAACGTCGGCGAGGGCGGCAGTGGCTGCGTCGGCATGGAGGCGGCTCGCCTCTGTGTTGGCGCGGTAGCCGCTGGCGATTGCCTCCAGACGTTCTTCATAGGCAATTAGCGACTGTTGCTGGAGTGCGAGCGGCTCATCCGACGCGCGGATCGCTGTTGCGACTGCCCGCATGGCGTTGGCGAGTTCGTCAACCGACTGCTCCGCCTTCTCGTTTGCCTGCACGGCAGCACGGCCCGCCGCCTCTACAGCGTCGGCTTCCTGACGCGCCGCCGCTGACACCTCGTCGATCGCCTGCGCTTCCTGGCGGGCAGCTTGTGCGGCCTGCGTCGAAGACTCCGTAGCCCGCTCGGCCGCTCGGGCAACGTCATTCCCTGCTCCGGTGCCAACTTGTCCGACCTGCCGGAGCTCGGCGGCAGTGCCAGCAGCGGCGGCGCCTACGTTCTCAGCCGCTTTACCGAGCTTGTTGACCGCATCTTCGGCCGGTTTGAGACCCGCCGCGTCGGCGGAGATCTTTACTTTGGCTTGGCTCTCTGCCATGGCGACATTCTACGCCGCGCGCGATTTCACGATCTTTTCACGCAGCGTGATACGGATCGTTGACGGAGCGTGCGTATATTGCTCGCATGGAAACAAAACAGTGTCAGTGCGAGGACAGCACTCACTTTGAAGACGGCGCACCTGAGCGCCTTGAGCAACGATACCAAGCGCACGTCTACGGTGCCGTAGACGTAACAACCGATGTGCGCACATCGTTCGGCACCTTCGCTGTTTGCCGTGAGTGCATCCAGCGCGGTCACATGGAGACCGGCGAATGACGGTGGCGCTGACGCGCTACGGCGTTGCTGTGCCTGATCCTTCCGGCTCTTCCGGCTCGGTATCCGGCGGCGCGTTGTCCTGCACACGGCTGGCGATGGCTTGGGCCTGACTGACCAGCTCTCCCCACGCGGCGTCTTCTTCGTCGTTCGCCTTCGTGGCCATCTCCTCGAGCTTTTGCTGGAGCAGGGTGATGTCGCCGCTGATGTTTTCGAGCGACGTTCTGAGCTCGGATCGGAGTTGTTCGGATCGTTCAGACATGGCGTGGAATCCTCCTATCGTAAGGTTGGTGAGAGTGTTTATTGCGTCCCGCAACCCAGCTATGTCGCGCTTCGTTGCACGGCAGTTGAGAGGGTCACGGTAAAAGAATGTCCACATGATGGTGCTACGGAGGCGTGATCGAAGCGAGAGTGTTCTGCCACACTTCCACGCATTGATTCGGGCCGAATGATCGGAGCACGGGATTCTCTGGCAGATCACCCTTCGTCGAAATCTGACCGCCGCCTACGGATGCTAGCTTCATCGAATTCGTGAAGGTGAACTCAGCAAAGTCGTACAGGCCTGTTGATCCGATCGGCTGACCGATCAGTTTCACGTACAGGTCAAACCGTCGCCCCTGCAGGAGCGCTTGTTTGAATCGCAGACTTTGGTAAGTGCCGTTGAACCCGAACTCCCACCATGGCTCGGCGTCTGCCGGAAGGCCGATCGTCTGATCGTAGATGGAGCCGATGCCCTCCTTCGCCTCTAGTGGGCGGTAGTGCGTCAGCGTGTAATCGCTGATGCGTTCCGTGAATGGGGTGCCGCCGCCGATGGTAAACCGCACCTCAGCCGCCGCTCCATTTAGCAGCGGACGCGTCGAGAACGCCTGCACCGGTTGCTCCGATGTCGCCGATATTTTGAACTCGTCATCTTCTGTAAAGACTCCCCCCGGCACGATGAGAAGCTGGAACGGAATACGGGCGTTCGAAGTCGCCAGCGTGTCATCGGGATTCCGAATGTCCATCCGCTCGGCTGTCACGTGGGGCGTCGTGCCCCACTCAATGTCGTCGTCCGGTCCCTTGCCCCACAGCAGCGTTGCCGTGCCGACAGCGCCGTCCGTCGCCGTGATCTTGAACCGATACGGATCGCCGTTCTCATCGCCGGCGTCACGGTGACCGACGACGTGAAGCTGGCCGGTGAACGCGGCATCAGCGGCGACTTCAACCGGATCAGACGAGTAGCGGTCGCGGAGAAAGAGAAGATCGAACGAGATCTTTGCGAACGACTTCGCCGCCACCGCGAGCTCCATCTTCGAGGCGCGAGCGCCCATCACGGCGTACTCCGTGGGGCTGTCACGCTCTGCGCGCCAGATTCCGAAGTGCAGCGTTTCGTAGTGGAAGTCCAACGGATCTTCCGTGATCTCGTCGCGGTCGCGCAGCTCGTATCGGTAGACGCCAGTGCCTGGATTCGACTGCTCGAAGTACTCCGCCATGTGGATGCGCGGCTTCAGCCAGAACTCGGAGTTCGGGTTGCCACTGATGGACCCGGCGCCGGTGCCGCTCAGAGTCTCGCCCTCTGCCTTGTTTCCCGAGGGGTCAACGTTGTCAGGCTCTTTCACTTCATACTTCATGTCCAGCGACTCGCTGTCGAATCGCAGGTCCGTCATGTCGTTTCCAGGGATGCCCTCCGCAACTTCGAATCCGACGCGCGCGCGAGCTTTGTTTCCAGCCATCGCTTTACTCCGCCTTCCTGTTGAGGATGTCGCGCGCCTGCTGAGGCGTGAGCGCGTCGATCTCGGCATCACCGAGCCCGCGCGCGCCAAGTTCCTTGCGCATCTCTGCCGTGATCACAAGTGGTATCCCCATGGCGCGTGCATGATCTTCGACGGAGACGCCTGGACGCGCACTTGCCGGGAGCAGAACATCTCCTGGCGCCGGAGATTTCTGCAACCCAACCGGAGCATCATCCGGCGCGTACGCGAACTTCGGATGACGCACGATCTGCCGCGCGCGCTCCGCACTCTTCACCGCCAAGACTTCGCCACGCCCAAGCGTGTGCGTGCCGAGTTCCACAAACTCCGAGTCGTCGATCGCGAACTGCACCTTCAGGGTCGGCTGGTCCGGAATCGGATACTTGAACTGCGTCATGCCATTCCTCCCCGCGTCAGGTCTCCGAGGTCTGGAACGATCACTTCGTATTCGGCGACCACGCCATAGGCTACGCCGATGTACTTCGCGAACGCAATGATTGGCGCTTCCTCTTGGGCGTTGTCCTGAGCGTCGCGCCAGATCTTCTCGACGGAACGCTTCGGATCACGGCTAAGAAAGTCGGCTTGCTGGATGGAGATGGACGGCGGGTTCTCGTTCAGTGTGTAGATGGGCGTGGCGGTATCGTAGGTGCCATCCTCGGCGAGCGCGGTGCGCATCGGGTCCACGACTTTCCCGTCCGCTGTCTCCATGTCTTCGAGGTACAGCGTGCCCCGCTCGAAGATTCCGACGATGTGCGCGAGCTCGGATGCAATGCTCGGCTCGTCCATGTCGCGATCCGTGTTCGTTTCCGACTCGCCCACGTAGCGCGGCCGGTAGTGACGGAGGAACGACACCAGCACGCGCACGATGATCGTTCCCGCGCCGGCCGTGCGATCGGCTCTGATCTCCGAACGTGGGAGGTCCACGCCAACGATCTGCTGCGGCACGATGATCATGCCGTCCTGCGAGTGAATCGCGTCTTTCGACTGGACGATGCGGACGCCAGCGGCAGCATTCTCCGGGTCCATGCTGTAGCGCTTGCGGTTCGTGTCGTCCGCCATCAGGAGCAAGTAGACGCCGAGTTGCAGAGCGTCAATAACCGAGGCTTGGTAGCCGTCGTCAGGAGCGCTGAATGTGATCGGGAGCGTCGATGCCACGCGGAGATTCTAATCGGAAAAACTCAGGGCCGCGTAACGCCCCGTCCAAAAGCGCCAGCGGCCCCGAGAAAAGAGAGGAGGTACTTCATGGCCCTCGTCAGCCCAACGTGAGCGTGACGGGAACAATCTTACTCGAATAGACGGACGCGGGTTGCGGATTTCCCATCACGCCGTCTTTTCTTTTGCTAGTAGCGGCGCGACGGACGCAATCCGGCGCCGCGAGATCCCGATGTATTCGGCCTCGCGGTCAATCCCGGTGAAGTCGAAGCCTTCAGCGATTGCCGCCATGCCGGTCGTTCCTGATCCTACGAACGGGTCGAGGACGTGCCCTCCGGTTGGAGTGATGAGGCGCACAAGCCAGCGCATGACGTCGAACGGCTTGACAGTCGGATGACTATTCTGCCGTGGCCGTGGCCGTGGCGTTCCATCTCCGTTCAGAGCATGACCGCGCGGGCCGGAGTGCTCGTACTCGCCTTCGTCGCCGTATAGCCCTTCCTCGCGCTCGCTCCTGCTTGCTTTCGCTGTGTAAAAAAAGCGTGATGCTCCGCCGGAGTCGCCATACGTCTCGGTTTCATCTGTGCCAGCGAAAGCGCCGTACGTGTTCCGAAGCTTGTCAGCCGCTCGTTTACCGGTGAACAGGCCACTCGTCAACTCTCCGCTCTGCTCATCCAACATCGCGGCAGCTTCTTCGTCAAGCAGAACGTTCGCTGGCCATCGGCCGGAAGGCGGTTCGATCAGTCCGGCGTTCATCGCTGCGACGTTGGCAGCCTTCTGACCCATTCTCCCATCGGAAGTGTCAACGGCCGATCGCTGTGCTGTCCATGACGCCGGGTCGGGCGCGCCGTCGATGCGACACCCGTCGATGTTCATCGCACCAGTTCCATGCTGCAGCACGTTCGCAGCGACGGTGCCTCGGAACGGTTTGCGCGCCAACACGATCGGCTCGTGCGCAGGCTTCAGCGCCGTGCCCCATCCTTTTAAGGCGGCGCCGGCGGTGGTTGTCGCCTCTGTGATCTGTTGCAATCCATCTTTCTCTGGCATGCCGCCGAAGACTGCGCCTTTGCCGTAGCTCTGCAGCTTCTTCCGCGCACCGACGACGCGCGGCTCTGCTCCGAGATGCCGATCAACCGCCTTGCTCACGTCAAGCGACTTCGGGAAGCCGCTTCCAAAGATCCATTGAAGCTGATCGCGAACCTCGAAACCAGCATCCTCGATTCCAGACGCCATGCGGTGATAGGTGCGCGATCCGCCGAAAGAGAGGATGTATCCGCCGGGCTTGAGAACGCGCAGGCATTCGCGCGCCCACGTCTCGCACCACGCCTGAAACGCGCGGTTCGCCGTTGCGCTACGATCGTAGCGAGCTGCAGCCATCGCAGGACTTGGAGCGTCGCTCTCTCTTCCGCCGTACAACTCTCGCCGCTTCTGTGTGCGTGTGTCACGCTTCATTTCGCGCGTGACATTCTCAGGTCGGAACGTGTCCCATTCCTTGCCCATGAAACCTAGGCCGTAAGGCGGATCGGTTATCACGGCGTCGACCGAATCGTCTGCGATGGTTGCCAAGCCAGCCAACACTTCGGCGTGGATCAGGTGGTAAATCACCGGCCCTCCTCGTGCGGTTCCTGGCACGCGATGCAGCAGCGCTTGATCGTGTCAGCAGTGGAGAGGGTCCGCGCTGGTACGGCCCCGCGATTCAGCGTATGGACGGTGGCGCTCGCGCGGAACGTGATTATGGGCGAGTGTGGCAACGAGACTTCGATGATGGATTCGGTCACTTGGATGTCTCCGGCGAAGGAAGTGGCATCCAGTGCGTCACAGTCCATCCATCTTGGCCGAGTAGATGCCACTTACCGGGTAAGCCCGCCCACCATCGAATCTGTTGCGGGTTTAGCAACCGCTCGATTTGCAGGCGAGCAACTGTCGGATGATGCTGAATAGCAACGCTGAGATCTTCGACGAGCACTGCTACTTCTACGTGTTCCTGTGGCATTCGATCGGCAACGCTGATCCACCCGCTCCCCATCTCGGCGTAGCGTTCAAGGGTGGCGCGAAGAACCGGATCGCTTAGCACACGCCAGATAAAGTCCACGACAGCTTCAGTAAACAGCGCTATTACTTTGAGCGCTTGCTCGCTAGTCTCAAGTTTTGCGCTGGTGAGTTCCAGCAACTCCCGCACTTCGGAAGGTGTGAGGGGACGATCGTCTGCCATGCCGCACAGTGTATCACGCTAACGAGTACGGACCTACGCCGAGCAAAAAATCCGCCGTCATGCCCGCGATGTCTTCCTCATCCTGCGGTTGGATCAGCATGTACGGCCTGGCGACGAGATTGTTCGCGGGGTTGCCGACTTGCAGGGCATCGGCGCCGGGGCGGTTCGTCCCCAGCTCAGCGGTGTATTTGTCCGAGATGCCGAAGCCGTCCGCAACTTCGAATGGTCCCGACAGCGTGCCCGTCACCGATTGAAGCAGCAAGCCGTTGTCGCGAAGGATCTCTATCGATCCTAGTACGCCAAGCGATCCGATGACCCCGCCTCGGCCTCGCATCGCTTTCGCGAACCGCCGCCGCTCAGTTGATGGCGCCAAGTCGTCCCATTTATCAGGTCTGCCCTGCGCCTGAAAGTTGAGCGCCGTCGATCGCTCGAAGAGAAGGAGCGTGTCCGCCATGAGCGGCGAGGGGTCTCCGATGCGCGCTCGAATGTTCTTGACGAGTTGCGTGATCTCGCCTACGTGAATGACGAGGTCGAAGCCAGACATCTACCAGCGTCCACGGTTGAAAGGAAACGGGCCGAGCGGTTTGAACACATCAGAGATCGGAGACGTCGGGTCGCTGTAATCGAACAGCGCAACCTCGTGCGCGTTCGCGAAGACGGCGCGCTCTGCCGCCGTTCGCGGCGTTTCGCCAACGACATTCTCTTCGCCTTCTCCGATCTTCTTCAGGTAGTCGCGACCCCACTTTCCGAGATCCTGCATGCCAGCATCAGGTTGCGTGGAGACATCGGAAATGAAGGCAATGACTGTGAAGATGATGGCGCGCCGTAGCATTTCATCCGTGATCGGCGTTTCGAGCGGCACGGTGTAGCCGCCCTTCCGCAGTTGCTTGTCGGCATACTGCTGCGCGCGGATCACCTGCTGATCGAAGAAGGGATGCGGCTCATCATCTGCGGCCGCACGATCCTCGGCGTGGCCGATCAGCAGTTGTTTCAACACCGCGACGCCGCCAACTTCGGTAGCTACGTCCATCCATGTCACGTAGGCCATGGCGAAATGATAGCGCGGTTACCGGTCACCTATTACGTTGATCGGACACCACAACGGCAACGGCCCGACCGCTCATCGCGAATCGGGCCGTGCCGTGGAGGTGGGAGAGAAGGATCAGTCCGTGCTGAGCACGATGGGGATGATAACGCCGAGAGCGGGGTTGTTCCGCACGGGGCGGTAGAAGTTCGAGAGTCCGATCCAGATCGTTTCCTCGACGCCCTCGGTGATCTTCGTGACCTTCACGCGCTGGCCGTTGTCGCACGGGTGCCAGTAGTTGAAGCCGAAAGAGTTGCCTTTGTTCGTCGAGCTCGGCCCGACGCGACCGACGAAGATGAAGCGATCGAACATCGAGGTCGAGACGCCGTTTTTCAGGTAGCTCGCGGTGTTGAACTTAACCGTCACCTGATCACGCGGCTGCTTCAGGAGTGCGATGAAGATTTCGTCCGTGACGATCTTCATCTGGTCGTCGCCCATGAGCGCCTTGAAAGACGTGTTCTTCATGGCCCCGGTGTACGCCGTGTCGCCGATCGCGATGTAGTTCGCTGGACCTTTGCCAGCGGCGTTGACCTTCATGGCCGCAGCGGTGATGACTTCGTGAACATCGGTAGCCGTGTCGATCACCAAGGGGTCGAAGATGTTCGCCGCCGGGTATCCGCCTTTCTCTTCCGATGTGGTGATATCAGTCAGAAGGCGCATCTTCAGGATCTCGTTGTGAGTCACGTTCTGACCTGTCATGGCAGTAGTGAGTCGCTTTTCGAGACCAAACTGCGGATCAGCAGATTGGTTTCCTGACGCGACGGCAAGGGCTTGTGCCATCCGCATCTTCATCTGGTCGACGACTGTGATCTTGGCTTTCCGGGCGTGCATGCCGAGTTGGAACTCGTACGACTTCTCCGTGATGCTGATCTCTGGAAAGTCGGTGCCGTTGCCAACAGTGTCGTCATCCCACGCATCGGCCGCATCATTGGCGATGATTGGCGCCAAGCCGATGAACGAATCCACGCGCTCGTCAGGAAAGATGTCGTTGCCGATGAAGTTCTGCGGAGGATTCGCCGCTTCCTCTGCCGCGAACCTTTCGAGTCTCAGCGCTCGAAGTGGACCACCACCAAGTACCGGGCCGCTGACTGCCATGTTGACTCTCCTTTACGCGGGTGTCACTTCGACGGTGATGAGCAGGGTACCTTCGCCTTCGGCGAATGCCGTGACGCCGGTGGCTTCCACGGACACCGTGTCGTTCGCGTCAAAGGTGTTGTTCGCAGTGACGGCTGTTCCGGCGATGACTTTCCCGAGCGGCGTGGCGTTGGCGCTCGTGAGCGCGACAACGCCGCCCGTGACGTCGACGGCATTGATTTCGAGATTGAGTGTTGCTGCTTTCGCCGCGGTCGTGACCGGCACGGTGACCTGAAACGCGACTTTTTTGATTGTGCCTGCGAAAGTCGGAGTCCAGTCGGTGACAACGTCGCCATCCGCCGTGATCGCAGCGAGACTGATGGGCAGCGAGATGACCTGGCTCGACGTGATTTCACCGGAGACGCGGATCGGCTTTTCCTTGAACTCGATGGTGAGCGACGGCGAGTTGACATCGGTATCGGCGGCAGTCGAGTAGTTGCCGAGCGTGAGACTCGCGATGATCGTGTCGCCGTCGTCGGCATTCGCCGCATCGAAGGCCACCGGGAGACTCACCGTAGCGCCGTCGACGGTGAAGTCCTTCATCCCTACGATGATGTCTGACCCGGCCGGAATAGCCTCGCCAGCGAGGACGCGAATCGCATTTGCTCCCGGGGCGAGCTTCGGCGACAGCAGCGGTACGCCGAATCCGTCCGGCTGCGTGTCGATGCCATCGACGGTATCGCCGAAGACGAATTCCGCAGCTTCACCCTGCGCAACGCATGGCGTGACGAAAATGATGCCCGGCATCTCCTGCCCTTCGTTGAGCGGCACGCCGAAGGTGAACCGGTAGCACTTTTTTGCGGGCTTGCCGGGTTTCGGGTGATGGCCTTCGTAAAAAAGCATGGCGGCTCCTTAGTTCGTCAGGTGCGCGGCGCCGCCGTCACGGCGAGCGATGTAGTCGCGAGTGATGTCCTGCCTCTGGTCTTCCGTCTTCGCGTTCTTGAAGAGGTCGGGCTGATGCTCGCCGAGTGCGACGATCGCCGCATCGACGACTTCCTGATTCGCCGGATCGGCGAGATTTGCCCAATGGCGCAGGCGCGCTTCGGCGAGCGCTTTCGGCTCGTCGTCGTCGTTGCTCTTGCCCTTCGTTTTGTCGTCCTGCTCACCGGCCTTGCCGGTCGGAGGAACCGCTCCGTTGGCAGATTCGCAGAGCGCCTTGATCTCCTTACGAAGATCCGCCGATGTCAGGTCCCTGTGGTTGAGCACCGTTTCCATGTGCTCAGCGAAGAGCGGTGGAACCGGGATCTTCTTTGCGGCGCGGTCGGCTGCGTAGGTCTCGCAGAACGCCTTGGTGTCAGCCTTGATCTGCGCCGCTTCGGAGAACTTCGCGAGTTCCGCTTTGAAGGCCGTGTCCTGCTCGGTGAACTTCTGCGCTTGGATCGCGAGTTGGTCCTGCAACGCCTTCGTTGCATTCGCGACGGCGGTCGCAATCGCTTCCTTCATCTCCGCTTTTTCCACGTCGGTCATCGTCGTTTTCTCCTCTGAAGTTTCGCGCGGCTGCACATCAACCTCGCTGAACATGAACCGATCATCCTCGAAAGTCTGCGCGATAAGTCCTGTAGTACGCAACTCTTCAATCGCCTGCCAAGCTTCGGCGGGATGAACTTGCTCGCCCCAACGCTTCGGTAGATCTTGCAGCGGTACGATCAGCGGGTTGCGCAGTGCGGGGCGTTTTGCGCCGAGGACGGTCGTGCCAACGATGGCCGGCCCGACGTTTCTCCGCACGCCATCCGCATCGTTGTACCAGTAGTTTTTCACGTACACGGGCGATGTTCGGATGCGTCTGCCCGCATCGATATCCTTGCGGAGTTTGTCGCTCGTCTTCACGTAGTGCAGATGGAGCGCGCGATTCTTAAACTCCACTTTGCCGATCTGACCGTGCGCGTCGGTGCGTTCGCTTGGATCAATCGCGCTCATGCCGCCGTGGTGGTACTTGTTCTCCGAATCAATCCAGTCGTATTCCACGGGCGGCGTCAGGATCTTTCTGTCGATGAGGAAGTTCGTGTTCCGCTCCAGCTCGCGCATGAACTCCGGCGTGAACGTGGCGGGCGATCCGTCTGCAGACGGGTAAGTTCCGTACGTAAAGCTCGCGACGACATAATCGCTTTCCGGCTCAGGCATCCGGTCCTCCTGTCGAGATCTTGGCCGCGCGCGCGGCAGATCTGTGGCGTCTCGGCGCCGTCTCGCGTTTTGCGCCCCATCGGTCAACCCACGTCCCGCGTTCGTCCATGATGGTGGCGTATCCCTGGGGCGCGAGCGAGAAAGGCGCGGTCAGAACCTTCGCTTGGTCAAATCGCTCGCCGGCGGTTCGCTGGGCTTCGAACCATTCGGGAAACACGAAGTTGGATACCGGCACGTCAACGCCGAGCACCTTCGTCATGTACGGCGTGCCCTGCACCGGGTCACACGCTTCGTACGGGAAAAGTGCTGACTTCTTCGATGACGGGTCAGGGCCGATCGCGTACAGATTCACGCCTGGGTCAATAAGCATCTCAATCACTTCGTGCGAGAGCGTGGCCGACACGCCACCGAAACCTGTGCTGTCCATCTCATCCTGCGCGAAGAGATGCGTCACCGGCAGGCCGTCCTCGAGCCAGTGGTAGCCGAGCGTAAATTGATCTGGCGCGGTGTCCTCGATATCAATGCGCATCACGCCCGATGGCACCGCCGCTTTCCCGATGAACTCAATCTTTGCGCGCAGGCCCCACGATGGTCCGATGTCTTCCAGCACTTGACGCGACACCGCAGCCGTCATGATCGCCGCCTGTTCGTCGGAGACGAGCGTGCTCATATTCCGCACGACAAGGCGGTAGTTCGTGCGGTTGAATTTGCTCACGACGGCTCACCGATCGGCTCAAGCGGACATTCAACGCCGAGCCGTACCGGATTCGCTCGCTCGCCAAACGTCAGCATTTCCAGCCAAACGTCA